>Ga0137409_10000118_pt1 | contig 72671 bp, 69 predicted proteins | sample CZODoug1_16funga_FD_122059 | JGI IMG/M metagenome (GOLD analysis project Ga0137409, IMG submission 122059) | Vadose zone soil fungal communities from Angelo Coast Range Reserve, California, USA - CZODoug1_16fungal (Hybrid Assembly) | ecosystem: Environmental > Terrestrial > Soil > Vadose zone... | reverse complement strand
TTTCCGCAAAGGTTCCCCCCGCCATGTGCTGGCGGGAAAGGTCTTTGTCGCATCCATGCTTACCATGGCCGTCTTCGCGGTGTACCTTGCCATCACGAGGCATCAACCAAATAACATCGGCGGCGGGATTCTAACCTTTTATCTGATCGGAACGGCATGGCTGACCGCCAGGCGCAGAGACGGGGAAACGAGCCGTCTTGATTGGGTTGCGCTACTGATTCCCTTGACGCTCGGTATCCTCAACTGGGTGAATGGTGTTCAAGTCGTGCGCAGCGGAGCGAGCTCACAAGACGGAGTTCCTGTCGGAATGATCTTTTTCATGGGTTCGGTGATGTTGCTGGCAGCCGCGGGGGACGTTCGCATGCTGGTGCGCGGCGGGGTTCTCGGAGCAAAGCGCATTGCGCGGCATCTCTGGCGGATGTGCTTTGGGCTGTTCATCGCGGCAGGGTCCTTTTTCCTGGGACCCTCAAACCGCCCCCTGAGATTGCTTTCGGCAGTGGGGCTCGGGCAACATCTATCCCCGGCTTTATTCAGCACAGGTTTGTATTTGGTTCTCACCATACTGCCACTGATTTTGCTGATTTTCTGGCTAGTCCGAGTCCGCTTCACAAATGCATACAACGGAAAATAGATGGTCCGGGTAGACTTGCGCGATTCGTAGAACAAAAACCCGCGCCCTGAAAACCGCAGGGTGCGGCACCCGGCGATGATGCTTAGCCTCGATGTCACACTCGGCATTTTCTTGCTGCTGGCGGCCCGTGACCCGACTGCGAATCGCAGCCTGATCGCCTTCACCGCATGGTCGAGCTTTGCCCATGCCGCCCTGATGGCGGTGCAGGCATTCCGTAATTTCATCGCACGCGGAGAACTGCTGGGCGTGGCTTTATTTGCTGTCATTGGTGTCACCTTGATCGTGCTCGCGCCAGCAAAGCAATCCATGCAGTCGGCATCCGCCGTCGGCGCCTAGACTCGGGGCGTTTTCGGGGGATGCGGCCGTATGAAGGATGCGGCACGCGGCGGAAAAGCATCACCGCTCCCTGCCGGGCCGGGATAAATTCCGGGGTGAGCTACAGATTGGGCTCGTTAGGGCGTATGTTGGCTGATGGAAAGGATGTTGCCGTCGGGGTCTTTGAACCAGGCGACCTTGCTGCCGTCGGGGGTTGTCCAGATGCCGAGGTTTTGGTCCTGGGCGAAGGGATATTTTTCCGGGGGCACGCCGCGGTCGCGGAGCCAGGCGGCGACAGATTCGATGTTTTCGACTTGCCATCCGAGGATGGTGCCCTGCAGCGGCGTGAAATTCGGGACCTTTGCGATGCGAATCATGTGGCCGCCGACGTTCATGACCAGGGCAAATTGATCGAGGCTTACGAACTTAAATCCGAGCTTGCCTTCGTAAAAGGCGCGGGCTTTGTCGTAGTCCTTTGTGGGGATGAAGCCGACCATCTTTGCTGATGCCAGCATTTTTTGCCTCCTGTGGGGCCTCTTCGAGAGGATTTGCTGTTTTCAGGAATAGCACTTGCCGCGAGCAAATTCTCTCGATATTGTGACAAGAAATGTCGCATGAGTGCCAAAGCATCCTTTTTGCTCCGAATGGCCGCCTTCTCTGCGAAATGGCCAGTGTTTCTGCTGACTTCCATCACGGCCACGTGATCCCGGAGCATGCTCATCCGGAGGACCAACTGCTGTTTGCTTCGAGCGGGGTGATGGCGCTGAGCACGAAGCAAGGCGTTTGGGTGGTGCCACCAATGCGCGCGTTGTGGATTCCGGCGAATACGCCGCACTCCGTGGCGATGTCGGGGCCGGTTTCGATGAGGACGCTGTATTTTCTGCCGAAACTTTGCCGCAGGCTTCGCGGAAAGTGTTTTGTGATGAATGTTTCGTCGCTGTTGAGAGAACTGATCCTGCATGCGTGCAAGTTCAAAAGGTTGAACAAGAAAACTCTGGCGGAGCGGCGGATTATCGAGATGATCGTGGATCAGTTGAAGGCGGTGGACTCCATCCCCTTGCAGTTGCCGCATCCGACGGATTCGCGGGCGATGCGAGTGGTGAAAGCGCTGCTGGCTGATCCGGGAGACCAGAGAGACCTGGAAAGACTTTGCGAAGACTGCGGCGCGAGCAAGAGAACGATTCAGCGGGTGTTTCTGGAGGAAACAAAAATGAATTTCGGCAAGTGGCGGCAGCAATTGCGGCTGCTTCATGGACTGCAGCTACTGGCCTCCGGAGAAAAAGTGACGACGGCGGCTTTGGAGGCGGGTTATAGCAGCCCGAGTGCGTTTATATCCATGTTTCGGAAACAACTGGGAACGACACCGATGCGGTATCTGGCAGATGGAAACGGATGGGAGCAGTCGGGAAACTGAACGGTGGCTGTGGACTGCTCCGGTGTTTCAGTTTGCGGAGTACTTGGCGCTTTGCTGGAGGAGGGCGCGGAGCTGCTGCTCGGTGGCATTTTTATTTACCAGGCCGGGGTGCACGTCGGCAATTTTGCCGTCGCGGTCGATCAGCGCGGTTAAGGGCATGCCCTCGAGTCCGTATTGTTTTCCCAGATCGTCGCTGCCAATCACGACGGGGTAGTTCACCTTTCTTTCTTTGAGCCAGGGCTTCACCGATTTCCAGCCGTCGGAATCCATGGAAACGCCGATGACAACGAAACCGCGACCCTGATACTTTTTCTGGAACTCCATGAGCCAAGGAATCTCAACCTGGCATCCTTCGCACCAAGTGGCCCAGAAGTTCACCAGGACGACTTTTCCCTTCAGGCTGGAAAGCTTGACTTCCCTGCCGTTGACATCCTGCAAAGTGAAATCGGGCGCGAGCTTTCGGTCATTTTCAGGTTTGAGGTCCGCCGGGACGGGACCGGAGGCCGAGAAGCTTTGCCAAACGGCGACGGTACATTCCAGGCAGCGATGCGCGAGCACTCGCGGTGCCGGGAGAGCCAAGAAGCACAAGCAGGCAGCAAGGGCTGCCGCTGCGGCCCAGGTCCACCTCTTGTTGATGCAGATTCCCCTGCCAAGCAACTCCTTGAGACGCGGAAGAGCGGCGGCGGCGTTTGGCTGCCACTCGTTTCCCCGATTCAGTGCGGACATGCGCTCGTCTACCCACGAGCTGAGTTGCGTTGAATTATTCTTGTCCATAGCGCTTGATGTACTCCTTCCGGAATGCCTGCTGGGCGCGGCTGAGGAGGGTTCCAACCGAGGCCGGATTTAGATTGAGAGTCGAGGCCACTTCGTCGTAACTGAAGCCCTGGCTGCGCAGAAGAAGAAACGCCGCCTGGCGCGGCTCGATGATGCTGAGGACGAAGCGGACGCGATCCTGCTCTTCCGTCGCGAGGTGGAGTTCCTCGGGCGTGACCGGCGCGCGTTTTGCGCGGACCAATCCGAGCAGTCCTTCATAGCGGGCCCGGCGCGTTTGGCGCCGGAGTTCATCTAAGCCTGCGCGAAGGGCAACGCGATAGAGCCAGGCCTCGACCTTCTCGCCACCGGCCTTTGGGTTGCGCCATAATTTTAGAAACACTTCGACGGCGAGATCTTCGGCACGCGCCGGGTCGCGGACGACCCGGGCAATGATGCGAGCCACGCGGCCATATTGGGACCGAAAGAGCGCCTCCAGATCGAAGGGGGATACGCTCGCACTCATGTCGACGACGACTTCGCTGGATGGATTCACAATATACATAACGCCGCTAAACGGAGAATTGTGACAGACATGGCGGCCCGACCAAAGCTAATGGCAGTTCCTACTGCTTTCCGGTGAGCTGGCGGATCAAATCCACCTCGGCCTGGCGGTAGGGTGTTCCGTCGGGATGCAGGACCTCGTGGAACCATACGGGCGGCTGGCTGAGAATGTAGGGATGCTCCCACGACTCCCACGGCAAATAGGTCTGCGTCTTGCCGGCCACGAATCCCCAGTTGATGGCCCCGACTCGTTCCTGCTTGGCGATGGGCAACACCGTGTCAAATGTGCTGCCTGCCGAACGCGCCATGTATTCCGTGCAGATCACCGGGCGGTTGTACTTCTTCAGCCAGGCCAGCTGACGCTTGAAGTACTCGGGCCAACTGTAATTATGAAAGGTGACGATGTCGGATTCGCGGAGTTGAATCTGCCGGAGTTCGTCCAGGTTTGCGCCGTCGGGCGAGGTATCCACACAGCACACACCGCTGGTGAGAGGCTGCACGGGATTGGCCTCTCGCGCCCACTGAAACGCCTGTGGCAAAAGCGCTGTCACGCGGGCGGTTTTGTCTTTCAGCTCTAATTTTGGATAGCTGCCGAGGTTATCGGCGCTGGGCTCATTCCAGATGTCCCAGGCAAGGATGCGGTCGTCCATGGCAAAGGCTCCCACAACGCCTTGCACGTAGGCCTTCAGCCGTGGATATTGGCTGGCGTCCGCCAGCGCCGCCGCACCGGGACTCTGCACCCATCCGGAGTTGTGGATTCCGGGAATCGGGGGATGCTGCAGGCCTAGATGAGGCTGTGGGTCCCAGCAGGAATCGAAGAGCACGAACATCGGACGGATGTGGTGCCGTGACGCGATCGTCAGAAACCGGTCGATGCGCTTCTGAAAGCCGGCGGCATCCTGCTGCCAGAGCAGGTCGTGCAGGAAGACGCGCATGGTGTTCATGCCCATGGCTTCGGCCCAGGTGAATTCCTGATCGATCTCCTCGGGATTGAAGGTCGCCTCCTGCCACATCTCCAATTCGTTGATGGCGGACTTGGGAACGTAATTGCTTCCGACCAACCACGGCTGTTGCGCATACCAGGCGTTGGCCTTCGGCCCGGACCAGCGCGGGGTTTGGGCGTAGGCTGCAGTCGTGAACAAGCCAGCCGTGATCAGCGCTGAAGTCATGAAGAGGGATTTGAGTTTTTTCATCGTGTGAGCTCCGCTTGCGTGTATATGCTAGGGGTTCGAGACAGCCTGCGCAATGGTTTATAGGCGAGACATACTGGGGCACGATATGGCCGTGATTATTTCCATGCTGCGTGGCGTCAATGTTGGCGGCCACAACAAGATCAAGATGGAGGCGCTGCGGGAGCTATATCTCAGGAGCGACGAGCGAGACATCACGCGACTGACCAAACAAAATCGAGGACGGGATTGAACGCAAGTTCGACTTTCGGCCCGGTGTGATTTTACGGACGGTGGCGGAGATGAGAGAGGTGGTTGCGAGGAACCCGTTCGCGAAGCGGCGCGGGATTGAGCCGAGCAAGCTGCTGGTTACATTTCTCGCCAGTGATCCTGAGGAGGAAGCTCGGGAAAAAGTCCGTCAGATGAAGTGCGCTCCAGAAGAACTGCGGATCGAGGGGCGCGAGCTGTACATCTATTTTCCCAACGGTATTGGACGCTCGAAGCTGTCGTGGGCAGGGCTTGAGAAGACGCTGAACACGCCGGGAACGGGGAGAACCTGGAACAGCGCGACGAAGATGCTGGAGATGGCGGAAAGGCTGGAAGCTTCTGAGTAGGCTTTATGCGTGGACAAGTTCGCGGCGTTTCAGCCTAGGCAACGCTTTGACTGATTTCCCAGCCTTTTTCTGGGCCAGCCTCAAGTCATAAAGATTTTGGAGATTGAGCCAAAACTGCGCGCTGGTGCCAAAGAAATGAGCGAGGCGCAGAGCGGTGTCGCCTGTGATCGAGCGTGTGCCATGCAAAATCTGCGTGATGCGATTGGTGGGCACGCCGAGCTTTCGCGCCAGTTCCGCCGCGCTCATATCGAGCGCTTCCAATTCCTCGGCCAGGTGTTCACCCGGATAAACCACAGTGACGGCCATAGCGGTCCTCCTAGTGATAGTCGACAATCTCCACGTGCGATGGCCCCCGGCGACCCGCCCGGCCATTCGAAGCAAATTCGCCATTGATCGTTGATGCGAATGGTGTACTGGCCCTTGCGGTCACCGAGTAACACTTCGAAGCGATTGCCGCGTAGGGCGGCAAGGCCTCCGAGAGATGTGGCCGCGTCCAGACGGTCGAGCTTCAGGCGCGCGGAGCGATCAAATCCAGAGAATGCCTTGACCCGTTTGCCAGCAGCGAAGTCGCTGGTCCTTTTCTCCCGATAGCCAAGGATCACTGACTCAGAATGCCGTGAATTACGTGTTACCTCAAGCGTAATGGGCTGACGATGTTTTTCTTGAGCCGAGAAGCCTCATCCCTGAAGGGGTGAGCTACAGCGGCAAGTCGAGGGCGGCTTGGGCTAGGTCAGAGGGGCGGCCGAGGTCGCGCCAATAGTAGTCGTCGGCGCGGAAGGCTAGGATCTCTTGGCCTTGGGCGGAGAGGCGGAGGTAGGAGGGGATAATGGAGAATATGCCTTCTTCGGTGAGCAGGGGGAGAAGGCGGGGGGAGATGACGTGGATGCCGGAGAAGGCGAGGGCTTGAAATGGAATCGAAGAGAGATTTCTCGCTTCGCTCGAAATGACGGTATTTTTGTTGTCGATGCGGCGGCCGCAGAGCTGGTGGTGGTCGTTGAAGAGGAGGGGGCGGGAAGTCTCGCGGTTTTGGACGGCTAGGGTGGCCAGGGCTTGATTTTCGGTGTGGAATTGGAGCATGCGGCGGAGGTCTATGGTGCTGATGACGTCGACGTTGTGGAGGAGGAAGGGCTCGTCGGTTTGGCTGGAATCACGGCGAGCGGAATCGTCGAGGAAAAACCAGGAGGCTTTTTTGAGGCCGCCGCCGGTGTCGAGCAGCACGTCTTCGCGGGAGATTTCGATGCGCATACCGAAATTTTTGTTGGTTTTCAGGTAGTCGATGACCATGTTGGCGAAGTGGTGGACGTTGACGATCACTTCGCTGATTCCAAAGGAGCGCAAGCGGGAGAGGGTGATTTCGAGCAGCGTGCGTCCGCCGAGCTCGACTAGGGCTTTGGGGCGATTGTCGGTGAGCGGGCGGAGGCGGGTACCCAGGCCGGCCGAGAGGATCATGGCTTTCATTGGGGGGGATTCTCCACGGAAGGAAGAAGCGGCGAGTGGCGAGTGGCAAGTGGCGAGAAAAGGAAAAAGATAACGCGGAGACGCGGAGGACGCTGAGGAAACGCAGAGAAGCGAGGTGTCGCACTCGATTGCGGCAGCAGCCCACCTAAGAAGGCAGCCCCTACAACGGCAAGGCGGTTGGATTTACGTGCTCCGAAGTATGACTCTTGAAAAATGGGCTCGGTCTTCACTGGAGTGCTTTCCGCTTGCCAAGTTTTTCCAGCTCGAGATGGCGGACGGCGACTTCCACGCCGTTCCTGTTGCGCAAGCGCTTGGCCAATTGCTCGGCGAGGAACACGGAGCGGTGCTGGCCGCCGGTGCAGCCGAACGAAACCATCAAATTCTTGAAGCCACGCTGCTGATAGTTGCTGATGCTCGAGTCCACCAGCGAGAGGACGCTGGCGAGAAACTGGTGCACGCTTTCCTGTTGAACGAGATAGTCGATCACCGGAGCGTCCTTGCCGGTGAGAGTCTTGAAGCGCTCTTCGCGGCCGGGATTGGGGAGGCTGCGTCCATCGAAGATGAAACCGCCGCCGTTGCCGCTCTCGTCTTTTGGCAGGCCGTGGTGAAAGGAAAAACTGAAAATCCGCACGATGAGATTGTCCGCGTCGGTGGCGAGGCCCTGCAATTTCTCCGAGGCCAGCATGCCTTTGAAAGCGTCCATCAGCGCCGGGAGGGGGACGGGCAGCCTGACGTGGTGAAGCAACCAGCGCAAGTTTTTCAGGGCGTAGGGGACGCTCTGGAGAAAGTGGGCTTTGCGTTCGTAAAAACCGCGAAAACCGTAGGCGCCTAGGGCTTGCATGATGCGAATGTAAACGTAGGCGTAAAAATGCTGCATGAATGCCGGGCGGTCCAGCTTGATGAACCCGGCGAGCCGGTCGAGATAGTGATCGAGGAGTTGCTGGCGAAGATCGGGGGGCAGGTCGGCCTTGGCATCGTACAAGAGAGAAGCGATGTCGTATTGCAGAGCACCTTTGCGGCCGCCTTGGTAGTCCACAAAAAAGGGATCGCCATTGCGCAGCATGATGTTGCGGGATTGGAAGTCGCGGTAGAGAAAGTAATCGCGGGGGGCGTTTAGGAGGAATTCGGTCAAACGGCTAAAATCATCCTCGAGGGCTTGTTCGTTGAAAGGGATACCGGCAAGGCGGAGAAAATAATACTTGAAATAGTTCAAGTCCCAGGCGATGGATTGGCGGTCGAAGCTGGGGTTGGGATAGCAGACGGAGTAGTCGAGGTCGCGGCCGGCTTCGACCTGAAAACGGGGCAACACGGCCACCACTTTGCGGTAGGCTTCGATCACTTGGGGAGCAATGTTTCCGCCGGCGCGGTTTTTCGAAAGAAACTCAAACAGTGTGGTGTCGCCAAAGTCTTCTTCGAGATAAGCGCCGTGGCTTAAATCTTCGGCATAAATTTCCGGCACTGGCAGACCGTGGCGGCGAAAATGTTTGGAAAATTCGAGAAAGGCGATGTTCTCTTCGCGCACGCCGTACAGAATGCCGATGGCGCTGACCTTTTCATTGGCAAGGCGAATGATCTTGCGGCCCGAGCCGCCGAGCTCTCCCTGGAGCGGCTGGATGCGCTCGGGCGGCGCGTGGAAATGCTGCTCGAAGAGTTTTTTGAGAACGTTCATGAATATAATTTCCAGCCGTTCCGTTTTGGCGAATCCGCGAAACCAACTCCTTTTTAACATAGCTGATTCCCGGTGATGTGATTTGGTTGACGGCGAGTTGCTATCCTTCGAAGTGCGCATGAAGCGTGGTGATCGACCGCGACGGCAATCAATCCATTGCGCCTATTTGAAACGCACAGCCAGGATTCATCGCGCCGGAACCGCGCGGTGGAGAAGAAGTGACTTTGCCACGGGACATTTTCCGAGGCCTGTATAATGCGGGGATGACTTCCCAGCCGAAGAAACGCAGGCGCACGGAGCGCCGACTCACGGATCATTTCCTGACTCAACATCGCCTAACAGAACAGCGCCTCACAGAACAGCGGAATGCGGCGTCCAAGAATCTTGACCGCATGACGGCGGTTGGGATCGTGCGGTTGATGAATCGAGAGGACCGCAAGGTTGCGGTGGCGGTGGGGCGGGAGATTCCGGCGATTGCGCGAGCAGTGGATGTCATTGTGCGGAGGATGCAAAACGGGGGGCGGCTGATTTATGTGGGGGCGGGATCGAGCGGGCGAATGGCGGTGCTGGATGCGGCGGAATGTCCGCCGACGTTTGGGATTTCGAAGAAACAGATGCAGGCGTTGATTGCGGGTGGAAGGCGAGCGGTTACCGGGGCGGTGGAAGGGGCGGAGGATTCCGTTCGAGACGCGGAGCGCGATTTGGGCGAAAAGAAATTGACGAGCAACGACGTTGTGGTGGGGATCGCGGCGAGCGGGACGACGCCGTACGTGCTGGGAGCGCTGCAATATGCGCGCAAGCGCGGGGCGACGACGGTGGTAATTACGTCGAACCGACACATGGCGGCGGCGCGGCTGGCGAAGATCGTGATCGCCCTGGAGGTGGGGCCGGAAGTGTTGACAGGGTCGACGCGGCTGAAGGCGGGGACGTCGCAAAAGATGGTGCTGAACATGCTGAGTACGGCAGTGATGGTGCGGCTGGGACATGTCTATGAAAACTTGATGATTGATGCCGAGCTGACAAATGAAAAGCTTGCGGACCGGGCACTGCGGATACTGGCGGAGGCGAGCGGGAAGAGTGTGTCTGCGGCGGAACACGCTTTGCGGGCGGCGGGACACAATTTGAGAGTCGCGCTGGTGATGTTGAAGCTTGGAGTGGAGGCGGGGGAGGCGAAAAAGAAATTGAGGGCAGCGGGTGGCGATTTGAGGGGAGCGTTGGCAGAGTAGGCAACGAGATGCACGGAAAAGCAAGAAAGGGATAACGCGGAGACGCGGAGGACGCAGAGGCGCGGAGAGAAGAAAGAAAGAAGGTCGCGCTGAAGCGCCACCCTACATATAGAAACCACGGAAGAACAAAGAGAGAGTGCATGGATAAGTTCTTGATTAAGGGCGGGAAGGCGCTGCGGGGGACGGTGGCGATCAGCGGGGCGAAGAATTCGGCGCTTCCGGCGATGGCGGCGGCATTGCTGACAGCGGAAAGGGTGACGCTGCACAATATTCCCAAAGTGCGTGACCTGATTACCATGAGCAAGTTGCTAGCGTTCATGGATGCGAAGGTGTCGGTGGCGGAGTTGCCGAGCAGCGATTACGAGATCGAGGCGCGGAGCTTGAATCACGCGGAGGCGCCGTACGAGCTGGTGAAGACCATGCGGGCTTCGGTGCTGACGCTGGGGCCGTTGATGGCGCGGGTGGGAATGGCGCGGGTGTCGCTGCCGGGAGGATGCGCGATCGGGGCGCGGCCGGTGGATTTGCACTTGAAGGCGCTGGAACAGATGGGCGCGGTGATTGGCACTTCGCACGGGTATATCGAGGCACGGGCACCGAAAGGGCGCTTGAAGGGCGCGCATATCGTGTTCGAGAAAATTACGGTGACCGGGACAGAAAATATATTGATGGCGGCGGCGCTGGCGGATGGGGAGACAGTGCTGGAGAATGCGGCGCGCGAACCGGAAGTGACGGATTTGGTGGAGCTGCTGCGGAAGATGGGGGCGCAGATTTCTGGGGACGGAAGTTCGACGCTGCGGATCCGTGGCGTGGAGAAATTGCACGGGACGGAGCATACGGTGATTCCGGACCGGATCGAGGCGGGGACGTTTCTCGTTGCGGGAGCGATCACCCGGGGGGACCTGACAATTTCGCATTGTGCGCCGGAGCATCTGGGCGCGATGATTGCGAAATTGGAGCAGGCGGGAGTGCCGATTGAGATTGTGAATAAGACGACGGTTCGCGTGCGGAGCGCGAAGAAGCTCGTGGGCGCTGACTTGACGACGGAAGAGTATCCGGGATTTGCGACGGATATGCAGGCGCAGTTCATGGCGCTGGCAACACAGGCCGAAGGGACGTCAGTGATTGTCGAAAGGATTTTCGAGAACCGCTTTTTGCACGCGAGTGAAATGATGCGCATGGGTGCGCACATCTCGATCGAAGGGCATTCAGCGACAGTGCGCGGACAGTCGGCGCTCTCCGGAACCGTGGTGCAGGCGTCGGATTTGCGGGCTAGCGCGGGGCTGGTGCTGGCAGGATTGGTGGCGAGCGGCGAGACGACTATCGAGCGCGTGTATCACATCGATCGCGGGTACGAAGGAATTGTGGAAAAACTGCGTGGCGTGGGGGCGGAGATTGAGCGGGTACATGGGACGGGATCTTGAGAGTATAGTTATCGTCTCTTTTCTTGGCTCAAGTACTGGACTGATTCCAAGTGGGCAAACAACTGCATCATGACGCGCAGAAATCTTATAGGGTTGGCCCTCGTGGCGGTAGCAGCAACGGCTGCCGGCGGCCGTCTTCAAGTCACAATTCCTGCAACGAAGTACGCCGTGCACGAACAAATTCGCGCCAAGATTGAAAACACGCCCAACAATCCTGTCACCTATTGCGTTGAATTTGGTCAGTGGTCGATGAACGGGGGCGAGGTCCAGGCCACTCCTTCGCCGTTCCTGATGCAACAGAAAAATGGGTCCAGATGGAATACACTCCTCATCGGCCCCGATGTGGGGAGCAGTCGACATGCGGCGGTCCTAGGTGCAGGCGAGTCTCATGAGTTCCCTTTGCGGTTGAATGACACTGGGACAGTGCGGCTTGTGCTGTACTACTGGCGAGGTTCGATGCCCGACTTGGACTGCGGAGCACCTCCAAAGCATGCAAAGGAAATCATGTCTCAGCCGTTCGCTATTGAGTAGCCTTCGACAAGCAGATGCTCTCACAAGGAAGAACACCGCCAGGAGTGGCTGCGCTACAGGCAAAACACACTAAAGTTTGGTACAATGCGCGACACGAAATTGGATGAGGAGCGAGCGCGACGATTGTGCCGCGCGGCCCTCGGGGAGACCCACAATGGCTAACACCGAACTGCTGGCGCGGATTGATGCGGCGATTGCGGAGAAGAGTTTGCTGAAGCATCCGTTTTATCAGGATTGGCAGGCGGGGAAGCTGAGCCGGGAGGGGCTGCAGCTTTACGCGGCGCAGTATTACCGACACGTGGAGGCGTTCCCGAAGCATCTGCGGGTGCTGGCGGCGCGGACGGAGGGTCCGCTGCAGGGGTTGATCCGGGAGAACCTGGCGGAAGAGGAGAGTCCAACGGGGTCGCATCCGAAGCTGTGGCGGGATTTTGCGGCGGCGGTGGGAGTGGGCGAGGACGACATTACGTGCTGCCCTGCTTTGCCGGGGACGCAGGCCGTGGTGCACAAGTTTCGTGAGATTTGCGGGGACCGGACAGTGGCCGAGGCGGTGGCGGCACTCTACGCTTACGAAGCGCAGGTGCCGGAAATCGCCACGACGAAGATCGATGGGTTGAAGAAGTATTATGGCGTGACGAAGCCGGAGGGGCTGGCGTACTTCGAGGTACATGAAGAAGCGGACAAGGCGCATCGCGCGGCGTGGCGCGGGTGGCTGGAAGAGCACGCGGACGGGAATGAGGAAGAGATTTTGGCGACGACGCACGAGGCGCTGGACGCGCTTTGGGGGGCGTTGGATGCGGTACATTGCGAGAAGCAAGAGGTAATGAGGTAAGGAAGTAAGCACGCAAGGAAAAAGAAGGAAAAAGATTACGCAGAGACGAGTGCGCAGAGGAAGCGCTGAGAAGAAAGCCCGCGAGTCAGGATTTGGAAGAACAAGCCCCCGATTGAATCGGGGGCTTTTTGTTTTGAGGGTGCGACTGCGGGCAAATCGAATTCGGAAATTGTTACGCCTCGGGCGCAGCACGCAGCGCCCCTACAAGAGAAGCAAAGAAAAGGCGGGCCAAGGCCCGCCCCTACAAATGAAATGGTAAAAATTATTCGTGGAAGCCGGGATCGCCGCCGTGGCCTTCACCACTAGACGAACCGGGGTTGCCTCCGCCGCCGGCGGCGGCTTTCTGCTGCTTTTCGCGGGCTTCGCGGATGAGCGCCTTGCGCGACAGGCGGACCTTGTTGCCCTCGATGGAAAGAACCTTGACGAGAACCTGGTCGCCGAGCTTCAGCTCATCGCGAACGTCGCGGATGCGATGCTCGGAGATTTCACTGATGTGCAGGAGACCGTCAGTGCCGGGGAAGAGCTCGACGAAAGCGCCGAACTCCGCGAGGCGAACGACTTTGCCGAGATAGGTCTTGCCGATTTCGGCGCTGGCAGTGACGTCGCGAACCATCTGCAGGGCCGCATCGCCGCCGGCTCCGCTGGTGGAGAAGATGTGCACGGTGCCGTCTTCGAGGACGTCGATCTTGACGCCGGTGGCTTCGATGATGGACCTGATCTTCTTGCCGCCCGGACCAATGAGGTCGCGGATTTTGTCCTGCGGAATTTTCAGTTTGAAGAGGCGCGGGGCGTATGCGGAAATCGCGGTGCGCGACTCGCTGAGCGTCTTCTCCATGGTGTCGAGAATCTGGAGACGAGCTTTCTTCGCCTGTGCGAGGGCTTCGCGCATCATGCCGATGGAAATGCCCAGGACCTTGATGTCCATCTGCAGCGCAGTGATACCCGCGCGAGTTCCGGCGACTTTGAAGTCCATGTCGCCGTAGTGATCCTCGGCTCCGGCGATATCCGTGAGGATGGAGTATTTCTTGTCGTCACCGACGACGAGCCCCATGGCGATGCCCGCGCAGGGAGCTTTCATCGGAACGCCAGCGTCCATCAGGGCTAGAGAACCGCCGCAAACGGTGGCCATGGAAGAGGAACCGTTGGATTCCAAAATGTCGGAGACGAGGCGCATGGCGTAAGGAAAATCCGCTTCGGGGGGAAGCAGGTTCACCAGCGCGCGCTGCGCGAGGGCGCCGTGGCCGATTTCGCGACGGCCCGGGCCACGAAGGAATTTCACTTCACCGACGCTGAACGGCGGGAAGTTGTAGTGCAGCATGAAGCGGTTGAACTGGTCCTGCTCGAAGAGCAGGTCGAGCCGCTGCATGTCTTCCTTGGTGCCCAGGGTCAAAGTAGCGAGCGCCTGAGTTTCGCCGCGGGTAAAGAGGGCGGAACCGTGCACGCGGGGGAGCAAGCCGACTTCGCAGGTGATCAGGCGAATCTGGTCGAAGGCGCGGCCGTCGGGACGGCGGCGCGCGTTGAGAACGTCATCGCGGAAGATATTTTCGCGGAGGCGTTCCAGGGCGCGCTTGGTGAGGGTGCGCTTCTCGTCCATCTCCTTCTTGGGCTCTTCGGGAATCGCTTTAATGATCTCATCCTTGAGAGCATCGACGAGGTGATAGCTTTCCTTCTTGGGATGCTTTTCGGTGTTCAGCGCGTCATGGAGCTTGTCGCCGTACTTTTTCTGGAGATCCTTGTAGATGGCTTCATCGAACGCGAGCGGCGCGACAACGACTTTCTTGGGCTTGAGCTGCGCGTGAAGTTCCTTAATAGCGGCGACGATTTTCTTGATTTGAGCGTGGCCGAACTCGAGGGCGTCCGCAACGGCTTCTTCGGAAACTTCGAGCGCACCGGATTCCACCATGACGATGGCTTCATCCGTGCCCGCAATGATGATATTCATCAAACTTTTCTTCTGGTCGGCAACGGTGGGATTGATCACCAACTGCCCGTCCACCAGGCCAACGCGGACACAGGCAATGGGCTTCTCGAACGGAAGGTCCGAGCAGTAAGCCGCGGCAGACGCGCTGGTTACGGCAATGACGTCGGGGTCATTCTCGCTGTCTGCGGAGAGCACCAGGGAGACGATCTGAGTTTCATTGCGCCAGGATTCAGGGAAGAGCGGGCGCATGGGGCGGTCAATCAAGCGGGAGGTGAGAACTTCCTTCTCCGAGGGGCGGCCTTCGCGTTTGAAGAAACCGCCGGGTATTTTTCCGGCGGAGTAGGTATTCTCTCGGTAGTCGACGGTGAGCGGCAAGAAGTCGCGGTCATTCATCGTCGAGGCCATGCAAGCGGTGGTGAGAACGACGGTGTCGCCGTAGCGCGCGACAATGGCGCCGTTGGCCTGCTTCGCAATTTTTCCAGTTTCTAGAGTCAGGGTGCGCCCGCCGACTTCGACCGTGACGCGATGTGGTGCGGGAGTGTGCGTGTTTTCAGACATAATCATTTCCTTTGGCTCCGCATTCGAGCGGAGCATCGTCAGCCGCGTTCGCGAGGCAAACGGGCCTTGAGTTTACGTTGGCCGCAACGCGGCCATCCAAGATGAAGAGCTAGAGGTGAGAATTACAGTGAGGCTAACGACGGACCACACCCCGAGAAATTCCGGCACTAACTCAGCCGCAAGCCTGACGACAGACTCCGTGTGGAATGTGTCACTTCGTGAGAACGCAGTGGATACCACCCTGATTCAAATGAAACAGCAGGGCGATTACTTGCGCAGGCTAAGACGTTCAACAATCTCGCGGTACCGATCCGGGTCGCGGCGGTTGAGATAGTCCAGCAAACGGCGGCGCTTATTGACCATCATGATCAATCCGCGGCGCGATGCATGGTCTTTCACGTGGGACTTGAGATGCGAGGTCAGATAGTTGATCCGCTCGCTGAGAAGCGCGATTTGCACTTCGGGCGAGCCCGTGTCCTTAATGTGGGTCCGGAATTGTTCGATCAACGCTGCTTTCGGTGCGCTCAAGTGCCCTTCTCCGTCGTCCCCTGAATTATTCCTCTTCTCTTCGACCCATTCAGGCTAACACAAATTCGACAAACGTGTAAAGGAATGTCAATGGAGGACGAAGATCGAACATTTCCAACAACGGAGGGCATTTCGGCCCGATGGTCGAAGAAAAGCGAGCGTCAGCCCTTGGCGAGGTCCTTAATCTGCTTGGCGAGTTTTTCGATTTGCTGGGCTTTTTTCACGACGGACACCGAAAGGGTGGACGTTGAGTCCGTCTTATCGATTTGGTCCTTGAGCTCGGAAACCATTTCATAGAGTTTGGTCACGTCGGCCCTGATCTCTTGCTGATTCTGCCGATCGATAGCCTTCTTGTCCGGGCCGGTGGCTTGCGGGCCGTTCAGACCGGGGGGAAAATTGGGATTGGGAGCGTTGGGTGAGGGACGAGGCTGAGGCGCTGGCCGCACACCCGGAGCTTGCCATGCTGCAAGAAGAGGTCTAACGGCTAAAATTCCAGCAGTGCCAACGAAGGTCATCAATAGACGACGACGTGATTCCGGCATAGACACCTCCTGAAACAGATCCCTGATGGTCTGCTCGGCCTCGGACAATGCTTACGTTTAGCCCCTTCCTTGTACTTTCGCAAGGGGGGGCTAAAAAGGGGGAGACGAATCCCGGTCTCATCCGTCTTTTGGAGTTGGGCGAAATCGATGTTGCACTGGGCCGACAAATCCGGTTCAATGTTTGGGCGCAGTCTGAGGGGGAGAAGAATGAGAAAAGAATTTGCATTTTTGGCAGTGGGATGTCTGACACTGGGTCTCATGGCGGCGCTGGGTTCAGCGCAGACGGACAAAGCAGCGCGACCCAGTCCGGCGGCGAAGGCAAGCTGCGCGCTGGCCGATGGGAAGAGCATCACCGTGGATTACTCGAGCCCACGCGCTAAGGGGCGCAAGATATTTGGCGGATTGGTCCCTTACGGTGAAGTGTGGCGCGCGGGAGCCAATGAGGCGACCACTTTCGTTGCCACCACCGACGTGATGGTGGGCGGGACCCATGTGCCTGCCGGCAGCTACACCATTTTTGCGATTCCGAACAAGGACAAGTGGATGTTGGTTATCAGCAAGAAAACCGGCGAATGGGGTACCGCTTACCCGGGCGCGTCGGAAGATCTGGCGCGAATCGACATGAAGGCTTCGACCCTGCCCTCGGCCGTCGAAAACTTCACGATCGCCTTTGACAAGACGGCCAGCGGCTGCACGCTGCGGATGGATTGGGAGACGACGCGGGCATCCGTGGAAATCTCAAAGATGTAGAATTGTTTGGAAGAATTTTTGGTTGTCAGTTTTGAGTTTTCAGTCAGAGAACAGCGATTTCGAGGCGGTTTTCTCAACTCTTCCTGCAAGCGCCTCACGTGTTTGGGGAAGCAGGCGAGGCCTCGAAGGCGATTTAAAAATAAAGAGAGGCGCGCCAGCGGATGGGCTGGCGCGCCTTTTTGATTTTGCTCCGACGAGTAAAATGCCGGAACTCTAGGGGCCTTGTTGAAGGCGCATCATGCCGCGATCGACGAGCATGACCGCGCCAATGACCAGGGCGGTGGAGAGGAGCACGTTTAAAGTGACGGCCTCGCCGGCGAAGAGCCAGCCGAGCAAGACCGCAACGATGGGATTGACGTAAGTGTGGGTGGCAACGAGCGTGGGAGAGTAGTGCTCGAGGAGCCAGTTGTAAGCGGTGAAGGCCACGACCGAGCCGAAGAGAATGAGATAGCCAAGCGCGAGCCACGAACGCAAGGAGACGGACGCGAAGGAAAATCCGCGATATTCCCCCACGACCGTTCCTGCGAGGAGCAGTTGCACGGAACCCGCCAGCAATGAAAGTGCCGACAAAAGAAGTGGATGCCCGGAGAGATGCGACCGCCGGGAGTAGACAATCCCCACGGACCAGGAAAGTGCACCGAGCACGACCGCGAGCGAACCGACGAACACGCCGGGGCCAGAATTCAGGGCGCTTCGGCCCATAAGGAGGCCGACGCCTCCGAATCCCAGAAGAATTCCGGCCAGAAGTGTCGCATTCAAGCGCCACCGCCGGGCAGCAATAGCGCTGAGCAGGAAAACCCAGATGGGCTCGCTGGCAATGAGCAGAGAGGCAAGCCCTGACGGTACTTTTTGCTCCGCCCAGTGAAGCGTGCCGTGGCCGATGAGAAAGAAAAATACGCCGATGATGATGCTGGCGCGAACCTGCGCCCAGGTAGGCCGCAGTCGTTTAGCCAGGCACCAGACGAGGAGAATCGTGCCCGCTATCAAGTGGCGAAGGCCCGCGGTGTAGAGCGGGGGAATCGTTTCCACGGCGTAACGAATCGCGAGGTACGTGGAACCCCAGATGAGGTAGATGGAGAGAAAGGAAAAGATGATGGTAGCGCGTTGCAAGCGCGGGCGCGCAGGGGTCATAACCGCTGGGACTTCTTCAATGACTGTCGCGGATTTCATGGGCATCCGTTCACCAACGAGCAGCGGCGCGAGCCGCGGTACGGCGCCCCAAGTTCCCGTTGCCGTAACGCTCTATCACTGTTATACTCATTACCGTAGCATAGGTGATTTCGTTGTAACGAGTCAAGCTCATTTAAACCATTACGGTGAAAGCGTCCCACAACATCTTCCACGCGGCGGGATTCGGCAATGTCGCTCCCTGGGTCGATCTCATCAACAGCGAGGAATGGAATGGCTTTGGGAAGCGCACCGATCACCTTGCAAACCCGCGATGGCTCGCCACGTTCCTCAAGCATTGGAGCCTTCATCCTCTTCCCTCGAAAGACGTTCCGCGCCGCAAACTGGTGCAATTGCGTGTTCTGCTGCGCCGCGCTGCGGAAAAACTAGCCGCAGGAGGCTTTCTCGGCCGAAGAGAAATCTTGAATCTGAATCAGGCATTGAACGTACCGGTTTGGCAGAAGCTAGTACAGAACCAAAATGGGTTCAGCGCCGAGATGGTTCCGGTGCGGAGCGACTGGACTTGGGTGATCGCACGGATTGCCGCATCGCTTGGAGAGATGCTGGCGAACCACGAGGTGGAGCGCATCAAGGTCTGCGCTAATTCCGATTGCCGCTGGGTTTTCCACGATCCGACGAAGGCCAGGACGAAGCGCTGGTGCAACGACCGCACTTGCGGCAACCGCGCCCGCGTCCGCCGCGCCCGCGCCGCACAAAAGCAGAAAGGCTGACGAAGAAATTTCTCCTATCACCAGGCTCGTAGACGAATCTGCCGATCTGAAGCTAGGAATTCTTCCGGCGCACGAGCGCGAGAAACTCGTCTCGCGTCTGCTTATTGTGACGGAAAGCGCCAAGCATGGCGCTGGTGACGGCCTGGCCATGCTGCTTTTCCACGCCGCGCATTTGCATGCACAGATGGCGGGCTTCGATAATTACGCCGACACCCTGAGGAGCAATTTTTTCCTCGATGGACTTCGCGATCTGGCTGGTCATGCGCTCCTGAATCTGCAAGCGGCGCGCAAACATGTTGACCACGCGGGCTATTTTGCTGAGCCCCAGAACACGCTTGTCCGGCAGATAGGCCACGTGGGCCTTGCCAAAGAACGGCAACAGGTGGTGCTCGCAGAGGCTGAAGAATTCGATGTCCTTCACGATGACCATCTCGTCGTAGGCCACGCTGAACGTCGCACCGTTCAATACATGATCCAGGTTCAGGTGGTAACCGCTGGTCAAATACTTGAGAGCTTTCTCAAAGCGCTCCGGCGTTTTTCGCAAGCCTTCGCGATTGGGATCCTCTCCGATGATCTTGATGATCTCGCGCATGTGGTAGGCGATGGTGCGCGCGTCGAGTTCCTTGCGGTCGTTCAGCAGAATTTCTTCCGTTGGCTTGTTCACGGGCGGTTCCCTTCTAGGTTTTCCCCTGCGTATTCGAAACTGTTGTTGCCGGTTTCTTGGACGCGGATGCGTTCGAGCTTCGCCTTGGGGAAGGATTTCAGGCGCTGGAAAATCTCAATGCACAAATTCTCGGTCGTGGGCACTTTTTCCCGAAAAGCCGGGATATCTTCGTTGAGCGACTTGTGATCGAATTCCTCGAGCACCTGGCGTTCGACGAAGGCGTCCAGATCGGCAAGATTCGCGATCATGCCCGTGGCCGGGTCAACTTCTCCCGACATGCTGACTTCCAACACGTAATTGTGGCCGTGGCCATAAGGGTTGTTGCATTTCCCAAAGACACGGCAATTCTCCTCTTCGGTTAGATGCGGGCTATGCAGCCGATGTGACGCCGAGAATCGGTAGCGGCGGCCGAGTTCGATTTTGAACGCGTTGTTCATGACTCCCCTGCCGCGCCCGCGCCGTTGCGGTAGCAATCGGCGAAGAGGTCGGAAGACTCGTATAGCCGCACGCGATGCAGCCGGCCTTGCGTGATTTTGGGCTCCAGCAATTGCCAGATTACGCGCGCAACGTTCTCACAAGTCGGAATCTGTCCGGCCAGTTCAGCGACCTCGTAATTGAGATGACGATGATCCATGCGCTGCATGACTTCGCGTTCGAGAATCTCTTTTAGTTCTTTCAAGTCGAGGACCATGCCGGTCACGGGATCCGGCTCGCCCTCAACGGTAACTTCCAGGGTGTAATTGTGCCCGTGCCCGTGAGGGTTATTGCACTTCCCAAAGATTCGACGGTTCTCCTCGGCCGAAAAATTCGGGTTGTGGTAGATATGCGAGGCGGCAAACTCGATTTTTCGCGTGAGAAGAACCATGGTGTTCGCCTATCTCGCCGATTGGGGAGCTCCGACGGAGTACTCCCGGCCTTTCCATTGGATTCTTCCTTTTACATGGCCCCGGTAGGAGGCCCAGAGCACAGCTACGTACAGCGCCACGGCGGGCACGTAATAAAAGATGAAGGAGAACGGGAAATGGTTACGGGCCAGATCAAAACCGTAGCTGGTTTGGCGAGCAATCAGGAACAAAACTCCCAGGAAAAGCAGAAAAGGATACTTCAGCCCTGCAACGATCAGCAGGAGCGGAATCCAAGGGAGGCTTGACTCCATCTCGCGAAACACAGCCCCTGGAGTGCCGCCCATCAAGCGATAGAGATTTTTCTTCCAGCCCTGCCACATCTCTTGAAACGAGCGGTACATTCTTACTCGAACAATACCGTTGCCGGAGCCGAACCAGATGCGATGGTCCGCGGCCTTCACGCGCATGGCGAGGGCGACGTCCTCCAGAACCTCGCCGGCGACACTGGAATGGCCGCCGATGACGTCGTACACATCGCGGCGCATCATCATGAACTGACCGTTTGCGGCAGCGGCGGGCGAGTTCGGATCATTTACTTTTTCATACGAGAAGCGCTTGGCCAACCGCAGGTAGACATAAGGAATCAGGGCTTTTTCATACCAGGTCCCGGTGATCTGCTCGGGAGAAAATGAAACCAGAGCAGCGTTGTGTTCCTGCGCAATTTGGAGTGCACGGGAGGCGGAATTCCGCTCGTGTTCTGCATCGGCATCGGTGAAAAGGAGCCAGGCACACTTGGCCTGTTGCACGCCTACCCAGAGGGCATGGTTCTTGCCAACCCAGCCATCGGGCAATCCGCCGGCTTCCAGCAGGCGCAAGTTTGGAACTTTCTCCATGAGGCTTTTCACCATGCTGGCGGTCCCGTCGGTGGACTGATCATTTACTACCAGGATCTCACCGATTTCCGGCTGGTTCGCCAAGGACGCGATGCACGCCGCGATGACCGCCTCCTCATTCCGGGCCGGAACGATGGCCGTGACGGAGCTCGCGTTGGCCGTCTGAACGGCGGCGACGATGGGTAAGCGGTGGGCGTCGTTAGTCATTGTGTATTGGATGCGGAAGGATTGTTTCCCGATCTCGGGCAATTGGGTTAGTATAGCATTTGATGAGAATCGTTCGAAAAGTTGGGGCTTGGGCCGTGATCGGTATCGCTATGCTGGTCTTGGTGCTCTTCGCCATGCCCACGTACCGGCAAGGGGAAGCCTCGATAGCGGGCAAGACTGCACAGGACTTTCCTTTGGAAGTTTGGGGGAAACCAGGGCACCTCACCGATCTGAAGGGCAAGGTCGTCATTCTGAATTTCTGGGCGACTTGGTGTCCGCCTTGCATCGAGGAAACGCCGGCGCTCAACCGGCTTCAAAAGTACATCGAATCGCGCAATGCGTTAGTCCTGGGTGTGAGCGTTGACGAGGACCCCGCGGCTTACGAACAGTTTCTGAAGGATCATGGCGTCGTTTTTCCAACGTTTCGCGAACCCACGCGAAAACTCGCGCTCGACTACGGCACTTCGATGTTCCCTGATACCTACGTCATTGATCGGCATGGAAAAATCTTGCGAAAGTTTTTCTCATCTCAACAGTGGGATTCGCCTGACATGCTGGCGTATTTCGATGGCGTCCTCGGACAAACCTAAGAACGAGATTCAAGAAAAATCTAACGCAGAGACGCAAAGAACGCAGAGTAAGCGCACAGCGGAGGCAGAAAAATGCTCAGCCGCTTTCTCTGGTTTACTTATCTCGGTGAAGTCCGCGTCTTCGCGTGGACTGTTCTGGGGCGATTTACTCGTAGCGGAGGGCTTCGACGGGGTCGAGTTTGGCGGCTTGCATGGCGGGGAGCCAACCGCTGATCACCCCGACCACAACAAGGATTGCAGTAGACAGCATCATGGTGACGAACGAGAGCGTGAGCCTGATGTCCACTTTGCCGGAGTCGTCTTCGTAGGCGGGGCCAAGGAATGGCAGCGTGCCGATCGCGGCCGTGATGGCTGCGGAGAGCAGCATGCCGATCACGCCGGCAGCGAGCGTCATGACGAGGGCTTCGAGCAAGAACTGCCAGCGGATGTGTGATTTTTTCGCACCGAGCGCGCGGCGCAGGCCGATTTCGCGGACGCGTTCTTCGACGGAAACGAGCATGATATTCATCACGCCCACCCCCCCGATGCCCAGCGTGAGTGCGCCGACGAAAAAGAGCAGCGCTTCGATCCCCAGAGTGATTCCTTCGTAGATGGGCTTGAATTCTTCACGGCCAAACATGGTGATGGCGCGCTTGTCATTCGGCGAGAAGTGCTGGCGGTTGGCGATGGCAGCGCGGAACTGCTGCATGGCGTCGGCTTCAAAATTCGGCGCGACGGGTTCGAAGAGCATCACGCTGGCGTAGCGCGCGTCCCACAGGTCGCCTGCCGTGGTGTATGGAATAAACACAGACTCATCGTCGCTGGTGAAATAGTTGCTGTCGGAAAATTTCGTGTCCATGGAGCCGACGACCGTGAATTTAACGCCGTCGATACGCACGGTTTCGCCAATGGCGGGCGTGCCGCTGAAAAGTTTTCTGCGCAGTATGGCGCCGAGGAAAACCACGCGGCGCCGCTCGGCGATATCCTCGGGAGAAATCCAGCGCCCTTCCATGGGAATCTCATTGCGCATTTCGCCGTACTCGGGATAGACGCCGCGAATGGCGGTGTCCGAGAGCCGTTCGTCGTGCGTAATGCCCTTCCACTTCACCGTCTCGCGCGTCACGCGCTTGACGAGCGGGGACTGCGCCTTCACCCAATCGGCGTCCTCCTGCTCGAAGCGGACGGCCTTGCCGGCGCGCTCTCCACCCGCCTGCTCGCTGGTGGTTCCGGGCCAGCAGACGACCGCGCCTTTGCCGAAGACCTCGAAGGTGTACATCAAAACATCGCGGAAGCCGGAACCGTAGCTGAGCAAGAGCGTCACCGCAACAATGCCCCAGGCGATCCCCGTCATTGTGAGCAAGCTGCGAACGGGGTTTCTGCCGAGTGCCGCCCATGCTTCCTTGAAGATTTCGAGGAGCACCTATCCTCCCGCCTCGAAGCGCAGCGCTTCGATGGGGTCGACGGAAGCGGCGCGATTCGCCGGATAAAGAGCGGACAGAACGGCGATCAGGCCGAGCAGAAAAACGGAGAGTGCGCCCAGCTTCCAGCTTGTGAGCAAACCGGCAAAAAACAGCGGCATGGGCAGCAGATTCACCAGCGCGCAAAAACCGTAGGACAGGAGCAGCCCCGTGCCGCCGCTCAAACCAACGACAATGACGGTCTCCAGAAAGAATTGACGGAGGATGGATTCGCGCGTTGCACCGAGCGCCTTGCGGACGCCGATTTCGCGCGTGCGTTCGCGGACGGAGACGAGCATCACGTTCATCACGCCCAGGCCACCCAGGAAAAGCGTGGCCACGCCGACCGCGCCCATGAAAACTTCCATTCCCACGATGATCATGCGGTTGGCTTCGGCGTTCTTGACGGTGTCCCAGATGCTGGCAGCTTCCTTGTCGCGGGGATCAAAATTGTGGAGCCGGCCGAGGGATCGGCGAATCTGCTTGACGCAATCGGGATGCGTCTCCAGCGACCAGGGCGCAACGAGCAAACGGTCCACACTGTGCTCGACGGCCGGGGGCTTGTTTGGAAAATCTCGACGCATCGAATTGAAGGGGATGAAAATCTTGCGGACGTCGGCGCCGTCGTAGCTGGAATTCTGTTCCTTCGGCTTCATGACTCCAATGACGGTATAGGGAACTCCGTTCAATGAGATCGTCTGGCCAAGGGCTTCGCGTTCCGCAAAGAGCTGCTTTTTCGCGTCGCTGCCGAGAAAAGCCATGTTACGCGCTTCAGCGTTGTCCTCTTCGTTGTAGAAACGGCCCTGCGCGACGGTGATGCTGCGAATTTCGGTGAATGGCGGCAGTGCGCCAACAACCTGGAGATCACCGCTGTTGAAGAGGCTATGCACCTGGACGTTGTTCCCAAGCTCCGGCATGACGTATTTGCAGGCGGGCGCTTCCTTCGCGACCTGGACATAGTCTTCCTCGCGCCAGCGGATGAGGCGGCCGGAGCGCGTCCCTCCAGCTTGCATGCTGGTGCGGCCCGCAAAAACGATCATCACGTCTTTGCCAAAAGTTTCCTGGTTATTCTGAATACCCTTGCCAAGCCCCTCGCCCGCCGCCACCATCACGGTGATGGAGATGATGCCCCAGGCGATGCCGAACATCGTCAGCATGGTTCGGCGCTTGTGCGCCCAGAGGGTGGCCAGCGTGTCTCGCAGTAAGTCCTGGAATGACATGGCGCTCCGACGGTCGATTCAACTATTGCAGAATGACTTGTTGTTTCTCGTTGAGACCTTCGAGGATTTCCGTCTTCACGCCGTTCGAGATGCCGAGCTTTACGCTGAGTTTTTTCTTGCCGTTGTCGGCCTTGACGTCAGGGATCTCGATGGAGGCCTTTCGCTCTTTGTCGTAAATGAGCGCGGCTTCCGGGACCATCAGGACGTTTTTCTTTTCCTCAAGGAGGATCTCAGCATTGGCGCTCATGTTGGCCTTGAGCTCGCCGCCGGGATTGGAAATCGAGACACGCACTTCGAAGGTGGTGACGTTGTCCTTCTCCTTGCCGAGTGGGGAAATCTTGGTGACTTTGCCGGTGAATTTCTTATCCTTGAAGGACTCTACGACGATGCGTGCGGGCTGACTGAGAAAGACTTTGCCGATGTCGGCTTCATCGACTTTACCTTGCACATAAACTTCGCTGACGTCGCCGAGTGTCATGATCAAGGTGGCCTGCGAGCCGAGCACCAGAATGGAGCTGACTGCATCGCCCACGTTGACGTCACGCGACAGCACCAGGCCTTCAATCGGGCTGACGATCGTGGAGTTGCGCAGATCTTCCTGCGCGTTTTCCAGTGACGCCTTGGCCTGCGCCACCTGGGCTTCGCATTTGGCAATTTCCGCTCTGGAGACGGCGAGAGTGCGCTGCGCGCTCACCTGCTTGTTGAGCCCCAGCTGATAGTTTTTCTCGGCATCCTCCACGAGGCTCTTGGACATTACGCCGTCTTTGTACATCTGTTCGGCGCGCTCCATATTGAGTTTGAGGAACGGCACATCAGGGCCTTCCGCATCGACCTTGTTGCGCTCCAGTGTGGCTTTGGAAGAATCCAGCGCCGCTTCGGCGGCTTGCAAGTTCGCATGCGAAGCGCGTTGGGCGGCTTCGAGCTGTACCTTGTCGAGTTCCGCGAGCAACTGCCCCTGTTTCACGCGCTCACCGTAATCCACGTAAAGCTTTTTCACGATGCCGCTGGCTTTGGATTTGATCTCCACTTTGGAAAGCGGCTGAATCTTGCCGGTGGCCACAACCGCACGCGCCAGGTCACCGCGCTCCACGGAAGCAATTTTTGATGGGTCAATAGTGCGGCTTGGGCTCAGCGCCGCCTTGACGCCATAACCGCCGCCCCCTAGCACCACTAGCGCAATCGCTGCCCAGATGATGCGACGGCCTTTCTTGCCGTTTTTCCCGTTTCCTAAACCATTGCCATTGCTGGACATACCCGACCCCCGCTATATTCGCCTCGCTGCTACAAGTGATACGCAACCGTGTGGGAAAAGTTCCCTTGCCCTGCTCCTTTAGACGATGGGCGAGGCCTTTGGTCAGGTCGGCGATCGCAGACAATGAGGTTTGTTGACGGCCCGGTACTGCGGACCTATACTCCGCGCGCTGCTAGCCTGCCCTGAACTCCGTTGATTGGGGATCACCATGCACATTGCGGGAATTCGACCAACGCCTGCTGTCCTCCTGGTTGGCTTTGCGCTAGGAATTGCTTTGTCCGTCGTCTCCACCGCTGGGACAGCCACTGCTCCAGATGTGCCAAAATTCAGAGTGGACCCGTCCTGGCCCAAGGAATTGCCCAAAAACTGGATCATGGGCCAAGTAGGGGGAATGGCGGTGGATCGCCACGACCACATTTGGGTTCTGCAACGCCCGGGTACGGACACAGTTGAGGAATTGGGAGCGGCACAGACGCCTCCGCGGTCCATGTGCTGCCTCGCCGCGCCGCCCGTCCTGGAGTTCGATACTCAAGGAAACCTGCTTCACTCCTGGGGCGGTCCCGGCGAAGGGTTCGATTGGCCGAAGACGGAACATGGGATATGCGTAGATAAAGATGACAATGTGTGGATCGGTGCAAATGGCCCCGCCGATCGTCAAATTCTGAAGTTCAAGAATGACGGGCATTTCCTCATGCAGATTGGCCATCCTTCCACCGATCCGCCAAATAGCTTGCGCACCGACATTCTTGGGCGGCCCGCTGGCGTTGAAGTGGATTCCGAGGCCCATGAGGTTTACGTCGCCGACGGTTATATGAACAAGCGAGTCGTCGTCTACGACTCGGACAAAGGCACATTCAAGCGCCTGTGGGGTGCGTACGGTAGTCCACCGAATGATGCGGATCCCGGCGCTTACAATCCAGCGGCGCCCGCAGACCAGCAGTTCCGCAATCCAGTTCACTGCGTCCATATCTCGCGAGATGGCTTGGTCTACGTTTGCGACCGCGTGAATGATCGAATGCAGGTCTTCACCAAGCAAGGCAAGTTTGTGAAGCAGTTTACTCTGCGCGCTCAGACGCTGGGCATGGGATCGGTCTGGCAATTCGCGTTTTCAATGGATGAGAACCAGAAGTTTCTTTTTGTCGATGACGGCGAGAACAATGTGATCTGGACGGTGCTCCGCGACGACGGAACGGTCGTGGGCCAAATGGGACACAGCGGGCGCAACGCGGGCCAGTTTCACTGGGTACATCAGATCGTCTCCGACTCGCAAGGCAACCTCTACACAGGAGAGGTCGACACCGGCAAACGGATTCAAAAATTTATTTTGCTGCACTAGGATCGGGATCGCCGCCGAAACGAAGCTCGATTTCGCTAGAGCGATGCCCTTCGCAGGCGAAGAGCGTTGGCGATGACGGAGACGGAACTGAAGCTCATCGCGGCGCTGGCTAGCATGGGGCTCAGTAGCCAGCCGAAAATGGGGTAGAAAACGCCCGCGGCGATGGGAATTCCGATCACATTGTAGAGAAATGCGAAGGCAAGGTTCTGCCTGATGTTGCGAATCGTGGCGAGGCTCAGTTTGCGTGCGCGGACGATGCCGCGCAGGTCACCCTTCACAAGTGTGATGCCCGCATTCTCGATCGCAACGTCCGTGCCTGTGCCCATGGCGATGCCAACATCGGCCGCAGCCAGCGCCGGCGCGTCGTTAATGCCATCGCCCGCCATCGCAACGATGCGGCCTTCCTTTTTCAAATTCTTTATGATCTCGCTTTTCCCCTCGGGCCTGACTTCCGCTTTGATCTCTTCGATTTGCAGCTGGGTGGCCACGGATTGTGCGGATTCCGCCCGGTCTCCTGTGAGCATTACTACTCGCACGCCCTCAGCCTTCAGTTGCTTGATCGCTCCGGCAGATGAACTCTTCACCTTATCGGTCAGCAAGAAAGCCCCTGCGGCTTTCCCGTCGATCGCCGCGTAAACCGCGGTAATCGATGCCGTTCCAACGGTGAGAACCCCTATGTTTTTTCCTGCTGGAAGTTGAACACCGCGCTCCTTCAAAAACTTCGCGCTTCCGGCCAACACGTGTTTGCCTGCGACCTTGCCTTCCGCGCCCCCTCCCGGTGTCGCCCGGAATTCCTCGACGGGTTGAGTCAATAGCTTCTCGTCCTCCGCCGCGCGCACAATCGCCTTTGCCAGTGGATGCTCGCTGGCTCGCTCCACGCTGGCCACCAATCGAAGCAATTGTTCCCTCGAAACGTCACCTCCCTCAAAGACCACGATATTCCCCAGTTGGGGCTTACCTTCCGTAAGCGTGCCGGTCTTATCCACGACGAGGGTGTCAACTTTCGCGAGCGTCTCGAGGGCCTCCGCGTTTCGGACGAGCACACCCGCGTGCGCCCCGCGGCCCACGGCCACCATGATGGACATCGGCGTTGCAAGGCCAAGCGCGCAGGGGCACGCGATGATCAGCACCGACACAGCCGCTACCAGCGCGTGCGCGAAGCGCGGCTCCGGGCCGAAGAGTATCCAGCCGAAAAAGGCCAGGACCGCGATGACAATCACTGCCGGCACAAAATACGACGCGATGCGATCGGCGAGCCGCTGCATTGGCGCGCGGCTGCGCTGCGCTTCGCTGACGAGTTTCACAATTTGCGCGAGCATCGTTTCGCTCCCGATGCGCTCTGCTTCCATGATGAAACTTCCGCTGGTGTTCAGCGTGCCGCCGGTGACCTTGTCGCCAGAAGCTTTTTCAACGGGCATCGGCTCACCGGTCACCATCGATTCATCCACGGCGCTCGCGCCTTCACGAATCGTCCCATCGACTGGTATGCGCTCGCCGGGACGGACGCGCAGCCGTTCGCCGCGCTTCACCTGATCGAGCTGCACGTCTCTTTCCGCGCCATCCGCCGCGAGCAAATGCGCCTGCTGCGGCGCCAAATTCAACAGCGCGCGAATTGCACCGCTGGTTCGCTGCCTGGCGCGCAATTCCAGGACCTGCCCCAGGAGAACCAGCGTGGTGATCACCGCGGCCGCTTCGAAATAAACGGGTGCGGCGCCATCCATGCCCCGAAAAGAGGCCGGGAAGATCTGTGGAAAAAAAGTAGCTACAACGCTGTCGAGATACGCAGCACCCGTGCCCAATCCAATTAGCGTGAACATATTCGGGCTGCGGTTGAGGAGCGAGGACCAGAAGCGTTCGAAAAAGGGCCACCCGCCCCAGAGGACCACCGGCGTCGCGAGAAAAAATTCGATTGCGTTTCGAACCTGTGGGGCAAGATGCAAGCCAAGCGATTCGCCAAGCATGGAAAGCAGTAGGACCGGAAGCGCTAACGCCGCGCTGACCCAAAAGCGCAGGCGCATCGAGTCGTATTCGGGATCGGCCTCCACCTCCGCGAAAACATCCATTGGTTCGAGCGCCATGCCGCAGATAGGACAGCTCCCTGGGCCAATCTGGATGATCTCCGGATGCATCGGGCAGGTGTAGCGAACCTTTTTTTCGTCTGACGCCGCACGCAATGCGGCAGCTCCTGTGTGCACGTGTTCCGCAGGCGCGGAACTATGTTTCATTTCCCCGGTCCCGGGAGCAGCGAGAAACTTTTCCGGATCGTCGGAAAACCGTTCCGCACAGTGCTTTGAGCAGAAGTAGTACGTTTTTCCGTCGTGCCCAACTTTGCCAGCCGCCTTTTCGGGAACAACGGTCATTCCGCAGACGGGATCCTGGTGCTTGGCCGTCCCCTGCAAAATCGGAAGTGACACTTCGCCTGCATCCTGCGAACTCATTGTGTGATCTCCTCTTGCCTCGGCGGCGCTAGCGCAGATGTGCGTAGATCAATTCGAGCAGCTCGTCGTACATGGCCTCTGTCTCAGGCTTCTTTCCACTCTGCAGCGCCTTGGCCGCGCAATGATGGAGGTGATTCTTCATCAGGTTGCGCGCCACTCCTCGCAACGCCTCCTGCACGGAGGCCACCTGCGTGATGATGTCCGCGCAGTAGCGGTCTTCTTCCACCATTTTTTGCAAGCCGCGAATTTGCCCCTCGATGCGGCGCAAGCGCTTCCGATTCGCATCTTTCAGTTCGGGGTCCACGCCCGCGGCTTTCCTTGCACCGGGGCCCGATTCGCAAGCGCAATTGGCAAGGGACGCGCGGCCGTGTTCCCTCGAACCCCCGCGCATGTGCCTGGCAGTATTTGCCATGATACCCTCCACCCCTATCTATACCCCATACCCCTATCTGATGTCAAGCGCCCTCGGGCCCGCTTGCCGCAGGCTGCTATACTACGTGCATGACACTCGTGGAAATTACCTATGAATTGCAGTCACCGCTGACAGAAGAGCAATTGCGCCATCTCGGCCAATTCGCGAACACCTATGGCTTGCGCAGTTTTCGCGTCGACGAATCGAAGAACCAAGTGTCGTTCGAATACGACGCCTCACGCCTGCGCGAGACGCAGGTCGCGCATGTGCTGGGCCAGGCGCGCATTGCCGTCACCCGCAGAGTGAATTAAGCTCAAGCTGAGAGCTTTAGATCCTAGGGCAGGATTGCAAAAAAGAGGGGCCCCACTTGGGATCGGGGGGCCCCGGAAGGCGCGTTTCAATTGCTGGCGTCGTTTTCACACCAGCGCGTGGGGGTCATCCATCCTAGCTTCCCTCTCAGAGGCAGGTGGGAACGCTCTGCAAACAGTGACAAGCAAGCCCCTTCCCCCTCGCTTGCCACTTTTCACATCCCGTCATTTGAAACGCGCCCACGCAGCCCTCTAATGCACGGCTCCCGCCAATGTAGAATTCGCCAAGGAATCAGGTAAGTGCCTTATTATCTTAAGTTTACATTCGCAGGTTATCCTCCCAACGCGCCTCAAATCCGTACTCCTAGTCCAATTCGGAACGGCCTCCAGTCTGAATCGGGAAGCGCTTCTCTCCATCGACTTCGTTCGCCCCTCGCCCGCTGGTTCCAGGACCCTGGTAACACGACTCCCGGACTCCCGGACTATCGGTTTTTCCCTGCTCTTTCCTCAGAATGCTCTGATGCGCCGCTTCATCAACAAAACCATCTCGTGGCGGCGTCCCCTGCTCAGACTCTACCTGCAGGGAATCATTCTCCTGGCCTGTTCGCTCACGCTCCTTGCGGACACACCCGCTTTGCTGCGGAGTGTTCCGGCAGGCGGGTGCTACTGCCATTGTGCGGAATCGCACCTGCGAGGCGGTTGCGTGAAGATGTGCGATTCGAAGCGATACGTCTCGCGCCGGCGGGCAACAAAATGCGCGAAGCTTCATATGCAGTCGCCAACGCATAATTCGCATGCTGGCCCACGGTTCCCGCATGCTGACCGCGCCGAGCATGCCCAGCTCGGAAAGCAGTTCTAAGCTGCCAGTTGTAAGTATTTAGCTCCACCGCGGAACCGCCTAGAGGGTGTGCGTTGCCACCGGCGCTGGCGTGCGAGAACGGGGATCGGCGCCAGGCTCACCGAGGAGCTTCGCCAGAATCTCGGGGATTTCGAAAACGGCGCGGTTCTCTTGCGCTGCCACGTTCCTTCGAAACTCCGCGAGCGGCGCAGGATCTAGCATCCGCTTCACACCTTCCGCCACTTCTTCGAAGCTCTTCAATACGATGCCTACGCGTTTCTCCGTCACCCACTCCGCGTTGTACCTCTCCTGCGGGAGCGTCCAGACGTTGCATTCGATCAACACGGGTAGCTTACGGACCATGGCTTCCGCGATGCTGCCGGGGCCGGGCTTGCCGATCAGAAAATCAGCTGCGCGCATCAGCCGGTGCACTTCCTTCGTGAAGCCCACGACATGGTTCGGCAACCTCCATTGGCGGGCGCGCAGCTTAGCCGCTAGCTCCTCGTTCCGGCCACAAATCAAAATCAGTTGCAGCGGCAAGCCCGCCGCGTTCAAGCGCTCGGTGATGTCGTACATCACTTTCGAGCCGTGCCCGCCGAAGAGCACAATCGCCGTTGGCAAGTCGGGGCGCAAACCCATTTCTTTCCGCAATTCCAGCGGATCGGAATTGTCTTCCAAATAAAAATCCGGTCGCAAGATCATTCCCGAAGTCAGAAAGATGTGAGCGTCGTCATGCCCCATCGAGCGCGCTTGATCGGCGGCTTTTTCCGTACCCGCGATGACGTATTGACCTTTGATCGGCTCAATCCAGAATCGCGGCGGAAAATCGGCCAGGTCAGTGATGATGGTGACAAACGGGCGGCCGGGATAAACCTTGGTCCAGCTTTCGCAAATCTGCCGGTTGAAATGGGGAATTACGGAGATAAGCAGATCCGCCGGCTTTTCACGCCAAAATCTTTCGAGCAAATTCACTAACGGCCTGTGAAATACCCGAATGGTTGCCTGGAGCACGCGGAGGAGATACCTGCTGCCCAGCGTCCAGCCGTTCTGTAACAGGATGTTGTATTGCTGCTGGATGCGGATGCCGGTGAGCTTGCGCAGGACGTCCAGCCGGTCAGTAAGGTCCTGAAACTGAATGAGTTCGACCTGCCAATCGCGCTGTTGCCGGCCAATGACCGTTTGCAGAGCGACGGCGGCATTGCGATGTCCCCCTCCGCCATCATGGAAGACGACGTGAATTTTTTTCATTGCGCCGATTGTGACATACGATTGGGGCGTCGCACTAGAGCACTCTCCATGCCATGTGGATAAGTCAATAAACTATTTGTGCTCAATGAGTTCCATGGGCACATTCACGCAGATTTCGCGACCTCTTTACAGGCTGTTCATATCCGGGGCGGACAATTGCACCATGCGTTGCGACCTGCACGTTCACTCGATCGCATCCGGAATGTTCACCGTTCCCGGGCTGGATCGCATTTGCCGGGAGTCCTACAACGATCCCGCCGAAGTCTATAACCGGCTGAAGCGGATGAGCATGTCCATCGTCACCATAACGGACCATGACTCCATAGACGGCGCGGAGGCCTTGCGGCCCCACGCGGACTTCTTCCTGAGCGAGGAGGTCACCGTTCGGATGCCCAGCGGCACTGAGATGCACATGGGCGTCTATGGCATCACGGAACGTGACCATGCTGAAATTCAGCGCCGTAGAAACGATTTTATTGCGCTACTGATGTACCTCACGGAGCGTAAGCTGTTTTTCAGCGCCAATCACGTTTTCTCCGGTTTGACGGGCCGCCGGAAAGAGGAAGATTTCCATTGGTTTGAATCCTATGTTCCGGCGTTTGAGACGCGCAACGGGCAGATGTGGCCGGCGGCCAATGATAGTGCCGCACGGTTGGCGGCGCGGCTGGGGAAAATCGCGATTGCCGGGAGCGACTCGCACACCATCACAGGTGTGGGACATACATTCACGGAGGTGCCCGGGGCGCGGACCGTGGATGAGTTTTTCGCTGGGTTGCGGGCAGGATGCGGACGCGTACACGGCGCGCACGGGAGTTGCGGCAAGCTCACGGCAGACGTGTTCAGCATCGTCCGGTCACTCTTCTATGACAAGCCATGGACGCTGGCGTTGTCGCCGCTCGCGATGCTGGTACCCGCTTTTACCGTTGGGCACTGGATGAACGAAATCCGTTTTTGCCGAAAATGGTCCACGGCTATCGAACGCGGCCGGAAGCGCAAACGGATGCTTTGGGATATGGATTCGAACTTCGAGGCCAACTGGGCAAGTTGAGGTGCGCGTGAGCAAGTCCCCCAATCCGTCGCTGCAAGCAAGGAGAAGGGCTTTGCATGCGCACGCAATTTGCATGCGAGAAATTTTTCTCGCCCACTTGTGCATCTTTCTCGCGCATCTCTGTTTCCGGCCGTCTGGGTGAGGTAAGGCGATGGCAGTCGCACGCAACCTCTGGGGATATATCGATCGGCGCGATCACCGACTGATGCGGCGGATGAATCGCTGGCGGGCCCCGCGCTGGTTTCGCATTTGGATGATCGCGGCCACGCGCATGGGCGATGGCTGGATCTGGTACGGCCTGGGGCTGATGTTGCTCGCGTATGGAGGCCCACAGCGCTTTTCTGCGATTGGCGCTGCCGGGTCTGCAGCAGTTCTGGGTATTTTTGTTTTCAAAGTGCTGAAAAGAATGAGCCAGCGGCCAAGGCCTTGCCAGTTCGAACCTCACTGCTGGTCAAAGGTGCTCCCTCCGGATCAGTTTTCGTTTCCGTCGGGCCACACGATGACCGCGTTTTCGATCGCTCTCGTCGTCAGCTATTTTTATCCCTCGCTCCAAGGCGTGCTTTTTTTTCTGGCGCTAAGCATTGCGGTATCCCGCATCGTGCTGGGTATGCACTTTCTGAGCGATGTGCTGGCGGGTGTAGTCATGGGCGTTGCCCTGGGCTGTGCTTCGATTACCGCGTTTGCCTCGTTGGGCCTCATCTAGCGGCCTCGCGTATTGCGTGCCTGCCGGCTTCTTTTCACATACTTGTTCAGCGAAGAATTTGAAACGCGCGAAACGATTCATCGCATCGTGCCAGTTTGAATCCCCAGGCCCAGCCTGAATCGCGTTATATTGGGCCAGATGGCCGAAGCCGCCCAAGCCTCTCCAAGTGCCGCGAGTCGTCAACAGCCTCATTCCTATCTGGTGTTCTTGCTTCAGGTTTCACGGCCCGGGCTGTGGAGCACGACGGCCCTGTTTTATCTGATGCCGCTCGGGCATGCGGACATCGTGCATTCCGGCAAACTCTGGCTGGGATTGTTTTTCGTGCTTTTCCCGCTTGGATTTCTGCTCTACGGCGTCAATGACATCGTCGACGCCGAAACCGACTCGTTGAACCCGCGCAAAGGCACTTTCATGTTTGGTTCGCGCGGCGCGCGCGAACAGCTCGCCACTTTGAAATGGCAGATTGCCGTGGTGCAAATTCCATTCGTAGTCGCGTTCTATTTCTTGGTCGGGCCGCGCATTTTGTGGTGGTACGCCCTGCTTCTACTGGCCGTCGGCCTCTACAATGCACCAGGCATCGCCTGGAAAGGCCGCCCTCCGTTCGACGTGCTGATGCAAGCAAGCTACTTGCTTGTTTTCGTCTTGAGCAGCTGGCTGAACAACGCTGCGCAACTCCCCTGGCAGACTTTCTTATTTGGCGCGTTGTTTGCCATGCACTCTCATATTTTCGGCGAGGTGATGGACATCGAGCCTGACAACTTGAGCGGACGGCGAACGACAGCCACTTCGATCGGAAGAGTGCGCGCCAAATTCTTGATTGCAGCTTTTTTGTGTGTTGAAACCGCCCTGGTGCGGATTTATTTTCGGGACTGGATCATCACGGGTTTCCTCGCCTTCGGTGCGCTGTGGTTCTTGATGGATGCGATTTTGCTGTGGAAAAACCGGGCTTATCATCCAAAAGAAATGCGTCTCTTCTTGTGGGGCTGGAACGCCGCCGCGCTGCTGGGAATGTTCTGGAATTGGAGCCACGGCACGCTTACTCATGTGGTCTACGCCGCAGGACTCCGAACATGAACCGGAAATGCCTGCTCGAAATCAGTGTTGAGACACTTGAAGCGGCGCTGGCAGCAGAGCGCGGCGGTGCGGACCGCATCGAGTTCTGCAGAAACTTGTCTGTTGGCGGAGTTACCCCCGACGCGGATCTCCTTCGCGCGGTGCGAGCGCAAGTTCGCATTCCTATTTTTTCCATGGTGCGGCCACGGGCGGGAGATTTCGTTTATTCGAGCGCAGAATTCACGGAGATGAAAGGGACAATTTCAGCCGCGAAAGAGTCCGGCTTGAACGGGATCGTGCTGGGCATCCTAACGAAAGAGGGGCGCGTGGACGTTCAGAGAACGCGGGAGCTCGTTGAACTTGCGATGCCGTTGCCGGTGACGTATCACCGCGCGTTCGACGAATCCGCCGACTTACACCAAGCACTCGAAGGTGTGATTCAAAGCGGCGCGAAAAGAGTCCTGACATCTGGCGGCGCGAAAAGCGCGTTAGAGGGAGCCGCGGCGCTCGCCAAACTTATCGAAGCCGCGGGGGAACGGATCGTCATTGTGCCGGGGGCAGGAATCAGTGGTGTAAATATCATGGGAGTTTCGCGGCGAACGAGAGCGCGCGAGTTTCACTCTGGCCTGAGCTCGGTTCTTCCCTATGGCAGCAAAGAGTACAAGAGGTTCGAAGAGGAAGTGCGCAAGCTAACAGAGCAAATTGCGCGATTTATCAGCAGTTAGCCCACCCGAGGCAAGGGCCGATTATTTGTGATAAGGGGGCCGTGGGTAGGGGACTGCTTCCTAAGTCGACTACGGTTTTGGATCTGAATCTGAACTGGCTGATATGGCCTCAGGAACTTCTGCCAATGAGTGATCTCCTTGGCGGGTGAGATAGAGGACGAATGGAGTCACTTCGAACTGCATTTTCTCGGATTCAGCCACCGTGCCTACAGGGCTGGACTTGAGCATTTGTAGGTGATCGTTCCACGGCTCGATCTTGATGCGTCCGCCGAGGGGCAGCGCGGCAATGACGTTAGCCGCTGGCTTTTCATCAGACGTCTGGGCGGAGAACACTGCGGAGAGGACGGTCCAGCTTGCTTGGACTCTATTGCCCAGGTGAGGACTGATAAGGTTGGGGATCGCCTTCGACCGCTCCTTGAGCGCTTGGAGAAACAGTCGGGCGGTTCCGGACTGATCCTTGTATGGCGAGTTCCTCAGCAGTTCCATCCCCTTCTGGTTCGCTGCCTGTTCCTCTTCCGGTGTGCGAGCAAAGCCAAAGTGTCGGAACGTCTCCTTTTCGTCGAACCGCACGCGATTGAAGAACGCGAATTGGGAGTCCATGCGATGTCCCAGCACCACGTGACCGAGCTCGTGCGCGAGAATGGTCGCAAGGCTAGCCTCGTCAGGAAGCACGTCCACCAAGCCGCGACTCAGGACGATGGTGTGGCCTATTGTGAAAGACTCAAGCGTTGAGATCATCAGCACACGGCAACGGACCTCCGGCTGAATGTCCAGGCCATTGGTGACTTCCAGGTTGTTGACCACCGTCTCGAGCACCCTATCGACGTCCCCATACAGTGCCATCAAGCCCAACCGTTCCATGCTGTCCACGACGTTGTTTTCAGCCTGACGGCCCCAGGAGCGTTCTGCTTGAACCGGCGAGTAGTCGTTGGCCGCTTCTGCCTCATCGTTCACCGGCGCCTCTACCAGGATTTTGTTCAGCTCTTGCTCTTCCCGAGCGTGGCCAAGATCGTAGCCCCATAGGCGTGTCTGCGCCCTGAATGGCTTGAATCCCAGCCTCTTCGTCTGCGGGTCTTGGGCATCGCCCTGTTGGCTGTAGATGAAGGCCGGGAGCCATTGGTTCTTTCCCGCATTTGTGCGCCAACTGTCGAAATTGAAGTAGTTGCTGATCAATGACGAGCCGCCATAGGCCCCGTTGAAACGCACGATGTGATAATCCTGATCCTCCACCCAGATCCGGCCGACGAAGCGTCCTTTGTCGTTCTTCCTTACTGGATCGACGTCGAAGACCAAACAACGAACTTCGCCCAGGAACTCGCGCCGAACGAACTCGAAATTGTAGTGCTGGCGATCGAAGCCATACATGTCCAGGTAGATCATCTGTAGGAAGCCTTGCGGGAGAAATTCCATAGAGAAGAAGCTTCCCAAGCCGCCGAATATCTTGTTGTGCTTGGTTCCACTGCCGCGGCTCAGCGGTTCGAGTTCAACACCCTTCGCCAGCTCGGCGCGGCCTAGAAAATACTTGTCCCCATCCGGCACTGAGCCCAGATGCTTTTCCGGGCGAAGGATCTGGATGTAAGTCTCCACCAGTGGCGAGTACTGGCGAAGCGACTGCATTTCCACCTGCTCTTGCGTCACAATTTTGTCCAACACTTGGCTAAGTGTCGTCGCTTGCTGTGCGGCTGCCGCCAGCGGCAACGCACCAAGCGCAAGGGCCCTAGTCAAGATGTTCAGGATACGCATAATGGCTTCTAAACCCGCAGGTGACAGATACAACCCCTCTTGGCAGGCTACCCTCCAGAGGGCAAGCTGCCATCTGTACAGAGGACCAGTTTAGGAACAGCGTACTCGTCGTTTGGCGACCTGGACGAAATGGTTACGGTTTGATGGGAAAATTGGAGCAATCTAAATTGCGGTCACTTGCTGTTACAAACCAGTAGTGACATCGCTGAGCTATTCACTTACGAGGAGGTACGCCATGAGGTAGGCCACCAGCTTTCTTGCCACCGCCAGCGTTGCGCGATTGGCATTGCCGTTGTGCTTTTCCCCACAAATGCGGCACAGGCGGAAGCAATCCATATGCCTGATACCGCGCTAACCGGGCATTTGAAGTCCTGGTACGGCAGATGTCCAGTATTATCAGAAGTTCGAGGTTCCGCGGAGTGTTATGCCTTCATGAAAAGGGGTGCGGAGGGATTTTGTATTAGATCTCGCTTCTGCGGAAACTGTCAATCAAGTGAGCGCATGCGCGGACGGTCACGGCCATCATCGTGAGCGTCGGGTTCTGGCATGCAGACGACACAAAGCTCGCCCCATCCATCACGAACACGTTTTTCACGTCGTGCGCTTGGTTGAACGCATTGAGCACAGACTTCTTCGGATCGCTCCCCATGCGCGCTGTCCCCAGTTCGTGGATGGCCATGCCCGGCATTTCGACCTTCGCCTGCACGCGGATATCTTTCGCGCCCGCCGCTTCCAGCATTTCTGCCGCAGTGGCCCCGGCGTCCTCCATGAGCGCGGCTTCGTTGTCGCCATGGGTCATGGAAATGCGCAATGCGGGAATACCCCAGGCATCTTTCAGATCGCGGTCGATCTCGCAGTAGTTGTCCCGCCGCGCCAGCGATTCACCGAAAGCCCCAAGAGAAATCCCGTGTACGCCTTCTTTCACAGCGTTCTTGAGCGTCGCTCCGTACCCTTCCGCGCTGAAGTTGAATTCGGCTCCGGCCCCGCCCTGGAAACCATAGCCACGCAAGAACCGCGAATGCTTGCTGCTCGAAGGAGTGTTCCGGAAGCGAGGAATGTAAATCCCGTTGGGCCGCCGGGGCTCGTTTGCATTGGGAAGAGCTTTGAACTCTGGCAGACGCCCCGAGGCTCCCGCCCCGACGACATGATCCATCAGATAACGGCCTAGCGTGCCGCTCGAATTTGCCAGTCCATTTGGATATTCCCGCGTCGCGGAGTTCAGCAAGATGCGAGTGGATTCCAATGCCTGCGCGCAAAGGATCACCGCTTTTCCGCGGACTTCCTTCACCTGCCGCGTTGCGCGATCCACATAGGTCACTCCGCGCGCTTTGTTTTCCGCATCCTCCATGTTTACGTGGCTTACTACGGCGTTGGTGATCAGCGTGCAGTTGCCGGAGCTCAGTGCGTCCTTGACGGTTGTAAATGGGCTGCTGAAATAGGAAAACGTGCTGCAACCGCGTTCGCAAGGCCCACAATAGTGGCAGGCGGCGCGTCCATTATGATTTTGCGTCAGTACCGCCGCGCGCCCGATCGTGACCGTGTGTCCGAACTTGGCTTTGACGCGTTCTCTTAACAGAACTTCCCCGCAGCTCATTTTCATTGGCGGCAGAAATTGCCCATCGGGCAGCATTTCATTGCCCTCCGCCGCTCCGCTGATACCTACGTAGCGCTCCACGATGTCGTAGTAAGGAGCGAGATCGGCATAGCTAATCGGCCAGTCATCGCCGTACCCGTCGCGCGTCGCCGCCTTGAAATCGTTATCGCTCAGGCGGTAACTCTGACGGCCCCAGACCAGCGATCGCCCGCCGAGCACGCGCAACCGTTGCCATGTAAACGGCTTGCCCGGGGGCGTGCTGTATGGATTTTCCAGATCGTTGACGAACCACTCGTAGTTATATTCCATGCACGCGTAGCACTGCTTTTGGATGGGCCGCGTGCGCACGACCTCGGGCGAGTGATCGCGGTATTTGAGCTTGTAGGACGGCATGTGCTCGGTAAACTCTTTCGGGGTGACCGCGCGGCCTGCTTCGAGCAAGGCGACTTTCAGCCCCGCCTCGGCAAGTTGTTTCGCGGCCCAGCCGCCCGTGGCGCCCGATCCCACAACCACGGCGTCGTAGGTTTGTTGTAGAGCTTCTTGCGCTGCGTAATTCATGCTCACTTGTGTTTCCCTTCTGGATGCTCACAGCCTTCATAGTTGCCGTGCGCAAAGGCGCCGTCCCACCCGAGCTCCCGCTCGCCAATCTGTGAGCTGTAATAGGCCGTCATGATGCGCCGTTTTAGCGCTTCAAAATGAGCGTGCCCCGGATCGGGCACGGCATTCGTATCGCCAGCCCATCCGCTCCCCGTGCGGGGATACGCCAGCCCGTGCAGCAAATCATCTTGTTCTTCTCGTGACACGTAGCGAAAAGCAGCTTTGGAACGACGCATGCTTTCGCCATCTAGATAGCCAAGAGAATTCAGGAACGCCCGTTGTGTCTCGGGCGTCTCGGCAGCCAGCACCAGATCGATGTAGCGATTCACCAGCGCTTCCTTGGCGCCGGGAGTGTCCGTCGCGGGGATCATCAAGTCGCTGAGCACGATGAGAGTTTCATTCTGGTGCTCGTCCAAAAAAAGCGGCTTCCATCCGGGCGCCGCGAGGTCCTTCGAGGCGTCAACCCCGCTTTGCGCCGGCGTCAGCTCGGAGGACTGTGCTGCACTCTGCGCCATTGTACGTGGAGGGCGCAGCGCAGCGGCTGCACCCATTAGAACACCAGCACGGATCAATTCGCGTCGTTTCATGGAACTCCTCGCGCGCAACCCCGCCGTTTTCGGCAGGCTGCGCGTGCGCATGTCAATTTGCGCAGGTACCGCGGATTAACTGTCGGACGAACCGACTCCCGCCGATCGTAGGCACCGGGAAGTCTACACCAAAGGAAGCGAAAGTTAGACGGCTAGCCGGGAATATGGATCAATCGAAGGTCAGTAGTGGTGTGCGCGCGGCGAAGACTTTGTCAAGCAAATCCGAAATTGTTGGTGCAGGCTCGGTGCTGTGATTTCAAAGGCCGACAAGATGGATGCGCTAAAAGATGGTTCTGCACTTAAGGTCCCCTTGGCTGAATTGGTGCAATCAAAAGAAAAAGTTCGTTCCGCACTGAATCGTGCAACTCGGAAAGCTGGACGTCAGGTCGCGACCGCCAGCGACACCAATTTCTTGTACGTGTGGAACGTGAGCGAGTAGCGGGACCATCTGGCCGTTCCCGCCAGTCATCCAGCACGGGCGGCTACTCCCGAATCGAGGCGAACCGCCCGTTCTCGGACCGAGTGTTGTGTCCACTTATAGCGCGAAGCCTATATCCCCCGCAGCGTCCCTCCCCGCCGCCGCCGCCGCCTATCCACCTCATCTCCTAGGTTCGCCGGCGCTCGCCACTCGCGCCCCCGCTTACTGAGGTATGATCGTGGAATCCATCCGACCTCCATCACCCGGCAAGGAGGGCCGCGCCATGTCTGTTCAACACAAGTCCTCTCGAATCGACGAGTGGTTGCTAAAAAAGATTTATCGGGCGGCGGGTCAACCCTCAGTGCGGCTCCTGCTCCGAAACAGCGTCGAAGTTTCGCCAAAAGAAGCGCCGGCTGTGGCCAATATCGTCATCCAGGACCGAAAGACTCTCTTGCGTCTGCTACTCGATCCGGAAGTTGAGTTCGGCGATGCGTACAGCGAGGGGCGAATCTCGCTCGAGGGGGATCTCATCTCTGCACTCGAAATCCTTTATCCCTCCTTGCCGCAAGCCGAACATCAGAGCTGGTACGCCAAACTCGTCTCGAAGTGCATGGAATATGTTCAGCGCAACTCCTTGCACGGCTCGCGTCGTAATATCCAGCGACACTACGATCTTAATACTGATTTTTACCAGCTCTGGCTCGACCCGCAACTCATCTATACCTGCGCTTATTATCCGTCGCCCGGTGCGACGCTGGAGCAAGCACAAGCCGCGAAATTGGATTACGTCTGCCGCAAGGTGCAACTGCAGCCCGGGGAGCGTGTCGTCGACGCAGGCTGCGGCTGGGGCGCATTGGCCCTGCACATGGCTAAAAACTATGGAGTGACCGTCAGGGCTTTCAATGTTTCACGCGAGCAAATCTTGTTTGCGCGCGAGCGAGCAAAAGAGCTGGAATTAAGCCAGCGAGTGGAATTCATCGAAGACGACTACCGGAACATCTCCGGCGAGTGTGATGCGTTTGTCTCCATAGGAATGTTGGAACACGTTGGACGGGAACACTACCGAGAGCTGGGGAGTATCATCCACCGCTCGCTCGCCAAAACCGGGCGCGGACTTTTCCACTTTATAGGGCGCAATCATCCGCGTCCCTTCAGCACGTGGACCAGGAAACGCATTTTTCCCGGCGCCTATGCACCCGCGCTGGGCGAAGTCATGCAAGTGTTTGAACCGTGGGATTTGTCCGTCCTGGATGTCGAGAACTTGCGGCTCCATTATGCAAAAACGCTGGAGCAGTGGTTGGCGCGATTCGAGAAGTCCGAACAGCAGATATGCGAAATGTTCAGCCCGGAATTCATGCGAGCCTGGCGGCTGTACCTCGCCGGAGCTGTCGCCGGATTTCGTGCCGGCACGCTGCAACTGTTTCAAATCGTTTTCGCGCGAACAGCTTGCCAGCGAATTCCGTGGACTCGAGCGCACCTGTATACAAGAGAACAGCACGAAGAGCCGGAGACCAAATGGATGCATGCGACGTCCTGATCGTTGGAGCCGGTCCCGCCGGAAGTTCCTGCGCCTGGAAACTGCGCGGTTCGGGCTTGAGTGTGGTGATCCTGGACCGGCAAATTTTTCCCCGGGACAAGGTGTGCGGAGGATGGATCACGCCGCCCGTCGTCGAGGAGCTCGAAATTGATCTGCAGGAATATTCACGCGGCCATGTTTTGCAGAACATCCAGGGTTTTCGCACCAGCCGCATAGGTGGCCGCGAAGTAGAAACCGATTATGGGCGACCCATCAGCTACGGGATTCGCCGCTGCGAGTTCGATGATTTTCTATTAAAGCGCTGCGGTGCGCGCATTTACGAGGGCGTTGCTCTTACCCGGCTGGAACAATCGGGCGATCGCTGGATTGTCAACGGCCAGTTCAAGGCCCGGCTGGTGATCGGCGCAGGGGGGCATTTTTGTCCTGTGGCCCGATTGCAGGGGGCCCACGCTCGGCATGAAGTCAGCGTTGCTGCACAAGAGATTGAATTCGAGATGTCAGAAAGCCAGCGCGATCAATGTTCTATCCGGGCTGAGATTCCTGAGCTTTATTTTTGTCCGGACATGAAGGGTTACGGTTGGTGCGTCCGCAAAAAGAACTTTCTCAATATCGGCTTAGGGAGACTGGATCCTCATGCCCTTCCCAATCACCTTGTGGCCTTCGGCACTTTCCTGAAAAAAGCGAGAAAGATCGCTTTTGATCTGCCTGCGAAAATGTCAGGCCATTCGTATCTTCTATATGGACATGGCAAACGAAACGTGGCCGGAGACGGCGTACTGCTGATCGGCGATGCCGCTGGCTTGGCGTATTCTCAGAGCGGCGAGGGCATACGGCCAGCGATCGAGTCGGGACTCCTTGCGGCGAAGGCCATCCTAGCCGAGGGTGGAGCCAGCCGTCCGATGCTTTCAGAAACATATCGCTGCCTGCTCGCGCAGCGATTCGGAAAAGTGCAGGAAGAATGGGCTTTCAACATTGGCTGTCATCTTCCCACGCGGCTTGTGAGTTCCGTCGCCCCAATTCTCTTGGCAAGCCAGTGGTTCTCTCGCCACGTCATCCTCGATCGGTGGTTTCTCCATTGTGACGAACCCGCCCTGGTTTGCTGAACGAAAGAATCCGTTCAATTTCTCGCGTGTCAGAAGATGGTTTGCGAGAATTGAGAAGAGGAGAGTTGGGGAACAACTCGTTGGTTCAAATCCGTACCAAGTTCATCTCTACCACTGGCTCAAGTCCAACGAATACGGACGCCTCCCGCCAAACAACAATGCGTATATAGTTAAGCAGATGGTTTGCGCTTCGTATCGGTCAAACTTCTAGGCTATACGGAGTTTTTGCGCAGCACAGGGAACCTTCGGCAAGAGTAACCAAGCAGGTTTGTCAGGCCTGCAGCTCGCGAAGATAAGGAACGCTGGCTTTCATCATTTCTAGGTTCATTTCGACGAAATAATTTTTTATGCCGCCCGTTTTCGCCGCAGCAAACATTTTTTTCCAATCCAGAGTGTCCTGTCCCACGGGCATAATTTTCTTGGCATCGGCTGACCAGCCTTGGACGTGCATGGACATGAAGCGGCCAGGGTACTTCGTGAAATACTCCGCGGCGTCGTAGCCGCGGCTGATGGTGGAAACCTGGAACTGGAACTTGACTAGCTTCGGATCGAGAAGCTCCAGCAATAAGTCATAGGTCCGCTTGCCGTCAACCATGGTGAGCTCAAAATCCTCATTGTGAAGCCCCTGCTGGATCCCCGCCCTGGCCGACCGTGCGCCCATTTTGTTGTATTCGTCGGCCGCCCGCTTTACATCATCCATAGTCGGTTTCCCGGGCCCACCGAGGGTCGGCACGATCATTTGTGTTAGGCCGACATCTTTCGCCCAGGCAATGCGGCTTTCCTGGTGTTCTCTGAGTTCCGTGATGCTGAAATGTGAACTCACACATGTCACACCTGCATCGCCCAAAATTCTCCGGAGCTCGGTTCCCGAATATTTGGCGAGACCGGCGAAGCCTGAATCCGCGTAACCTACCGGCGAGCACAACTCAATCGTTTGAAATCCGGCCTCGGCAAGTTGCTTGATCGTGCCGGGAAAGTCCTTGGCGACCATGTCTCTGACAGGCCAGGTCTGGCATCCAATGGGCATACCGAGCGGATTGGCGCGGAGCTCCAGACCACCTGCGGAAATAAAGCCGATCGCAGCCGCCTGCGTTGCCGCGTTTTTGAAAAAATCTCTTCTCGACATCGACATAACGCCTCCTTGTAACAGTTCTTTACTCGCTAGAGTTCCCATCCGCTTCGACGTTCCGGGCGGACATCCTTCTGGGCAGCCTCAGCGTTAACCACCTTCATGTTGGCGCGATCCCAGTTGAGTTTCTGTCCCGAACGAGTTGCAACATTCCCGAGGAGCAAAGTCTCGGTGACCATCCCCGAGAATTCAAAACTCCCAGCGGGCTTCACTTTACTTCCTTTGCAGGCGTCGAGCCATTCGCGCTCATTGCCAGGTGACCTTGGCAGTGTTTTTGGCGGCTGCTTGTAGCTGTTCATTTTCGCTTCAGGAATAAGCTGCGGATGGGCCCCGTTGAATCCGCAAAGAATTTTGCCGCGATCTCCCACAAAAAGAAGTCCTTCATCACCTGTTTCGCCCTCTCCCTTGAACGGGCGGTTTTCTTCTAATTCCTCCGGCCGCGGCGGATTCAGACCACCGTCATACCACGTGAATTTGACCGGTGGCATCTCACCCCGGGCCGGGAAGTTGTAACGGATGATCGAGGCCAGCGGGTACGTCTCTTCATAGCGCTCCGTGGAACTCGCTTCCACACTCACGGGCGCCTCGAGTTTTAGTACGCGAAAAATTGTGTCGAAACTGTAGGAACCCATGTCGCCGAGCGCGCCACAACCGAAGTCGGCCCACCCACGCCAAACAAAGGGCGCGTACGCGCGGTTGAATGAGCGTTCCGGCGCTGGACCGAGCCATAAATCCCAATCCAAACCATCGGGTATGGGCTCCGCGTTCTTAGGACGCTCTAGCCCCTGCGGCCAAAAAGGACGGCTGGACCAGTTCACGACCTCCCGAACCGGCCCGATGGCCCCGTCCCAAATCCATTCGCACAGCAAGCGAGTGTCTTCGGATGCTTGGTTAGCTACGGCAATCTGCGTTGCCACACCTGTTACGCGTGCAATTTCGGCAATGCGCCGCGCCTCATAGATCGTGTGCGTCAAAGGCTTCTGGCAGAAGACGTGTTTGCGCTTCTTCATCGACGCAGCCGACACGCTGGCATGCAAGTTGTCCGTGGTGCACACAACAACCGCGTCGAGGTCCTTCTGTTTTTCGAGTAGTTCGCGGAAGTCACTGTAAGCCGAACAGCCCCGATACTCACCGGAGCGCTGCTGAGTGGCGTAGTAGGCGTCCACGATTTTCTGACATGGCTCGCGGCCGGCAACGCCACTAGTCACCCGCAGAGAATGAGTCAATTGAATGGGTTCGTCCGGACTGAGCCAATCCCACCCGCTGTCGACGCCGAGCAATTTGCGGACGGAATTGCAGAACTCGTGTGTGTCCCATTGTGGGTGATTCGCGCTGACTTTGTTGGGATCGCAGACAGCCACTCCCTGTACGTCGGGCTGGCGCAAAAAGCGAAGCATGACGCGCAAACCCTGGGAGCCGACGCCGATGAAAGCAAGGTTGACTTTATCGCTGGGCGGAACATACTCTGCGCCGCCCAGCACGTGACGCGGAACGATCGAAAAACCAATCGCCGCTGCAGTAGTTTGCCCTAGGAACTTACGCCGCGAAATCAACCCCCCCAAAAAGTTGCGAGACCGACGCCGATTCTTCACTGTGCCTCCCTAACCGCGGCTCACAGATACCGTGTGACTTTGGCTGCTCTTCGCATCCCACGATGATTTACCACAGGAGGAATCAGCCTAGCTACTGTAAACGAACCAGGGATCTGCTTGCGCGAAAATTCGCAATTCCCCGACTCGCGGCTCATCGCAAGCGGAAGTGCGTCTATCAACGATGGAGACGAGCTAGCCTTTGTTTTTGCCATCATGGCCTTCCAGCCGGGCAGCTGCCCACATCCCGACCTTCTTAAGCAAACGCACGAGTTCTGTTCGTTCACTGGACCTCAATACGGCCATGGTTTCCTCCATGTCAATCGCGTGTTGTTGGAAGGCTCGCTCGATCAAGTGTCGACCTGTCTTGGTGAGTCGAACGATCCGCGCGCGGTGGTCCCCGGGGTCGGCAGTCCTCCGGACCAGCTTTCTTGATTCTAGCCGATCGACGGCCGCCGTGATGGAGCCGCTTGTGAGTAGAACTCTTTCCCCGATGACATTCACCGGCTGCGGGCCCTTGTGAAGAAGCGCTTCCAATGCCGCGAACTCCGAAAGCCCGAGGCCCAACGCGGCGACGCTTCGAACGGCATTCTGCTCGATCGCGTGGGCGGCCTTCCGCAACACCCACCAGACGTGAGTTGCGGCTTCGCCGCCCGGTTTCGAGTTTCGTGTCGCCAGTCGCACAGTTCCCTCCTTGCCAGAGCCAGCTCCTTCATAATACTCGACGTCGAGTTATATTGGCTGCACAATGTATCACTGGGGCCAATGTAACCACTACATCGGGCAGTGCATCTATCTTGATGTCAAGATATCTTCCATTCCTCTGAAGGGAGAAAAAGGAATTCCATGAAGACGACTTACAAAATCGACCCAGCGCACTCCACTGCGCAATTCGTCGTCCGCCACATGATGATCACGAATGTTCGGGGTGGATTCAGCAGCGTGCAAGGCACGGTGGTATACGATCCGGAGAATCCCGCTGCCTCGAGCGTCGAAGTGGTGATCGACGCGAATATGATTAACACTCTGGAAGCCGCCCGTGATACGCACCTGAAGAGCGCAGATTTTCTGGATGTCGAGAAATACCCCACCATCACCTTCAAGAGCAGCTCGATCACACCGGATGGCGACGGTGACCTGAGCTTGAAGGGTGACCTGACGATCCACGGAGTGACCAAGCAGGTGGTTCTGAAGGCCGAAGTCCCGTCGGCGGAGACAAAAGACCCCATGGGGAATGCCAGGATAGGCGCGTCTGCAACCACTAGGATCAAGCGGAGCGATTTCGGTCTCACGTGGAACGCGGCGCTTGAAACCGGAGGATTCCTGGTTGGCGATAATCTGAAAATCGAGTTGGAGGCTTCTCTGATCAGATCATAAAGGGAGCGCCTCGCGGACCGCGAGCTCCTCCATATCGTCCGTCTGGAAGAGTAAAGTTTTCTAAATCAACCTGTAACAACGAGGCACGCTGATCAATCCAATAAAGATGGCCTTGGAGGAGTCACCTAGATGCAGATTGGAATCGACAGTTTCGCAGCAGCCATCTCCGACCCGGCCACAGGTTTAACGCTCAGCCCGGTGGAGCGCATGCACCATTTACTGGAAGAGATTGAGCTCGCCGATCGGGTCGGCCTGGACGTCTTCGGCATTGGCGAACATCACCGGGCGGAGTTCCTCGACTCAGCTCCTGTTGTGATCCTCTCCGCTGCCGCCGCGCGCACGGAAAATATCCGTCTCACCAGCGCGGTCACGGTTCTCAGTGCCTCCGATCCCGTTCGTGTTTTTCAGGAGTTCGCGACTCTCGACCTCATCTCCCGGGGCCGTGCCGAAATCGTCGCCGGCCGCGGTTCCTTCATTGAGTCCTACCCCCTCTTCGGCCTACGTCTTGAAGACTACGACTCGCTCTTTGCAGAAAAACTCGATCTTCTCCTAAGAATTCGGGCAAGTACGCAAGTGCACTGGTCCGGCAAACACCGCGCGGCTCTAACCGGCCAAGCTATCTACCCTCGGCCGCTGCAGGATCCACTCCCTATATGGGTCGGTGTCGGCGGCACCCCCGAATCCTTCGTTCGCGCAGGCATGCTCGGACTTCCTCTTATGGTGGCGATAATCGGCGGTGAGCCTAAGCGCTTCCGTCCGCTCATAGACCTCTACCGCGAGGCTGGGCGCCGCGCCGGTCATTCCCCCGAGCGACTTACCGTAGGTCTTCATTCGGTTGGCTTTCTCGCAGACACCACTGACGAGGCCGCGGAAATATTCTTTCCAGGCTATGCGCACACTTTTACCGAAATCGGCAAGGAACGCGGCTGGCCCGCTGCCACACGCGCTCAATTCGACGCCCTGCGCGGACCTACCGGCGCGCTGCTGATCGGGGATGCTAAAACGGTCGCGAGAAAGATCCTTCATGTGAATGAAGTTCTCGGTGGAATCTCCCGCATCACATTCCAAATGGGTGTCTCGACGCTTCCGCACCAAAAAATGTTGAACGCCATAGAGATCCTCGGCACCGTCGTGGCGCCCATTGTCCGGAACGAGCTCGGCGTCACAACTATGCGCGCCTGATGATTCGGGCTCTTCAGACTGAGTTCTAGAAGCCATTCCGTTTTGAAGACAGGAACTCTAGTGTCCGGCGACAGATTCGGTCTTTGCTCTACTTGTTTTGCGCGCGATCGCTTGGTGCAGCGCCTTCGTCCAGGGCAGCCAGCGGGCATCAGGACCCGCAAGGTACCCATGCCATGTGGTTGCAATCATAGCCCACCGCAGTACCGCTTTCAGGATGTGCGTACGCCAAATGCCGTCCCACCCGCTGTGGCCGAAGGAGCCCTTGCCAAGCATAGGAGAGCCCGTTCTGCCTAACTCGTAGCCCAGAGCAAAACGCAACGGATACTTCATCGGAAGTCTGGAGAATGGTTCGGGTTGACTCAACCCGTCGGTCTGCAGAGTCCATGCCCGGTTTACGCCATCACGTTTCAGTAGACGGGCACCCTCTATCTCGCCAATCGTTGCCGCGTACATCTTCGCAAGAGAGCGAGCATTTCCGATTCCCTTGCCGGCGGGGATCTCCGCGGGGCGGGCTGCACGAGAGTTCAAGAAACGACTCATCTTCACTTGGCTATATCCCCCGTTCAGCATCACTTACACAATGCGGGCGTTTGTGTCGATGCCGAAGCTGCCTAACACGGCCATCTGCTGGTCCTTCGTCATCTCGGGAGTCGTGGTGAACTGATGCGCTACGCGGTGCTCCTCGCTTTCCGGGAATCCAAGCCAGAGGTCCAGCTGAAGCGGCTGCGCAATCTCTTCCGCGAAAAATCGCCCAAGTCTTGCTAAGAGTACTCAAGCGACTTCTAAGTGCGGCCATCTGTCGTCGCCATCGCCTTATCCGGCAGCGTCGTCGCCCGACCTGCCGTAGATCGGGGGTGCCTCGCTCTTCGTGCTACCATCACTGCCAACTTCCAGGAGGTAGTCCATGCCACTTCCTGATTCCTCGGACTCTGGACAAATCCGCGGACGACATTTTGCAGGATTGTTCCTGCTTTCCTTGGCGACACTTCTGCTGGAGCTCGCATTGACTCGAGTACTGTCGGTGTCGCTGTGGTATCACTTCGGCTTTCTGGTCATATCGACGGCGCTACTGGGCTTTGGCGCTTCAGGGGTGACTCTCGCGCTCTGGACGGGGCTGCGAGAAAGGAGAAATCTGGACCTCGGGCTCGGGGTCTGCGCGCTGGCCTTCGCAGTTTGTGTCGTACTCAGCTTCTGGTTGATGCAGCGGATCCCCTTCGACCCTTTTTCGCTGGCCGTTGATCACCGCCAGTTCTACTTCATGCCGATTTATTTCCTTTTGGTGGCGGTCCCGTTTTTTTGTTCGGGCCTGGCTATCTCGTTGCTGCTCACAAGGGGTTCGAGAGAGATTAACCGCCTGTATGGATACGATCTGTTGGGTGCCGGCGTCGGATGTGCGTTGGTGGCACTGGTGATTCCACGATTCGGCGGAACAGGGAGTGTGCTGTTTGCTGCGTCTGTTGGCGGGTTGTCAGCCGTGTGTTTTGTCGGGCCGGTCAGGCATGCACTCGCTACGACAGCCGCTTTGGCTTCCACGATCCTGTTGGCGGCCAGCTTTTATGGAGAAAGAGTTATCCCGATTCACGTGAGTGCGAATAAGCTCCGACGACCCATTAACCCCATCTATTCTGCGTGGAACACAATGTCACTCGTGCAGGTAGTGGAAGACCCGGCTCAAGGCAAGGAGCCAGGCTCGAGGAGGATGTTCATCGATGCGGGGACGGCCGCCACCGGCATCGACGACCTGAGGCCTGACGTACGCACCGTTCTCGCCGAGCATCCTGACCAAGTTGGTCAGCTATCCATGATCGCCTACGTGGGTAAGCCGAATCCGAAGATTCTGATCATAGGTTCGGGTGGAGGCGCTCAGGTACTCGAGGGATTGAAAGCGCACGCGAGTTCCATCACGGCCATAGAGATCAATTCCATCATCAATGACATCGTAGCGGTCCGAATGAACGACTATTGGGGAAATCTCTATCACCAACCTGAGGTTCACTTGGTCACCGATGAAGGGCGCAGTTTTGTCCGTCGATCCACGGAGAAATACGATGCGATTATATCCGTCCATACGATCAGCAATGCGGCCGTTGCGTCCGGTGCTTTGGGCCTAGCCGAGAATTATGTATTGACCCGTGAAGCGTTCGAGGACTATCTCGACCACCTCACGCCGGATGGAACCATTTTCTTTACCAGGCCGGAGTTTCAGATCCCACGGCTGCTTTCGACAGCGCGGGAGGTGTTCGCGGAACGCGGGATGGGGCCGATTGGCAATCATGTGCTCGCTTTCAGCACAGCAGGCATGGGACAGATGCCAGGCCGCCTATCCTTCGTGGCGGGCTTTCTGGTGAAAAAGATTGAATTTCTCCCCGAAGAATTAAGAGAGATTCGCGGAATTCTGACGGCCGACGCTGCTTCAGTCGGGGGCACTTCCAGCCTCAAGATCCTGTATGCCCCGGATGAGAGGCAAGCTGATAGCCTCTATGCTCAGATTGTTGGCGCGCCGGATCTAGAGAAAGTGTTTGGAACTACCGATTCGCAGTTGGCAGCCGCGACCGATGACAAGCCGTTCTTCAATCAGCATACGCGTTGGTCCAGAATCCGGTGGAACACCATTGTCGATTTGTTCTCGCAAAAGCAGCCGATGGGCGCAAGGTTGGCACTCGAGGATCGGCCGGTTGCTGAAGTTACGCTGCTCATTCTTCTGCTGCAGTCAGCTGTGGTCGCGGGCCTATGCATACTCTTGCCGCTGGCAGTGCTTGACCGTGGGAGCTTACAGGCCGAAGGACCGTGGGGCTGGCTCGCTTATTTCGCGGCACTCGGGCTTGGCTTCATCATGGTCGAGATTGCGCTTCTGCAGCGCTTTCTCTTGTTCCTGGGACAACCGATCTATACATACGCCGTAGTGTTGGCGGGGTTGCTGATTTTCACGGGCGTAGGTTCGTATGCGTCTGGAAGATGGAGCCTAGAATCCCATCGGCCGCTGAAACGAGCTTTGCTCGCCGCAGTAATTGTCGTGCTGGCAACAGCAGTGATAACTCCTCTGGTGTTCCATGCTTGTTTGGGGTTTGGTCTGTTTTCACGGATCATGATGGCTTTGCTGCTGGTCGCTCCCCTGGGATTTGTCCTGGGCATGCCTTTCCCGCTCGGGTTGCGATTGGCGATGCAGCGGTCGTCAGCTTTGGGCTCATGGGCGTGGGGTGTCAATGGATTCTTCACCGTGATTGGCACCGTCCTGGCACTGATGCTTGGCATGATGATCGGATTTCGAATGGTTCTGCTACTCGCGTGCGCGTGTTACCTCGGCGGGCTGCTTGCCATCACACTGCTTTCAAGCGGCAGTACCAAAGGTGGTGCGGTTGCACTCCGCGAACCTGCAGGAGCTGACTGAGCAGGCTTGAAATCGTGAGCTAAGGTGAGTTTCCTGGGCCTGCCTATGCCGTAAGTGGATTTGTAGTCGGGTACTCGGACTTGTGCTCGTCGTGGTCCACAAACGGCGTTCAATGTCGCGCAGGGAGGCAGTCTTGTTCCAAAGAAGAATCTTACACGCAATCCTCATGATCTGTGCCGTAGTTCTATTAGCACCGCATTGCGTTCGCGCGCAGCAAAACTACGCCGTGATCACCCAGAATGGCATCCCGATGAAAACGCGTGACGGCGTGACACTGTATTCGGACATTTACCGTCCGCGGGCTGACGGGACATTTCCGGTCATCCTGATGCGCACACCCTACGATAAAAGCGTGAGCTGGGCGGTCGCGCCGGCGTATCAGATTGCCACGCACGGCTACGTCGTCATCGTACAAGATGTCCGTGGGCGCTACACATCTGAAGGCGAGTGGTACCCGTTCCGGCACGAGTCCAACGACGGCTACGACGCCATCGAATGGGCTGCCGCGTTGCCATCCGCGAACGGCAAAGTCGGCATGATGGGCGGTTCCTACGTCGGCGCAACACAGATGCTCTCTGCGATTGCCCATCCTCCACATCTTGCGGGAATCTGCCCCGTGGTCACAGCCAGCAATTATCACGACGGCTGGACGTATCAGGGCGGAGCGTTCGAACAGTGGTTCGATCAAAATTGGACGACGCAGCTCGCCACGAACACGATGTGGCGATTGATTGCGAAAAACACAAACGCGCTGCTGGGCGCACCCGTGCTTCCGCTCACTCACTATCCGGCCTTCAATTACGCCTCGCTTCCAGCGGGCGCCGACGCCACGGCCCAGCTTGCGCCGTATTACCTTGATTGGCTCGCGCATCCTGACTATGACGCGTATTGGAAGCAATGGTCTATCGAGGAGCATTTTTCGGATATTCAGGTCCCGGCTCTTCATATCGGAGGTTGGTACGACATCTTTCTGGCCGGCACACTAAGGAATTACATGGGAATCAAGTTGCACGGCGGTACGGACGAGGCACGTAAGGGGCAGCGCCTGCTGGTGCAAATCGGCGGGCACGCTGGCTTCGGGCGCCGCATTGGCGACGTCGAATTTGGCGATGACGCGCTCAAATTTCCATCCACCGATGTCGTGCTTGCCTGGTACGACTATCTCTTCAAGGGCGTGCAGAACGAGTTTGCTACGGTGCCCGTGCGCATTTTTGTGATGGGGGAGAATAAGTACCATCAGGAATCGGATTGGCCTCCGCCGGAAAATAAACTCGTCCGCTACTTCCTGCACTCGGGTGGTTCGGCCAATTCGCTGCGCGGCGACGGTGGCCTTTCCCTCACCCCACCAAAAAAAGAAACGCCTGACAAATTCACGTACGATCCGGCAAATCCTGTGACCACTATCGGCGGCTCGCTCTGCTGCGACGCTGAGCACTACGAGCCGGGCCCGCGCGACCAGCGCACCTCTGAAAATCGCAACGACGTACTTGTCTATTCCACCAAGCCGCTTGCCGAGGATATGGAAGTCACCGGGCCGGTCACGCTGGAGCTCTGGGCCAGATCTTCTGCAGTGGACACCGATTTCACGGCAAAGCTCGCGGACGTCTCACCCGGCGGCTTCGCCATGAATCTCAGCGACGGAATTCTCCGCATGCGCTATCGCGATTCGCAGGAGAAACCCGCGCTGATGAATCCGGACCAGGTTTACAAAATCTCCGTGGACCTGTGGGCTACGAGCAACGTCTTTAAGAAGGGCCACATCATTCGTCTGGAAGTATCCAGCAGCAATTTTCCGCGCTTTGATCGCAACTTGAACACCGGTGCGGATCAGGCGACGAGCCGCGAGTTTGTCTTGGCCACGAACACGATCCTGCACGACGCCGAGCATCCCTCGGCGCTCTTGCTTCCTGTGATTCCCACCGGAGGCGTCGCGAACGGGACTTCTGGCTCGCAATAGTTTCCGGGTGCGCCGTCATTCGTGCGAACGACTATCCGTTGGGGAACGTCACTATATTGGCGCGCCAGAGTGTATCCGCGCCGGGTCCTCTTACTCCTGGATAAGAAATCGATCCCGGCGCCCCTATTCGTACCGCAACGCAACCATTGGGTCTACTTTCGTTGCTCGCCGCGCCGGAATGTAGCAAGCCATCAGCGCTGCCCCAACGACGAGCAGTGTCACCCCGCCGAAAGTCAGCGGATCGGTGGCAGTCACGCCAAAGAGCATCGACTCCACGGTGCGCGTCAGGACCAGCGAACCGGTAATCCCGATCGCCACGCCAATGAAGACCGTGCGCAATCCCTGGCCCAAGATCATCTTCAGAACGTCGCCGGTGGCCGCCCCGAGTGCGACACGCACGCCAATCTCCCGCGTGCGGCGGCTGACCGAATAGGCCATCACGCCAAACACCCCTGTCGTTGCGAGCAGCAGTGCGGTGATTCCGAAGAATCCGATGAGAATGACGTTGAATCTCCGCGAGCCCAACGAGGCGGAATACACTTGCGAAAACGTCCGGAACCTCGCCGGAATCTCAGGGTTGAGGTCCTGCAGGATTCCTCGCGCTGCCGAAGCGACCAACCGCGTGTCGGCATCGCCCAGCATCGTTAGGGTAGTCGCCGCGCGCGGCCGCTGGAACAAATTCACGTAAACGGTCGGACGCGGCGGCGTATCGAGGCCGTATTCGTGAATGTCGCCCACAATCCCGACAATCGTCAGCAAGCGCAGGTCGCCATCCATGTTTCCAAACTCAATGGTGTGGCCGAGGGGGTCCTGATTTGGCCACCGGTCGCGCGCAAGCGCTTCGCTGATCACGGCAACGTGCGGAGAATTCGCGCCGTCGCGCTCGTCGAAGATTCGCCCTCGAATCAGCGGAATTCCGAGAACCTGAAAGTATCCGTCCGTGGCCACGCAGAAGTCCGCAATGCCAATGCGTTCTTTTTGCTGGAGCAGTGCACCAAAACCATCCATGGTCTTGGGAATCTCATTCTCGGCCATCAGTAGAAACATTCCGTCGGGAAGGCCGCCATCCTGGTTCATCGGCAGGCCGCTAGTCGCGCCAACCTTGCGCACGCCCGGGATTTGTTTGAGCCGCTCAATCAGGTTTGAGAAGAATATCCCCTGCCCTGCCTTTGCTTTGGGATCGTCCACCCACGGAAGCGAGACGCCCATCGTGACAATTTTGTCCACGCGGAACCCGGGATTCACTTCGAGCACTTTCATCAGGCTACGCCCGAACAATCCCGCTCCTACTACGAGAACCAATGTGATCGCAATCTGCGCCACCACGATTACCCGGCCAACGCGCTGGCTGCCTTGCGAACCCGCTTGTCCACGCGCGCCTTCCACGAGGCCCTCGCGCAGGTCTCCGGAAGTCGCGCGTGCGGCGGTAAACGCTCCGAGGCCGGCGGCGATCGCTGTGGAAAGGAGGAACGCGAACACAAGCACTGGAATACTGATCGAGACGCTTTCCAGCCGCGGCAGATTTGCCGGCGCCAGCGCAACCAATCCCGCTACGCCCCAGAGCGCTCCCAGTACTCCAAGGCCGCCGCCGCCGAGCGAAAGCAGGAATGCTTCGGTAAGGAATTGACGGATCAGCCGCCCTCGCGCCGCACCGAGCGCGCTGCGAATGGCGAGCTCACGCTCTCTCACCGACGCTTGTGCCAGCAGCAAATTCGCCACGTTCGCGCACGCCACCAGCAGCAGAAATCCCACCGCGCCGAGCAGGACCAGCAGCGCTGTGCGGGCCTTGCCGGTGATCGAGTCCTGTAGCGGCAGGACAATTCCATCTTTGAGGAGATAATCGCCTTGCTCGCTCGATGTATCGTGAATGCGCCGCGCTATCACGCTGATGTCTTGATTCGCTTGCTCGACAGTCACACCGTCGCGGAGGCGCCCGGCTGCATTGTAGTTGTGCGACGTCCTGCTTGGATTTTCGCCGTCCAAATCGGCCGGCAGCCACAGATCCACGTCTGCTGGGAAACGAAATCCGGCCGGGAGCACGCCGATAACGGAGAAGACCGCGCTATCAATCTTCAGGTGCGACTGCGAGAGATCTCGCGGCGATCCGAGCTGCTGCTTCCAGTATCCATAGCTGACAAGAACGGTGGGGCCGGCCCCTTTTTTCGCGTCGCTGGCGTCGAAATCCCGCCCAAGGATCGGCTGAATACCAAAGACCTTGAGAAAGTCGGGCGAGACGCCTGCAACCGTCGTGCGTGTGGGCTGCGAAGCTCCCGAAACGGACGCGACGTTGTCATTGTACTTGGCAATCGCCTGGAAGCTGCGGCTTTGGTCGCGAAAATCGTCGAAGTTCGGATCCGCAACGCGCGACGGCCTGCCCTTCGAGGTGACCTCGAAGACGGCCATGATCCGGTTCGGATCGGGGTACGGCAGCGGCCGCAACAACACGCCGTATACAACGCTGAAAATTGACGTGGTCGCGCCGATGCCGAGGGCGAGGGTAAGCACGGCGACGGCGGTGAAGCTGGGATTCTTGCGGAGTTGTCGGACACCGTAGCGGCAATCGGAGATCACCGAGGGGAGCCAATTGCCAAGGCGTTCTTCCCGAACTTGCTCTTTCACCTGTTCGATGCCACCGAGTTCGATCCGCGCGGCACGTCGCGCATCCTTCGGTTGCATGCCCGAGCGAATGTTTTCCTCTGTCAGCATTTCGAGGTGGGAATGAACCTCCTGGTCGAGGTCTCCCTCCACACGGCGAAATGAAAAGAGATTTCGCAGGAAACTTCGGACTTTCACAAGCAGCGGCATGCTGAACACCTCCCTACGACACTTCCAAAGCTTGTGCGATAGCCCAAGAAATGCGGCCCCATCGCTTGGTTTCGACTTCGAGTTGCTTCCGTCCAGCCTTGGTCAAGCGGTAGTATTTCGCGCGGCGGTTGTTCTCGGACTCTCCCCAAAAAGAGGAAATCCAACCTTCTTCTTCCATCCGGTGCAGCGCGGGAAAGAGCGAGCCTGGCTTAACGACAAAAGTGCCGCCGGTGATCTGCTGAATTCGGCGCGAGACTCCTAGTCCGTGCATCTCGCCGGCGATAAGCGATTTCAAGATCAGCAAGTCCAAAGTCCCTTGCAAAAGGCTTGTCGGTTCAGAGTTCAAGAAATATCTCCTATCGATCCTCTATAGGAATAATATTGATTTACATATAGAGTGTCAATAGGAAGAGAGAGTGCCAATGGACGATAAGTCGTAGCCGTGTTACCGGGCACTGGCCAAAAAACGGGGTTCGAGGAGATCGAGGGCCAGCGCCAGGTAGCCAGCCACGTTTCCCCCAACGCGACTTCGGGCCTGGAATAGTTTCCGAGTAGCCTTTATTCGCCGGGATTCGTGGCATTGAAATTTACATGAACGACGAGCGAATCAGTGATTAAAGAATCGTTCAGTTCGCCGATCCTCCTGCACTGACCGGCGCAATATCAGTCTTCATCCCTAGCGCTCTTAAATATCCCTCATTCACGCGACACTTTTGCGGGCGGACACTCTCCAGCAACTCGGCGAAAGCACGGGTGATCGTCTCCTGTTCAGGCCGGGCCTTCAGCCGTTCTTCCGCGTGCGCAGTGCCGCTCGGAAGCTTTGCGAACTCCACGATCTTTCCCCAATCGGCAGGTGGGATAATGCTGACGACCGCCGACGTCTTTTCCATCTTCTTATATGGCCAGAAAGCCCATCCGATGTTGTTTTTCTCCAGCGCTTTCACAAATTGCGCGATCCACTCATCGGTATTTTCCCCGGACTCGCCCATCCAGATCGGCACATCATAACGTTCGCGAAAATCAATGTATTGCCGCAGCACGCTTTCATCCGGCGCCGTCCAATATTTGTGGAACGTGTAGGCGACGTTCGCATCGAAAGGTTTGCCGAAGACCGAAAAGTTCCCGTCCCACTGCGCGCCGCCGAGAAAGAGAATATGGTGGGCATCAACCTTTCGTATCTCGCCCGACAACTTCTTGTAGAGCGGTTCGAGCGAAGAATTCAAAAGTGCCAGCTTGGGAAAATGCGGGATCGGCTCATTCAGCAGGTCATAACCGAGCACGGCCGGCTCATCGCGATAGTGCGTCGCCAGCCGCCGCCAGACGGCGTTCAGGTGTTCTTGCTCTTGTGGACTCTGGTATAGCCAAGGATATCCGGCGCTGTCATCGATGTTCGTGCCTGTCTGTCCGCCCGGTGCGGCATGCAGATCAAGGATCACATATAGACCTTCGGCGCGGCTCCAGACGATCAACCGGTCCAGCAGCTGGAAACCTTCCGCGTCGTCGCTCTCAAACAGGCTGTAATGTAAAGGAACTCGAATGGCGTTGAACCCGGCCCGATGCAGGAGCGCGATGTCCTCACGCGTGACGTAGTTCTCCCGGTACTTCTGCCAGAAAGCGGCCGACCCTTCAGGTCCAAGCAGCTCCAACACCAAGGCGCGGATCTCACTAGGAGATTGTGGGCCGCCTTGGAACAGCCACATGTAACCCTCTGGCACCAGCCAATTCCCCAGATTTGTTGCGCGAAGAAGGAGCGGTTTGCCTGCGGCATCGACGATTTGTTTGTGGTCCGTGTGTGCGAACTGCGCGCCCCCTTGGGAAATCAATGCCAGAAGAAAAAGCGTTAACTGTAGAAGTCTGAACTTGAACATGATTCTCTCCGGTGGAAAGCCTACACCAAACTCGCTGCGGCCAGCAGTTTGGATGTTCGCCATGATCCGGTTTGCGTATGGCGGAGGTCCTTTCTGATCGTCGGGCATTGGCGCAAGATCGCGAGCGCCCGCCCCCCATAGCAATTCTGCTGCATCGGAGCGCGCCTTCAATATCCATGCGTGTCCAGAACTGCGCGCTTGCTACGACGCACTCTTGGATGACCCTTTTTCTCTCACACCTCTCCCATACGGCGGATTTGGTTCGCTGCTTGCTGCGGGCGATATCTCGCGCGACGGATCAACGTTTTATGCTTCGCGCAAACATCGTTTCACCCGGACCAGGAGTTCAAACACTTCCGAGCAACATTGAAAAGGGCCGCGTTTTGCAAAGATCACGCAATCTTCCGAGACTCGCGTCGCAAACTGCAAATACTCTCGACCAAGCATCGTTACCGTTGTTGTAGGGTTCGAGTTGGAACCACGCGAAAATAGCGTTCTTTCAGCGTGAGAACGGATACATCGCCCATCCGATACCCACCCCGATCAACAGAAAGAGAAACAGCGACCACACGATATATTTCACGCGATCGATCGGCCGCCGCCGGCTCAGGAAGCCAAACGCGATGGAAATCAGCAGTGCGAAGAGCAGCATGGATTGGAAATGACTGAGATGGAATCCCATTCCTGCGTTCATGCTTTGCGTCCTCGCGCTGCTTCATACGCATGCAGTGCCGCCAGCAGATTCAGCACACCCGCTGTCGCGAGGAATCGCGTCCCGTAATCGCCGCCCGCGTGCGAGACGTCCGCGCCGCCCGTTTCGAGCGACCTGGCCAACAGATAAAACGTTCCCGTGCCCAGATCCGCCAAATAACCCAGCGAATCGAAAGCGTCGTTCCCGCTTGAACTAAAAACATTGCCCCGCATCCCCGCGCCAAGAATCACCAGCAAGCCTACCGTCAGAAAACACGCCGCTGCGCGGCCCCACATCTTCATGAGAGCGTGACCTAGGCCTGGCACGAGCCACCCTGCCACACCAATGACGAAGGCCACCGTCTCGCGTCTGGTATCCTGCGGCCGGGCCGCCGGTGCCGCCACCTCGTCTGCCATTCCTCTTCCTTCTATCTATTCCAGGCTTATGCCAGCAATGCCAGAATTTCTTTCTGAACCGAGCCCGTCACGCGAGCCTCACCTTCGCCGATATACACATTCACTTCGCTGCGCACTCCGAATTCCGGCAGATAAATTCCCGGCTCGATCGAATTGCAAGTGCGTGGGATCAGGTGCCTCACGTCATGTGTCTCTAGTCCGTCCATATTCACCCCGTTGCCGTGCACGCTTTCTCCAATGCTGTGCCCAGTACGGTGAAAGAAATATTTCCCATAACCCGCTTTTTCAATCACGCGGCGCGCCGCTTTGTCCACCTGCCATCCTTGCAGCGGCTTCCCGGCCGCAATGTGTTTGCGAATCAAGTCAGTCGCCGTATCGCGCGCCTCGCGCACGACGCCAAACACCTTCGCATATTTCTCCGGCACTTTCGCGCCAAGGTATCCTATCCAGGTGATGTCGTAATAAACGCTCCCGGACGCCTTTTTCTTCCCCCAGACATCCATCAAGAGCAGGTCGCCCTCGCGGATCGGCGAGGCGGACTCCGCCGTGGGACCATAATGAGGATCGCTGGCATGCGCATTGACCGCGATGTCAGGTCCTTCCTCGGTCCAAATTCCCGCGGCATCGAATTCCTTCAGTATCCAGTTCTTCAAATCGAATTCCGTCAGCGTTTTTTTCTCGTGCACGCTCTTTGCGGCAAGCTGGAATGCTTCGCGCACAATCCGGTCGATGGCCACGCCTGCAGAAAGATGCGATTCGAGCTGCTCGGCGCTCCAGCACGCTTCGTATTTCTGCACCAGGTCCGCCGAACTGACCACCTTTGGCCCGGAGCTGCGCACCAGTTCGATCGTTCCCGCATCCACCATCGCCACATACGGAATCGCGTTTTTCGGTGAATACTGCATCGCCACGATCTTTGCGCGGCCAAACATCTTTTTCAGATTTTTTCGCAGTTCATCCTGTGCCGAGTAATACCGCGTCTCCCCAGGCAGCGCCGCCAGCGACTGCGTCTCAATCTTGTGCACCAGCTTCTTGGGCGTTCCCTTCGCCGGAACAAAATAGAACCACCTTCGGGTCCTCATTCCTTCCGGCAAATTCAGAATGTGCTGCGCGATGGGATCGCGTCCGCGAAAATCATAGAAGAGCCAGCCATCGATCTTGGCAGCCCGCAAATCGCTCTGGATGCCCTGGATATCTGCGCTCATTCTGGAATCAGCTCCATCGCTCGGACAAGATTCAATTGTGAAGCTTTAAGCTTCCTGCACCAAAAGCGCCAGGATCTGCTGCGGGGTCACCCCGTGGATTTCAATGCGTTTTGTGCGGCTTCTTTCGCCGCTCTGAATTCTAACAGCCGACCTGGGTGTTTTCAAAAGCTGCGCCAGGAATTCCACCAGCGCCTCGTTCGCCCTATCCTCAACAGCCGGCGCTCGCAGCCGCACCTTCAACGCGCCTCCCGTCTCCCCGGCAATCTCGTCCTTGCTCGCTCGCGGCTGCACCCTCACCGAAAAAATCGCGGTTCCTTCCCGTTCTTGGACCTCCAGCATCTGGTACCTCACGAATCTTTACTTGATGTCTCGAATCCCGAAAAGCGCCGTACCCACGCGGACTTCGGTTGCGCCCTCTTCAATCGCTACTTCAAAATCATGCGACATTCCCATGGATAGAACCGACAAGCCGAGACCGAGTTTTTTTTCCAACTCGTCGCGTAGTTCTCTCAAGCGCTTGAAATGCGGCCGGACTTGCTCGGCTTTTTCCAGAAAAGGTGGAATACACATCAGCCCCCCAAGCTCCAATCGAGGCAGATCGCCAAAACTTTCCGCCAATTTCGGAAGCTCATCTATTTCCAGCCCACTCTTCGTCTCCTCTGGTGCAACACGCACTTCAATCAGCACGCGCAGTTTGCCCGTGATACCTGCCTCAGCCCGAGCGCGGTCCAACCGCTGTGCGATCGCGAAATCATCGACGGAGTCTATGCTGTGAAAAAGTTTCGCCGCCCGCGCCGTCTTATTGCGCTGCAAATGACCGATCAGGTGCCACTTCGCCGCCAATCCATCCGTTCCGGTGCGCTTCCCTTCCCACTCCTGAACGCGGTTCTCGCCAAAGTGCCGCACTCCTGCTTCATACGCCTCGCGTATGGCACTCGCCGGTTGCGTCTTTGATACTCCGATTAAGGTGATCTCTTCCGCGCCACGCCCCGCACGATTCGCCGCCTGAGCGATCCTCTCCTGAATTCGCAGCAGATTTTCCCGAACCGAAGTTTGCGTCATGTTTGAATTTGAATCCTAGCACGCGCAGCATTGCAGCGCAGAATGTCTGCGGTTAGACTGACCTGTGGCCCTAAGTGGCTGTGAGTTATCCTGGATTTGAGGCTGGTTTGCGTCCCAATGTAAATAGGCGGGCTCTCGGCAGACTCGTGGCCATCGAAGGCATCGATGGCAGCGGCAAGCGCACGCAGATGGATCTGCTCCACGCGATCATTGCCGCCGGTGAAGGCGGGCAAAGCGTCTATTCAACAGCATTTCCGCAATACGATTCCTGGTTCGGCAAAATGGTCGGCCAGTTTCTCAACGGCGACTTCGGTCCCCTCGATTCGGTTGACCCGCACTTCACCGCGCTCCTTTACGCGGGAGACCGATTCGAATTCAAGCCGCGCCTCGAATCTGCTTTGCAGGGCGGCAAAATTGTCCTGGTGGATCGCTACATCGGATCGAATCTAGCTCATCAGACCGCCCGCGTTGCCCCGGAAAAACGCGCCGAGTTCCGGCGCTGGATCGAGCACCTCGAATACGGAATCTATGATCTCCCGCGCGAAGACCTGATTCTTTATTTGCGCGTGCCCCCAGGCGAAGCGCAGAGGCTTGTGGCCAAGAAATCCGCAAGAGCCTACACCACCGCGAAACAGGACATTTTGGAAGCGAGCCTGCGCCACCTCGAGCAGGCTGCGGACATGTACGACCTCCTCGCACTGGAAGCCCCGTGGGTAACCATCGAGTGTTTCGACGCGGCCCGCGGTGCGATGCGCTCGCCCAAAGAAATCGCCCAAGAGGTGCTAGCCGCCGTAAATAAAGTCACCTCCACGCAAGTCGTGCGGGATTCCGGCGCGGGTGGCGGCTGATCATGGGCTTTCAGGAGTTTCTCGGCAACGAACGTATTGTCACTGCGCTTCGCGGCGCTCTCCGCAGTAAACGTGTTCCCCACGCATTGCTCTTTACCGGCGCGCGCGGCGTTGGCAAATTCACTCTCGCACGCATGTTTGCGCAGGCCGCCAATTGCGAACGCCTCCCCGACGACTTCTGCGGCGAATGCGCCACTTGTCAGCGCATCTCCCAGCTCGCCGATCCGCAATCTCTGCTCGAGCAGGGTCTCGCCGAGCGTGGCGAGAGCGCCGACGCCGCCACCGTCGAGCGCATGCCTCTGATTCTCCAGTCGCACCCTGACGTGTGGGCGCTCGTGCCCGACCCGGTCCGCCTGAAGAGTCCCGTCGCGCGCCCGATGTTGCGCGTCGGCCAATTGCGCGCCGTCCAGCGTGCCGCCTACTTTCAACCCATGGGCCGGCGCCGCGTCTTCATCCTCGATGGCGCGGAGACCATGCGTTGGGATGTCGCCAACGTCTTCCTGAAAATTTTAGAGGAGCCTCCCGGCTCGGCGACGCTGATCCTCACCGCGCCCTCGCCTTATGCGCTTCTGCCTACCATCGTCTCCCGTTGCCTGCAATTTCATTTCGCGCCGCTCCCCCAGGCGGCCGTGGAAAAGATTCTGAAAGAAAAGACCGATCGCAAACCCGCGGAAATCAAACTCGCCGCACAACTCGCCGAAGGCAGCCCGGGCCTCGCCATCGAAATGGATGTCGACGCCGCCGCCCAGCGCCGCAGAAGTGCGCTGCGCATCCTCGAACGCGCCGCGCAAGGTCGCGGCTTCGCCCAGCTATTCTCTGACACCTCGACTCTCGCCAAGGACCGCGATTCCTCCTTCGAGGATCAGATCGGCGTCTTCTATGGCTTGCTCACCGATCTCCTTGAACTTACGTCCAAGGTGAAAGAACCGGTCTTGCGCAATGCTCCGCTCGCGAAAGAATTAGAATCACTAGCGAAATCTGTGGATTCTGCCTGGGTTCTCCGCGCCGTCGTCGGTTTTGACGAACTCTACGCCGGCGCGCGCCGTAATTTGAACCGCCAACTCGGCCTCGACGCCTTGGCGGCATCTCTTGCCCCTGCACCTTCGCGGGCTTCCGTCACCCATTCCTGATTGGCGCCGACGAAGATTCGCAATTACAAAAATAAATCGCTAGACTGTAACCCATAGCCTTCCGAACGCATCATAAGCAACAGATACACCACCCCTGTAGGTTAGAAGGAGCAGTCATGGTGAACCGCCGTATGTTTCGTCCGGGCTTCCCGGACGTCAAGGAGCCGAGCGTACCCCGCCCTCAGCACAACGGCCCTATCCCGAACAAGAAGCCCGCGCCGCCGGAAACGACCCACGCTGAGAATTTCTACTGGGTCAAACAAATGCAGTCCCATACGCCGATGGCTGTCGTTCTCGAGGATGGCGAAGTGCTTCGCGGCACCGTCGAATGGTACGACCGCGATTGCATCAAGCTCACCCGCCAGGGCAGCCCCAACCTGCTCATCTTCAAACGCGTGATCAAGTACGTCCACAAGGATGGAGAAGAGTCGGCCCAGGGTGGCGACGAATAAGCTCTCTACTTGTAAAGCGAATGCCCGGCGGTTGCTCCGAAGGTGAGCAGCGCCTTTGCGGCCAGCGACCCGTCCTCGTTGAATATTTCGCACTCGGTCACCACAAAATTTCTCCCCGCGCGCAATACGCGCGCATCCGCTTTGATGCGCCCGCCCGGAACCGGCTCCAGATAGTTAATGCTTAGCTCCACGGTAGCGATTTCCGTCCCCCTGGGTATCGCTGTGTAAGCCGCGATCGCCGCGGTAGTATCCGCGAGCGCCGCCAAGATTCCTCCGTGTACCACGCCGTGAATCTGCTTGTGGTTCGGCCGCACGTCCAGCCGGAAAATGGCCCGTCCCGCGTGCACGCTTTCCACGTCGAATCCCAGAAGCTCCGTCGAGCGGCTTTCTTTCATACGCCGCCGCACCAGTTCCGTGACGCGCTTCTCCTCTTTCGACATTTTCTTGGTCATCGCGTTTCGCCGCTTGCCGCGGGGCCTTTCCACTGCATCCTGCCACTCCACTACCAACACCATCGCTTACTGACTACTGAATACTGAGCACTGAAAACCTATCTCTATCTTCTGGCTAAAAACTGAATACTAAAAACTCAAATTTCAGTACGCCGTCAGCCCCCCATCCAACGGAATCGCCGCCCCTGTGAGCCACGACGATTCCTCCGAAGCCAGGAACACCGCCATCTCCGCCACATCCACGGGCTGCCCGAAGCGCCCAAGAGGGATCATGGCGAGCCGCCCCTTCCGCAGCGCCTGCCCCTGCCCGCTGGCGTCGAAAAGTCCCTTCACCAATTCCGTTTCCACGATCGATGGGCAGATGCAATTTACGCGTATGTTCTCATGCCCGTGATCGATCGCCATCGCCTTCGTCAGCATCGTCACGCCGCCCTTCGATGCACAATACGCGGCGCGATCTTTCATCGCCACCAGCCCGAGCACTGACCCAATATTCACAATCGCTCCCCCACTGCACTTTCGAAACTCCGGAAGCACCGCACGCGATATCAAGAACGGCCCCTTTACGTTGACCGTCATCACCCGGTCCCACTCTTCTTCGCTGATCCCCTCCACCGTCGAGACATGCAACGTTCCCGCATTGTTCACCAGCACATTCAGCCGCCCGAATCGCTCCACGGTTCCTTTCACCGCGCGTTCGACGTCCCGGGCGCGGGTCACATCGCACTCCATCGCCAATCCGGCGCCGCCCTGCTTCTGGATTTCGCTGATCACCTCCCGCAGCTTTTCCAGCCGTCGCCCCGCCACGGTCACGCTGGCCCCTTCCCGCGCAAACGCCAGCGCGATCGCTCGACCGATCCCCGTACCTCCGCCTGTGATCAGCGCCACCTTGCCTGAAAGTCGTGTCACGGATTTCCCCACTCCCGCGTCTAATAGGGGCGCCGCGCCGCCGCCTCATGTCCCACGCGGTGCGCGCGACTCTAGCATTCAGTTCCCTGCCCCGCAAGCCGCACCGGCAGGAAAATGTTGTATCTTAGCGGCTCTTATTCGCACGACGGAGACCCGAAAGCATACCCTATGCGCATCGGCATCACCTGCTACCCCACCTACGGCGGCTCCGGCGTCGTCGCCACCGAACTCGGCATGGAACTCGCCGCCCGTGGCCACGACATTCATTTCATCAGCTACGCCCCGCCCATCCGTATGAACCAAAACGATCCGCGCATCCATTTTCATGAAGTGGAAGTGGTCTCCTACCCGCTCTTCGACCATCCTCCGTACACGCTGGCGCTGGCCACAAAAATGCTCGAAGTTTTCGAATCCGAATCGCTCGATCTGCTCCACGTCCACTACGCTATTCCGCATTCCGTCAGCGCCCTGCTCGCCCGCTCGATGGCCGCCCCGCGGCGTCTCCCTTTCGTCACCACTCTCCACGGCACGGACATCACCCTGGTCGGCAGCAACCGCAGCTATCTCCCCATCACAAAATTCTCCATCGAGCAGAGCGACGGCGTCACCGCCATCTCCCGCTATTTGCTCAATCAAACCATCAAAGAGTTCGACATCAAGCGCCCCATCGAAGTCATTCCCAATTTCGTGAACTGCGATCTCTACAACCGCACTGCCGACAAAGGTCTTGCCGCCCAATGGGCTCCCAACGGCGAACGCATCCTCATGCACCTGTCGAATTTCCGCCCCGTCAAGCGCCTTACCGATACCATTGAGATTTTCGCCATTGTCCGCGCCAAAATGCCCGCCAAGCTCGTCCTCATTGGCGACGGCCCGGACCGCGGCGCCGCCGAATACCTCGTCCGCAAGAAAAAACTTCAGAAGGACGTTTTCTTCCTCGGCAAACAGGACAACGTCTACGAAAAACTCGCCGCTGCCGATCTTTTTCTGCTTCCCTCTCAGCTCGAATCCTTCGGCCTCGCCGCCCTCGAAGCCATGGCCTGCGAAGTCCCCGTAATCGCCACAAATGTCGGCGGCGTGCCCGAAGTCGTCGAGCATGGAGTGGATGGTTTTTTGGTGGAACCCGGCGACGTGAAGGAAGCCGCGCGCTACGCCATCGATATCTTGTCCCGCGCCGACCGCGGCCGCGAAATGGGCAAAATCGCCCGCCTCAACGCCAAGAAAAACTTCTGCGCCAACGACGTCATCCCCGCCTACGAAACCTACTACAAACGTATCCTCGCCGAATCCTGAGACAGTTTCCGAAGGACAAAATCCTTAGACATTCTTCATGACTACCTCATTCTCAAACGGTGCTAAATAGGACAGACGCTATCAGCGCCCCTATTTAGACTTTCATGGTACAGCCCCAGAATAAGGAACCCCGAGAGGACACCCGCGATGAAGACAAAATCAGTTTTAGCTGCCTCCCTTATGACGCTGGCGATTGCAATGCCGGCCTGGAGCGATACGCTACTTCTCCGCAACGGTAGAACGCTTTCCGGAACTTTGATCGCGGCGAATAGGAACACAATTTCGTTTCAGGACCCCACTGGCCGGAGAGTCCGCCATTCGGTAAGCGACGTGGAAGCTGTGCAGTTCGGTGACGGCCCATACAATTCAGGCAACTATGGACGGCCCGAAACGGCGGCCGCGTAAACCACGTCTACGACAGAAATCAAGACAACAGAAATGACAACAGATATCAAGAAAACCGCGATTACGGACAATCGCGCATGGAGCGGGTCGTTCTTCCCGTAGGTACGGAAGTTGCCGTGAGGACCAACGAGCGAATCGATTCTCGAGATGTCGTCGAAGCACAGACATTCTCGGCACAGATTGAAGAAGATATTCGCGATACCGACGGCTCGGTCGCGATTCCAAGAGGCTCGGACGTCAGGCTGGTAACGCGGCGAGTTGAAGTGAATGGGGATATTACGTTGGACGTTGATTCCATCACAATGGCAGGGCGACGCTATCGTGTAAGCACCTCAGATGAAGAGCTACAAAATCGCAAACCCGGCGTCGGAGGCAATGCGCGTACCGGCAAATATGTTGGCGGCGGAGCGGTGCTCGGCGCGATCATCGGTGCGATTGCAGGCGGTGGAAAAGGTGCGGCGATCGGCGCTGCTTCGGGCGCGGGTGCCGGCGCTGCTACACAGATCATCACTCCAGGCAAAGAAGTCCACGTGCCGGCGGAATCAGTCATACGCTTCCGGTTGGACAGTCCTCTGAGACTACGTCTCTGGTCTTGAGAGTCTTCGAGAATTCCCACGCAAACCGGGTGCCCAGTCACGGTTTTTGAGGCTGGGACCTTCGCCTTTCTCTTCCGTTGTCAGTCCGACCGCAGCGGTCCGGCTTTTTCCCACGTGCGGTGTTTGCACGCCTGGCCGCGCAGTGGAGGAATCTCTCGAAGAATCCTAGATGTTCATATTTCGGTTTCTTTCTCTGCGTCTTTGCACCGCTGTGTTGAGCTTCTCTTTTCGGCGGAGCTCCTTCCTCAATCGATAGCGCGCCAGAGAATCGCGGAGCCGCTATCCCCTTCGCTAGAAGCGCGCTTCCGATACGGTGCTAACGTTCGTAGGCAGTTTCCGAGCAGGCGGCAATACACCCGGAATGTGCCGGGCGGGAAAGGCCCTTGTACGTGGAGCTTCTTTCTTTATTGGCCGCTGTGAAATTGTATTCGGATTTGGATCCGCCCTCTGGTCTCTAGCGTGGGCAGAAGGATTCGCCGGCGATCCGGAAGCAGTTTGGCGTCTCCTTTCAGATCGGCGATTTCGCGCTGGAATTCAAACGTCAAACCCTCAATCCGCTCATCGTTAGTCACCTCCAGTTCCATCAGCCCATGGTCTCTCAGCGCACGGATAGTCCATTGCAGGCGATCGCGCGCGCGCCAGAAACGCGCGAAGCTTTCCATGTCCATGGCCGCGACGCCGGGCGGCAACCGGCGCAAGAGCACCTCTTCCGCCTGAAGTTTCCCCTGGGATTCCGTAGGGTGGATCAAGACAACGTTGGGAGCGCCATTTTCCGCATTGGCGCGAATCACTTCGAGCGCGTTCCCTACGCGCTGCGCCAGCGGCGGGTCCTCCGAATCATCGATGGTGACCGGGAATTCATAAATCCCGCTGTCCTCCTCGAAAAGAAGTCCTAGCGGAAGAGCGTATGGAAAATTCGACAAGACGTCATCCGCCGTAAAAGAGGAATCGAACCGGTAGCCGCAGCGCTGCAACGCTTCGGGCAGCGTTGGGGGAACGCGCAAGTGCCCCGCCCGGAAAAAGTCGGTGTACTGCCCCGAAATTTCTCCATCCAGCAATTGCTTGCTAACCCGCACCTCGCCGAACACGCTTGCGCCCGTGGCGGTATCAAATCCTGTTCCGCGCGGCTGATAAACGGGATACTCTTCGACGCCGCTACCCAGCTCAAATTTATTGAATCCGCGCGAGTGAATGATGGAGTGGCTGCCGATCGAATGACCGCTGGAAAAAAGGCCGCGTATATCGGCGAGGTTCTTTCCAAAAAAGAAGGCCTTGCTGTTGGCGTCGCTGACGTACTTCGTCTGTATGAAAAACGTGCTGCGAGTCCGGAGACTGGCTTCCGTTTTCGCGAAGGATAGCGCCGGGGTGAAGGAGTACTCCCAGTCGACGTCGTGCGAAAGCAGCACCACCGACATCTGGCCGCCGGGAATCGTGGAGATACGCACCGCTGCCGGTTCCACCGTTTCATACCAGGCGCGGAGCAGCAGCAACCAAACGTCTGCGCCAGGCTCGAAGGCATTGACGTAGTGCCGTTCAGCGTCGTAGTCCCGGTTGACTTGGTTTCTCAGAACCACATCATGAAAGCTGACCCCGCAGAGGTATGCGGCACCTTTGCCCCACGATTTGCGCAGCACCGCGGCGGAACCATCTTCAAAGTGAGCCAGCACCGCGGCGGTCTCCTCCGGGCTGTAACCGTTCGTCCAGAAGACTTGCCCGTACTTGGGAGCACCCAGAGGAACTTGCAGCTCCTCGGGCCGATTCAGATAGCGCAGTGCAGGATCTAATCCAGCGGAGAAATTCACCTGGTACCGCTGACGCGATGGCGTCACGGCGGTAAATCCGAACAGCGCACCCAAACTGCGGGCCACGGCATTTACCGCGAAAAGGCTGCCGCCGCTTCGCATGTGCCGCGTCAATTCCTCGATTTGTCCGGCGGCAAAGGTTGTGGAATCGGCGCTGGGATAAATGATGATGAGGCGATGATGAATAGCGCGGGAAAAATCCCGCGTTACGAAAAAAGGAATCCCCATCTCGCGCAGAGCGTGAGCCACTCCCAGGACACCTTCCTCAGGGTTGGTCCAATACACCGCGACCTGGAGCGGAAACAACTCTGGGAAAGCGATGGTGGGATCCCCGGAACCCTGAACTAGCGCGTGGACCGGCACGTCGGCAGCGCGAAGATGGGCAACTCCATCCCGGTCATTACCACACGAGGCTGCCATCGCCGTCGCGGCGATCAGTGCAGCCGAAAGAAAGATCCACTTTTTCTTGTACTCCCGGGGATAGCATTGCTGCAACGCGGAATCCTTCGACACAATGAAACAATAGCCGACTGAGGGATAAAAGGAAAAGCGATATATACACTGTTAAATGCTCGGAATATTTAAATAATCACAATTTGCGTCGGCGGCGTCCCCGAGGTTGCCCAGCACGGCGTTGCTGCTGCCTAAGTCAGACGCACATCAAAGAGTGACAGCCAATACTGAAGGGATTGCAGGGAAAAACCGCAAAGGATGAGTCCGATGCCGAATACTCCGAGCCGCCGCTCCGGGAGATTATCAGCGTAGTATTCGATGTAAGGATTGACCGTAATTCCCACGCCCGTGACAATGCCTGTCACTAGCCCCACGCGAATCGCAAAAAGCCAGGCGTGGTCCACGTGATGGATGAACGCGCTACAGATCAGGGCGGTGACCGTGTACCCGACTGTTCGGACCACCGTTCCCCAAAACTGACGACGCGAAAGACGTGGACGGCGAGACGCTTCATAGTCGATGGAAGGACGCATGCCGCGAGAGTAGGCGAACACCTGGCCGACGGTGACGAGAACGGCAAACGCGATGGCAAATCCGAAACCCACCGTCCTGTACAGTCCAGCTGCGAAAGCGAACCCCCGGATGGATGCAAACAGTCCTTCCCAAGGCAGAGAATAATGATCCAGCCCACGAGATGCTCGACTGAATTCAATCGACAGGGTGATGCCGGTGGCGATACCGGAAGCCGCGCCAAAGAAGAGACCTAGGCCCAGGCCGTAGCCGATGCCGAAAACAATGGAGTACGTTACCGCACGGGTAAGAAGCCGCAGCGGACCATGTTGTCCGCCCAATAGGTCGTAAGCCAGGTAGAGACTACCAAACACATCCAGACAGGTACCCGTAATGCTGACAATCGCGACGGTATGGTGATCCATGCGACGATTGTAGACCTAAAATTTTGGGATCATGCCCCGATGACGGGGGATGCGGAAGTAACCGCATTACTGTTGAGTGGCCGGGCGCCATTGCTGGCGACCAGCCCTCTAAGGTAGGGTCGAGGGCTGACGCCATGCTTCTTAGATCCGATCTATCTGTTGCTCCCCGTTTCCTCTGGGAGTGCCTCACTAATCGAATCGTAAGCTGGGTTTCAGCCCCCGCCGCGTCGAACGTAGCGTGCGGATTTCCCGCACTACGCTCTCCTGTTTGCTTCTCGTCAAGGGTTATGAGGCCTATCGTGCTGGTGCAACTTTCGGGAGAGATGCGCTTCGTCGAACTCGATAGTCGTTAAACAGACCGAGCACGTTGTAAATCCACTCCCTACTCCATCGCTTCCAGCCGAATCCCTGGCGTTTCCGCGCACGCATCAGATGTCGCCGTATCTTCTTTTCTACCCAGTCTTTGATAGACGTGAAACATCTGCCGGAATGCCCTACCGCAAAGTAGTTCACCCACCCGCGAAGAATTGGGTTGATCATCTCGATCACCCGCCCCACAGGTTGGCTCGCATGTCGCCGGAAAATGTCCCTGAGCTTCGCCATCACCGCCGTTCGCTTCTTCAGCTTTGGCGTGTACTGCGGCCGCCACACCCCTTTAAGACTTCGGATGCGGCGAAAATCGAACCCCAGGAATCCGAAACTTCCCTGCTTCCTGAGGTCCACCATTCGGCTTTTCTCCTCGTTTATCTCCACTCTGAGCTTCGCGAGTTCTTCCCGCAATCGCTTTTCCACCGCTTTCACAAGCCAGTCATGACGCGAGTAGGAGTCAATCAATATCACCAGATCATCCGCATATCGTACATATTGGATGTAGGTGTATTTCCCGTTGCGTGTGGTGTCGATCGCTTTCTCAAGCATCCGATCTACCTCATTGAGATAGAGGTTGCTGAGCAAAGGTGAAACGACTCCTCGGACGCAATAGATAACTTGGTGGTTGAGGGGCCGCCGAAGGCAGGGTTTGAGTCGTTGGCGATCCGCTCGTGGCAGGACTCTTTTGTGTTTGCGAAATCGGGATGGAGTGGCGAATGGTAAGGCTTTGCGTATCGACCAGAATTTCTTTAACCAGCAACCGCAGAATTTGTTG
>Ga0137409_10000117_pt1 | contig 72957 bp, 59 predicted proteins | sample CZODoug1_16funga_FD_122059 | JGI IMG/M metagenome (GOLD analysis project Ga0137409, IMG submission 122059) | Vadose zone soil fungal communities from Angelo Coast Range Reserve, California, USA - CZODoug1_16fungal (Hybrid Assembly) | ecosystem: Environmental > Terrestrial > Soil > Vadose zone... | reverse complement strand
CGGCTTCGATCATGGCGCCCACCACGGACACGCTTTACGATTTCATTGGAAAGGCCGTTGCAGGTTTGCCGTTATTCTAGGTGCAGCGAACGCGGGCTAAAGCCCGCGTTAAGGAGAGTTCTAATGTCGAACGTAGTGAACGTCGGTGTGGTGGCTTACGATCCGAAGGTCGTGACCATATGGGAAGGAATAAAAGAGTACTTCGAGGCGAACGGTGTCCCCATGGACTTCGTTCTTTTCTCGAATTACGACGCGCAAGTGGATGCGCTGCTCAAGGGATGGATTGACATTGCCTGGAACACGAATCTGGCATACGTCAAGGTTCATCGCAGGACCGACGGGAAGTGCGGTGTTCTCGCCATGCGCGACACGGATGTGGGCTTTACCTCGAAGATCGTTGCGGGCGCGGGAACCGGCGTCGAAAACCTCGGCGGACTGAAAGGTAAACGAGTCGCATTCGGCTCTCGCGATTCGGGACAGGCGAGGATTCTCCCCGCTTATTTCCTCAAGCGCAACGGAATCGATCCAGCCAGGGATATCACGGCAATTCACTTCGATCTGGATGTGGGGAAGCATGGCGATACCGGAACCAGTGAGGTCGAAGTATTGAACTCCGTCATGAAAGGTGAGGCCCAGGCCGGCGCGATCGGGGATCAGTACTGGGCTCGCGCCCTTTCGGAGAACCTCGTCGATAGCGGGAAGGTCCGGGCGATCTGGACTTCGCCGGGATACTGTCATTGTAACTTCACCGTGCGCGACAAAGCCGGCGAGCAAAGATTCGCGCGATGGACGGACACCTTGCTTGCGATGGATTACAACAAGCCGTCGGACCGCAAGATCATGGACATGGAAGGCTTGAAGCGTTGGGTCCGCCCCGAACTGGATGGCTACAGGGCTTTATTCGAGGCCGTTGATGAGTTCCAATTTTTCGGTGCATAGCATCGACGCCCGGGACCTTTCGGCAACGGACGGCCTTTTGCTGCTGGTCACGCGCTCGCTCGACAAACTGAAGGCCGGCGAGATTCTCGAGATCCTATCGGATAATCCAGCCACCGAGCATGACCTGACCGCGTGGTCGCGGCTGACGGCCAATCGCTGGATTGGAACGACCACGTCCAACGGGCGCAAGTCCCATCGCATCGAAAAAGGCTCGGCGTTACGTGTCCTGACGGATCGTGAACTCGACTGGGGGAACCGGGCACCAATCGTGAACGGCCGGTTCGATACGCGCGACTGGCTTCTTGGCCATGCCGCCCGCATCCGCGAGACAGCGATACCGTCGGACGGCTTTGCACCGCGCGGCGCCGTTGTGGAAACCGGCAGCTCCGACTTCCCTTTCGATACGCTCGACCGGAATCAGGCATGGAGTGAAAACGCGGCAGAATTCTACGACCAGGCGACGGCTGGCCACTGGGACGGCGCGCGGGACATTCCCTGGGCTGAGCTCGTCCCCCTCGACGCTGAACTGGAGCGCGCCGTCTGCCAGCTGATGACCTTCCTCGCCGAGAATGAGTTCTCGGCGCTCTACGTTCCCGCCAAATGGATCGCCCGCATTCACCCTCACTTCGCCGAGACTGTGCTTTTCCTGTCCACGCAGGTTCGGGACGAGGCGCGGCACATCGAGGTTTTCGTCAAACGGGCGCTGGCCAACGGCGGTGGGCTTCAGTTTTCGTCGGCGTCGACCCAGACGTCGTTGAAAACCCTGCTCGATCAGGAAGACTTTCTGCAGGCAAGTTTTCTGCTCAGCGTTCTTGGCGAAGGGACGTTCCTGGATCTCTTACGATATATCGAGACACATGCGCCGGAACCGGCCACTCGCGAGATCGCACGGCGGACCCGAATAGACGAGACGCGGCACGTGCATTTTGCCCTGGATCACATCCGGAGCGCACTGCGTGTTGACGGATCGCTGAAGACGAAGCTGCAGCGGGCGATTGCTGAACGAGCATCGGTACTTTCAGGAATCAAGGGATTGAATCCCCTTGTCGAAGAGTCCCTCGTCATACTCGCGGCCGGGGGCCTGTCACCTGACCGGCTGCCTGCCGGGACCAAAGCTCGAGCCGAGCTCTATGACACCATGCATGAAAACCGCGTGCGCCGCCTCGTCGCCATCGGTTTTCGGGAACGCGAGGCAGAGGAACTCTCGACACTACACACTCCGAATTTTATGTAAAGCTACTGTAGCGGCGGTCTATGACCGCCGACACTTCGCGGCGCACAAGGAAGAACCGGCGGTCATAGACCGCCGCTACAGTCTAATCCAGGCGAATCGCGTAATCCGGGAAACAGTTCTCCGGATCGATCCCGTCGGAATCCAGAGTACTAAGGGGAACAACCGGTCCGGCCACCGGGCGGATAAACTTCGGGTCGAGAGCCTTCGCGATCTGGTCCTGCGCGTCTTCAAGATGCAAACGAGTGGCCCGGTCCGCCGTTTTCGGCAGCGCCTCCCGAATCGAAGCGCTCAGCGTGCGAAGTTCGCCGCGGAAGAACGCGCGCGCATCGTCGGTAGCGGGCAAGCGGCCGTTCAGGCGGTCGGCCATCGCGTCAACGAACAACCGCTGAGTGTTCCTCCGATACGCGTCGATTTTCACCTGAGGCGCGGCGAGCTCGCTCCAGATTCCCTTTCGGAGATCACCGAGGAAGTCCGTCGGCTTGTAAGCAGCTACGCCGTCGATCGCCTCCTGCTCGACCAGCCGCGAGAAACGCGCCGGATTCAGCACTGTGGTGAGGATGCGCTGTTGCGATATTTTCAAACGCTCCAGCACACCCGATGGTTCGATGCGGCGAAGAACGTCGGCATGAAGCGCAAACGCCGGCACTTTGAATGCATTCTCGTTCAGGAATTTCACGGCGGCCGCCTGTCGTTCCTTCTGCACCGTCACGAATCGCACGCCTTCCTGGCCCGCGTGCTTCTGCTGCGACTCGAAACCTCCAATGAGTGCCGCCACGTGATTCATTTCCAGTACCCACTGGCCGAGAAGCCGGCCATACACTTCCGCCAGATCGTTGTACGGTTCGCCGGCCTTGCCGGTGGTTGCGCCGAGCAGCATAGATCCAACACGCTCGAGATTCTTCATGCCATATGTCGTGGACTTCACCGCGTCGGCGTCGCCAACGGCCTCAGTCAGGTCGCCGGGATCGGAACCCTGCGCGCCGCTGGTGGAGAATCGCAGCCAGGGTGTTGTGTCCTGTTCGCGAGCCCAGCGGTCGAGCGTTGATTTCTCGTCCTCCGGCGACTTCGCTGTGGGAATCGGCGCATAGCCCCAGTGCGTTGCCCACTTGTCGTATGGCCCGATGCCCGGAATGAGGTCCGCAACATCGATGTGGTCTTCCGGCTGTGCCGGATAGTTGAAGCGCGAGTAATCCATCAGCGTGGGCGTATGTCCCATTTTCTTCACCCAGTCGCGGTCATGGATCTTGTCGGCGGGATACGTCGAACTGGCTTTCATGTTGTGCTGGAATCCAAGCGTATGTCCCACCTCATGAGCTACAACAAATTCCAGAAGCCTTCCCATCAAATCATCCGGAAGCGGAAGCTTCTGGGCGCGAGGATCCAGCGGAGCGACCTGAACGAAGTACCAGTCGCGAACCAGGTTCATCACGTTCTGATAGAGCTGAATGTCTGCTTCGAGAATTTCGCCGGTTCGCGGATCGTGGATATTGGGGCCGGAGGCGTTCTCGGTCGTTGAAGGCAACCAACGGATGACGGAATAGCGGGCGTCTTCCGGGCTCCAATCCGGATCTTCCTCCGGACCAGGGGCTTCCTTCGCGATGATGGCATTCTTGAATCCAGCTTCCTCGAATGCGGCCTGCCACGATTCAATTCCCTTCTTGACGTACGGAATCCACTTTGTAGGTGTTGCCGGGTCCACCCAATAAACAATCGGCTTGACGGGTTCCGATAATGCGGCCGCCGGATCCTTCTTCTCCAGCCGATAGCGCGTGATGTAACGGCGCTGCGGCGAGCGGTGCTCGTCCTGACCGTAGTCATACTGCCGGATGGAGAAGTATCCGACGCGCTCGTCAAAGAACCTCGGAGTCATCGGCTTTTCGGGCAGCTTGACCATGCTGTAATGCATGAGAACGGTTGCGCTGCCGCCGCGCATCCCACCCGCAAGGAGCGGATTGACCGGACCGGCCGGAGGATCGGTCGGCGCCGTGTACGTGTGTGTCGCTTCGACTTCGATATTCTGAGGGAACGATATAGCGCGGTCCAAGTACGATCGGGTGTTATCCATGGCGCGCGCCCGCAAACGAACACGCGCGCTGAATTCGGGCACGTCGCTTGTGAACAAGCGCGTAACTTCGATTACGGGCGCCTCGTCTTTGCCGACGGCTTCGACGTTGAAGGACATGATGATGGTGTCGTTATTCGCCGCTTCAACAGCTTTTGAGATCGGCTGGCTCTTGTCGGCGACGACGTCGTAGGTAACGTTCTTAAGCAAAACCCGGTTATTCACCCGCTCCCACTTCACCACGCGGTTTCCGAGCGCCTGTCCACCCCAGCCCACACCCAGTGTGGTCCTGGCAATCTGGCTCACCCAGAGGAACTCCTTGCCGAGCTCGCTCGTTGGAATCTCGTAATAAACGCGTTCGCGGATGCGATGCACCGTGAAGATTCCAGGATCGCTTTTGGCCTCCTTCGTAATCACCTGGTCGTACGGCCTCGGCTCCTGCGGCTGGGCTCCCCGCGCTCCAGGACCGCCCGCGGGCGGAGCCTGCGCGTTGTCCTGGGGTGGCGCCGGCGGCTCCTGAGCAAAAGAAGTCGCGGCAGTCATTGCAAGGACAAGAAGTGCAACAGCAAAGGGTTTCATGGGTTCTGCTCCTCCAGATTATTTGGGGAAGCTTAGCATGGCCAACTGGGAATTTAATTTCACAAAAAAACCGGACCACTTCTGCCCGTCCATCGTCTAAAAATGCGGCTTACTGAATCGGCAACGTCAGATCAGGGGGTCTTAATGAAAACTTTGAAATCGAAGACGTCGACAGCGATCCTTCCACAGCCCGTTTGGTGTCACTACTGCTGTATTCGCATTGCGCCTTACGATTTGAAAACCGTTTCCCAGGGTAAGGACTACCATCGGGATTGCTTTGCGAAGGCTTCGCAAGGAAACGAGAAGGCCGGTCGTAAGAATTAATCACCCTTATGCAAAGCGTCCAGACATTTAGCGGGCCTGTCCGTCTACGCTAACATGACAGCGCTCATCCTTGGCCTGCTGCTCATGCAACAATTACAAGTCGCGCCCGGGCCGAAGCCTCCGCAGGACGCAGTTATGAACGCGCTGGTGATCCTCGAGGGCGTGGTCAACGAAACGGGGCGGCTGACGAATGTCCAGGTGATCCAGGGAGCGCCGCCATTCATTCAGCCTTCGCTCGACGCCGTGAAAGATTGGGAGTTTACACCTGCTGCCCGGCCGGAACATCAGAGTGTGACGTTTTTGTATCGAGCGCGCACAGTCCTGCCGGCTCAGCCCTACGAATTCGACGTTCAGACCAGATGCTGCGCTCTGCCCACGCATATTGTCGATCCCGGATATCCAGTCAATTCCATCGGCGAGGGTTCCGTGATATTGCAGGTGCGGATCAACACCGGCGGGTCAGTGCAACAAGTGCGGGTGGTACGCCCGGAGCCATCTCTCACAGAGGCCGCCGTGAATGCCGTCAGGAAATGGAGATTCGCAACCGAAAGGCCTGCCACCGCTATTGTTGCGATCTCCTTCCTGCGACCCGTACTCTCCCAATAGGGCCTATTTGTTGCCTCTGAACAACTTGCTCTGCAGTTCCTGGGCTTTCTTCAAATGCTTCTCGAGTGTCGGGAGCATGTCGGTCACGTATTCCTTCATGTCCGCGTTCAGCGCGAGCTGCGACTGATTGCGGAACAGTTCAATCGCTTTCTCGTGATCCGCGACCATCATGTTCACGAACTCCCGATCAAACTCGGCGCCCGACAAGCCGGCTACGCGATCAATCTCCTGTCTCATTTCCGGCTCCAGGGGCTGAGCTTGCGGGCCGTCATATTTTCTGGCCAGGTCGGTCAGTTTCTGGAGGCCTTCCACATGGTCGTCAACGATCATCCTGGCTAAACCGGTCACATCACCCTTTTGCTCCTTTCCCTGCGCCAGGCGCCCCAGCTCGATTTCGGCCAAATGGGCCTGCGAGGCTTTCATCGCAAAATCCTGCTCGGCGGGTGTGAGTAACGACTCCCTATCCTCGCGTGCCGCCTCGACCCCCTCAGGGCCGCGACGCCCGCAGGCGCTGAGACCTCCAAATGCCAGAAATAGCGCCAAACTCAAGACTAAAACGTGCCGATTCGTTTGCATAGTCACCTCGCCCTTCACCGGTAGCGCAGGAAAAGAATGATTAAAATGATGAGAATTAAAGCAACCGGGACATACATAAACCTTACATCTCCTAAGATCTCCTATCAAATATGGCGCATATAAACTGCCAAGCCGGGCGATAAAGACTGTTGATTGCAGTTCAGCGACTTGGGTAGGCTAGAACCCAGGGCTGGCAAGCGTCCGGGCCATGAAAATGGGTAAAATTTACCAAGAGAATGCGTATAGTTACCTACAACATCCACAAGGCCCGAGGCCTGGACGGCCGCGTTGCCATCAAGCGCATCGCTGACGTTCTGGGTGGCCTTGACGCAGACATCATCGCCCTGCAGGAAATCTTTTCGGGGGCCGATTCGCGGTCCGGGCAGGTGGAAACACTGGCCTGCACGCTCGGCATGAACGCCGCTTTTGGCCGCACACGGCATCACCGCGGAAGGCCTTACGGGAATGCAATCCTGAGCCGCTGGCCGATCCTGGATTCACAGCATATGGATCTGACCTGGGGCCACCGTACCCGGCGAGGTTGCGTGCGCGCCGACCTGAAGACGCCGAGCGGCACCCTGCATATCTTCAACATCCATATGGGAACAAGTTATTTCGAGCGGCGGCACCAGGTCCGGAGCTTCCTTTCTTCAAAACAGCTCCATGAGGACGTTGAGGGTCCGCGCGTTCTCGTCGGCGACTTCAACGAATGGATTCGAGGGCTGACCACGCGCATGCTTTCGGAGAAATTCGAGAGTCTGAACATGGCCCTGCATGTCCGGAAACGCCGCAGCTACCCGGGATTTCTGCCCCTGCTTCATCTCGATCACATCTACTTCGAAAGACCGCTGCACATTCAAACGGCTGAGCTCATCCGGACGCGCCTGGCGCGAATTGCATCGGACCACCTGCCGCTGGTCGCAGCGTTCGGATGGGAACCGGCCTAGCGCCGGACGAACGCCTCGGCTTCAGCAAGCGTGTTGAAGATACTGAAAATGTCTGTAAGACGGATGCGCTCCCAGAGCGCGCGGACTCTCGCCGTCGGATGGACGAAAGCAACCCGACCGCCGCCTTTGCTGATGGACGTGTAGGCGCCGATCAGTTCGCCACAGCCGGAGGAATCGCAGTGTGGAACGTCGGTGAAATCGAAGATGAATCCTTTCACTCCGGCGCGAAGCAGGTCTCTCACGTTTTCGCGCAGAGCCATCAATGACTCGTCGAATATGAGTTTCCCGGAAATGCTGACGATCGCGATTCCGTCTGTTGTCTGAGATATCAGGCGCACGGTTCGGGAGTTTGAAGGGGCGCCGCCGCGGCAAGGACTGCCGCGGCGGCTACTGCTATTACGACTTTCACTTTGCTGCTAATGCATTCTCAATGGCGCCGGTCATCTGGCGCGAAAGCGGTTCGATCTCGGACTTGAATCGGGCGATGACTTCGCCATTCCGTCCGATCAGAAACTTCTCAAAGTTCCAGGCCACGTCACCGGAAAACTTCGGCTGGCCTGTCAGGAACTTGTAGAGCGGCGCCTGTCCGGGACCCTTGACGACAATCTTCGAAAACATGTCGAACTCAACGCCGTAATTCTTCTTGCAGAATTCGGAGATTTCGGAATTCGTTCCCGGCTCCTGAGCGCCAAATTCGTTTGCCGGAAAGCCGAGAACCTTCAACCCTTTACCTGCATACTTCCGGTGCAGTTGCTCAAGTCCCTCGTACTGTGGCGTGTAGCCGCACTGGCTGGCTACATTGACCATCAGCACAACGTCGCCTTGATACTTGGACAGGTTGACGGGCTTTCCGTCGATGCTATTCATTGTGAAATCTAACGCAGCAGGCACTTTCGTACTCCCTGTGGGTTTGGTTTGCGGGCTGGCCACGAGCGCCAGCACAATAGCCATGACAAGTTTCATCTCAAATTCCTCCGTGGAAACTGATGAATTATACTCTCCTCCATGCCAAACAAACTGAATCGTCGACAATTTGTAGCTGCAGGCGCCGCCGTTGGAGTGTTTGCGAGGGGACCACAGGTCATTACGCGCGGTGTGAAACCGGTCGTGGTGGCCGCCGGCAACGGGAACCGCTCGAAGGACTCCGCAGGGCTGACCTGCGTGGCCAAAGCTTTCAAGATGATTACCGAAGGCTCCGATGTGCTGGACGCCTGCATCGCCGGTGTCAACATCGTCGAGCTTGATCCTGAAGACACCAGCGTGGGCTATGGCGGCCTTCCCAATGCGGACGGCGTGGTGCAGCTCGATGCTTCCGTCATGCACGGCCCCAGGAAGAGCGGCGGCTCCGTGGCATGCCTCGAAGGAGTTCGCACACCGTCGCTGGTAGCAAAGAAGATCATGGATGAAACGGACCACGTCCTTCTCGTCGGTAAGGACGCGCAACGTTTCGCCCGCCTCATGGGTTTCACCATCGAAGACGATCTCAACACTCCGAAGTCGCGCGATCTCTACCTGGAGTGGAAACGCCGCACCGATCCCGAACATTACCTGAATCCAAAGGACCGTGCAGAACTCAGATATAAGGTGGCGCTCGAGATGGTGGCTGAAGGCAAGATCGACCCGGACCACTTCCACGGCACCATCAATTGCAACGCAGTCAACTCCAAAGGCGAAATCTGCGGAACGACCACGACCAGCGGCCTGGCCTGGAAAATTCCCGGCAGGGTCGGCGACTCGCCGATTTTGGGCGCAGGTCTATATGTCGATGGGGAGGTCGGAGCGGCAGGATCGACCGGCCGAGGTGAAGCCAATTTGTTAACCCTTGCATCGTTTCAGATAGTCGAATCCATGCGGCAGGGGATGCACCCGAAGGACGCGGGAATGGGCGCGCTCCGGCGAATCAAGTCACAGACCATCGCGAAGCGGCTGCTGAACCGGCGCGGCGAACCGAACTTTAACGTCAACTATTACATCGTGAACGTGAAAGGCGAATACGCCGGCGTCACTATGTACAATTCGAACGGAATGTCGAGTTTCGCTGTCTGTAACGAGAAGGGTCCTGAAAACGTCAAACTGGAGGCCTTGCTCAATGGGTCAGCGAACGATTAATGGAATGGTGCTGTGTTGTTTGTGTTTGTTGTGGGCATTTCCCGCATTGGCGCAGGACAAAACAGCACCAGTCTGCTCTGCCGAGATTCAATGCACCAATTGCAAACCCATCGTCAATGCGGGCGACGTGCTTTACCTGAACTTTTTCAGCACTGTAAGCCAGCCATCCGCTTGCCTTCCCGCGGATATTCGGGTCTCGGCCTCGTTCTATGACGCTGAAGAGAACCTTATCTGCAGCGGCATCATTGGGGACAACATCACAACCCAGGGATTCAACATTCAGAACATCAACGTGGAACTGCGGCCGAACAGCGTTTTGGAATTCGTCAGACTTCGCACCCCGTTGATACCGCCCGCCAAACGGCTGTTGTGTATGAACTTAGATGGAAATGCCGAAGTCTCACAGGGGGAAATCGCCAAAGCGAATTCCCTGCGGTTGCGCTTAACCGTCCTGCCAAAGAATGGCGGTTTGGCGACAGCAGAGTGCCGGATCAGTCTAGCCCATTAGAGCTACAGCACTTTGGAACATAACTTGCTACAATAGGGCCATGAAATTGAAGGAGCGGTTATATCGTTTTCGCTCATTCTGGATTTTTCCTCTGCTCGCGGTTCTTCTCCTGTACGTCACATTCCGTAGCGAAACGCAGGCACGATTACTAAATCTGGTGTGGTTGTTTCCTCTCGGGCTGCTGATATGGAGCCTGCTCGAATACGGTTTGCACCGGTTCGTTTTCCACATTCACTTCAAGGTGCAGAATCCGAGGCTGCGCGACGTTCTGAACGCATCGCACCTCGGCCATCATGCCGCACCTCGCGATCCCACGAAGTTGCTGGTTGACCCGCTCTACGGACTTGCAATCTCCGCGGCTCTCTTTGGCCTGCTCCTGATCGCATTTGGAGACGCCGCACGAGCGGTTGGTGCGATGGTGGGAGTTTGGGCTGGATTTCTATACTACGAAGCCGTCCATTACCGTGTGCACATGAACCTTCCAGGTTCGGGTCTGATCGCATGGCAACGGCGCGCACACTTCTACCATCACTTCACAAATCGGGACAGATGTTTCGGAGTGACAACGCCGGTCTGGGATTACGTCTTCAGAACAGAATTGCCACGGTCACGGCGATAATCATCGCGACTGCGATGACAAGTTTCAGGACGATCCCCGCCATCCGCCCCACAAACGTTCCCCATCCGGCGGCCAACGCACTGTGCCAGTCTTTGCCGTGCGTGCGCTCGTAAGCAACCACGATCAGGAACGCTCCGGCAAACCCGCCGGCTACCGGTCCCAGCGGCCCCAGAACGACGGCCAGCGGGCCGCCGATGAGGATGGCTCCGAGAAGGCCGCCCAGGAAAGAAAGCCACATCGAAGCGGTTGACGCGCCGTAGCGGCCCGCACCGAGAGCGGTGAGCCAGTTGTCGGCGGTTTCGGAAATGATCGTGAGAACGCAGAGGACGATGAAAAACGGAATGCCGATAGGGCCGGAGAAGTTTGTGGCGAGAGCATACAGGAAGGTGGAAAGCAGAATGATGACCGTGCCGGGAAAGCCGAAGGGAATGGCGATGAGGCCGAGGATCAAGCCGAGGTAGAGGAGGATGAGAGCGAACGCATTCACTTCCTCGGAACCAGCATCGCCCGCAATCCCTCATACGCTTCCGGCGCCTGTTTGTTGAGCCATTCGATATGTTTCGCGGCAGCCTTTTCAAGGTTGCGGTACAGCGTCGGATTTTTCCGGAGGCGGCGAAGATCCGCAACAAGGTCTTTCATCTTTTCCCAGACCAGCAGCATTTCCATGCTGTTCTCAAAGAACAGTTCTTCATTCAGCACACCGCGAACGACGAATGACGCGGCCATGTCCCAGTAGGTACTCACCATTCGGTAGTAGGCATTGTGATCGCTGCCGTGCGGATACTTTTCCATCGCTTCCCCGACGGAACCGGCCGAGAAATTTCCGAAGAACCACGCGCGCGCGGTTCGAAGCCGTTCTTCGCGCCGCATGTCGTAAAGTTTCAGGAGAAGTTCAGCATCCTGGTAAGTCGATTGAGTCATGATTTACTCCGAGGGTACGGGCCGCCCCTTTGTTAGTTTGTAGGCGATCTCTTTGGCTTCCTTGAGTTGTTCTTCCAGGGTCGCGATCCGTTTCTTTGTCCGGCGGCGCTCCGCTTCCCACTCTTCGGCCGCATCCTGTTGCCTGCGCTCCAGGCGCGATCGCAGGCGGTTTGCTTCTTCGAGCTTGTCTTCAAACTGTGACTGCAACTCCGCGCTGACCTGTTTGCGCGCCGATTCCTGCGCCTCTGGAATCGCCTGTTCAAGCTGTTCGACACGGGCATTCAGGCGCAGGCGCTCTGTCGCCAGCTCACCGGTGAGAGCCTGGATTTCCTGCTCGAGCCGGTTACGCTCCCGGTTCGAGTCGGCCAGTTTGGGTTCGTACTGATTGCGCATTTCCTGGAAGATTTCGCTGCGCATGCTGTCTGACGTGCGTTGCAACTCCAGTTCGAGCTTCTTGAGTTTGAGATTGAGCTGATCGCGCTCGGTTTCCCACTGGATCTTCGCGTTCTCGTAATCCGTTTCCCACTGCTCCGCTGTCTTTCCCGGCGGGCCGCCGGCCGAACCTGGCGGCAGCTTTCCCAGCTTTTCGAGAACGGCGCGCCGGGCAGCTTCTTTCTTTTCGTTGGCAAAAGCGCCGCTGGACATTTTCTTGAGGCGCTCGATTTCCGCGGTCAGGCGTTTGCGCTCTCCGTCCCACTGTAGCTGCCATTCCTGTCTGGCTTCGGCCACGCGGGCTTCCACCTGTTCGCGAACAGCCATTGCTGTTCGCGCGGGATTGTTGGAGCGCTCCATGGCTTCGACGATCCGGCCCTGCATGCTCGCGATCTCGGCCTTGAGATTGTTCCGCTCTGCCTCGAACCTCTGGTTTGCATTTATCATGTCCAGTTCGAGTTGCTGGCGAGCACGCATGGCTTCTTCGAGCTGGAATCGAATCTCGGACTGCATCTCATCGGAGATCTGTGCCCTGGCACTCTGCCGGGCGCGCTCGGCCGCTTCCTCGAGCTGTTCGATTTCCGCATTCAGGTTGCGGCGCTCAACTCGCCATTGATCCCGGGCGTTTTCGAATTCTTCCTCGAGCTGGTCCTGCTGGCGCTTCAGTTCCTTGAACTTTTTCTCGTACTGCGCCTGTACTTCCTCCACCAGCTGTTGAGTGGCCGAAGCGGACCATGCGACTGCGTAGAGGTCGATCGGTTCATCTTTACCTTTGAGTTCCGCGCGGCCCATTCTGGCGCATTCGAAGCCTGCGGATTTCGCGGCGTCGAGCAACGCATCGGTAATGAGAATCTGCTCGGTCTGAGCCTGATGCTGGACGCGGGATGCGGCGTTGACGACATCGCCGAATACATCGCCTTCCTTGAGAAGACCAAGGCCGTAATGCAAACCCACGCGGATATGAATCTGCTCGATTTCTTCGCGCCCCTTACGGTCTTCTTCGAGCGCCCGTTGCATGCCTACGGCAGCTTTCACCGCAGCAACCTGGTCTTCAAAGCAGGCCATGATGGCGTCGCCAATCGTTTTCACGATACGGCCGCCTTCGCCTTCGATGACAGGAAACAAGATGCCGTTATGGCGATTGATCATCGCCATGCCTGCCAGGTCACCTTTCTTTTCGAAGTAGGGCGTGGATCCTTTGATGTCACTGAAAAGGATCGTCACGGGCGTGCGCATCTTCTCGAGTTCCTGATCCGCAATGGCCCGCGCTTCCAAGAGTTCCTGGAGCTTATCCTTATCAGTGCTCATCGTTCATCCCGAACATCCCGAAGGTCTTTTGCACACGTATATACTTTAAAACTATAACAAAAGAACCTTACAGAAATCGTCGGATTCCCCGCTCGACATTATTGGAACAGCAGACTCAGCGGCTGGCCCCCGCGGTCAAAGAGATACATCGTCCCTGATGATACGCGGCCAAAAAGGATGAACTGAACGTTATACCCCCCACCCTCTGCAAAATGCGGGATGAGCAATTCCGAGCTTGTGACGGCGGCGGACTCATCAACGGGTGTCGTCGTAGTCACCAGGAACTCGCTGCGCTGATTGGTTCTGCCGCGCAGACTGGTCACAGCAACGGGTGCAGCCGACGTAATTCGAAGCACGCCCTGAAACGGAGCTGCCAGCGATGCAAATCCGGGGATTTCTCTCAGGAACAGCGAGGTTTGACCATTCGCAGGAATATTGAGCTGGCCGGACAAGCCCGTCGAGCTGCCATCCGCGCGCGTCAAGACCAGATTCACGGTTATGGGGCTCGCCGACGGATTCGCAACCGCAAGTCCGGTCTCGACCGCGCCTGACTTTTCCACGTAAAGTTGAAATGCCGTGCCATTCCTCAATGCCGGAACACCCGCTTCAGTCACCGTCGTGTCCACGGGCTTGTATGTAAAAATAGCGACCGCGGAAGGCGCGGTCGTCGTCGTTGAAACCCGCACCGAGCCGGTCTGGACAGTCGACGCCGTCCCCGCGGTCGGGATCCGCGTGGCGCCTCGCGGCCCTATCGCGTACGGCGACGCGCTGATGGTCTGGCCGTCCGCGCCAAGAAACTGGATCGTGCCGCCGATCGGGCTGTCGCCAGGATTCACCAGTACTACCTGAGTGCGCCATCCACCACCATCCGCGAAATGAGCGAGCGTGATGGTCTCACCTCCCGTGGCCCCGACCGAAAGAATCGGCAACGTCGTCATCAGGAACTCCGAGCGTTCATTGGTGAAGCCACGAATGGCGATTGCAGAAACCGCAAGGTTTGACGAAAACGTGAAGGTACCAAGTATCGACGTGGCGCCGTTGACCGGTGCGAACGGTGCCTCGTTCAAAAACGCGGCGATCTGCTGGCCTGCGGGAATCGTCGTTGTGTTTGAGCCGAAATTATTGCCGTTGGAATCCGTGAAGAAAAACGAAATCGTCGCGGCCCCGGTGTTCGGGTTGGCAATTGCGATGCCGGTGTTTACCGCACCGGCCACTTCTGCGAACACACGGCCCGACTGGATCAACGGCGAGGCCGGCACCGACGTCTCCGAAACAACAATACCGCGCTGCTGAAGTCCAAAGATGGCGATACCCGATGGCAAGGGGCTCACCTGGCTGGCCTGAATCCGCGCATAACCTGTGGTCAAGGCGCTTGCGCTGCCCGGCGTTGACGCAACAAACGCACCTCGGTCGGGCGTCGAGAAAGAGCGTGCCGATGCGTCACGGGCATCGGGATTCGTCAGCCGCGAAATCGTGCCCGACAAGGCCACAACATAGATCTCGCCGGCCTCATCTTCACCAAAGGACGAAATATCCAGTGTTGTATCGAGGAGAACGGTTTGAATCCCGTCCCTCAGCATGAAGATTTCACCCGAGCAAAAGTCCCCGTAGACGTACGCGCCGTAGGGCAGGCTTGCCTGAGTGCCTCGATAGACGTAACCGCCGGTAATCGAGCACCGGCCCGAAACGTGGTCGTAGACCGTAATGGGCGGTATGAAACCGGGCGTGCTGCATGATGCAGGACCGAGATTCGTACAGCGGGTGCCTTCGAACACGCGCCAGCCGTAATTGCCACCGTTGTTTACAATGTCGACCTCTTCCCGCACGTCCTGCCCGACATCACCCACATAAAGCTGGCCGGTGAGCCGGTCGAACGAAAAGCGCCATGGATTTCGCATACCGTAAGCGAAAATTTCATCGCGTCCGGCCCGGCCGACGAACGGATTCGATGACGGCGGAGTTCCAATGTGATCGACATCGATTCGAAGTATCTTCCCAAGAAGTTCTTCGATGTTCTGCGCGCGGTTCTGCGGATCGTTGCCCGAACCGCCATCTCCCATGCCGATGTAGAGAAAGCCGTCGGGTCCGAACTCCACCATGCCGCCGTTATGGTTCTCGTAGGGCTGTGGAATGGTAAGCAGAATGTTTTCGGTGGTGTCTGCCACGTTAGGATTACCCGTCGATACCCGGTATTCGGCGATGATCGTCGCGCCATCGGGCCGGCGCGTGTAGTCCACGTAGAAACGTCGATTCGTCGAGAACTGGGGATGGAACGCCAGGCCCAGCAGCCCCCGTTCACCGCCGGATAGAACCCGGCTGCTGATGTCGAGGAATAACGACGTTGCGCTTGCGCCTGGCTGAAGCACTCGGATCCGTCCCGGCTGTTCGATGATGAACCGCCGGTTCGTCCCATCCTTCGCACTCGTGAAGTACAACGGTTGGTCTAGACCGCTGATCACCGGCTGCAGCACCAACCGCGTCGTCTGCGCGGACGAGACAGTCGCGAGACACAGAGATAAAACCGCCGCTCCCCAAATTCGAAATCCGCCATGCAGTTGGCCCAAACTCCCTCCTTTGTTATGAAGAATCAGAGGAAATAGCCGCGAATTACGCGAATTACGCAGATGGGCGCGTCAAGGAATGTTTGATGCGCCCATCTGCGTAATTCGCGTAATTCGCGGCTATTTCCTCTGATTCTTCGTGCGTGACCAAAAAACATTCTATCGAATCGGCAAACTCAACGGCTGTCCTGATGAAGCGAAAAACCGAAGCGAACCGGAGGAGGATTGGTCCGCAGACCCGTTGAAGAGAATGAACTGTGTCGTGTATCCGCTGCCATCGGCGAAGTGCGGAAAGAATTGTTCGCTGCCGGAAGCTGGCGTGCCTTCGCTGTTCGGCTGCGTTGTCGTGATCAGGAAATCGCCTCGCTCGTTATAGCGGCCGCGCAGACCAACCACCGAAATACCTCCGGGAGATGCCGTCGACACACGCAACACTCCCTGGAAAGGGATTGGCAGGGTTGTGAAGCCGGCAATCTGCCTCAGAAACTTCGCGATGATGCCGTTGGCCGGGACTGTCTCGACGCCGGTCAAACCTGTAGATGTTCCCGAAAGCGTTGTGAGTTCGAAATTCACCGTCACGGAACTCGACGAGGAATTCGCGATCGTAATTCCCGTCTCAGCCGAACCGGCTTGCTGTGAGCTGAAGTTTCCGGATGATTCGGCATAAAGCCGCCATGCCATGCTCGCACGGAACGCAGGCACGCCGGCTTCTGTCACGGTAATCCCGCTTTTCCGGTAACTGAAGATACCCAGACCCGAAGGCGTGCGGTTCGTCGCGTTCGGAACCATTCGGACGAATCCCGTTCGAATCGGACTGGTGGTTCCGGCGGTGCGGAGCTTGTTGGAACTTCGCGCGGGAATGGAGTACGTGAACGACGTTCCGGTCTGGGCGGCGATCGTGACCGTGTCCGTAAACTGAATCGATCCGGCCATGGCGTCGTCTGTTGGGTTGACCATGACGATCTGCGTCGTCCAACCGTCCCCGTCGGCGAAGTACGGGAACACCAGGGTTTCGGTACCTGCAGCGACGGAAAGATCTGCAACCGGAAGCGTGGTCATCAGAAACTCGCCACGCTCGTTTGTCAGGCCGCGTATGGCGATGGCCGCCACCGGCGCAGAACTCGTGAAAGTAAATGTGCCGTTCCCTGCTGGACCGCTGTTGAAAGGCGGATCAGTGAGGAAACGCGCTGTTTGAGAGTTTGCGGCGAGCGTAGTTGAACCGCTACCGAAATTCGCGCCGCTCTCGTTCGTGAAGTAGAAGTTCAGCGTTACGGCTGAGCTGTTCGGATTCACCAGGGCGAGGCCGGTATTGACGGTGCCTGAAATTTCCGCGTAGATGCGTCCCGCGGAGATAAGTGAAGAAGCCGGAACGGCCGCCTCGCTGAGCAGTACTCCCGCGGGCCTGTAGCTGAAGATTGCCAACCCCGAAGGTCCGGCGCTGCCCGTAGCGGGCTGAATGCGCGCGTAGCCGGTGGCAATGCCGGTGGAGCCCCCGAGCGAAGTGATAGACCTTCCTGCGCGCGCCGCAATGGAATAGGCAATGTTGCTGGTGTCCGCAATCTTCGCCACAAACGCATCGAGCATGCCGGGACGAGCCGAGGTGACGGACAGTGTCGCCGAAAGGTTGCCGGATCCTGTCTGCCCGACAACGTAAGCGTTGCCGCTCGAATCCACGGCGATGCCCCTTCCGAAATCGTTGCTGTCTCCACCCAGATACGAGGCGTAGGCTTGCACTGTAGCCGAGGAGTCCAATTTGGCAACGAACGCATCGGACACAGCACCCGAGCCGCCGCCGAAGCCCGATTGCAATGAGCTCACCACGGGAAAATTCGTGGAACTCGTGGTGCCGGCCACGTAGATGTTGCCGGACGAATCGATGGCGATGGCATTTGCCTCATCGTCGCGATATCCACCGAGGTAGGTCGAGAACGTCAGGCTGCCCGCCGTGTTCCACTTCGCCACAAACGCATCCGAGCCGCCCACCGAGGCCGCGTAAACAACGGTCGACGTGATTTTATCCACCACCAGAGAGGTCAGACGTGCTGAATAAAGTCCCGTTCCAGTCCACGCAATTCCGTTGGAGCTCTTGTAGACCCGGCCCGCATTCGCTTCACCGACACCGGCATAAAACGTACCCGTCGTGGCATCGATCGTGATTGCCGTCACTCCGCTCGCGCCCGGCAAACCCCCGCTCGCAGGGAACCAGAAATTGCCGCCGTTTGTACTGCGGAAAACTCCGAAGCTGTTTGTTCCGGCGAACAGCAGGTTGGGATTCCTGGGATCGAGGACGAGCGCATTGACATCCGAGTCGAACAGGCCGGAACTTGCCGCCGTCCAGTTCGTTCCACCGTTGGTTGTCTTGTAAATGCCAGTGCCGGTTGCAGCATAAAGCGTAGCCGGAGTCAGCGGATCAATGACGAGGGCGCTTATGTCCGAACTCGGAAGGCCGCTGCTGATCGACGTCCAGCTCACTCCGCCGTTGGTGCTCTTGTAGGCACCGCTGTTTTCAGTACCCGCGTATACATTTGCGGGAGTGATCGGGTCAACCGCGAGAGCGGTTACGGAGACCATGGTGAGCGGAGTCGCCGACCAACTCGTACCGCTGTCGGTGGTCTTGAAAACACCTGCGGATCGGGTGCCGGCATAGATCGTTGCCGGAGCGACAGGGTCTGCGGCGAGGGCATGAACGCGCGCGTCGGTCAAACCACTGCCGGCAGAGGTCCAGGTGACCCCGCCATTTGTACTCTTGAAAACGCCGCCGGCGACTTCATCGTCGGCTCCGGCATACAGTGTGGGCGGCGTCGTGGACGCTATCGCCAGCGCGTAAAGCGCACTTCGCGTGATTCCGCTTCCACTTCCGGTCGCACTCCAGTTCGTCCCCGCATCGACCGTGCGAAAGGCCGGCCCGCCGCCAAACACGCTCTGAACGACGCCGGATGTGGTCGTGAAATCGATCGAGGATGTTTCGCCTGCGACATACGCGTTGCCCGCAGCGTCGACGGCTATGGCATTGCCACTATCGTCCCGGGTACCGCGAATGAATTGCGAATAAACGGACGCCGTCCCCGTTGCGTTCAGCTTTGTCACAAATACATCGGTGCCCGTGGTGGCCGACGACGGACTCCTGCCGGTGATGTAAGCGTTGCCCGACGAGTCCACCGCTATGGCCCTCGGTTCGGTCGTCCCGGCACCGGCGCCAAAATACGTTGAATAGACAACTGCGCCCGAAGGACTGAGCTTTGTGACAAAGCCTCCGGCTGTGCTGTCCGTGGAAAATGCTCCGGCCGTTGTCGTGAAATTTGTGGATGTGGTCTGTCCGGTGACGTACGCGTTACCAGCCACGTCGACGGCAACGCCGTTAGCCTCATCATCACCGGTACCGCCGAGGTAAGTCGCATACACGAGCGCCGAACCCGCCGCATTCAGCTTTGCGATAAACGCATCGCGGCAGGCTCCACCGGATGCGACGTTACACGTCCGCCGGATTGCGCCTGCGGTTGTTGGAAAGTCACTGGTCGATGCCGTCGAGCCTACGACGATGACGCTTCCGGAAGAATCCAACGCGATCGAGTTTGCATCGTCGTCATTGGTTCCTCCGAGATAGGTCGAATACACCAGCGTGTTGCCGGCAGGATTCAATTTGGTAACGAAGGCGTCGCTGAGTCCCAGATCAGGATCAGGAGTGCCCGCAGCCGGCTGAAAAGGGCTCGCTGTCTGGAAGTTCGTGGACGTGGTCGATCCGGCGATGTAGACGTTTCCTGACGCGTCAGTTGCGATCGCGCGGCCGTCGTCATCACCGTCGCTCCCGCCGACAAAAGCGAAGTAGCTGAGGCTGGGATCGATGATGAGAGACGCCGCAGGATCGTAGGCTCCGATCTCGAAGCCGACGGTATTGGAGGACAGCATTCGATATCCGCCTTCAATGTCGCGCCGAGAACCGGCGATCTCCTGATACACGACGGGCTTCTTCTGGATAACCTCAGAGTCATTGGCCCGAAGAATGAGGTTTCCCTCGGCGTCGAGCATCAAGCCTTCTGCGCCATCGAACCGCATCGCGATGGAGCCAGGGCGCGCACCGGGTTTCACAACGAAGTCGTATTCCAACTGCGACTGGTTTCCGTAGTAGACGAGATCGATTCCCGGGTAGACGCGCTCGTATTTCACGCGCGCGTACGTCGGAATGTTCGTTAGAGAAAAGCCGCCGCGAAGGTAATGAACCTTGCCTGCCTGCTTCTCCTCGGCACGGATCACAGGCTTCGGATTGGCGTTCGCCAGCGTCGTTGTCAGAGAAAACCCGTGCCTGCCGCGCCGCAAGAGCAAGCGGTTGCCCTCCGGCGTCAGCAACAAATTGTAACCGTGACCTCGCGCGAGGAACCGCACGTCGTCCGGCGCCTGGCCTTGGTTCTCTTCGAAGGATAGATTCAGGGGGCGCACCGTGGTATCGCTGGACCGCGTCGCACCGGAAAAGAGCAGCAGGAATCCGGCCAGAGCCATTTTCAAGTGCTTCATAACTGTAGCGGCGGTCTATGACCGCCGACAGGCATTGATTCACCGAAAAACCGGCGCTCATAGAGCGCCGCTACAGATGCTCTACTGGAACAACTCGACAATCGGATTCCCTACGTACGCCGTTGTCGTCGGGATGTACTCAAAGCCGCGGCCGAGCGGGTCGTCATGTTTGACTGTCGTGTAGTTGATGCCCAGAGCCGAATAGATGGTCGCCGCGACATCCTCGGCGTACACCGGCCGGCCCGCGGACCATCCGGGATCCTCAACGTACGCGCCATCGGTTGTGGTCTTTCCGAGCACGCGTCCGGGACGAATACCGCCGCCGGCGACGAGCGCGGAGTGCACGAAGTAGTGATCCCGTCCTTGAGCTGCCGTGATGTTTCCGACAGTCCGTCCGAATTCGCCTTTCACTACGATCAGGGTTTCGTCCAGCAGCGCCTTTCCCTGCCCCGAGCCGGGCATTGTTGCAAGATCCGCGATAAGCGCCGCCAGGCCGCTATCCAATGACCGGGCAGGACCAAAGATGCCGCCATTGGGCGCAGCATAAATGTTGGTGTGATTGTCCCAGCCACCAAGGTTGATCTGAACGAATCGCGTGCCCAGACCCGACTGAACGATGTTGCGGGCCGTCGCGCAGGCGTTCCCGAAAGCGCTGTTTCCGTACCTCTGCTGGTCGGCAGTACTGAACCGAAACGTGTTTGTCACGTCGGGGTCGTACATCATCTGCCGGGCGGAAGAGTAGAAATCCGCCATCTCCTCGAGCTTGGTTCCATAGCTGGAAGGCAGATTCCGCAGGGGTGCGTCCGACGCGAGCAGCATGTCGTACCGCGAGCTGAAGCTTGCCTGGCCATCCGGATTCGTGAGGTTCTGAAGCCCTCCCGGTGCCGGCGTGACATCGAAAGGAGCGTACTTCCCCGAGAAATATCCATTTTGCGCGAGGGCTCCGCCCCCATTCAGGGCGATAAACCCAGGAAGCTTCTGAGCTGACGTCCGTTGAGGCTCCATCTCCAACGCGACGACGCATCCGACATTTGGAGCGATCTTTCCCGTCGCGCTCGCCGGATTACGGGCAATCTGTGTCCAGTTTTGCAGGAGGGAATGGACCAGCGCCGTCGATTGACAGCTTCGAATCAGGGAGAACCGGCTGAGGCCGAACTGGGTTGCGAGATTTGGCAGCAGTCCGGATGGGAAATCCACGCCGTTAATCGACGTCGGAGTGAAGCTGGCCGGAGTCCAGGAGCCGACTTTGAGATCGAAGGTATCGACCTGGCTCGGTGCTCCCGGGAGGAGAACAAAGATACAATTCCTTGCCGTGTTGAGAATGGTCGCCGTACTGGTTGTTGCCGCTTGAGCAAACATTTCCATCGGCGACACGAAATATCCGGCAACGCCCGTAGCGGCAATTTTGAAGAATAATCGTCGACTGATAATTGATTCCATTACCCCATCCTCAATAATTGAACAGAAAGTCCATTTTGTTCAGAAGCAGCCATTGCAAACCCTCAGCGGCGAGTCGGTTGCCCTGCTGCTGGAACATCGGACTGAACTGCGCGATCTCTGCGCTTGTGGCCGGCCGTGACAGCGTATTGAGGAAGAGCTGCTGAATAATCGTGTCCGGGCTGGCGTTCTGGGCCAGTAGCGTCTGGACCCTCGAACCCGCGTTGTTCTGATGAACCCGGCTCATCACGAAATTGTTGTTCATCATGGTGAGTGCCTGAAGGGCCGAACCGTCCGAACGGCGGAACGACGTATCGCGGTCGCCACGGCCGAAGGTGTTCAGGAATGTAAGCACACCGCCATTCGAGCGGGGCTCGCGAGTATCCGGTAACTGCATCGCCCATTGAACTGGAGAAAGAGTGGCAGGAGAGGTGAAGGTGTACGTCGGCATGATGCCGGTCGCCTTCGTGATCGCATCATGAATCTCTTCGGCGTCGAGCCGGCGCACAAACCTTCGTGCATAGTATGGAACGTAGCTGATGTTCCAGTCTCCCGGATAGGCAGCAGACAATTGATACGCGGTCGACTTCGTAATCAGTGCCATCAGCGCCCGCATATCGAAGCCGTTCCCAACGAACCAGGACGAAAGCGCATTGAGAAGGTCCGGATTCGTTGGTTGAAGCGTCCATGGCGCCGGCGGCGGATTCGCCGGATCCAAACGTGCGAGATCGAAGGTGTTCGATGGCGTGACAAACGCTTCCACCATGAACTTTTCCCAGATGTAGTTCACAGCCGCGCGAGCGAATTGCGGGTCAGCCGTGATCTGCCGCGCGATCGCCTGCCGGTAGTTTTCTCCAGGCAGGACAGCGCCCGCCACAAATGGATTTGAGGGTGAGACGCTTCTGACGCCGTTAATCGGCTGGCGCGCGGTCCGATTTCCGGTCGTCGTGTTGAGATTGTAAGTACCCGTCGCCACATCGCTGACGATTGTTTTTGTGATTCGCGGAGTCTGGGATACCACCTGACGCTGCATGCCCACGCGCACGAAAAACGCCGAAAGGCCCCACAGGTTACGCCGCGTCTGCCCCGCTCCCCAGAGGTTGACCTGATCCAGATGGCGCGCGCCATCGTGGCAGAGGAGACAATCGACGGAATTGATCCCCATGAACATCGACGCCAGATTCACAGCCTGGCCATCGTAGGTGTCCTGGGCAGGGCCCATCGCTACGGTATTCCCGACAGCCCAATTCACCTCCCCCGACTGGAAACTGTCGCCCGAGGCGGAGATCAGTTCGCGGGCCATCACGTCGTACGGCTTATTGGTCGAGATCGAGGTCTTTATATATTGGTAAAACGCATCGCGGCCCTGGAGTTCCCGGTTGATGTTGGTGGCCTGGGCATTCACCTTGAAGAGGTCCCCGAAAAACATCGTCCATTTATCGACGAACTCGGGACTGCCGATCAGTTGGTCCACCTTAATGTTGCGCTTCGCGGGGTTCGTGTCTGCGATAAATGCATTCAGGTCGTCAGCCGATGGAATACGGCCGGTCAGGTCGAGCGTGACACGGCGGAGAAACTCGGCATCGGAAGCCAGCGGTGCCGATTGAATACCCGCAGCAGCCATGCGGCCGAAGATCATGTAATCGATGAACGTTTTATGGGGAATTTGCGCCGCATCAAGCGGTTGTGCGTCCGGCAGCGACATCGTCGACATCCGGTATCTCGACAGACGTTTCGCAATGTCCGAACGCGTTATGTAACGTACTTCGCTGTCAACCTTGAAGTCGTCCGGATTCGAAAGGAAAGTGCAGTCGCCGGCGGTTACGGCAGGTCTTTCTGTCTCCTCCGTAAGTTGTTCTTGCTGCGCACCCGGCAACAACAGACCGGACGCTAAAACCATAAAAGGAACCGTTAACCAGCTCGTTCTCATTTGCCTCCACTCCTCGAGAGCCATCGGTTGTTATACACCAGTGACATCTGGAAGCAATCCTGGTTTAAGGGCAAAGAGTCTGGCCGCGAATTACGCGAATTACGCAAATGGGCGCGTTTAAAAAATCTTTGATGCGCCCATTTGCGTAATTCGCGTAATTCGCGGCCAGACCCCTTTTTTATCTAGGAGTTATCCCCATCAAGGATGTTGCCGAACCTGCCGAGAATGGACCCCTCTTCCTTACCGCCGCGGCCGGTCTGGGGAGCCGCCGCGACAATCCGGCCCGCCAGCCGGCTGAGGGGCAACGACTGGAGCCATATTCGACCCGGTCCCCGCAATGTCGCGAAGAACAAACCCTCGCCGCCGAACAGGGCCGACTTGATCTTGCCCACGAACTGAATGTCGTAATCCACGGTTGGCTGGAACGCGACGATGCAGCCTGTATCGACGCGGATGATCTCTCCCGGCGCGAGCGTCCTCTCCGTCAACATGCCACCCGCGTGAACAAAGGCCCATCCGTCGCCCTGAAGGCGCTGCATGATGAACCCCTCGCCGCCGAACAGACCCACGCCGATCCGCTTCTGGAAGGCAATCCCGATACTTACACCTTTTGCCGCAGCCAGAAACGAGTCCTTTTGCGCAATCAGCTCGCCGCCAAGTTCGGCCAGATGGACGGGAACGATCTTCCCAGGGTACGGCGCGCCGAAGGCGACGTGCTTCTTCTGCGCGCTCTTGTTGAGAAACACCGTCATGAAGAGTGATTCGCCGGTGAGCAACCGCTTCCCCGCTCCCATAAGTGCACCGACGAAACCACCCTGTTGTTGAGAGCCGTCACCGAAAATCGTCTCCATCTCGATGCCGTCTTCCATGTACATCATCCCACCGGCTTCCGCGACCGTGGCTTCTCCGGGGTCCAGTTCGACTTCCACGAACTGCATGTCGTCGCCAAATACCTTGTAATCCACCTCGTGCATTGATGGCATTCTGTCGCCTCCCTGTTTGGATCGAAACATCATATATGATCTCCGAGTGACCCACGACGTGGTGATTATCGGTGCGGGGGCCGCAGGCCTGATGTGCGCCATCGAGGCCGGTAAGCGTGGCCGGTCCGTCGTTGTGCTGGAGCGAAATGATACGGCCGGCAAGAAGATCCGGATCTCCGGCGGCGGCCGCTGCAACTTCACAAACATTCACACCACACCCGAACACTTTGTCAGCGCCAATCCGAGTTTTCATAAGTCCGCACTCGCGCGCTACACCCCCGAGGACTTTATTCGGATGGTCCGCCGTCACCGGATTGCCTATCACGAGAAGAAACTCGGTCAGCTCTTCTGCGATGGAACGTCGCAGCAGGTCATCGACATGCTTTTGAAGGAATGTGCCGATGTTGGAGTCGAATTGCGTGCCGGCTGCAAGGTTTCCGGCGTTCGCAAGGACGAACGTTTCTTCGTCTCGACGAATTCAGGGGACTTCGAGAGCCGGTCGCTCGTCATTGCGTCCGGCGGCCTGTCGATTCCCAAAATCGGAGCTACGGATTTCGGCTACAGCATTGCCCGGCAATTCGGACTGCGCGTTGTCGAAACGCGGCCGGCGCTGGTTCCGCTGACTCTCGGCGGGGACGAAGGCCGGACCCTTTCCGAGTTAAGCGGAGTATCACTGAATGCTACCGTCGCCTGTCGCGGCGTGTCGTTTCGGGAAAACGTACTGTTCACCCATCGAGGACTCAGCGGTCCGGCGATCCTTCAGATCTCTTCCTTCTGGAAGCCTGGTGATGCCATTGTGATCGACGCCTTACCCGACATGGACCGCAGGAACCTGCCGCGAAGGTTTGTCCGGAAATGGCGTGACTTGTATGGCCCAAATGCCGAGACGCCGGAGCGCCTCCACCAGTGGACCCTTGTGCCGAGCGGTTCCGAGGGGTACGCGAGGGCCGAGGTCACGCTGGGCGGCATCGACACGAACGAACTTTCATCCAAAACAATGGAGGCCAGAAGTGTGCCAGGCCTATACTTCATCGGCGAAGTGGTTGACGTTACCGGACAGTTGGGTGGTTTCAATTTTCAGTGGGCCTGGGCGTCGGGTTTTGTTGCGGGTCAATATGTATGATCGAAACCGAAGACGATGCTGTGAAGTTCATGAAGTCGGTGAAGTTCGCATTGCGGTACAACGCTACGCCGGTTCTGCCGCTGGCCAGCATGTACGCTGCGGCCGGTGATCAGAGACGAGCCATCGAATTGACGAATGCGCTGCTCGCCAGAAACGAAGTCGTCGAGACTAATGTGATCGCGGACCGTCTGGTCCTCGTCCAGCGCGACATCGTACCCGCCCTGTTTGTGTTGAGGACGAGATTCCGTGCTCAGAAATTGTCGGATTATGCCGACCGGGCATTCAGACTGATACGCGAAGATGGAACCGCTTCCTCTGGAGACGTGCGCCGGTTCCTGGCGGTCGATGGGATGAAGCGGCCGGATCCGGCCGACCTTGCTCTTGGAGAATTACAGCGCGATATGCTGATCGACCGGGGGCCGTCGAGTGTGCCGAAGAACGGGATTCCGTACTTGAGCAGGGAGGGCTATCCGTATCGCGTGTTTGAGACGGCGCACCCGGAGCTGGTGAAAGCGGCGAAGAAGATAAAGGTGGCGGAAGCGGTCAAGATGATCACCGATGCAGTAGGTCCGGTTCCGCCGAAGAAGTTCGCGTCCATGTTCAAGCTGTGTTTGTCCCCAAATGACTAATCACTGATGGCCACTGTCCAATGATTAATGAAATTGAGGATTGAAAAATGAGTCTTAAATATCTTTCAATCCTCAATTTCATTAGTCATTGGACAGTGGCCATCAGTGATTAGTGATTTAGAAAGGAGCCACCCAAACCATGAAAGATCCCGTCCGAGAACAGGTCCTTTACCTCCTGCGCGGCGGTGGCGCGCACATCACCTTCGATGACGTTATTTCCGACTTTCCCGCCCGGCTTCGAGGTGTGAAGCCGCCCGGAGCGCCCCATACGGCCTGGCAGCTCGTCGAACACATGCGCATCGCCCAGTGGGACATTCTTGACTTCAGCGTCAATCCCAAATACGCCGCGAAAGCGTGGCCGGCGAACTACTGGCCCAAAACGGAAAAGCCGCCAAGCCCGGCGGCGTGGAAAGCGAGCATCGGGGCCATCAAAAAAGATCTCTCGGCCGTGGTCAAGCTAGTGGAAAATCCAAAGACGGATCTGTATGCGAAGATTCCTCACGGGGACGGTCAGAATATACTGCGGGAGGCGCTGCTGATTGCGGACCACAATGCGTATCATCTTGGGCAGTTGATGTTGCTAAAGCGTATGCTAACGGTCTAAACCACCATGGACGAATACTTCCTGGTTTTTGCCAATTCGGATTACACGCTGGACCTGTCGAGATTCCTGCGAACGGAATCTACGGACGGATGGCATTTCTTTCAGGGAAAAGAAAACATCGGCACCATGATCATCGTGAAGAGCGGGGACATGCATTATGTCCACGCTTCGTTCACGCGCGACCTTGATGCCGAAAAAATCACCAACTACGTGCGCTCCCTGCTATGGTCGCTCAACGTTCACAACGCGCTGGTCACGGTTCACAGCGGAAAGCAGGTAGCGTCGTTCGACTACGAAATCTGAAACTCCCGCACGCGGCCTTTGCCGCTGACGAAGGTTCTGACTCCGGTGGCGATTCCACGATAGAGCGCTCCGGCTTCGTAGAGCGGATCGAGAATACTTTCCTCGATGCTGCCCGCGGCCTTGTTCAAACTATCGACCGTCTTGTGAACGCTTGATGCAATCTCGTTGTTCTTCCCTTCGATCTTCTGGAAGTGGCGCTGATACTTTTCGGAAGCATCCCGGAATGCACGTTGCCCGGCCTCCATCGACGCCTTCGCCCGGTCGAGGACGATGCGAACCTGGCCCGTGACTTTCTGGGCTTTTTCCTCAACGAATTCCCGCGCGTCATCGATGTTCTCGTTCAGCGCTCCGGGACGCGCCACGGCCTGGCGGATCTTCCGGCCGGACTCGGTCCCGAACAGGTAACCCAGAGCTCCGCCAACCGCGGATCCCACAATTATGTACGGCACTACGCTTGAACCATTTGTTTTCATGTTTTCCTTCCTATATTGAACTGTAGCGGCGGTCTATGACCGCCGGCGATCGCGCAATTGCTGGAATGTCGGCGGTCACAGACCGCCGCTACAGTTGAAACTCTCATCTCTTGTTGGCCTGGAGGATCCTCTTGCGCAAGCGGATCGATTGCGGCGTCGCTTCAACGAATTCCTCGTCACGAATGAATTCGATCGCCTGTTCGAGATTGAGGATGCGGGGGGACACCAGGCGTATCGCCTCATCGGCCGTGGAGGCGCGCATGTTCGTGAGTTTCTTTTCCTTCACGATGTTCACGTCCAGATCCGCGGCGCGCGCGTTCTCGCCAACGATCATTCCCCCGTAAACTTCGGTACCTGGTGTAATGAAAATCTCGCCACGTTCCTGGAGGTTCCAGATGGCATAGGCCGTCGCCTTCCCTGCCCGGTCCGCTACCAGCGAACCGGTTGGCCGCATGGGGATATCGCCCTGCCATTCGATATACCCATGGAACAGCGAGTTCATGATGGCAGTGCCCCGGGTATCGGTTAGGATCTCGCTTCTCAGTCCGATAAGGCCTCTCGTGGGAACATGAAACTCCAGCCGGACCCGGCCTGAGCCATGGTTCACCATCTTTGCCATCTTGCCTTTACGGCCGCCGAGCTTTTCGATAACGACGCCCAGAAACGTTTCCGGGCAATCGATGATGAGCATCTCCAGCGGCTCGTGCAGTTGGCCTTTGATTTCCCTTGTCAAAATCTGCGGTTTGCCCACCATCAGCTCGTAACCCTCACGTCGCATTGTCTCTATGAGGATTGCCAGCTGCAGTTCGCCGCGGCCCATCACGCGAAAAGCCTCGGGGCCGCCCGCTTCTTCGACCCGAATCGACACATTTGTGAGCAGTTCTTTTTCCAAACGCTCCCGAAGATTTCGCGAGGTCACGTACGAGCCCTCCCGGCCGGCGAATGGCGAGGTGTTGATGGTGAAAATCATGGCGATTGTGGGTTCGTCGATCTGGATATGAGGAAGTGGCTCGGGAGTTTCGGCGTTGGTCACGGTCTCGCCAATATTGATTCCTTCGACGCCGGCAATCGCCAGAATGTCGCCCGGCTTACCGATGGTTTCGTCCACGCGCTTCAATCCTTCAAAGGAATAAAGCTTCGTGATCTTCGTTTTCTGAAGCGCGCCATCGAGCTTCAGAATCCCCACTTCATCGCCGAGATGGAGCGTCCCGTTGAACACACGGGCGATGGCGAGCCGGCCGAGGTAATCGCTGTAGTCCAGGTTGGCCACAAGGATTTGAAGCGTTCCGGACGCATTTCCGGGGGGTACCGGGATGTGCTTCACGATGGCTTCGAAAAGCGGACGCAGATTTTCGGAGGGCTCTTCCAACGATGTTTTCGCGATGCCCGCCCTGGCATTTGTATAGATGATGGGAAACTCGAGTTGATCCTCGGTGGCGTCGAGATCGATAAACAGGTCGTACAGCTCGTTCACGACTTCCTGAACGCGGGCATCGGGCCGGTCTATCTTGTTAATGACGGCGATGGCGGGAAGCTTGGCCTCCAAAGCTTTCATGAGGACATATCGCGTCTGGGGCAACGGGCCTTCGCTCGCATCCACCAAAAGGACCACTCCGTCCACCATCTTCAGAGCGCGCTCGACCTCGCCGCCAAAATCGCTGTGGCCGGGCGTATCGACGATGTTGATTTTCACGCCGTGATAACGAATGCCTGTGGTCTTCGCCAGAATCGTGATGCCCCGCTCGCGTTCCAGATCGTTGGAATCCATCACCCGCTCCACAACCTCTTCGTTAGCCCTGAAGATGCCGCTCTGCCGGAGCATGGCGTCCACGAGTGTGGTCTTGCCGTGGTCCACGTGGGCGATGATTGCTATATTTCGAATCAACTCATTTGCCATAACCAACCATGATATCGGATATTCGAAGTTGCTCGTGCCACCCAAACTGTAACTTTGCGCGTCCAAAGGGTGTATTACGGTTATGAGTTGGAAACTGCTTCCATTGATGCTGCTTCTCGCACAGGCGCCCGCTAGGCCGCCGGATAAAGCCTCGATTCAAGGTTTTGTCCTGAAAATGGGGACTGCGGACCCCGTCTCCAAGGCGGTTGTAACGCTCACCCGGACGGACTCCCGGCGGGAAACCTACTCGGCGACAACGGCAAGCGGCGGAACGTTCGCGTTTCAGAATCTCGAACCCGGCCAATACCGGCTTTCCGCCGCGCGCAACGGGTATGTGCGATCTGAATACGGAGCGCGTTCGCCGAATCGGCCCGGGCTTACCATCACGCTGTCCGCAGGGCAAAAGCTGAACGAATTGACGATTCCGCTCATGCCTGCAGGAACGATCGCAGGCCGTATCTTCGACCGGGACGGCGAGCCGCTGGCGAACGTCAACATCCAGGCCCTTCGCTACACGTATCAGGACGGTCAACGCGTCCTGAACCAGGTTCAGGGAACGCGCACGAATGACCTCGGCGAATACCGCCTGTATTGGCTCCAGCCGGGCCAATACTTTGTGAGCGCGACTTATGCCGGACCGGGCGGACAACGCGGCGTCGCCGTTGCCGCCATTGTCGATGCTCTGGGCGCCGCCGGTATCGGTGGACGCGGAGGACCGGGCGGTGCAGGCGCGATCGCAACAGCGATCGGTGGAGAGACCAACGCTGGTGAGACGGAAGACGAAGGCTACATTCCGGTTTATTACCCCGGCACGACGGACGCCCAATCCGCCACAGCCATCAGTCTGCCTTCCGGCGTCGTGTTCAGCGGCGTGGATCTCATGCTTACTCCAGTCCGCACCTTGCGAGTTCGCGGCCAGGTGATCAATGGCCAGACCGGCCAGCCGGCCCGCAACGCGAATATCACGCTGGTGCCGCGAGGACGAATCGGACTGGGAGCAAACCTTCTGCAGAACTTCAGAAATCGCAATGTCAATGACCAGGGAGTGTTCGAAATCCGAGGCGCTGTTCCCGGTTCGTATGATCTGGTCGGATTCATCAACGACCGCAACAGCATGCTCACGGGACGCGTGGCGCTGGATATCGGCGGCGCGGACGTGCAGAACGTCTCGCTCGTCGTGTCGCCGGGTTACTCGCTGGCCGGACGGCTCACGATTGACGGACGCACTGCTGCACCAGGAACGAACAATCCGGATACCGCTCGAATTCGCGTGATGCTTCGTCCCGGCACCGGCGGCGGTTTCCAGCAATTCCGCGGCGGCCAGAATGCAGCCCAGGTTCAGGCCGATGGAACGTTCACATTGCCATCGCTGGGACAGGACAATTATCGGCTCAATGTCGCCGGACTTCCCCGCAACGCATACGTCAGAACCGCCCGACTCGGCTCCACCGACGTCCTCAATGAAGGATTGCGTATCGATCGCCAGCCAAATGGCCTGCTCGATATCCTGATCGGCACGGATGCGGGTACGGCCGACGGAACCGTTGTAAACGACAAACAGGAACCATCAGTCAACGTCCCGGTTGTTCTTGTGCCGGATCCCGCGCGGCGGAATCGATCGGATCTCTATCGAAACGTGTCAACCGACGCGGCCGGCCGTTTCCATATCGAGGACGTACCGCCCGGAGATTACAAGCTTTTCGCCTGGGAAGATGTCGAGAGTGGCGCGTGGCAGGATCCGGACTTCATCCGCCAGTACGAGGATCGTGGAAAGGCGGTTCGCATAAGTCCATCCGGCACGGCAATGACGGAGTTGAGAGTCATCCCGCCCCAGATGTAGACTTTGCCGCGTTTATGCCGGCCGGATATTCGAAAAGATCACTCGTCGAGAAGCTTGGGATCAAGCCGAACTCGCGAATTGCGATTGTCGATCCACCAGCGGACTTCGATAAGACACTGGGTCCCCTTCCGGAGGGCGTTTCCGTACGATCCAGGCCCGATAAGCAACTCGATTTCATCCACGCATTCTTCCTGAGCAGCAAAACCCTCGATCGCCGGTTTCCCACTCTCAAGAAGGCGCTGTCGGAATCCGGCGCCTTATGGATCTCGTGGCCGAAGAAGGCCGCAAAATTGCAGACAGATCTGACGGACAACGTTGTCCGGGAAATCGGACTTCGGCATGGCCTCGTGGACATCAAGGTGTGCGCCGTAGACGAGGTTTGGTCGGGATTGAAGTTCGTGTACCGGTTGGCGGACCGCTCCGTCCAAAAATAAGGGGAATTTGATGGTTAGCGTCTCACGCCTTATTTCTGAGACATTTAACGAGTGGGTCGAAGACAAGGCCCAGCGGCTCGGGGCGGCTCTCGCTTACTATGCTGCATTTTCCATGGCGCCACTGCTCATCATTGTCGTGGCGGTTGTGGACTTCCTCTATAAAGGAACTTCGCTCACGTATATTCAGAACCAGATTGCAACAATGATCGGCAGCAATGCGGCCGAAGCGGTTGTCGCGACGATTCGCGGGGCCCGCTCCTCGGACGGCGGTTTCACGGCGACGGTCATCGGCATTCTCACTCTGTTGCTCGGCGCCACCGGTGTATTCACGTCGCTGCAGGATGCGATGAACACGATCTGGGAAGTCACACCCAAGCCGAGAAGCTTCTGGGCGGACATGGCCCGATCGCGTGCTCTTTCCTTCGCGCTCGTGGTCGCCATCTGTTTTCTCCTCCTCGTCTCTCTGGTGCTGAGCGCCGTCCTTGCAGCCGTGAGCGCATACCTCAAAGGCATGCTTCCCGTGCTGAGTGCGTTCTGGCCCGTTGTCGATATTGCTGTTTCGTTCGCAATCACGACCCTGCTCTTTGCGTCAATTTACAAAATCCTGCCGGATGTTGAGATCGCCTGGAGCGACGTCTGGATCGGAGCTGCCGTGACGGCCGCACTCTTCGCGTTAGGCAAGCTCGGAATCGGCTTGTATCTGGGCCGCAGCAGCTTCTCGTCGGCGTACGGGGCGGCAGGCTCGCTTCTCGTGCTGCTCGCCTGGGTCTATTATTCCTCGCAGATCCTTTTCCTGGGCGCCGAGTTCACGAAGGTCTATGCCAACTATTATGGCACACAGTTTCGTCCCTCCCGGGGCGCAATTCTGCTCAGCGAAGAAGCGCGCATCCATCAAGGGATCCCTCACTTTAAGACGATTCAGGAAGCCATCAAGAAAGACGATTCTCGCAAGGCCGCTTAGCAGCCCCTAACAGGCAATTTTCAGCTCCAACCGGGAAATTCCGCCCTCATCAACTTCCCGTCAATCCGCCGGCGCTCCGCAATACCTCTGTATCCGCGATACATACCAGCGATCTTATGTCGGCATCCATCGTGCAATCCCAAATGGCATTGTGCCAGACACAATGTCGCATTGGCAACGATCATCATGGGTCACATCTCGCGCTGAGCGGGTTCACATGAAGGCAGGTCTATATGAAGAGACGGATTGCATCACACTCGGTTGGGACTATTGTGTTCGCTCTAAGCGTACTGGTCTTTCCGCTTTACTGTGTCCAACTTACCGCTGCACCCGCCGGTGCGGTGTATTACGTCGATGGCGTTACCGGTAACGACTTCAATGGTGGAACTGCAGGCGCGCCGTGGAGAACAATCCAGAAGGCCGCGAATACCCTGGTCGCCGGAGAGACCGCTATCGTAAATGCGGGTACTTACTACGAACGAGTTCTCGTAACCCGATCCGGAACCGCGGGCAACCTCATCACTTTCCAGGCGCTGGGCAACGTCTTGATGCAAGGATTCAATATCCAGGCAAGCTACATCAAAGTGGACGGCTTTGAGATCGCCAACATTCCCGCAGTGGACTATACGAATCGAAGTAATGGATCAGGGGTCTATCTTTTGGGAAGCAACAGCGAAATCACCAACAACTACATCCATCAGACGCCTGCTGCAGGCATTTACCTGGAACCTTCCGGCACAAGCAATAACTTGATCGGCGCTAACCGCATCGTATCGGCTGTGGAATGCGGAATCTTCGCCCAGGGTAACAACAATCTGGTTGTTTCAAACGACATCAGCCACACCCGCGCCGTCGCTGGATCCGATGCCGACGGTATACGTTTCTTCGGTACGGGAAGCACCATCCGCAAGAACTACATCCATGACATCGTCGCGGCTGATTCTCCGGGACAAATCCTGAACATCGATGCCATCCAGACCTGGGGTCCCGCCGACAGCGTCACCATTGAACAAAACATGTTCGATGTCCCGGAGGACAACATGCAGGGCGCGATGATTTCCATCTCCGTCCCTCCGGTACAGAATCTGACGTTCAGGAACAATATTTTCATCAACGGTTCTCAAACTCCTCCGGGCCCTGCGATCAATATCATGGGGTACAGCGGCACCGGTCTCCTCAACACCGTGTTCAATACGATCATCGCGAACAACACGTTCGTCCGAACGGGCGGCAACAATCTCGCCTACTGCGTGAACTTGCACGACGGTGTTCAGAACGCCACGGTGATGAATAATGTCTTCTATAACTGTGGGGGCAGCTTGTTTGGCTATGTCTCGACTGCTCCACTTTTCGGCGGCACGACTTCCGGCATCACGATTGGCAATAACTCCGTCTTCACGACTAACGGAGTCCCGCCCATGGGTGGCGCTAATCCGAGTGATGTCTGGATGGTGGACCCGATGTTTGTCAACACTGCAACCCGGGATTTCCATCCTCAAGCCGCTTCTCCGCTGATCAACACCGGGGCAACGCTCCCTCAAGTAACGAATGATTACGATGGGGTTGCAAGACCCCAGGGTTCCGCTCCCGACATTGGGGCTTTTGAATTCTCGAGCAGTTCCACTGGCTCGCTGGCCAAATCCAACACCATGACGCGCAATTCGGCGAATTTCAATCCCAACAATCCAGTCGAGCATCTTTGGGATGGTTGTTTGAGTGGTTTGGCTTCATGTACCGCGGGCAATACGGGCATCGGTTCGTTCTGGATTGAGTTCGATTTCGGCGCCTTGCAGAACCTGACATCAGCGCGGCTTTTCGGAGATGCCGACGGCACGTGGTGGAGTTATAGCTGGACCTTGCAATACAAAAGCAACGCCACCGATGCCTGGTCCACGGCTTTCAGTAACGTCAATGCCTTATTCGACGGCTGGTCCACGCAATCGCTTTCGGTGACTGCACGCTATGTCCGTGTGGAAGTTTTCGGCAACCCCGCCACTCGGGATACGGAAGCCCGAGAACTGGAAATCTATGGTACTCCCGCCCAGCCTGCGAATCGGCCACCGACGGTAAATGCCGGTCCCGATCAGACAATCACGTTGCCCGCCTCGGCCAACCTGAACGGCACGGCCAGCGATGATGGTATGCCAGCAGGAAGCACGATGACCACTACCTGGAGCAAGGTGAGCGGCCCCGGTACCGTGACGTTTGGCAATGTCAACGCCAAAAGCACGACCGCCAGTTTCTCCACTGCCGGCACCTACGTACTCCGGTTGACTGCCAGTGACGGGCAGCTCTCGTCCACCGATGATGTCTCCATCGTCGTCAACCCGGCGAATCAACCACCGCCGAATCAACCACCGACGGTGAATGCGGGTCCCGATCAGACCATTACGCTGCCCGCTTCGGCCAATTTGAACGGCACGGCCAGCGACGATGGTTTGCCTGCGGGAAGCACGCTGACTACGACATGGAGCAGGGTCAGCGGTCCCGGGACCGTCACATTTGGCAACGTCAACGCCCGCAGCACGACTGCAAGCTTTTCCACAGCCGGCACGTACGTGTTGCGGTTGTCGGGCTCGGATGGCCAGCTCTCATCCAGCGATGATGTTGCGATCGCCGTTAATCCCGCCAGCGGAGGAGGACCAGCCTCCTATGTCGATGCCTCCACCGGTAACGATTCCAACCCCGGAACCTCGTCGGCACCCTGGAGAACAATCCAAAAAGCCGCCAACACTGTAAACGCAGGCGCTACCGTGAATGTGCGGGCAGGCACGTACAACGAACGAGTTACAGTTTCTCGTTCAGGTTCTGCCGGCAGTCTCATGACGTTTCAAGCCCAAGGAACTGTGGTCATGAATGGATTTTCGATCAGTGGCAGTTACGTCCGAGTGGATGGATTCGAGATCGCGAACGTGGCTGCCAGCGGGGCTAACCCTTCAGCCCATGCCGGGATTTTTACGTCCGGCGATTTCAATGAAGCTAGAAACAACTACATTCACGACATGGGCGCCTGGGGTGTCTATCTGGACACTGCCGCCTCGAACAACACGATCATGAATAATCGCATCTTCCGGCCCGGCCACTGCGGGATTTGGGTTCATGGGACTGGTCACATGATCGAAGGCAATGACATCAGCCGCAGCCAGCAGCATCCCCCGAACTGGACCAGTCAACCGAGCTGGGTCGATGCAGACGGGATCGTGATTGAAGGCTCTGGTCATACATTTCGTAAGAATACAATTCATGACATTTACCCCGGTGACCCTGGACAAACCGATCCCCATACGGACTGTTTCCAAATTCCCTCGGTTACCGTTTCCAATATCATCATTGAGCAGAATACTTGCCGAAACCTTCCTCCTGGACCGACCGGCAGGGGTACCCAGGCCAGCATGTTTCAAGGAACCATTTCAAACGTAACCATTCGCAATAATCTCGTTCGTGATATCTCCCGGGGTTTCAATTTTGACGGCAGCACCGGTCCAATCACTGGGCTCAATATTGTGAACAATACGTTTGTCAGGTTGTCCGATTCTGGAGTCGATTTCGGAAATTCTTCTGTTGCCAATGCAGTGGTTAAAAACAATATCTTCCAATCCGTGAGGAGCCCTTACGTTGCCCTGGGCGGCAATAGCTCCGCAGGCGTGGGGAATAATCTTTCCTATCCCGCAAGCAGCAATTTCCCCGGCGACCTCTCCGCTACTGATCCTCGTTTTGTAAGCCTTGGCGGCAACGATTTTCATCTCCAGGACACTTCCCCGGCGATCAACCGCGGAGCGAATCTCTCCGTCGTGACCAACGACTTTGACGGTGTAGCCAGGCCCCAGGGACCCGCTTATGACATCGGATCATTCGAGTTTTCAAACGGAGGCGGATCGACACCGCCGCCGACTACCGGTTCGCTGGCAAACTCGACCACCATGGTGGCGAACTCCGGCAACTTTGACCCTAATAATCCGGTTACGCACTTGTGGGACGGCTGTCTGCAGGGGACCCCTTCCTGCACAGCGGGCGCCTTCGGTATCCCGTCGTTCTGGATCGAGTTCGACTTGGGTTCCTTGTACGACCTCACCTCAGCCCGGCTCTTCGGGGATGCAACAGGCCAGTGGTGGAGCACCACATGGCAGCTTCAATACCGTCAAAGCCCTTCGGACCCCTGGTCAACAGCTTTTAGCGGTGTTAATGCTTTTATGAATGATTGGTCCACACAATCTCTTACCGTCACTACTCGCTATGTTCGGGTGGAAGTCTTCGGCAATCCGAACGGCCCCGCCACCGAAGCCAGAGAATTGGAGATCTATGGGACATTACGGTGATTTCGGATTGCGGGGAGAGGGTTGCCCCAAATCCAAAATCCCCTCCCCGATCAGCCCCGATCAGGGGGGCGGCAAACCCAGGAACCGATTGAGCAGATTTGCCGTGATCCGCTGGACGCGCGAGTCTGCGACGGCGGGGTGATCCAGTCCCCAGCTCCAGCTGATCGTCCCTGCTCCGAAAACCCAGGCACCACTCGGTGCCTGGTAAATCGACGAGTTTGAGTACAGTCTCGGACCGCTGACGTCGTCGAACGGAGAATTCGATAGCAAGGTGTACGTGCCGGCGACGGAAGTTGGAAGCGGGACGCTCGCTGTCGACCAATCGGCTTCGTAACCGACAAGCCCCGGAATACTGTTGCCGTCGGCCAGTCCCGTACCTGCGTATACCCAGTTGGAGCTGTTTGTGACCACATACGGCACGTTCGAGGCCACCATTCCCGCGACCTGCACGCCAATGAGTTGCTGCTCCGGGCGGTTGAGGAATGGATCGCGCCACAGAATGGTGGTCGTCGAATCCTGTACTGGATCGAGCGTTTTGTCCTTGTAGCAAACCATCACACGGTCGGCGGTGCCACTCACCGGCGACGCCTCGAATCGAACTTGCCAATACACGGCATTCCCGCTAAAGAAAGCAAGATTCACGCCGGCGTCGCGTGCCCTTTCGGTACCGTCGTACATCGGTTTGGACCAGTACTCGTCATGACCGACTGAAAGGAACGCTTTACTGTCGAGCAAACGCGCGCTGTTCTGGTGCGTATCCAGATTGGTTGAGTAAGTCGCATCGTAACCGGACCGTTCCAGCCAACGAATGAAGTTGTACTCCCAATTGAAGAATTGGCCGCTGCCATTCAGACTGTACGGTCTATTAAACGACACCTTCACCGCGCTGCGAATCCCCGAGATGGTGTTTGCGCCGTAGCTGTTGTAGTTGTAGAGGCTCTTGCCGGTTGCGCCGTCATCCGGGTAGTTGTTGTAGGCCTGATAAGTGGTGACGGACTGCTGGTAAAGGATATCCGCGCGGCGAGTGTCGTCGCGCACCACGAACGTGATGTAGTTCTGGTAGCCCTGCGCGTTCGTGAGCTGCACGAGGAACACACCGCTGGTCCAGTTTGCCGGCACGGTCAGCGTGTAGCTCGGCGTCCACGCGCACTCGATTAGCCCGGTCGTCGCGTCGACTGGACATCCTGATTGTTGCACGCCGTCGAGCGGACCGATGCGCTGCATGAACCGCCCGCCCAAACCCTGGTACCAGCCCATTCGATACACATCCATGGTGTATGCTTGCGCGGGATTGACTGTGACCTGGAACGTGATCGACCCGCCCTTGTTAACACTCGTGGCGGACGCATAACCTTTGATCTGCTTGCCGACATCGTCTGCCGGACGAAAACCGCCGCCCCCGATCTGCCAGTTCGCCGAACCCGGCTGCTGGTTCTCGACCACAACAGGATTGGAGTTCGAAACCTGGACTGTGACCGGATCGGAGGTTGTTCGGTTGCCGGCCGTATCTCGAGCAACGGCGGTCAGGGTATGAGAGCCACCGGTGGCGGTGGTCGTATCCCAGGCAACCGAATACGGCGCTGTTGTATCTTCGGCCCCAATATCGACCCCATCGAGCTTGAACTGCACGCCGGCCACAGCCACGTTGTCGGAGGCTGTGGCGCCGACACTGATCGTCCGTGCTACGGTGGAGCCGGCACTGGGCGAATTAATGGCGACCGAGGGAGCCGCATTGTCAACGGTGACCGTGATGGGTCCCGATGTACTTTGGTTCCCGGCCGTATCTCGGGCGACTGCGGTCAAGACATGAGAGTCATTGGTTGCCGTGGTCGTATCCCACGCAACCGAATACGGTGGCGTTGTATCTTCGGCTCCAAAATTGACACCATCGAGCTTGAATTGCACGCCGGCAACAGCCACGTTGTCGGAAGCCGTGGCACTGATTGTGATCGCACGCGTTACGATGGAGCCGTTGGTGGGAGTGACAATTGCAACCACCGGGGGTGTATTGTCGACGGTGACCGGGACCGATCCCGACGTGCTTTGGTTACCGGAGGAATCTCGCGCAGTGGCAGTCCAATTATGAGAGCCATTACTCGCCGTGGCCGTATTCCAAACAATGGAATACGGCGCCGCTGCAACTTCGGCGCCAAAATCGACACCATCGAGCTTGAACTGCACACCCGCGACAGCCACGTTGTCGGAGGCCGTCGCCGCGACGGTGATTGAGCGGGCAACGATGGAGCCGGCACTGGGAGAAGTTATCGCCACCGACGGGGGCGTTGTATCGTTGAAAACGGTGACGTTAACGGTGTCGGAAGTAAACTGCACACCGACAAGATTTCGCGCGACGGCGGTTAAAGAATGAGCCCCGTTGCTGGTAAGGATCGTATTCCACGGAACCGAATAGGGAGCCGTTGTATCTTCGGCTCCCAAATTGGCGCCATCAAGCCTGAACTGAACACCCGCGACGAGCGCCAGGGGGTTCGCGCTGGCGCTGACCGTGATGGTGCCGGAGACGGTAGAACCCGACGCTGGCGACGTCACGTTCACTATGAGGCTGCCCACGTTGACCACTGACTGGGGAGCCGCTTGAGGCGGTGTAATGAGGGCACAGCACAAAATCACAAATAGAACTCTCACGTAAGCACGTTTCACAGAACGGTCCCTCCAATCTCCGCGTTAAAAACTTCGCCGATGCTTTCCCGTCATTCTCCACTTCGCAACTAGGAAACCACACCACTGCATTCCCAACTCGTGCAGGACATTGACCCGAGTGACGGGTTATGGGCCGCCCGATCTTGTTTAGGAATGGACCTTCACATTTTGGGAAGACTCGTTCTCAGAAAATGGTGTATTTGGATTCACAACATCATGGAGCATGTAGCGCAGACTGCGCAGCTCGGACAGGAGGGGGATCCAGGATAGCGTTTTCTCGGCTAGTGCCCAGGAATAGTACCTCAACACTCAGAAGTCTCCGGCCGTACCCGCCGTGCAACTGAACGCATTCATCGACGATGCGGCACTGGCAGTCGGTGAGACAGTACTTCGCCATGGCGGCTGTGACCGCGTCGAGATGGCCGGCAATGAAACGCTCGACGCAGTTGTCCACGAAGACCTATATGAACCGGCGGACCGTTCTGCGAACATCCGCAGCTCTTCATTCATCCAGGGGACTGGCAGGTCAGCGTCGCCATGAGCACCAATTGTTGGGTGAATACTCAAATGCCCCGATGTCCGTGGCGGGACCTACAGGCCGGACCAGGAAATCAAAGTCCAGCGTGACCATGGGATGAGTGATACCTGCATCAATGGCAGGCGAACCGGATTGAAGGTGGTAATTGCCATTGGCTGGATCGACAAAACGAGGATCCACTCCCCAGATATCATTCGGATGACTGCTGCCTCCCGTCAAATACGCGAGATTGTTCCCTACATTGCTCGTAGGATCTTGCGGCGAGATAGTGCCGCAAATCGCCACGTTCGTAAAGTAGGGTGTATTGATCGAGTGAAAGATGTTGTTCTTTACTTCAATGGCTGGAGCGTTACACGCAATAATTCCGAACTCCTGGAGGTTATAAAAGGTGTTATTCAGTATGTGGACGCCCATTTGAGAACCCATCGTGCCGTTAACCGTGAAACCGCGACACATATCGTGAACTACATTGTTCCTGATGATCAGGTTCTGGACACCGCCTTCGCCTTCAATCATGCTAGCCTGAAAACATCGTGGCGCGCCCATTTGCGGAATACTGCATGTGTTCTGCTCGATGGTGACATCGATGGCCTGGTCATTTTGGGCGACCTGGAAGCAATCGATGTGGGGATCGCCATTTTCTGGGTCGGTGATCCGTATATCGTGGATAATGTTTTTCCGAACCACCGTTCTTACTCCATCAATGTGTATGCCATCCGCGTCAATCCAGCTTGGAATATTGGTCCATCCCGCATGGTACTGGACTGTCCGGCTGATGTCGTTGCCTTCAACTAAATGGTCTTTGCCGTGCGCCCAGATTCCCATTCCACCCGCATGGACGATGAGATTGGAGCTCACGATGTTAAAGGAGGACGATTTCTCGAGGCAGATCCCCCAGGCGGCCACATCATGAATGTTGTTATACCGGATCTCATTGGACTGTCCTGAGCTGTGGATCGCCGCTTGATCGCAGCCGGGACCGTTCGCCGTCGTGTTGGCGATTTCAAAGCCGACAATACGTACAAAACTTCCGGTGATGCTAAATCCCTTTGTCACGACGGCGCCTCGCGCTTGCAGCGTCATCGGCAATCCCAGACTTCCCGATCTGCCGACCTGAACTCGTTCGTCATATGACCCCGCGGCAATGTAGACAGTTGCGCCAGCTTCAATGGTATTGGCTGCCTGTTGGATGGTTTTCCAGGGTGCAGAGAGGCTTCCAGCATTGGAATCATCACCGGTCAATGCATTCACATAGTAGGTGGGAGTCAGAGAAACGTTTACGGTCACAATTGTTTGGTTTCCCGCAAGATCAGCAGCTTCTGCGCTGAGCACATTCGGCCCGCGATTCAGCGTGGGACTGCATGAGAAAGGAGCCGCCGGTACCGGCGCGCCATTGCACATTATCGTTGCCAATCCGGATAGCGCATCCGTTGCGGTTCCCGTCAGCGATGCCGGTGAGGCCGCGAGGATCGCGCCATTTTCTGGTGATGTGATCAGCAGACTCGGCGGCGTCTTGTCGAGCTTTATCGTGACTGTAGTCGTCGCAGTCCTGCCGGCAGAGTTCACCGCCGTGCCGGACACCTGATTCGTTCCCTCTGCCGTAACCTGCACAGGAGCGGGACATGTCACGTTGCCGCTTGCATCCGAGCATGTAAAGGTCACCCTCACGTCGGTTTTGTACCAGCCTGCCGCGTTGGGTTCTGAACTGACGGACGCGGTGATTGTGGGTACGCTTACAGGCACGACGACCGACTGCGCAATTGAGAAGTTAAGGGTCATGCCAGCGGCATTTTGAACTGTGCCGTTTTCAGTGATCGAAAAACGGACCACTGTCTCGGGGACTGAGAAGTAAAGCCGCACTGTAGTAGTTTCTCCTGTCGTCAGGTTGCCCACGATCAAGGGCAAAGAAGGAGAGAGCGGCGAGTTGTACATAACGGTCCCGGTTCCCGACAGAGTTCGCAGTTGAAGCTGGTCGATACGCACGTCCTTCGCGAAACCCGTTCCACTGTAGGTCAAGTAAAGATCGGCAGAGAGCGCGCCGGAGGAATTTCTCGCCAGTCCCGTGATCGCTCCTCTCAGGGAGGGCTGGCCGGTTGTCTGGGCCGAGGCCGCCACAGGGGGCGCGCCGATGATCAGGCCCGTCAGGAGCAAACACCGCAGCACCGCTATCGTGCCGCAAGCTTTCAAACATGGGTTAGGTGAGCTGCTGCTGCCGATAAGAATAGTAAAGGTCACTTAAAACCCCCGTTTTACTGACAGATAAGGAAGAAGTGCAATCTCGACGAGACCAGGAAGAGGGTCCTCGCGGCTGAAAACCGCTTCGACGTCGAAGCGTCTTAGCGACCGCAAATAGGTGCGCCAGTTCTGACGACCTTTGAGGATCTCCAGAACTCCAGTGGGCACGTCCGTGACTAACCGAACCCAACTGACTCCAGCGCGGCCACGACAGGGCGGCAGAGATTCACCCACCTGATCGGCAAACAGCAGATAGGGAAAATCGACTCCTGCACCGGGCCCAAGCGTGTGGTATCCCCAGGTCCGCCCATTGACGTCGAGCAACTTGTACTGGCCGTCCCGTGGATCGAGTTTGTACTCTAGCTCTACCAATCCGTAGTAATTGATCGCGCGCAAGAAACGTTCGGACAACTCTTCCAGCTGCGGTAGCTCGATGGTCTCGACGAATGTACTGGCCCGGCCAAATTCCGGAGGGTGCTGACGCGTCCTTCGCACCACCATGCTCCCGAGCGCTCGGCCCTGCTTGAAAAAAGCACAGTAGGCAAATTGTTGCCGGCCGTCACCAGGGATGAAGTCCTGAATCATCACTTCACCAGGCTCAACTTGTGCAGCTGCCCGTTTGAAGAGTTCTCGTAGTTCAGCGTGGCTACTCGCCCGCCATGCTTTGGCTTTTGTCGCGTAGAAGAAATGCTCTTTGATTGCAGGTTTGATTGTAAAGGGAGGGTCCGAGCAGACCTGTTCCAGTTCCCTCTCGTCGCGCAGGTACCAGGTTCGCGGAGTTGGGATACCCAGCTCATTTGCAAGACGATAGGTGTTGCGCTTATCCCACACCCACTTGATCGTGTCCCAGTGCGGTGTTGGCACGCGAAAGAACCCGGCCAGACGCGCCTGGGCGCGTGCGAACGCGGCGACGATTTCGTCTCGTGTTGGATAAAGGACCCATCCCTCGAGATCCAGGCGCCGGCCGATTTCCAGCACCGACTGGACAGTCTGGTCTTCATCGCGCAGATTGGCTACGGCCAATGCGTGTGTCGTGTAGCGAGAGAACCGGGCAATGGAACGCTCGTCGTCGATAACACAAACAGGTACTCCACGGCGTCCAAGACTTCGCACAATTCCGAGACCCTGGTAATCGCCTCCCACCACAACGGCACCGATCGGTTTCTCTGAGGAACCGACAGTGGAACTGCGTTCCTTGGAAGTGTCTGGCGCGGCAACAGTCATGAAAAGCCTTCAATCCTTCTCAGCGTTTGCTACCAATCGAGCGGACCAACGCACGCGAGGTGTAATCCGTGCCGGAAACAAATTGCATCAGCGGGCCGAAGCTCCAAGCAGCCGGCGCGCCGACAATATGCAGTCCCGGGACGGACGTTTCGAGTCCCTCTCTGAGGCAAGGGTAACCATTAGAACGACTAGAACGACGAATGGACTGTCGGATCTCCGCAGCCAGGAACTCGTACTTCGAGACGTCCACGCGGTATCCGGTTCCTAGAAGAACGTGGTCGACGGGTCGCTCGCTTCCGTCATGCAATCTGACTTTTACCCGCTCTCCAGTGGCTGCAACGGAAACCACGGACTGCCCTAGCGTGATGGGCACGCCCTGGAGCCGCTGGAATAACCAGCGGGCGCCGGCCGGCCGAACGCATCGCTTCCTGAGCCTATCTTGAATCGTGCGAGGCAGCCACCTGACCAGGTCAGGCCGCTCCATGAGTCGGCTGATGCCCGCGGGGCCAACGTCAGTAGGCGCGTAGAGCAATTGCCTGGTGAAGTGGCCCAGTTCATGATGCAGCGTTCTGGAAAGACGTCCCTGCAGCCAATGAATTTGGGGCGATCGTCCGATGACTTCGACTTCCGCGCCGCTTTCATGTAGCAAGGCGGCCGATTCGAGCGCGCTTTGGCCACTGCCGACGACCAGCACCTGCTTTCCTGCAAACCGCCGAAGATCCCGGTGTTCGGACGTGTGCGAAGCCAAGGAACTTGGGAGACCCTGAAACTCGGGCGGACGCCACGCAAATGAACCTATACCTGCCGCGACAACAACACGGCGTGAATGGATCGCTTCGCCATCTTCGAGGATTAACCGGAAGCCCCGTGGAGCGGACTCGACGCGAGCTATTTTGCGTCGATCCACGTCCGGCACAGCGTGACGCTGGTACCACATCCCATACTGGACGAAGCGCTCGAGTGGAACTGGAGCCGACAGATGATTGCCACTTGCGGCCTGGTAGGCTTCGAGCGTCAGCGAGCGATGTGGATCTGCGATTTGTGTCGCCGTCCAATTGGAGCGGAGAAGCATCCCGGCCGGCATATTGCGATCCCAAAAGGACATGGGTTCGCCAAACACACGAACCTCCAGTCCTTTGATCGTCCGTAAGTGTGAAGCCGCAGATAGTCCGTAAGGGCCGGCACCGAGAATCGCCACATCGCACATTGTCATCGCGAGTTTTACCTCCCCACTGCTTATGGAAAGACCGTCGGGCAAATGATCGCAACTGGTATTCCATTCAATCGCTGGCTCGCCGCCGGCGGCTTAAGAGTTGAAGGCCGATGCAGTTTGTGATCGCACGAACGAGGTGAGTTGCATGTCGTTGTGAACTTGTATTCGCAATTGAATTGTGAACCCGCCTTCATACTGGAATCACGATACTCACTGCCACGCCGCCTACGTCACCTTCAGATGGAAAATGCACTCGTTGCCCAGCCAGGCATTCCGCATGCGTGGATACCTGCCATAAATCAGCCGAATCAGCGCGTAGATGGAGTCTTGTGAAAATAGCCTCTGCATACCCGGCGGAGAATAGCTGTATCGAAATGAAGAAACAGGCCGCAGCTCGTGCTGTGCGAACATCCCCAGAACATCGCGGACAGAGTGGGCATTTAGCGTGTAGTCCGTAGGCTTGACTTGGTCCAGGATGCGATCGTAAGCCTTGAGCATATAGCTCCAAAAATGCTGACAATCTGTGGCCTCGAGTAAGATCGTCCCTCCCGGGCTAAGCAGTCCAGCCAGTCGGCCCACCACTGCCGCTGGAGAATCCACATGCGCAAGCACACCCAGACAGAGAATCAAATCGTAACCATATGGCTCCAACTCCGCTCGGACAATGTCTTGATTGATCAGCCGCACATTTTCGCTCAGCGCTGCGGGAATCTTAGCTCGTGCGCTCGACAACATCCCGCTCGACAGATCTAACAACGTCAGTTGGTTCTCCTTGGTCAGAAGAGGCAAGGAAATGGATCCGTCACCACACCCTACGTCCAGGATGCGGTGGAACTTTTCGGAGCCGACAAAATCTTTCACTGTTTCGGCTCGAATTCTGATGTTGTAACGCCACCTGTCCACATACGATTCGGCTTGGCCGAATCGGAGCTTGACCTGCTCAACTTTGCTCACCGCGCTTGACATGCTCGTTTCCCCTCCAATGGTTTCAGTTGCTTCTTTCCTGTTGATGTATCATTCCACCAGCAAGTGCGCCCCCCAGCGCCGACCGGATCCGGCCGAGCTGTTCCGCGCGAAGATAGGCGACAAACTCGGGTGGAACTTCACGGGCGCTTCGAGTCATCCAGCTCCAGCAATAGCCGCACAGGCTGAGCACGCTGCCCAATACATAAGGTCGATGGACGGCACGGTTCAAACATCTGCCCAAGAGAAACAGGAAGTGATAGCCAAGTCTGTATGACTGCTGGCCGGACCGAAAAAACCGCTTCACGAGACCACTGCCCCTCGATGCGGTGTCGCGGTGATGCAACACCAACATCTCGGGATGGGGAAAAGATCTCACAACCCATCCATGCATCCTCGACATCACTTCGGCTACAGCGTCCACACCAGCGCGCACTGGAAGATATCCCCCGATGTCCTCGAAGCACTGCCGGCGAAACATTTGAATCGGACCGCTGACACTCCACTCCATGGTCGTGAGCTGTCGGACGTACTTTGTTCCTCTACGGTCAAAGAGGATCCCGCCGGCAAGCCCCAGCCGGCTGTCTTCGTCGAATCTCTTCAGAACGCTCTCGTAGTAATTCGACCCGAAGGTCACATCGGCATCCAGGATCCCCACGTAATCATGCGGGATCGAGCGGACCTGCTCGTAACCTTGACGGATCGCACGCGCCTTTGAGGCATAGGTTGGTTTGCCTTGAGTATCGATTCGCAGCAGCCTGATGAAATCGAATTGAGCGGCGAATTGTTTGACGATCTCATCGGTGCGGTCGATTGAGCCGTCACTTACGATCACCCACTGCGCCGGCAGCACCGTCTGGGATATCACCGAGCGGATCGTTTCGGCAATATACTCCTCTTCGTCCCTCGCCGCTGTTACCAGCACATAATGTGAACAGTTCATTTCCTTGCGCTCCTGTGACCGCGTGACGCTTGGCCGCAACCGGCCATACATCGCTCTTGAAGTATTCATCACTAACCTCCTAGGTTCCCGCGGTTCCCAGTCCTTGCCGGGCCTGGCCAATAACCCGCCGGATGGCCTCACGCTCTCGAAAGTTCAACATACCGAAATACACAAATATAACTCCGCCGGCCACGAGGAATGGGGAGACGACATATGAGATATGACCTTTGCCGGCACTCATGAGGAAAGACGCAGCGAGGAATAGAACGAGCATGCAAGCCGAAGCTGTGAGGCGTTTGCGTTCCAGTGGAATCCGGAAGGTTTTCATTCCCAGCCACATCAACAAGAGCGCCGTACCGATATAGCTCATGGCAACCATCGACAGCGCGCCGTACATTCCCCAATGACGAACAGTCCAATAACCTGTGAGGACAGCACACGCGGTAACTCCCGCGACTACCGCTCCCGTTATATGCGGCTTGTTTCTGATGGTAAGGAGTGACTCACCAATGAAGGACATGCCGCTAAAAGCAATGAGCGGCAGCGTCAGAAGAATAATCGGATAGGAAGCGGAGTATCCCGAAGGTGCAATAATCGCCAGCAAATCACGTCCAACAAATGCGATTCCGAATGCGACGAATGAAACACACAACATCAGGTGACTAAGTAGCCTGGCAATGACCGCAGGGGTTTGCGGTCTGTCGATTCGGGCGTAGACGAAGGGCTCGTATGCCGTTTGAAACGGCAAGATGACAAACATTCCGGCCATACAGGCGATTTTGTAGCCTAACGAGTAAACAGCCACCGTCTCGAGGCTGCAAAAGCGGCCCAAATAAAGAAGCGAAGCCAAATCCGTCAGGAACGGCCCGGTGAGAACAATCACAAGCGGCAGGCCGTAGCGCAAGAGTCTTTTGATCACGGGACGCGATACACCGATTCCGCCCTCGGCTCGAAGGCTCCGCGCAGCCACAATGGCCAGGCTGCTGTATGCAACAATCTGACTTAGAATGACACTACGCACGCCGAAATGGAGGATGACGAGCAGCAGCCAACTCAGCACATAGAGGATCGCGCCTGCTGAAGCGCTGCCCACCAGGTGCCGGAATGGCTGATTGCGAACCCTGTATTGAGACATGGTGTTGTGGAACAACGATTGTGACAACGCGGCAATGCAACTCAGAATGACCTCGGGAAGTATCGAGCTTTGATGACCATCACGCGCGACTGAAGATGTCAACAGCAGAACGGCCACACCGGTAACGATCACGCTATTCACAATACTGATCAGCAGGCAACCTCCGACCAATTCCCCGATCCGGTGCTCGCCGGCAAACCGTGTAATGGCCTTGCCGGAGCCGACGTCCATCACCATCACCATCACTTGAATCGCAGTCAGCAGAGTGGCCAGCAATCCATACTGGCTTGCCGGTAAGAAATGCGCATACAGTGGAATCAATAAAAAGGAACTGGCCCGGACCCCGATGGTTCCTATCGCATAGATACCCATGCTCCGTCCGAAGGACTGCAGGTTATAATTGTGTTCTTCTGATCCGTTTTTACTAACTGTACTCATGCTTGCCATCAGACCATTCGCTTCTTCAGCTCTTCGGGTTCGGGCAGCTTCTGCAGGATATCGTGCCCCGCTATCACCCAGGCCACCCAGAACAGAATTCCCGTAGCAGCGCCCGTCGGCTGTATTTCGCTCTCGATAAAATTCCGTAGTAGTGAGGCGACTATCACGGATATCGCAAATGCGCGATATTCGTTTCCAGGTGAAAGAAGGCTTCGCGAGAGGGGAATCCCCAGCAGAGCACACCAGAGGACAAGCGCAATAATGCCACCGCCGATTGCTACAGAAAGATATCCATTGTGAAGCGATGTTTTCGCACTGCCGCTCCAGAGAAAATAGCCGGGTTTATTGAATCGCGGATCTTCCCACACTTTCCCTTCCACCGCGTATCCGTAACCCAGCAGTGGCCGCTCCATGAGAAGCTCGAGCGACGCCTGCCAAAACTCAGGTCTGCCGTTCAGACCCGTAGCGTCGTCAGTCTCGATTCGTTCGAACTTCGAGGCCAGTAGTGTTACTGCCAGGAGTGCGACAACACCCACAAGACTCACGAAAGCAATCAGTCGTGTCCATTGCCTCAGAGTCAAAAACCATACAGACGTAAGGATGGCGGCGGTCACGAGCGATCCGCGCGAGCCGGTCATCAGGTGAAGGAACACCATCACACAGCCCACACAGACTACGATCCACTTCTCAGCGGCCGTGCCACGCGCATGCTTCCAGAGCAACACGGGATACGACAACATGCAGAAACTGCCCATCACGTTCGGTTGATCCAGCAAGCCCTGAAAGCGCGACATATCCGGATATAACCACGCCTTGTCAGGCAAAAACACTGCGGCGAACACATTTAGCGCGAGGACCAGGAGTATGCTCAGAAAAAGCGTTTCCATTACTCCATGCAAACGCTCTGGATCTTTGAGCCAACAGTGCAGTCCGAGCAGAAATGAAAAGACGGCGGCGCTTGAAGCGGCCCGTATAAAAGTAGTACGCGGGTCGATGGAGTACGCTGTCGAAGCGAGTGCGATCAAGACAAATACACCTAGCAGGACCAGATGTAACGGAACACCGTTTCGCGGCTTTGCCCTCAGGAACAAGATTGTGCCGGCAGTACCGCACAGCAATAGCATCCCTATTCTGAGGTACGATCCGAATCCGGCCTCCGCCTCCATCTCCATATCGACACTTGGGTTAGGCATAAAGATCGTCGACGCTATTGGCGATATGGCGACCAGGAATAGCGCCAGCCGATAGTAGCGGGCAGAGCACAATGCGACCAACAGTCCACCCAGAGCCAAACAACTGGCAATAAGTACTAGTATGAAGCCATCCACAATCATGCGGCCTCGCTGGCAAATGGGGAATTATCGCCCGTTTGGTGCATGTGGTAACGGATCCTGCCGTCTACCAGCCTCGCATACGCGAGCGTTGCGGTCTCCTTGCCCTCTCCTTCGATGCACCATTTCCCATTAGTAGACACGATCTTCAGCTGATCGCGCTGCGCCCACCAGGCGGCGACATCAGCGGGCCGCGCGAGCCACAAGCGATGCTCTCTGGCAATCGATGCAATATATGCCAGCAAGTGCTCATAGACGTTGCGCTCGCGCTCATTAAGGATATAGTCGGGGTGAACTAAGAAACTCAGTAGTCCGTGCCTCTCAATAACGGCACTTATTTGCCTCTGCCACAAATCGATTGAGAAATCGCCTATTATGTTGAACAGTGAATAGTCCTGCGTTGTCGTTAATGGCAGCTCGACCATATTTCCGATGAAAAAAGGCATCACAGTGCAGCATCCACCACGCTGCGGATCCAAATGGCCGATGTTTGGGAGCGACATATCGTAAGAAAACTCCAGCGCGTCAAACCAATCCACGTTCCGGTAGAGCACCGGCGAACGGAAACCGAGCGCACCATAGGCTTTAGCGTATGCATTGATCCGGCGCGCCTGTCGCAGAAACTCATTTCGCTCGTCGAATAGATGCCCATCATGATCCAGGCCATGTACGTTGATCTCGAAGCCGCGGCTCCGCATCTCCTCGAGCAGACTTTCCGTCACCCTATATCTTTTTTCTGGAACGACCTGAAATGACGATTTGATGCCGAAGCGATCATCCAGATCCATCAACTGGGAACAAAAGTCACGGCCTGCTTCTGTTTCAACATCGTGGGTCATGATGATGCAGCCCTGATATCCGGCCGGCCAAAACCAAACAAAGGGCATTTCAAGGGCATCGATCGCTTGCAGGGACACCTTTACTGCGTGTTCACATAGATATTCAACACCGCAGTCGACGGGCCACCGTGGGAACCGTATCCTGGTCCAGTCGCTCAAGTATAACTGTTGTAAATGCTTCCGCAGCTTTACAGGCAGAAGGGGTCGACCGAGGTAATATGCATTCTTCACGACACGTTTTATAAGACTTTGGGCCTTGAAGTGGGCGCGCGCCTCGGGGTAACGCTCAAGGCGAAGACTATCGACCACCTCGGTAAAATCGAACGGCAACGTTCCATCCGCCGCTTCATTGGAGACTGAAGACCCCTCAACAGTTCTTCCAAAACCGATGATGTCCGGGCCGCTGCGGAAGTATCCCGGCTCCTTTGACAACTGCCCGCCGACCTCCAGACGAGAGTACCGTTCCGGACATCGGTAATACCGGAGAAATGCATTGGCGGCTGAGGTGTTTGACATAAACTCAAAGAGTCCCTGATCTTTGTCTCACGACTGCCTTCCGCAGATGACGGCGGACTGTGCAGACATTCGCTGACACCATGGAATCGATAAGATCGAGATATTCTCGCTTCTGGTTTTCCCAGTTATATTTCGCACTGAATCTCATAGCATTCGTTGCTAGCTCGCGGCGTTGCTTGGGATTGTGGTACAGATCGATGATCTGAGCTGCAAGGTCAGCCTCGCTGCCCGGTTCGACATATCGGAGCATGTTTGCAGCAAAATAATAAGAGATGGTTTCGAGCCGGGAAGCGATCACCGGTATTCCCATAGCCACATATTCCAGTAACTTTGCAGGCAACATATATCGAGTGAACTGGTCGGCCGGATACGGAATGACTCCGACGTCTGCCTGCCCGATTAGAGCGGGAATGTCTTCGTTAGGCACGTCGTTTACAAATCGCACACAACCATCGAGGCGCAGTTGCTTCGCCAACTCCATGGCCGCGGCAAGGCCATCGCCGGCACCAATCATTTGGAATTCGAGGTCAGGAATGGCGACGCGAGCCAGCGCCACTGCTCGGAGGACAACGCTAAATCCAGTCCTTTCCGCAATCAAACCGTGATATACCAACCTGAATTTTTCGGACTCCCGATGACGTGGTGCTGCCCGCGACATGCAGAAACTCGAATCCGGCACGTTCAGCTGAACAATAAATGTCTCGCGTGAGTTTCCATGCCGGACGAGAGCATCGAGGTGAGGGTCGTGTACCGCGATGGCCGTATCGGCGAAGGCAATGCTCCGTTTTTCCACCCAGGTCAGAAGCCTGACGATCCAATCGCCTTCGCGGGCCCCAAATTTCGACACATAGAGCTCAGGCATGAGCTCGTGGACATCCAGAACGATCTTTGTGCCGAGGATCTTTGCTGCTGCGGCCACAAAGACGAGATAGTCTGGAAGCGTGTGAACATGAACCACGTCATAACGTTTTCGGAGCTGCTGGCGCAGAACCATAAAAAACGCAAAGCAGAAGAAGAAGAAATGCTGTGTCAGGTGGAAACCGAGATTCGTACCTCGATATTTATCGATCGTATAAGGAAACAATCTCACGCCATTAACGACTCTCGGATTTCGATGCTCCTTCTTTCGGAGGCAAATACAATCCACTTCATCGCCGCGAGCAACCAGTGCTTCCGCCTGTCGGCGGGTTCTTGCGTCATGAAGATAGATGTTGAACGCGACCATACAGACCCTAGCCATCATGTGCTCCGTGTCTTCAGTCGATCATGGCGAAATGCCGGTATGGCTTCCGCGATTTGTTGAAATAGCGCAGGGAGTGTCTTCAGGAGTATCCTGAGATCCAGCCAAAGTGACATGCGTTCCGCATAGGCAATATCCAGGCGTATCATTTCCTTGAACGTCGTCCTGTTCTTTCCACTGACTTGCCACAATCCCGTTATACCCGGAACGACGTCGAACCGCCGTCTTTGCCACACAAGGTATTGCTGTGCCTCATACGAAATACATGGCCGGGGTCCAACCAGGCTCATGTCGCCACGTAGCACGTTGAACAGCTGTGGCAGTTCATCGAGGCCACATCGCCGAATCAAATTGCCTAGCGGAATGATTCGCGGGTCTCTATTCGTATCAAGCTTGGTCATCGGCTCGTCGGCCTTGATCAGATTGGTCAGGTGCTTTTGATGCAGAACGCTGTCGGCATGGACCGTCATGGTCCGAAATTTCCGAATCGTGAAACATTTGCCACCATGCCCAATTCTCTTTTGCCTCAGGATGACAGGCCCGGCAGACACCGACTTGATCAGAACAGCGACCAGCAGGAGCAGTGGCGACAGGAACACGAGCGCGAAGAGCGAACCCACAAGATCCAGAACTCTCTTCCACACTGGAATTTTGTCCGCGAATAGCGCTTGAGGCGGACCCTCGCACACGATCGAGGGTTCCCTTGTATTCTTATCTCCTTCACCACCGCTTTCGGCGGGAGTCCAGTCACCGGGATATGTGTAGATCCTGCATGTCGGCCGAGATGGCGACATCGTCCGCTGAATGTCGTCAGCCAACTTACAGGCACCAGTGGAAGACGTATAGGGCAAGATCACTCCGATCCGCTGGTTATCGAACCATCCTATTTTGTCAATCTGACGTATCCTCCGAGCGAGGGCTTGAATCAGATCGTGAGCCGGGCGGCTGACAGAGCCACCCTCCAGCAGCAGTAGGGAAAACCCGCGTTCATTTCGATCGGCGCGAGACCGCTCGATTTCAAGAGCTCTATGAAATTCTTCACGAGAGCAAACGCCTTCCATAATTCGACTGAGAGACAATGTGCACCTTCCGTAGTGTCGGATTTCGTCGCCAGCAGGAACTGTTATGCTGACGACTTTACCTCGTAGTCCAACAGCTCGGCAGTGGGGACGTAACGAATGATCCGAGCTGGATTACCAACGACGATAGCGTTGGCGGGCACATCCTTTGTCACGATGCTGCCAGCTCCCACGATTGCGTTCTCCCCTATCGTGACGTTACACAAGATCACACTGCCGCTGCCGATGGACGCTCCCCTCTTGACGAGAGTCCGTTGCACCGTCCAGTCGGACTCCGTTTGAAGATGACCCGCCGCGTTAGTGGCTCTGGGGTACAGATCGTTGATAAAAACCACATGGTGCCCAACGAATACGCCCTCTTCGATCGTCACACCTTCACAGATGAAGGTGTGACTGGAGATCTTGCAGTCGCTGCCAATCTTTGCGCCCTTTTGTATCTCGACGAACGCTCCAATCCTGGCGCGGCTTCCAATCTCGCAGCCATATAGATTGACGAAGCTGTAGATCTTCACGTCCTCGCCGAACTTCACATCGTCAGCTATGCAGCCTTTACTTTTTGAAGTTCGCGTTCGTGCTCCCATGTGTTCTCCCTTCCATTCTTCAGCGATTGTTCTGCTGCTTCGAGCAGCTCTACCACGCGGAGGCCGGCGTAGCCATCCGTGATTGGTGTTTCACCTGTCTCGATACATTGGATGAAATGCCTGGACGCGATTTCCAGGGCTTCGGTCTGGTCTACCTTGGGAACCAGCAGATCCCCAAGCCGATATTGCACCAATATTTTGTACCGATCCTGATTCTCGCGAATTTCGATACCCTTATCGAAGATCTTCACCTGATTGTCGGCATCAAGATGGTCATACACCACCATCTTTCGGCTGCCACCAATCAGAGTCCGGCGCAGCTTGACTGGAGACAACCAGTTCAAATGAAAGTGAGCGAGCGCGCTGTCTTCGAGTTCCACCGCAACGTACGCAATACTTTCTTGCTGCCACCCATTCCACCTGACAGGAGAAATTCCCGACGCCGATACGCGGATCGGATTCTTGTCCAGGAGATAAGTCAACAGCGAGAAATCATGGGGCGCGAGATCCCAGAGCACATTGACATCGGGCCGAAATAGGCCCAGGTTGAGCCGCACGGAGTCGAAGTAATAAATCTCTCCAAGCTCCCCGGACTGGATGATCTCCCTCAGTTTTCTCACAGCGCCGCAATATATGAAGGTGTGATCGACCATCAGGACCCGATCCTGCTCCTCCGCCACCCGAATCAGTTCCCTGGCCTCAGCACTGGTCCTGGTGATGGGCTTCTCAATGAAGACGTGCTTACGATTCTTTAGGCAAGCCGTGGCCAGTTCGAAATGTGTCGAAATCGGCGTGGCTATGACAATACCGTCTATCGAATCAGACTCCACCAGTTCACGTGCGTCGGTGGTCGCTTTCATTCCGGGATTGAGATGCCGAACGGCCTCGAGCCTTTCCGGCTGTTGATCGGCTATTGCCGTGACCTGGCAGCCCCTGACTTTAGAAAAATTACGAATCAAATTTGGGCCCCAATACCCACATCCAATTACGCCTATATTAATCATTTGTTGTGTCCTCACCCCTTACTGTCGACACATACTGGTCGAACAGATTGTTTGATGTGTTCATGCACGGGACTCCACGTAATCACGTATTAAGTTCGCAACATATTCGATCTGAGAGCTTTCAATTTCCGGAAACATGGGGAGAGACAGGATTCCATCAGCGCACTTCTCTGCCACCGGGCACGGTGATCCCTGGAAGCGAGCAAAGGCCGGAGTACGGTGTATCGGCGTGGGATAGTGAATCCCGGTTTGCACCCAATGATCCTTCAAGTACTCTTGCAGCCCACTGCGCCCGCCGTTCTCGAGGCGAATGACATATAGGTGATAGACACAAGTCACTCCGTCGGGTGCATATGGCGTCACGATATCTGTGGTGCGCGAGAGAAGTCTTCTGTACAGCTCTGCATGCCGCCGGCGAAGGTCATTGCGCTTTTCCAAACGTGCCAGCTTCAGGTTCAGTACGGCGGCCTGCAAGGTATCGAGCCGGCTGTTGTAACCGACAACGCTATGCTCATACTTCTTCAGGCCGCCGTGATCTCGCAGCATCCTCAAATTGGTGGCGATATCGGAGTCATTGGTAGTGACCGCACCCGCGTCGCCACACGCACCCAGGTTTTTCGCCGGATAGAAGCTAAAGCAGGCGACGTCACCCATGGATCCTGCTCGCCGGCCATAGTAGCGGGCGCCATGAGCCTGTGCCGCGTCTTCGATCACGCGAAGGCCATATCTTTTGGCCAGGTCGAGGATGGGTAGCATATCGGCCGGCTGGCCGTACAGATGGACAGGTATGATCGCCCGGGTTCGCTCGGTAATATGATGCTCGATTTGATTGACATCGATGGTGTAGGTATTCGGATCGATGTCCACAAATACAGGTGTTGCGCCTGAATGCACTATCGCTTCGGCGGTGGCTACAAACGAGTTCGCGGCGGTAATGACCTCATCGTCCCGTCCGATGCCCAACGCTTTGAGCGCCAGCATGAGCGCGTCCGTGCCATTGGCAACACCGATCGCATGTTTGACTCCGCAGAATTCCGCGAAAGACTTTTCAAACTCTTCGACGAGCGTTCCGCCCACGAAAGCGGCGCTGTCCAGAAGCCCCTCCCAAATATCACGAAGCTCATTTTGAAGCGCGTGATGCTCCGTCTTCAGATCCATGAACGGCACGATCATCCGGTGGCGTTCCCGTGGCTTTTCCTGAATCTCCTTCATAGGTTTCCTTACCCTCCTCCCTGTCTTCCTGCTACAGCCTGCTGTAAAGTCTTTCTGGTATCGGAAAGGTGCGTTTATTCAGCACCGCCCCCAGCAGTCGAATTCCGGCAGCGTCAAGGCTGTCTTTAGCTCTTCGTGCCGCTTCGCGCCGGGTGGTGTTCGCTTCCAATATCATGACCATGCCGTCGGCCATCCGTCCCAGGAGCGTCGCGTCCGCGTAGGCATTAATTGGAGGCGCATCGATGAGCACATACGTGAAGTTCTTTCTCAACTCCGACAATCGGGATTCAAGGCGATAAAAACTCAGAGGCGTTCGCCAATCCCCATTCACGGGCGCATAGGACAGCAGCCACAAATTGGAGCGGCCGGGTCGAACCAATTGCTGGGCGGGTGCGGACGCTAACTCATCATTGGAATTCCCGGGGTCTTCGATTTCAAAATGCCGATGAAGCGAAGGGGAGTGGAAATTCGCATCGACGAGGCAAACCAGCCCTTCGACACGGGCAGACAGAATTTCGGCCGTGCGGGCGCACATCCAGCTGCATCCGCTGCCTCGCTCGACGGCGGCAAAGATTACTACCTGTGGTATCGCCGTCCCCGTGAACACACGCTCGACCAATTTGATGGTTTCCTGGCAGGCCTGGTCCTTCAGTCCGGGTTGCTGTCCTTTCCTGTCCGAACGAACGACCGGCCGACAAACTCGGAAGAGCTCTCGGTCTGTGTCCACTTGTGGCAAAATCTGTAACTGGTCGTTCATTGCAGTAATTCCGTTCTTGGCACGGCGGCGAGCACGGGTATATCTAGAAAGGCCTCCACTTCGTACGGCGTCCGGAAAGATGGATCCAGGTAATCTGCGGTGAAGGCCAATCCGACACTCACCATCGAGGCCAACAACCCTCCCAGCACGAGGCTCAGCAGCGGCGACGGACTCGAGGGGAGAGTAGGCACCGTCGCTTCTTCGGCCACGGACACGTTAACGATCCGCTGCTGGTCCAATGCATCTCTGATCCGCGCTTCCTCCTGCTTGCGGGAGTAAAGCAGGAAGTTGTCTTCAGCGGTCTTAACCGAGCGCAGCAATCCCTGTTGAGCGATTTCGGCCTGATTCAGCTGGCGGGCCTGGTCCCGATAGGCGTTCACCGCGTCCGTCGTGGCCGCCAATCGGGCTTCAAGGGCCGCCATGTCCGTATGCGCTTTCGCCAGCTCAGCCTGGGCCCATTCATAGGTCGAATCCCGATCCGTAGTTTCTTCGCGCATCGGGCTGTTTTCTTCCCTGGCGACCGTTTCTCGTGTTTGGGCAATCTGGGCTTCCACTTCCCGAACGGGCCGGTAATCCGGCTCGAACTTGCTCAATAGCTCCGTGCGCTTCAGTTCCAGATTCAGAAGGGTGGACTTCATCTGCTGCAACAATAAGCCGTTGTCTATTGTCCGCATCTGCGTCGTGCGGCGTTCGGGCGCCGAGTCCGCCTGCTTTTCGAGGACGCGGATGCGTCGCTCCGTTTCCATGGCTGCCGCTTGGGTGTGGCGCAATTCAGCCTCGAACTCGTTCAGTTTCCTCAACGTGATTTCCTTTTCCATCGGCGCCGCGAAAACGCCTCTTTCTCTGCCGAATCCAGTCAGCCGTTCTTCGGCATTGATGAGTCCCTTCCGGTACTGCTCGGTCTGTTCTTGAAAGAAATCGAGAGCGCCAGGAAGACGGTGTACCGCAACATGCTTTTCGAGGTAGAGGGGGACGAGCGTCTGCAGTACTTGCGCCGACAATCGGGGATCGTGTGAGGCGTAAGTCACAACGATCAGTTTCGTCTTACGGAGTGGTGCAACCTCGAGGTCCTTTTGAAGACGGTCGACGGCACGGATGACTCGCATCCTATCGGCGGAAAGCTCCCCTTGCGAACGCCCCCTCGCTGCCGCGAACAGTGAACTGAGAACGGAATCTCTAGACTTCAAGTGGAGACCGCAGGCGAGAACCACTTTCTCCAATAGATCGCGACTCTTGAACAATTCCACTTCGGAGTTCACGTCTTGTTCGGTCAGGTCGGTGGCGACCGCGAACTGCCCGGGCTCCGCACTGACCACGGGGTCGACGCGTTCGCGCCGGACCATGATCTTGGTTTGCGCCTCATATTTGGCAGGCATGAACCACGCAATCAGAGCGACGCCGAAAAGTACCGTCAGGAAGGACACGATCATCAGGCGGCCATGCCGAAAGCCCACTGCCACCCAGTCACGGACCGTCCAGGATGATCGTGATCGCGGTCTGTTGATAAGTTCGGGACTATGTTCTTGCATAGCGAAAAGACTCAAAAACCAAACGGGTTGGCGTACAGTCCCACGGAGGGGACAGGGATAAATCGTTCAAGCCTGGCGAGATTGGACTTCGGGACGAAAACCATGTCACCGGGACGCAAATGCACGTCCTCATTCACATTGTGGTTGCGAACCATCCGCTTGATATTAAGCTTCGTGACTTCAACCCACTCATCGGAGACACGACGGAACAGCAGGACCTGGGAACTCTTGGATTGTCCGTTGAAGTGGCCGGCTATCGCGACCGCCTGAAGGACGGTCGTGTCGCCGCGTAAATCGTATTTGCCGGGGTGAGTTACTTCGCCGCCTACGATGAAATAGGGTTTTTCGAAATCCTTGAGCTCTACGGTAAGGACCGGATCGTGCAGAATCTTGCCGTAGGCGCTGCGCAGCGTCTCGACCAGCTCGGGTGTGGTCTTGCCTTGCACACGCATGTCGCCGAGACCGCGGAGATTGATGTAACCATCAGGTTGAACTGTGACGCTCTGATTGAATTCCGGTGTAAACGAAAAGTTCACATCCAGAACGTCACCTGCACGGAGTCGATAACGAGGGTAGCGTTCCTGCAACACGGGCCCCTGACTGGCTGGACCAGGCGCGCCCTCACTGCCGGCTGCCAAACCGGCCGCGACCTGCTGACGACTCTCTCCATAACGGACGTTTGCGGTGAACGCTAAAAGCACCAACACAACTGCTATCGGCCGAAATCTATTCTTCATCGTTGTTTCGTGTTCCGCTCTACTTACAGGATGACCTACTCGTGCATGCGATGGGCCAGTGCGCGACGCTCAAGCCAATTCGCTCATGAAAAGAGCTTTGGCCGAAATCGATGTGTACTTCGAGTGTGAATTGCAATTCATTGTGAAAAGCGATTCCAAAAAAAGTGTGCATCGCTTTTCCCACTAATGAAGATTCACCGGCGTTTTCACACTGAAGAAAGTTCACTGGCCTGGCGGAAACGCAAGAGAAGTTCGTTGGCTTTGAATGCCGGGCGATTGCCGCGCGTCGGCCCGCACCTTAATGGAAGACTCGGTGCACCAGTTACTGCCAGAACTGAAAAACCATCCTGAGCTAAAACGCCAGTTGATTTCGGAAGGGCGACTACGCCGGCACACCTATGGCGTCAGGAGCTGGTCTGAACTTGATTATGGAACTTCACATTAACGGTCAAAAACTGGGCGCATATGTAAAAGGCACAGAGGAGTTGAATGAAGGGGAGCAAGGCCACCTCCGAACCTGCGAGACATGTTCCGATCTCTTCCGCGAACTCCTGCTCTCGACTGGAGAAGAGACCAAGAAGCCGGACTAGAAAGCGTCTGCCCCCGAATCAGTGCGGAATCTCATCAAGAAATAGTGACGCGGTCCCGGCGCCACGCCTGGGAATACGTTCTGCCGCCCCGCGTCCGTCACAAGACTGCTTTTTATTGTGAATACAAAGACCTATTTTCTGAGAACATCTGTTCACACAAAATGTGAATCTCGTTTCATAACAATGTGTGAGCCGCCAGTTGATCCCTCTTTCAATTTAAATGTTTCTGCATGGTTTGGGAAATGCGTCGCTGTGGTCCCCGACTTGCGCAATTGCATGAGCATCATCCGCAAGCGTCGACGAAATTTTCAACTGCGACTTGCTTATGCGAGAGTCCTGCTTGTGACGATCGGCTGGGGTCTGGGACCGGATTACCCGGGCGTCGCGGACCCCCGGATCCAACTGGCCACGGCGAGTGTACTCAATCGGCTCCTGGGTATTTCGCCGCAGCCCTAATTTTTCTTGTGCCTGACATATGTGCAGCATGATCGGTTATATCGGACCACGGCCCGTGTCTCAGATGCTCACCAGCAGCCTGGGACAGCTTGAATGCAATGGGGATGAATCCTGTGGCATCGCATTGGTCGACGCTGGTACGCCCAGGATCGTTCGTTCTGTGGGTGACATCGCTCGACTGGAAGCAACGGTCGCAGAGATCGAGAGCCCTGAAAGCGCGCTCGCCTGCGGCATTGGCCAAACGTCCTCCATGGCGCAGGACAAACCAACCTGGGAGAAGGGCCACCCTTATCAGGACTGCAAAGGACAAATCGTAGTTGTCCACAGCGGGACCATTGAAAACTATGTCGAACTCAAGCGCCAGTTGACCCTCGAAGGACATTCTTTCCACACCGCAACGGACTCTGAAGTCATACCCCACCTGATCGAAAAGTATTTCGAAGGCAACATCGTCAAGGCAGTAAAAAGCGCGTTGCTAGAAATCCGGGGCTTCCTGGCAATACTGGTGATTTCAACGGAGGACGAGCTCCGAATCGTTGCGGCACAATGCGGCTCGCCGCTGATAGTTGGGCTTGGCAACGGGGAGAACTTCGTCGCGTCGGATATCCCGCCGCTGTTACCGCACACTTCCAGTGTGATCGCGATGAACGACGGTGAAATAGCGGTCATTCGGCATCAATCCATCGAACTTCAAACACTGGACGGAAAAGCCTTCTCATCCGAGCGTATTCCCTGCCCGGCAGACGTCGCCGAGCGGCAGGGTTTTTCGCACTTCATGCTCAAGGAGATCTTCGAGCAACCGACAATCATGCGGCATGCCTGCCGCGGCCGCCTGAATGTTGATATTGGTGTGGTTCTCGAAGAAGAGCTTGGACCCGCCGAAATCTTCAGCTCCGTTCAGCGAGTCGTCATCGTAGGGCGTGGGAGTTCCCGGCATGCGGCCCTGGTTGGTGAATTTTTCATCGAGTCGTTTGCTCGACTCCAGGTGGAGGTGGATTACGCCGCCGAGTTCCGATATCGCGACGCCCCGCTCGGCCCGGACACCCTGGTGATCGCAGTCACTCGATCGGGCGAGACAGCCGATACTCTTAGCGCCATGGAAGAGGCGCAGCAGAAAGGCGCCTTCGTTCTTTCAGTGTGCAATGCCGCGGGAAGCCTGGCAGCCCGGTTGGCGGATTCTGTCCTGTACACGCGCGCGGGACTGGAAACCGGAGTATCCCCCACCAAGACTTTTACGATGCAACTGCTGGCTTTATATCTGATCGGTCTTTTCCTGGCGCGGGTCCGCGGCACGATGACAAGAGAAGAAGTTCTCCGAAGGGCTCGCCTGTTGACTCGAGTGCCCGAACAAGTCGAGCAAATCCTGGATCGCAGCTCGGCCATCTCGGCGCTTGCGGAGGTTTTCTCCAATTATCACCACGCGCTTCTTCTCGGAAGCGGCATCAACTACCCGATTGCTCTGGAAGGCGCCGACAAGCTGAAGGCCATTTCCCATGTACACGCGGATGCGTATCCCACGGCGGAACTGCATCACGGACCTTTTGGTTTGATCGAGAAGAACATGCCCGTCGTTATTCTGGCGCCGAATGACCACAACTACAACGAAACCCTGGCGAACCTGACAGAAGTAAAGGCTCGTAATGGCGTTGTGCTTGCGATCGCGACAGAAGGCGATCACGAAATAACCGCGAAGGCGGATTATACGTTTCAGATTCCGAAAGCCGATCCTTTTGTAAATCCCTTCCTGTCGATAATTCCGTTGCAACTGTTTGCGTATCACATCGCAATGCTGCGCGGCATCAATGTAGATAAACCGCGTGGACTCATGACGCGCGGCGCCTCTGGATCTGCCACTTCTTGAGCTTGTTCAAAAGAGCCTTGTAGCAGATATTCAAACGTCGCGCGGCATGACGGCGATTCCAATTGCTTTGTTCAAGGACGCGCAAGACGACTTCTCGTTCTGCGCGGTCGGCTGCCATCGCCGAAATGGTCTTCAAGGAAACAGAATCCTCCGGGGATGGGAATTGTATGACTTCCGCAACGCCGCCTCCGGCACCGGCGGCCGCGGCAGCAGCAGCGGCCATTTTTGGCGGATCAGGCTCAGGCGGTGCCGCACCGACTTCCATGTCCAGTTTGGGAAGTATGAGGTATCGCCTCACCGTATTTTCGAGCTGGCGGACGTTGCCCGGCCAGTTGTGGCGCACGAAGACATCGATTAAATCGGCCGGGAACTGCTTGAGGGAGCTTCCCAGTGCCTCTCGATGCCTTTTCAAGAAGTAATCGCAGAGAACGGGAATGTCTTCCTTTCGTTCGCGAAGTGGCGGAATAGTGATTTTGACCACGTTAAGCCGGAAGTAAAGGTCATTGCGGAATTCACCCCGTGGCACGGCTTCATCCAGCCTGCGATTTGTCAGCGCCAGCACCCGCACGTCAACTTTAACGGGTCGCCTCCCGCCCAGCTTGCTGAACTCGCCATCCTCCAGAACGTGGAGCAATTTCGCCTGGAGACTCGGCGACATCTCTCCGATTTCATCCAGGAGCATGCAGCCTTTGTCCGCGAGTTCAAATTTCCCCGGTTTTTCACCGACAGCGCCCGTGAAGGCACCTCGTTCATAACCGAACAGCTCCGATTCGAGGAGATCATGTGGAAGAGCCGCACAATTCACCTTGACCATTGGTTTGTCTGCGCGCTTCGAGTGGCGGTGAATGAACCGCGCCAGCACTTCCTTGCCGACACCGGATTCTCCCAGAATCAGAACCGGAACGTCGGCGCGCGCGACCTTTGTGGCGAGGTTCCAGATCTCCCGCATCTTTTCACTATGGGAAATGAACACGGCAACGTCCGGATCCGCCTCGTAAGTGTATTCGGGGGTTGGCGGGGGGCTCGAGCCACCCTCCTCCTTTTCCTGTGCCGCCTTGATAGCTTCGACAAGATCCGCCGGGTCGACAGGCGTCACCAGTGCGTCAGACGCACCAAGTTTCAGCGCCTCAACCACGATCCTGATTTGATTTGGAGCAACAAGGACCACAACCGGAATGGGAGGAACCGCTTTTCTTGCCGAGATGAGAAGGTTCAGGCCCGGTGTCCCCGACTCGATAACACTCAGGACGATGGCTGCGGGACGCTGATCCGGGCGGAATTCGACCGGTTTCTCGGGGACGTTCTCAACAAGATAACCCTCCGACGAAAGTACCTTGGAAAACTGTGACACCATATTGGCGTCGGAATTCACCAGCCAAACCCGTGGTGGGTTCATATGCGCGTAAGAATCCTAATCTTTGCTGAGGAGACATCCGTGCGCCCCCAGACGACGTATTGTTATTGTTGAGCGACGTTATCTGCCGTCTTAATGTGCTTGCCTACCGGACCAAGTCCATGGTCCAAAGTAGCAATGCAATGACAGGCTTGGCGCCCATCTATTCGATTTCCCCAAAAAGGAAATCGACTACCTTTCCGAAGCGGGACAGAAAATAGAAGAAGCGTCCTTCACCTTTCAAATCGAATCCCTGAAACGCTGCCAACCTTCTTAGTCATCAGGTTCAAGTGAAGAACTTCGCTTCAACCTGTGCACCCGGACTTCCAAAAAGCATATGTACGCTAAGCAACACTATCTGAAGCTGCTAGTGCCGATGACGTGCGACAAGATGAGAGAATTGCAGTTCCACTACGGGCGTATTTGCCCACACGCGCTGGGAGGCACGGGTCTGATTCCCCGGTATACCGCTGCAAGAATTCAAGTTGTTCCGGTTTTTTCTCACATCCAAACGTATCGCACTACGAAGAGCGCCGTGAACAGTACCATGAGCCAGTGGAGTTTGCGGTAGCGGCCCGAGATGAGACACAGCAGAACATAGGAAATAAAGCCGAAGGCGATGCCGTCCGTGATACTGAACGTGAAGGGAATGAAGGCGATCGTGATGAAGGCGGGAATGTATTCAAGCGGATCGTCCCATTCAATTCGTCCGACATTGCGCATCATGAAGGCGCCCACCACGATAAGCGCGGGAGCTACCGTCGGATAGAGCGTAAGTCCCGCGGGGTTCTTATAGCCTTCGCCGATCATTTGAGCCAGCGGCGCAAAGAACAATCCGGAAAGCATGAGCAGGCCCGTTACGATGTTCGCGAGACCCGTCTTTGCGCCCTCGGCCACGCCCGCAGCGCTTTCGATGTAGCTCACCACCGGTGAATTTCCCAGCAATCCGGCAACACAAGTTCCGACGGCGTCCGACAGCAGCGCTTCGCGAGCGCGCGGGAGCTGGCCGTCGCGCATGAAACCGCCCTGTTCAGCGATGCCGATGAGAGAGCCAATGCTGTCGAAGAGATCGAGAAAGAAAAAGATGAAGATCACGGGCACCGCGCCAAGTTTCAGGGCCCCGAGTATGTCCAGCTTGAAGGCAATCGGAGCAATTGAGGGCGGCGCGCTGACGAGACCATGGAACCGAACGATTCCAAAAATGAGACCCAGAAGCGTGCTGGTGAGGATTCCTGCGAGGATCGCGCCGCGGGAGCGGCGGACCAGCAGAATGGACGTCACGACGATGCCGGCAGCGGACATCCATACCGCCGGATGGTGAAGGTTGCCCAGCGTGACCAGCGTCGCCGGATTCGCCGCGAGGAATCCGCTCCATTCAAGTCCCACCAGCGTGATCAAAAGGCCGATTCCGACGGCGATGCCGCGCTTGAGGGAGTCCGGAATGGCCTGCACCAATGCTTCCCGAACGCCCCAGATCGACATGAGGAGAAAAATCACCCCCGAAATGAAAACGGCTCCGAGCGCGACCTGCCAGGAATAGCCCATGCCGGCAACCACCGTGAATGCGAAGAAAAAGTTGTGTCCCATCGCTGGAGCGACGGCGATGGGATAGTTCGCAAGAAAGGCCATCAGGAAACAGCCAAATGCGCTGACGATGCAGGTAGCGGCAAGGACGGCCTGAAAGTCCATGCCGGTTGTGGAAAGGACTGCCGGCTGAACAAAGATGATGTACGACATCGTCATGAATGTCGTCAGGCCGGCCAGGGCCTCGGTGCGGATGGTGGTGTTGTTGTCGGTCAGGTGGAAGGTCTTCTCGAGGAATGGTCTCAGCATTTTTTAACTGCGGATGAAACCTGAAGGGAAATTAGCCGCAGATTACGCGAATTACGCAGATGGGCGCATCTAAAGAACATTTTAAGCGCCCATCTGCGTAATTCGCGTAATCTGCGGCTAATTTCCCTTCAGGTTTCATCCCAACTTAAACTCATATCTTCCCCGCCACCGCGTCGCCCACCTCGCGGGTTCCAAGGTTCCCCCCCACATCCTGCGTGAGCTTCCCTTCATTCACGCACGCGATCACGGCATCCTCCACCGCGCGGGCGGCTTCACCCAGCCCAAGATGCTCCAGCAGCATCGCGACGGTAAGGATCGAACCCATGGGATTGGCGAGGTTCTTACCGGCCAGGGGCGGGGACGAGCCGTGCACGGGCTCAAACAACGACACGCCATTTGGATTGATATTCCCGGACGCCGCCATTCCCAGCCCGCCCTGCAGCGCCGCCGCCAGGTCCGTGACAATGTCGCCGAACATGTTGTTCGTGACCACGATCTGAAAATCTTTCGGCTGCCGCACAAACAGCAACGTCAGCGCATCCACATAGAGATGGTTCGTCTGAATTCCCGGATATCGCGCCGAAACCTCCTTGAAGCAGCGCTGCCAGATATCGCCCGCATACGCCATCACGTTCGACTTGTCGCTCATGCAGATCTTCGTTTTCCGGTGCCTCCGGGCGTACTCGAATGCGTAGACGATAATTCGTTCCACACCTTTCCGCGTGTGGATCTCCACCTGGCTGGCGACCTCGTCCGCAGTCCCCTTCTTGAAAACACCGCCGGAATTGACGTACGCGCCCTCCGTGTTCTCCCGAATCACGGTGAAGTTCACATCGTTCACGCCAACGCCCTTCAACGGACAGAGCTTTTCGTGCAACAACTTCACCGGCCGGACATTCGCGTACAAATCCAGTCCGAACCGCAGGGCGAGAAGGATCTCGGCGGCGTGCTTGTTATCCGGAACTCGCGGATCTCCGACTGCGCCGAACAGGATTGCATCGAAATCCCGGCGCAACATTTCGAACGCGCCGGGCGGCAGCGTGATTCCTTCGCGGAGATACTTCTCCGCACCCCAGTCCAATTCCGTGAACTCGAGCTTGCGGCCGAGCGTTTCGTTGACCCGCCCCAGCACCTTCATCGCTTCGCGAGTGACGTCGACACCGATCCCGTCGCCCGGAATTACGGCGATTCTCTTCATGACTGGTTAAGATCCCACCAGATTGTTGTACTCGGTCATCAGCGCCTGGAGGTGCGACTCTTCGTCGTTGGCGAACTCCATGAAAATCTTCTTTCCCCTGGCGTCCGTAATCTGTTTCGCGAAGTCCTGGAAGAATCGATGCGACCGGCGTTCCAGATCCATGGCGATGTTCAGCGCGTCGAGATCGGTGGTGGAGTCCTTCACCTCGATCCTCAGAAGCGCCTTTTGCGGGAAGATGTCCTCAGCGATCTTGCGGCTTATCGGCAGCCGCGCGGGCTCTCGCTTGAGCCATTCGTTCTTCTGAAGGAGGGAGCGGTATTCCTCCTGCAGCCGCCGCAGGTGGTCCGACTCCTCGGCGGCAAGTCTCTGAAACATGATTCGGCCGCTGCTGTTCTTCGTCTTTCTCGAGGCGTTTGTATAGAAGCTGTAGCCGCGGCGCTCAATGGCCAGCGTCAGCTCGAGCGCGTCCCGCACGACGGTGGTTTCCAGACGCTGCCGTTCATTCACATCGGCGGATTTGCGCTCTTCGCGCAAGCACGCCTTGCAGATGCCCAGGATCGCGTACCGGCTGTAGCGTTCTTCGAAACCATGCTCGGTGGTCACACGGAGAATAAGGCTCTCGATTTTGCGCGAAGGGAACTCGACAGTGCTGCCACAACGGTTGCAAATAAAGTGCAGATGATTCGGCTGCTTGATGACCGGCTCGTATCGAGTCATTCCATGAAGCTTCGATTGACGAATAAACCCGGAAACCAGCAGGATTTTAAGCGTCCGATAGATCGTTGCAAGACCGATCCGATGGCCTTTCTCGAGGACGATGTCCCGGATTTCTTCGACGGAAGGGTGCCCCTTCGCTTCGAGAAGGACGCCCCAAATCAGCGCCCTTTGCGAAGTCTTCTTGAGCTTTTTGTCGGCAAGCAGCTTCTGAAACTCTTTCCGTTGTTTCATCAAAGCCCGATTATACGCTATAGTTTGTATGGCTTTTCCCGAAAGGAACCTTATGAAGAAGCTCGCTCTGGCCCTGACGCTTACGCTTGCCTTGTTGGGCTGCAATTCCAGCGGCCCGAGAAGGCTCACACCCGAGCAGGCCGTGAGTTCGCCGAAAGGACCCGCTCCTGAATTCGATCTGGTGAACGTCGCCGGCGGCAAATTGTCATCGGCCGATTTCAAGGGTAAGGTCACGGTCGTCGACTTCTGGGCAACGTGGTGCGGGCCATGCATCGCGGAAATTCCCAACTTCAATAAGCTGCATGAAGAGCGCGATGGCAAGGGTGTGCAGATGCTGGCGATCACAGTCGAGTCCGGATCGCTTGACGACATCAAACCCAAGGTCGCGGAATTCAAGATGAAATATCCGGTGCTGGTGGGCAATGATGCAGTGGTCGAAGGCTTCGGCGGGCTCCTGGGATTCCCGACGACATTCATCGTCGACAAGAACTGGCGGATCTACAAGCGGTACATGGGCATGACCGCGAACAAAAAAGATCAGATCGCCAAAGATATCGACAAGCTCCTCGCCGCAGAAGCGTCCGAGTAGTTACAGCGGAATACTCACGGCAAACAACAGGAACTTCGAAAAGAATTCCCCGAACAATAACGCAACAACCGCCAGGTAAAGCAGGCCTGTGGCGGCTTGCGTGTGCCGGATTCGAACGGTGCTCCAGATCATCGCAGCGAGGATGATGGGGACTACCACTCCAAAGATGATCCGCGGCCAGAAGAACATCCCCTGCTGGATCATCAACTCTCTCAACACCGCGATGAACGGGACCGGTTGCTCCATCTGCACAACAATAAATGAAGCAACAATGGTGAGGATTCGAATCCCGATCGCCCCCATAAGCACCTTCGTCAGGCGCATGAGTGGCTCGATGGGCAGTTTCGGGATGACCAGGTACCAGTGGCCGAACACCATCGTGAGCATGACGGACCCCAGCAGCGCCGTGGCCGCCAGGTGATTGACGAGAAGCATCCAGTTTTCCCAACCCCCAAGGGCCATCAGCCGGGTAAACGCGAGCGAATCCGTGGCCACCGAGACGAGGCCTGTGGCCGTGGCCCCAACCAGAAGAACGAATGCAGCGTTGAACTTGTCCACGTCCACCACGCGGTTGTAGATCGTTGTCAATATCGCGGAGACGAGGAGAAGGATGACCGGAACCTGATTCTCCCTCACCGGTGACGGAAACATGAAATTGAATCCCAGCGTGACGCCGAGCAGAATCGCCGCCGTCAGGCTGGCGAACTTGAAAAAGCTGTTCCCAATACTGCGGGGAGAAATAAAGAGCAGCGTGAGGAGCATCCCCACACCGAGCTGAGAGAATAAGAAGAAGAATGTTGAAGAAATCATACGTGCAGAGGAAGCCAGAAGCCAGAAGCCAGAAGCCAGAAGGAAAGCAGCCAGGAAGCCGGCAGCCAGAAGCAGCCGCACTTCTTCTGGCTTCTGGCTTCTGGCTTCTGGCTTCCTTTTTCTTTGTGTTTCCTCACGTTACCTACAGTCCGATATATGCCGCCGCCGCATCTTTCACCCGATCACGTCTGTCCCACACGCCGCGGTCGATCAGCACGAAGAACTTCCAGAGCGCCTTGTGCTTCTCCTTCAGTATACGGATTTCCTCGTTGTTGCTCCCGGAGAGTGGCCGGACCTGTCCTCCCTCCAGCCTCACGAGAACATCGGCTTCGGGCAACGACATACCGAACGAGGGGCAATAAATGATGATCTCCTGTGGCTGAATCCCGGATGCCCGTGCAATGCTCATTTCGGCGGCCTCGCGCGCTTCCAGGTCATGGTGGAATCGACTCACGATCTCCTGCCGCCGCTTCTCCCCGATATCGACGGTCAAAACATAGCAGGCGCGATACAGCTGCCTCGATTCGAGACAATTCAAAAGATGCGCGACCGCCACGTTTCGCGTATAGAGTTCCCGCAGCGTCCAGATCAATGTTTCGTCCTTTAATGCGCGCAGCTCTGTGACGGGGAGTCCCTCTTTTAGAGCCCACTCCACGGCCTTCGAAATCATCGCGCCGGATGAAATCTTCGTATGGTGGAAGTAAACCCGCTCGGAAAGGGTGTAACGAATCCGCAGGAGGTTGACCAGCTCGGAAAGCGCGTCGTGCCGAAGCATCCCGTTCTTCTCGAGGTTGATCACCAGCCGTCCGTTCTCCAGGATGAAGGACTCGAAAACGCGTTGATCGTAAAACTGTGACAATCCGCAGAAATAGGTATCCCGGCGCAGGTAGTCCAGGAGATCAGCGCTTATGGCGCCGCCGGTGATGTCTGCTCGATAGTTTTCGTCGACAGTCAGGATGTTTATGACTTTCTCCTGCAGCCCCTCCCTTTTCAGAATTCGTCCGATGGCCGACTCGCGCAGGAAGTAATTCACCCTCTCTTCGTCTTTATCGTGGCGTGGAAGGACACGGCGCTCATCTTCGAGAGTATGGCCGAACGGGATGTGGGTGATGTCGTGCAGCAGCGCCGAGACACGGATCAGGGTCTCGTCATCGGGTGAAATCGTCCCGACGCGGCGGACCTTTTCCAGTATCCGGTGCGCCATCCAGGACGTTCCCAGGGAATGCTCGAATCGTGTATGGACCGCAGAGGGAAAAACGAGATAGGCTGTTCCGAGTTGCTTGATGCCGCGAAGCCGTTGGAACTCGGGCGTGTCCATCAATTCGACCTCGAGAGGTCCCATCTCGATGTCCCCGTGGACGGCGTCGCGAATAAGCTTTTTCTTACTATTGGAGGCCATGGCTATCGACTCGTTTTCGCATCCCTTCTACGACATCGAAATTGAACGCCTAAGCGTAACGGATGAAATCCATCTAGTGAAGATCTTATCCATAGACGGGCGGCGTTTTACCTACGAACTGCGCGCCCCGCTGACCGAAGACGCTATCACATTTATGAAGGGACTGATGGACGCCGCCGTCTTCGGCGATCTCATCATCGAGCCTTTTCCCGAGGGCCTGGAAGCCCGCGAATCCCCGTCCCGCCTCAAGAAACACTCGTGACAGCCGGGACACGCTTCTGCTACGATTTTCTCGATTGCCGATGGGACGTCGTCCAACGGTAGGACCGCAGACTCTGGATCTGCTTATCGGGGTTCGAATCCCTGCGTCCCAGTTCGACTTAGCGAATTGCATTCGCTACCGTACCCAAAAACGTACCCATACCGGACGGCCCAGGCATAGGGCCGTCGTCAGTGCTTTGCTTACGGAGTTGCACCCGATGTCGCGCACGAAAAAGATGAAGAAAGCGGATGCTGTAAAAAACATCCCGGTGATTGATGTAGAAAAAGCGTTTCGGCAGGTTGCGGGACGAATGGAGCAAATACGGTGCGAATACGGCAGCGCCGAGGCTTACCAAGAAGAATTCCGATCCAAGCACCAATCCAACGAATCCAACCGGCAAATAAAAAAGAGGCGCTAGGCCTTCCTTCCTTTTGATAAAAGCATTTGCGCCATTGCATTGGCGTGGCTGTGTTGTTTTCTTGGGACCATGTGTCCGTACAGGTCCACCGTTACCTGAATCGAATGATGGCCCATGTATTCCCTTAGATCCGATAGCGGCGTACCCTGGGCCAGCATGTAGCTCGCATAGCAATGGCGAAGATCGTGCAGCCGCAACGTGGGCAGGCCCGCCAACTTCCGGACCGGGTAATATTTTGTTGTGCGGAATCGCGGCTCATTGATGTACCCGCCATCTTCACTAGGAAATACCAGCTCTGGCATGGGCTTTCCTTTTTTCAACCAGGCAGCCTTTTGCGCCGTCCGCCACTGCTTTAGGATGGACACCAATTCATCCGGGATCGGTACGGTTCGAAATGATTGGCTTTTCGGAACCTTCTCCGTTTTGAACCGTGTCAATGTCCGCTGAACAAGGATTCCCTTCCCGTCGAAATCAACCGCCGGCCATTTCAGAGCGAACATTTCTCCCCGGCGCAGGCCGGCAAATAAAGCGACCGACACGAGCGTGTATAATTTTTGAGATTTTTGGGCGCACAGTTTGAGCAAGTTCTGCAGTTTCTCGGGCGGCGGAATAGTGAACTTGTGCGCTGCCACCTTCGCGGAGGTTTCTTTTTTGAACTGACCCTGGCGCACCCACGGATTCTCGTCGATTCGGAAGCGCCGGTCACGGTCGGCAATAACGTGGTTAAACATGCCGCGCATGGGTGCGATGATGTTGCGAACGGATGCTTTGCTTAGCCCGCAGGATAGCTTCTTGCTAATGAACAGCGCGGCCGTTTTGCGAGTGATTTCATCAAGTCGCTTACTGCCAAACTCCGGTATCAAGTGCCGATCAATGGCCCAGCGATCAATGTGCTGCGTCTGTGGACTGTCGCTGTGTTCGACCTGAACGTACAGCTTGAACCATTCTTCAATGGCATCCTTGAGCGTGGGTGCCGGTTGTGCCTCCGCCACACCGTGATGGCCTCGAATTAGATCAATGTAGTGGGCATTCGCAATCTTTAGTGCCTCCTGCCGCGCTTTTTTGGTGCCATCGTCTTCGATGTCTGTGCTGTGCCGGTGGTGTTTTCCCTTGTGGTTGAACTTGAACCAGAAGATTCTGCTGTCCGGTCGTTTGAATAATGTCATCTGCCTCCTTTCAGTTAGAGCGATATATAAACCGCGCGGGTACGGCTGTCAACGATTCAGTTCACTTTTCAGATAGCGCACTGTCGATCCGTGTTTGATGAAGCGCGGCCCCGTGCCGGCCGCGCGCCACTTTCGAAGCGTCCGGACGGTCACACGCAGCAGCATCGCAACCTCAGCGGATGTGAGATATTCGGCGTCCGCCAAAACGGACGCCTCCTGTCTGCGATACTTCGTCGCAAGCTGGGTTTTGCTTTTCATTTGCCAATCCTCTGTCTCTCGATTCACCGCAAAGCGGCGATGAGGAACAACTCCGAGATCTGTCCTTCAGGGTTCGTCTGATCAACAAACAGGTTCGAAATCATAGCGATCCTCCGAGGAGTCGTACCCTTTTACCCGCAGGACTTCATTCACGAACCGCTTTCCATCCCGCCGCTCGATGTGTACGATTAGGTCAAGAGCGTCGGCGATGTTCGCCCGCACCGTCCGGTGCGGCAGTTCGATCCCGGCTATCATCACGCATGTCGCAAAACGCGTCACCGTCTGCCGCCCAGAGTTGGCGTGGATCGTGGATAGGGTTCCTTGATGTCCTGTGTTCATGGCTTGTAGGAGATCGAAAGCTTCCGCGCCTCGCACCTCTCCAACCAGGATCCGGTCCGGCCGCGTGCGCAGGGTGGCGCGAAGAAGGTCTCGCATGGTTA
>Ga0137409_10000116_pt1 | contig 73629 bp, 65 predicted proteins | sample CZODoug1_16funga_FD_122059 | JGI IMG/M metagenome (GOLD analysis project Ga0137409, IMG submission 122059) | Vadose zone soil fungal communities from Angelo Coast Range Reserve, California, USA - CZODoug1_16fungal (Hybrid Assembly) | ecosystem: Environmental > Terrestrial > Soil > Vadose zone... | reverse complement strand
CCCAGGGGTCGAGTTCGTTCCGGAAGACAATCTCGTCGGCCGCGCCGTCGGGATCTGGATGAATTGGCGCTGGCCTTCCGAAGGAGGACCGATATGGCGTCGCATCGGGAAGGGCATCGAATGAGCCGGTCGGCCCGCAACGGCCAATCGGGGATCACCGCTATTGGGTTCCTGATCCTCGCCGTGCTGGTCGGGGTGGTCGGCCTCGCCGGCCTCAAGCTCACGCCCATGTACATCAAGAACATGGCGCTCTCGCGGCTGCTCCAGGACCTGCCGAGCCAGCTTCGCGGCGAGGTGGTATCGCCGGTGAGCATCCGCACCGCCATCGACAAGCGGCTCGAGATCGAGACCATGGAGCTGCCGAAGGACAGCATAAAGATCGCGCCGAGCAGGAACGGCTACAGCGTGCACATCACGTACGAGAACCGAGCGCCGTATGCCGGGGGCATCTACTTGCTCCTCGAGTTCGACAAGCAGGTAGAGATCCAGAAGTGACCGGCGCTCGAGCCCAATGGGCCGAGACGCACCTGGGGTATGTCTTCGTCGATCCTGCGTTGCTCGAGCGCGCGCTCACGCACCGCAGCGCATCCAAGGACAACAACGAACGCCTCGAGTATCTCGGCGACTCGTTCCTGAATTTCGCCATCGCCCGGCGGCTGTACATGCTGCGCCCCGACGATACCGAGGGGGACTTGAGCCGCGCGCGGGCGGCGCTCGTGAAAGAGCCGACGCTCGCCGCGGTCGGCCAGCGCCTGAAACTCGACGAGCAGATCATCCTCGGTGCCGGTGAGCTGCGCTCGGGCGGCGCGCAGCGGGGCGCCGTGCTCGCGGACGCGGTCGAAGCGCTGATCGGCGCCGTGCTGCTTGACGGCGGATCGGCCGGGGCGGAAGCTTTGATCGATCTCTTGTTCGCGGCCGAGTTCGCGCAGCTTCCGGCTGCTGCAGAGCTCAAAGACGCGAAAACCAAGCTGCAAGAATGGTTGCAGGGTAACGGGTTGCATCTTCCGGCGTATACCGTGAGATCCGTGCAAGGGCGCGACCACGACCAGACGTTCGTGGTGAGTTGCGAGGTAGAAGAAAGAAATGCGAGCACCACGGGTCATGGAGCCAGCCGTCGACGCGCCGAGCAGCAAGCAGCCGCTGCGATGTTGTCGGTGCTGACGGGTGAGCACGCTTGAGAGCAGCCGCTGCGGTTTCGTAGCGATAGTTGGTAGGCCGAACGTCGGCAAGTCCACTCTGCTGAACGCGCTGGTCGGCGAGAAGATCAGCATCGTCACGGACAAGCCGCACACTACGCGTCAGCGCGTGCTCGGCGTGCTGAATCGCGGCGCGGACCAGGCGGTGTTCATCGACACGCCCGGGCATGCGCGCCGCACGAAGCGCGCGCTCCATCGCCTGATGGCGCGGCAGATCCACCAAGCGCTCGAGGACTGCGACGTCGCGTTGCTCGTCGTCGAGGCGTCTGGCATGACGTCGCAAGACTACGCGCTCATCGAGATTCTCGGCGACAAGCTCGACCGCACGTTCCTTGTGCTCAACAAGATCGACGCGCTCAAGAGCAAGACCGAGGTCCTGCCGACGCTCACCAAGATGTCCAAGCAGCCGTTCGCAGCGCTGATTCCGGTCGCGGCGAAGACCCACGACAATCTCGATCACCTGGTCGCCGAGCTGTTCGCGCGTCTGCCCGAAGGGCCGGCCCTCTTTCCGCTGGACATGGTCACCGATCGCGATCTCGCGTTTCGCGTCGCCGAGGTGATTCGCGAGAAGCTCATGACGCTCGTCCACAAGGAGGTGCCGTACGGGCTCACCGTGGAGGTCGAGCACCTGGGCACCAACGAGGAGGGCCAGCGCGTCGTGCACGGGCTCGTGTGGATCGAGCGCGAGAGTCAAAAGAGCATCGTCATCGGCAAGCAAGGGCAGGTGCTCAAGCAGGCCGGCACCGCCGCACGGCTGGAGCTCATGAAGCTCATGGGCGATCGCGTGCACCTCGAGCTCTGGGTCAAGGTTCGCGAGCACTGGGCCGACAGCGAGCGCGAGCTGCAGCGGCTCGGCTTCGACGTCTGATGAGCGAGCGCGAGCAGGTCCTGCTCGAAGGCGGCTTCGTGCTGCACCAGCGGCCGTATCGCAACACGAGCCAGCTGCTCGAATGCGTGACGGCGGCGCACGGCCGCGTGGGGCTCGTCGCGCGCGGCTCGCGGCGCCCCGCGAGCCGGCAGCGCGCCCTGTTGCAACCGTTCGTTCCTTTGCGCCTATCGTGGATTCGCCGCGGCGACCTCGGCCGTCTCACTCAGGTCGAGGCGTCTGCCTTGCCCTTCGATCTCGCGGGGTTGAGCCTGCTCGCGGGCTATTACGCCAGCGAGCTGCTGCTGCGCCTCACCGCTCGGGGCGATCCCAACGCCGAAGTTTTTTCCTGTTATAGTCGCTGCCTCGCGCAACTGGCGGCGCACGCGAACGTTGCGCGGGCGCTGCGTCTCTACGAGCTCGACCTGCTGCGCGCGCTCGGTTACGGCCTCGAGCTCGACGCCGAGGCGGACACCGGGCTGCCGCTGCGCGGCGACTCGACGTACGTCTTCGAGCTCGAAGCCGGCGCGCGCGTCGTGGCTAAGACGGGCGCCGACGACGAGGTGTACTCCGGCCGCGAGCTGATCTCGCTGCGCGAACGCGAGCTCGACGGCGACACAGCGTTGCGCGCGGCGCAACGGCTGCTCGGCCGGGCGCTGCGCGCGCACTTGGGCGACCGGCCGCTGCGCAGCCGGCTGGTCCTTCAGGACATCGTGAGCCGCCGACTAGTAGAGCAATAGTAGATAAATAGATCGGGCCTTTTTGCAGATGAGCGCTGCGTCCATCCGTTTGGGAGTGAACGTCGACCACGTCGCGACCTTGCGGCAGGCGCGCGGCACGCGCTATCCCGACCCTGTCGCCGCGGCGCTCTTGGCCGAGCAATCGGGCGCGGACAGCATCACGATCCACTTGCGCGAGGATCGCCGCCACATCCAGGAGCGCGACCTTGAAATCCTGTTGCGGATGGCACAAACGCGCGTCAACCTCGAGATGGCGGTAACCGAGCCGATGATCGAGACCGCGCTCGCGAGCGCGCCCGCCGATTGTTGCCTCGTGCCCGAGCGGCGCGAGGAGCTCACCACCGAAGGCGGCCTCGACGTCGCCTCGCAGGCCGCGAGGATCGGGGCCGCGTGCAAGCGGCTCGCGCAGCGCGGCATCCGCGTTTCGTTGTTCGTCGACCCGGATTTCCATCAGCTCGAGGCGAGCGCGGCCGCGGGCGCGCCCGTCGTCGAGCTGCACACGGGCGGCTACGCGGAAGCCGCCGGCGCCAATGCCGCGCGCGAGCTCGCCCGCGTTCGGGCGGCCGCGGAGCGCGCGCACGCGCTCGGGCTCACCGTGCACGCGGGCCACGGCTTGAACTACCAGAACGTGAGTCCGATTGCCGCGATCCGCGAGATCGTGGAGCTCAACATCGGCCACGCGATCGTGGCCCAGGCGGTGTTCGATGGCATCGGCGCCGCCGTTGCCAAGATGAAGGCGCTGATGGTCGCCGCACGCGCGTGATCTTCGGCATCGGCACCGACGTGTTGCAGCTCGAGCGGGTGGAGCAGACCTGGCAGCGCTTCGGCGCGCGCTTCGCTCGGCGGCTGCTGCTCGACGAGGAGCACGAGCTGTTCGTCAGAGCCAAGCGGCCCGTGCGTTTTCTCGCGATGCGGTTCGCCGCCAAGGAGGCCATCGTCAAAGCGCTTGGCACCGGCTTCGCGAACGGCATCTGGATCCGCGACGTCGGCATGATGCCGAACGAGCTCGGCCAGCCGCAGGTGATTTTCTCCGCGCGCGGCCGCGCGCTCTGCCGCAAGCTCGGCGTGGGCGAAGGGCATCTGTCGCTCAGCGACGAGGCGGGGCTCGTGGTGGCGGTTGCCGTGTTGATGCGCGCTGACGGCGCGCGGCCGCGGCGCGCGGCGGCCAAGAAGGCGCGCGCCGGCCGCGCACCCGCCGGCCGCAAGCAGCGCGGCCGTGCCACGCAGCCGCGCGCGAGCGCGAAACGCGGCGGCCGCCGCGCCGCGAAGCGCACCCGATGAACACGCTCGCGTTCGACATCGAGACGGTGCCCGACGTCGAGCTCGGCCGGCAGCTCTACGACGTCGCCGATCTCGACGACACCGCCGTCGCGCGCGTGATGTTCTTCAAGCAGAAGCAGATCCGCCAGAGCGAGGTGCTGCCGCCGATCCAGCAGCGCGTCGTGGCGATCTCCGCCGTGCTCAAGAGCCGCGACGATCTGCACATCTTCAGCCTGGGCGACGAGCAGTCGCCGGAGAAGGAGATCGTGCAGCGCTTCTACGACGGCCTCGAGCGCTACAGCCCGCAGCTCGTGTCGTGGAACGGCTCCGGCTTCGACCTGCCGGTGCTGCACTATCGCGCGCTCAAGCACGGCGTCGTCGCGCGGCGTTACTGGGAAGTCGGCGAGGGTGACCGCGATTACCGCTACAACAACTATTTGAGCCGCTACCACTGGCGGCACGTAGACGTGATGGACGTGCTGTCCGGCTACGGCGCGAGCGCGCGCGCGTCGCTCGATCACACCGCGCAGCTGCTCAAGCTGCCGGGCAAGCTCGGCATGAGCGGCGCGCAAGTGTGGCCCAGCTTCCAGCGCGGCGAGCTTGCGGCGATCCGCAACTACTGCGAGACGGACGCGCTCAACACCTACCTGATCTACCTGCGCTTCGAGCTCATGCGCGGCGGGCTCGACCCCGGCCAATACGATGCCGAGGTCGCGCAGGTGGAGGCGAAGCTCGAGCACTCCGAGCGGCCGCACTTGAGGGAGTTCCTCGCCGCGTGGCGAGCCGCAAGGGATGCGGCCTCAAGCTAACCCCGTAATCGCGACGGTCGTCGACCTCACTCACGACGGCGAAGGCGTCGTGGATCTCGACGGCCACCGCGTGTTCGTGCCGGGCGCGCTGCCCGGCGAGCGCGTGGAGATCGCGCTCGGCAAGCGCCGCCGCCAGATTCAAGAGGCGTGGCTCGTGCGCGTGCTCGAGCCGTCGCCGGATCGCGTAGTGCCGGGTTGCGAGTATTTCGGCCGCTGCGGCGGCTGCGCGCTCCAGCATCTCGAGCACGGCGCGCAGGTGCGGTTCAAGCAGGAGACCGTGAAGCAGGCGCTCGCGCGGATCGGGCACGTCGAGCCCGAGGAATGGTTGCCTGCGGCTTCCGGCAAGCCGTGGAATTACCGGCGGCGCGCGCGGCTCGGCGTCAAATATGTGCCGGGCAAGGACCGGGTGCTCGTGGGTTTTCGCGAGCGTTCGGCGCCGTACATCACCGACATGCTGCGCTGCCCGGTGCTGATGCCGCCGATCGACGGCCTGCTCGGGGAGCTCGCGGATCTCGTCAAGGCGACCAGTGTGCGCGCGCGGCTGCCGCAGATCGAGGCCGCCGTCGCGGACAAGGCGAGCGCGCTCGTGCTGCGCGTGCTCGACGCGCCCACCGAGGCCGATCGGGCCGCGTTCGCCGCGTTCGGCGCGCGCCACGACATCGACATGTACCTGCAGCCCGGCGGCCCGGCCACCGCCGCGCCGCTCGGGGTCGCGCGGGCGCTGAGCTACACGCTGCCCGAGTTCGGGTTGGAGCTTAACTTCGCGCCCACCGACTTCGTGCAGGTGAATGCCGCGATGAACGCGGAGCTGGTCGCCACCGCCGTGCGGCTCGCCGCCGTGCAGCCAACGGACCGCGTGCTCGACCTCTACTGCGGCCTCGGCAACTTCAGTCTGCCGCTGGCGCAGCGCGCGCGCGAGCTCACGGGTGTGGAGGGCGACGCGGCTCTCGTGGCGCGCGCAGTGAAGAACGCGGGCCTGAACGGCATCGGCAACACGCGCTTCCTCACGGCCGACCTCATGCAGCCCGAGTGGGGCTTCCTCCGCGAGAGCTGGGACGTGGTGGTGCTGGACCCGCCGCGGACCGGCGCCGAGGCGCCGATCGCGGCGCTGCGCAAGACCCAGCCGCGCCGGATCGTCTACGTCTCCTGCCACCCCGGCACGCTGGCGCGCGACGCCGCGGCGCTCACGTCCGACGGTGCGTACCGGCTGCGTCTCGTCCGCGTCTTCGACATGTTCCCCCACACCCACCACGTCGAAGCGTTGGCGTTGTTTGAGCGAAACTAGGGACATGTTGCCTTTTTCGGCGGCGCGGCTGCGGATTGGCGCGCGGCGGGTCGAAAAAGGCAACATGTCCCTATTTTCGCGGGCGGGAGGCAAATGGGGCGGGAGATCGAGAGGAAGTTCTTGCTGGTCGGCGACGCGTGGCGTGACGCGGCGACGGAGCACGTGCCGATGAGCCAAGGCTACATCGCCCGCAGCGACCGCACGTCGGTGCGCGTGCGGCTCGCCGGCGAGCGCGCCTGGCTCAACGTCAAGTCGGGTGGCTTCGTTGCGTCGCGGCAGGAGTTCGAGTACCCGATTCCGGCCGCCGACGCGCGCGAGCTGCTCGCGCTCGCCACGGGGCCGCTCATCGAGAAGACCCGGCACATCGTCCATTACCAAGGGTTCGAGTGGGAGATCGACGAGTTCCACGGCGCGAGCTCCGGCCTCGTCGTGGCCGAGATCGAGCTCGACGACGAGGCTCAGGTCTTCCCGCGCCCCGCCTGGATCGGCGCGGAGGTCACGCACCTCGCCCGCTACTACAACGTGAACATGGTCAACTACCCGTACAGCGCATGGACCGAAGCGGAACGGCGGGGCAGCTGAGCATCCGCGTGCTGCTCCCGGAGCAGCGGCTCGACTTGCTCGACGGCGGCGGAGCCGTCGTTCGCAGCTTCGCCGTGTCTACGTCGAAGCACGGGGCGGGCGAGCAGAACGGCAGCTTGCAAACGCCGCGCGGCGCGCACGTGATCCGCGCGAAGATCGGGGCCGGCGCGCCGGCGGGCGCGGTGTTCCGGGGCCGCCGGCCGACCGGCGAGATCTACTCGGCCGATCTCGCGCGCACTCGCCCGCGGCGCGACTGGATCCTCACGCGCATTCTTTGGCTCTCCGGCACGGACGTCGGGAAGAACCGGCTCGGCGATGTCGATACAATGCGCCGCTACATCTATATTCACGGCACCCCCGACACCGAGGTGCTCGGCGTGCCGGGATCGATCGGCTGCATCCGTATGGCGAACCCCGACATCGTCGAGCTGTTCGACCGCGTCCCGGTAGGGACGCCGGTGCACATCGCCTAGCGGCGCCGTAGCGCTTGAGCTCGAGAGGAGACTTCGTGTCGCTCGGCCCCCTGATGATCGACCTCCGCGGCGCCGCGCTCGAGCCGGACGAGCGCGACTGGCTCGAGTCGCCGCTCGTCGGCGGCGTGATCCTGTTCACCCGCAACTACGAGAGCCGCGAGCAGCTCGCGCGGCTCGTCGCCGAGATCCATGCGGTGCGCCAGCCGTCGCTGCTGGTGGCGGTCGACCACGAGGGCGGCCGCGTGCAGCGCTTCCGCGAGGGGTTTCTGCACCTGCCGCCGCTGCGCGGGCTCGGCCGGCTGTACGAGCAGGACGAGCGTGCGGGGCTCGACGCGGCCGCGGCGTTCGCTTGGCTCATGGCGGCGGAGCTGCGCGCGGTCGGCATCGACATGAGCTTCACCCCGGTGGTCGATCGTGACCTCGGGCTCGCCGGGGTGATCGGCGATCGCGCGCTGCACGAAGACGCGCAGATCGTGGCGGCGCTCGCCCGCAGCTTCGCGAAGGGCGCCAAGCGCGCGGGAATGGCGATCACCGCCAAGCACTTCCCGACGCACGCGGGCGCGCGCAGCGACTCGCATTTGGAGTTCGCCGTCGACCGGCGTGAGTACGACGAGCTCGCCGACGACCTGTTGCCGTATCGCGCGCTGATTCGCGGCGGCCTGCAGGCCGTGATGATGGCGCACGTCAGCTTCCCGGCCGTGGACCCGCAGCCCGCGAGCTTCTCCAAGTGGTGGATCGGCGAGCAGCTCCGCGGCGAGCTCGGGTTCAGCGGCGTCGTGATCTCGGACGACGTGAGCATGCTCGGTGCCGCCGTGATCGGACCGGTGGAGGAGCGCGTGCGCGTCGCGCTCGAAGCCGGCTGCGACCTCGTGCTGCTCTGCAACGCGCCCGACAAGGTGGCCTCCGTGCTCGAGGCGCTGCGCGGCTACGTGAATCCTTCGTCGCAGCTCAGGCTCACGCGCCTGCACGGCAAGGGCGGCGGGGATTGGGACGAGCTGCACGCCTCGCCCACCTGGCGCAGGGCGCGCGCGGCACTGGAGCCGCTGCTAGCGCCGCCGAAGCTCGTGCTCGAGGGGTAGCGTGGCTCGACCCGCGCCAGAGCTCGACGCCGCGGCCGCGCTGCGCAGCGCGCGCCGGCTCTACTCCGCGCGCGAGATCGATCGGGCGATCAAGCGGATGGCGGTGGACATCGCGCCGCGGCTCGCCGGCAAGGATCCCGTGGTGCTCGCGGTGATGCACGGCGGCGTGTTCGCCGCCGTCGAGTTGTGCCGCCACTTCAAGTTCGCTTACGAGTTCGACTACGTGCACGTCACCCGTTACCGCGGCGGCACCGCGGGCGGTGACGTCGAATGGCGCGTTCGGCCGAGCGCGCGTCTTGCGGGCCGCACGGTGCTCGTGGTCGACGACATCCTCGACCGCGGTCACACGCTCGCAGCGCTCACCGCCGAGCTCCGCCGCGTCGGCGTGGCAGAGCAGCTCACGGCGGTGCTCGTCGAGAAGCGCCTCGCGGCGCGCGAGCGGCGCCCGCGCGTCGACTTCGCGGGCGTCGAGATCGACGACGTGTATGCGTTCGGTTGCGGCATGGACTATCGCGGTCAGTGGCGGGGGCTGCGCGCGCTCTACGCGCTCGACGAGAGCGCCCCCCGGAAAAAGACCCAGCGGGCCGCGCGGATGAAGCGACGGAGCGCGGGTCGGTGACGGACTCCCTGGGCCTCATCGTCGGCAGCGGCTTCGATAGGCTCGGTCTCGACGTTGCCGCGCGGAGCCCCACGAAGACGCCGTACGGCGAGCCGAGCAGCCCGGTGCTCACGGTGCGGATCGGCGCGCACCGCGTCGCGTGCATCGCGCGTCACGGCGAGCGCCACGCGCTCGCGCCGCACGAGATCAACTACCGCGCGAACCTTTGGGCGCTGCACGAGCGCGGCGTGCGCACCTGCATCGGCCTGAACACGGTCGGCGCGATCGCGCCGGGGTTCGGCCCTGGCGACCTCGCGGTGCCGGATCAGCTCATCGACTACACGTCCGGCCGCGCCGCCACGTTCGGCGCGGAGGGCGCCGTCGGCCGCGAGACTGCTCCTGCGTTCGCGGCACTCCCGCCATCCATGGCGGTCGTGCACGTCGACTTCACCGAGCCGTTCGACGCGGTGCTCCGCGGCCGGCTCGCCGCGGCCGTCGCCGACTGCGGCTACGGCACGCGCCGCGGCACCTACGGCGTCACGCAGGGGCCGAGGCTCGAAACCGCCGCCGAGATCGACCGGCTGGCGCGGGACGGCTGTGCGATGGTCGGCATGACCGCGATGCCGGAGGCGGTGCTCGCCCGCGAGCTGGGCTGGGCCTACGCGATTTGCGCCGTGGCCGTGAACTACGCCGCGGGCCGCTCGCCCGAGGGCGTGCCTATGGCGGCCGAGATCGCCGCGAGCTTGGGATCGGGCATGGCACGGCTCGGGGAGGTCGTGCGGCGCGTCACCCCGTCGTTGATCGGCGACGAGTTGTGATGCGTGTCATAGACCCGAAATGGTTCGCTGATCGAACATAATCGCATGGACATTGGCAGGGACGCCCGCAGCGTTAAATCCCTGAGTCGGCACACCTTGGAGCAAATGGTCACCCTGAGCTCCGAAGGCATTCTGCTTGCCGACGCTAAAGACTCGCGCCTGCCGATCGTGTACGCGAACCAGGCCTATGAGCACTTGAGCGGCTACTCCGTCGAGGAGCTCACGGGCAACAGTTGGCAGCTCTGGAAGCGGGAGGGCGAATCGCCGCCCGAGCTCGCGCGCCTCAAGGCGGCGGTAGGCCGTGCCGAGGCGTGCGCCGTGACGTTGCCCGACGTGCGTAAGGACGGCACGTCGTGGCTGAGCCGCATCAGCGTCGAGCCCCTGTACAACGCGCGCGGCGAGCTCCAATACTTCTTGTGCATCCAGCGGCCCGCGACCGAGGTCGAGGTCGAGGCCGAGCCGCGCGCCGCCGACGCGAGCGGCGGGCCGCCCCCCGCGGTCGACGCGGCCGGCGACACGGAGAACGTCGAGGTCAAGCTCCTGCAGCACGAGCTCGGTCGAGCCAAGGAGAAGATCGCCACGTTGAATCGCCTCGATTCCGTGACGGGCTTGCTGCGTTTCGATTACTTCCAGGAATTGCTGCAGCGCGATCTCGGCATGGCGCGCCGCGACCGGCGCGCGGTTACGCTCGTGCTGTTCGAGATCGTCGATTTCGACGCCTATCGCCGCACGTTCGGCATGAAAGCCGCGGACTCCTGTCAACGGATGATCGGCGCCCAGGTCATGCGCACGCTGCGCCGCGCCGGCGATCTCTGCACACGTTACGACGACTCGACGCTCATCGCGGCGGTCGTCGGCCAAGTGCCCGAGGAGCTCCGCAGGCTTGCCGATCAGATCGGCGAGAACGTGCGCAGGCTCGGCCTGCACAATCCGCGCGCGAAATCGAGCCGCCACGTGACGGTTCGTAGCGCGGTGGTCTCGTGCGTCCACGGCGCCGCCGACGACGTCGAAGGCATGATCGCGCGGGCGCGGTCCGAGCTGCACGGCGTTACCAACGTCGAGGCGCCAGCCGCTACCAATTAGGGTCAGACCCCATTCCCTGCGGCCGTGTCGATCCTGCGAGCGACGGCGCGCGGAATGGGGTCAGACCGTGGGTGCTTACGCGGCGGGTCGTGTGGCGCGCGCGGGTCCCGGCACCGGCGTGACCTTCACCAGCACGCCGAACGCGGGGTGATCGAAGTACTGCAGCTCGCCGCTGCGCGTCTGCCGCTCCGCGACCAAGTCGTAGTGGGGCGCAATGTCGATCTCGGCGAGCGCGCCGCCCACCGGCGCGGCCGCCGGCGCGCCATGCAGCGTGTCGCGATAGCTCACGTCGACGGTCACGTGCAGGAACCGGCTCAAGTACACGCGGACGCTACCGGCCGGATTCATCACGCCGAGCTTCGCGAGGTCGAACGGCTGCGACTGGTCCTCGGGCAGACCCGGCTGCACCCAGCCGCCGTGCCCGAGCGGCAGGTAGGTCGGCACGCGCTCGAGCTTGCGATATTCGGCGGTGAGCTGCAGCTCCTCCGGCCGCAGGATGCGAAAACCGAGAGCGTCGACGGCGTCGGGCGCGGGCTCGACCGCGCCGAGAGGCGGCGGGGCGTCCGCCGGCGCGCCCGGGGTCGGCTCGAGCCGCTCCAGCGTCGATTCGTCGAACACGGGAACGGGGCGCCGCGCTTCGTCAGGGTGTCGCGGCGGCGTGCTCTGCGCGAAACGCTCCTCGCTCGTGTCGAAGTCGCGGTACGCGAAGATCAGCACCTCGACTTGATAGAGCGGCGGCCCTGGCGGCGTCGCCGGCACGGGTTGCGGAAGCGTGTCTGCGCTCGAGAGCGCCACGAGCAGCGCGGCGGCGCTAAGGAGGAGTTTGCGGCTCATGGCACGAGTATAACGCCTAGGGTGTAACGCTTGGGACTCAGGCGGCGGCGCTCGCCTGCTCGGCAGGCGCGAGCTTGCCCAGCAGCTTCTCGAGCGCCTGCACCCGCTGCTCGGCGGCCGCGAGCTTCCACGAGAACTTGAGCCTGTACGGCCCGTCGAGCCGATAGCGCTGCTTGTCGCTCTCGATGAGCTTGATGAGCTTCAACGGGTCCACCTTCGAGCGCTCGGCGAAGCGCACGCTGCCGCCCTCGGCCCCGGCCTGGATCTTCGCCACGCCGAGCCGCTGCGCGAGCAGCTTGAGCGACGTGATCGCGAACAGCGTCTTGAGCGGCGGCGGCAGCAGGCCGAATCGGTCGATGAGCTCGATCTGCAGCTCCTCGAGCCCGGCGTCGGTGGCCGCGTTCGCGATCCGCTTGTAGTGCACGAGCCGCATGTGCACGTCGGGCATGTAGTCCTCGGGGATCAAGGCCGCCAAGCCGATCTCGATCTCGGGGCCGTGCAGGAACGGGTCCTCGAGATCGGGCTCGCGGCCTTCGCGCAGCGCCTTCACGGCGCGCGCGAGCAGGTCGTTGTAGAGCGTGAAGCCGATCGCCTGGATCTGGCCGCTCTGGCCCTCGCCGAGCAGCTCGCCGGCGCCGCGAATCTCGAGATCGTGGGTGGCGAGCGTGAACCCCGAGCCGAGCTCCTCCAGCGACTCGATGGCCTCGAGCCGTTTCACCGCGTCGGGCGACAGGGCTTTGAACGGCGGCGCGACCAGGTACGCGTACGCCTGGTGGTGCGAGCGGCCCACGCGGCCGCGGAGCTGGTGCAGCTGCGCCAAGCCGAGCCGGTCGGCGCGGTCGATGACGATCGTGTTCGCGGTCGGGATGTCGATGCCGCTCTCGATGATCGTGGTGCACACGAGCACGTTGAACTGCCGGTGGTAGAAGTCGATCATCACCGCTTCGAGCTCGCGCTCCGACATCTGGCCGTGGGCGACTCGAATCGAAGCCTCAGGCACGAGCTTCGCGAGGTCGCGCGCCACGCCTTCGATGTTCTCGACGCGGTTGTGGATGAAATAGATCTGCCCGCCGCGGCGGATCTCGCGCAGCACCGCCTCGCGGATCTGCCGGTCGTTCCACTCGCCGACGAAGGTCTTCACCGGCAGGCGCTCGGCCGGCGGTGTCGCGATGATCGAGAGGTCGCGCAAGCCGCCGAGCGTCATGTTGAGCGTGCGCGGGATCGGTGTCGCGGTGAGCGTGAGCATGTCGACCTCGGCGCGCAGCCGTTTCAACCGTTCCTTGTGCTTCACGCCGAAGCGATGCTCCTCGTCGACGATCACGAGCCCGAGCCGCTTGAAGCGAATGTCGGAGCTGAGCAGCTTGTGCGTGCCGATCACGATGTCGACCGTGCCCGCGGCCAGGCCGTCGAGCACGGTGGACGATTGGGCGGCGCTCCGAAACCGCGACAAGAGCTCGACGCGCACGGGCCAGTCGGCGAAGCGGTCCGTGAACGTGCGGTAGTGCTGGTCGGCGAGCAGCGTCGTCGGCACGAGCACCGCGACCTGATGGCCCGACTGCACCGCGACGAACGCCGAGCGCAGCGCCACCTCGGTCTTGCCGAAGCCCACGTCGCCGCAGACGACGCGGTCCATCGGCTTCGGGCTCTTGAGATCCTCGATCACCCGGTCGATCGCGGTTTGCTGGTCCTCGGTTTCCTCGAACGGGAACTCGAGCGCGAAGCGCTGGTAGCCTTCGTCGCTGGCGCGCAGCTCCGTGCCCACGCGCGCCGCGCGCTGCGCGTACAGGTTCAAGAGCTCGGCCGCGACGTCGCGCGCCTGGTCGGCGGCCTTCTTCTTGGCCTTCGCCCATTGATCCGAGCCGAGCCGGTGCAGCGGCGCGTCCTCGGGCGACGCGCCGCTGTAGCGCGTGACCAAGTGCAGGCTGAGGACCGGAACGTACAGCTTGTCGCCGCCGGCGTACTCGAGCACGAGGAACTCGGTGAGCTGGCCGTCGACGTCGAGCGTCTTCAAGCCCTGGTAGCGGCCGACGCCGTAGTCTTCGTGCACGACGGGTGCGCCGACCTGGAGGTCGGTTAGCTCGCGGATCACGGCCTCGGGATCGCGCGCGCGCCGCCGGCGCTGACGCTGCCGAGGCCGCTCCATGCCGAGCTCGGTGGTGGTGATCACGCGCACGCCGCGCGACGCGATCCGCAGGCCGTCGTGCAGCTCGGCGACGGTGACCGCGAGCTTGTGCGCGCCGGTCAAGAACTCCTGCCACGTCGCCACGACCTCGGGCTCGTGGCCGCGGTTGCGCAAGAGCTCGAGCATCATCTCGCGATGGCCCGGCGACGACGTGGCGAGCAGCGTGCGCTCGTCGCCCGCGCCCAGCCAGCGCGTGATCCGGTCGTCGCTCGCGGCGACGCCGGCGGCGAGCGGATGCGAGATGCCGGCGCTCGGCGCGTCGCCGTCGGGCGAGTCGTGTGTGAGCAGCGTGAGCGTCGGGTGCGCGTCGAGCTGCGCGCGAAGCTCGGCCGGGCTGAAAAAGCCTTGCGCCGGGGTCAGGATCGGGTGCTCGATGTCGCCCTGCGCTTGCTCGAAGCGCTCGTCGATCATCCGCCAGCCCTCGTCGAGCCCGTCGAGTGCGCCTTCCGGCACGATCACGAGCGTGTCGTCGTGGAAATAGTCGAGCAGCGAGACCGTGGTGGGGAAGAACAGCGGCAAGTAGTACTCGATGCCGGCCGGCAGCTGCGCTTCCGAGATCGTGCGGTAGATCGGGCAGCGGCCGGGCTCGACGGGGAAGCGTTCGCGGAAGCGTTCGCGGAATTCCTTGATCGCCTTCTCGTCGAACGGAAACTCGCGCGCGGGCAGGATCCGCACCTCGCCGATCTGACCCGCGGTGAGCTGCGTCTGCGGGTCGAAGGTGCGCAGCGTCTCGATCTCGTCGTCGAAGAGGTCGATGCGGACCGGCAGCCCGCTGCCGGTGGGGTAGACGTCGAGCACGGCGCCGCGCACCGCGAACTCGCCGGGCTCGGCGACCTGCTCCACGCGCAGATAACCGTGGCCCATGAGCTTGCGGATCATCGCGTCGCGCTCGAGCTTGTCGCCCTTCTTGAGGAACAGCGAGCGCTGCACCACGAAGTCGGGCGGCGGCAGGCGATTGAGCAGCGCGCCCGCTTCGACGACGAGCACCTGCCGCTCGCCGCGCGCCAAGCGGTACAGGCACGACAGGCGATCGGCGAGCAAGTCCTGCGGCGGGGAAATCGCTTCGTAGGGCAGCGTCTCGTAGTCCGGGAAGCGGCTCGGGCGCGTGCCGAAGAACGCGACTTCGTTCTCGAGCCGGTCGGCCGCGGCGGTAGTGGGCGCGATCACCAGCACGCCCGCGGCGTGGCGCGCCGCGGCTTCGGCCACGGCGAGGCTCGTTCCCGAACCGTGCAGCTGCGTCCAGGCCGCGTACGAGCGCGCCCCGGTTGGCAACGGCAACGAATGGGTGACTAGCTCGCTCGGCATCCGCGATTTCATCCAAGAGGGCTGCGGATTATAGGAAAAAATCGGGACATGTCAGGGTTTTGCGAAGGCCGATAAATCCAGCATGTCCCTATTTTTCGGGCGGAGGGTGTGTTATCAATACGCGCCGTGACCGCGCCCAAGTTCTACTTTTGGTATTACGCATATCCGAAGCTGCTGGCGGAGGAAGGGTCGCGATCGGTCTGAAGTAGCTCGATCCAGATTCCAAGAAAGCCGCCAGCGAACCTGGCGGCTTTTTTTTGAGCCGCCGGAAGAAGCGGGCGCAGACGAGACGGAGTTAGAACATGCCGCCCTACACAGACGACTTACGCATCCGCGACTTCGCGGAGCTGCTCACGCCGGCGGAGCTGATCGGCGACCTGCCGTGCACGGAGCAGATGTCGGAGACGGTCGTCGCCGCGCGCCGCGCGTTGCACGCGATCCTCGCTGGCAAAGACGACCGGCTCGCGGTGGTGATCGGCCCGTGCTCGATCCACGACGGCGGAGCGGCCATGGAGTACGCGCGCCGCCTGCGGCCGCTGCGCGACACGCTCGGCGACGCGCTCGAGATCGTCATGCGCGTTTATTTCGAGAAGCCGCGCACCACGGTCGGCTGGAAAGGGCTCATCAACGATCCCGACTTGGACGGCAGCTTCAACATCAACAAGGGCCTGCACCTCGCGCGCGGCCTGCTCTGCGAGATCAACGCGCTGGGTCTCCCGGCGGGCTGCGAGTATCTCGACGTGATCTCGCCGCAATACATCTCCGACCTCGTCGCCTGGGGCGCGATCGGCGCGCGCACCACCGAGAGCCAAATCCATCGCGAGATGGCGTCGGGCCTGTCGTGCCCCGTCGGCTTCAAGAATGGCACCGACGGCAACGTGAAGATCGCGGTGGACGCGGTCGGCGCGGCGGCGCATCCGCATCATTTCCTGGCCGTGACCAAGGACGGCCGCGCGACGGTGGCGGTGACGGCCGGCAACCCCGACGGCCACGTGATCCTGCGCGGCGGCAAGACGCCGAACTACGCGGCGGAGCACGTCGCGGCAGCCTGCAAGCTGCTCGAGCAGGCGAAGCTGCCGCCGCGGCTCATGGTCGACGCGAGCCACGCGAACAGCGCCAAGCAGCCCGACAACCAAACGCGCGTCGCCGACGACATCGCCGCGCAGATCGAGGGCGGCGAGCGGCGGATCGCCGGCGTGATGGTCGAGAGCCACTTGGTCGGCGGGCGGCAGGACCTCGTCCCCGGCAAGCCGCTCGTCTACGGCCAGAGCATCACCGACGGTTGTATCGGCTGGGACGCGTCGGTCGCGATTCTCGAGCGGCTCGCGGCAGCCGTCCGCGGGCGGCGGCTCAAGGAGCGCGGTGTCGCGTAGTCGGCGGCGCGCGGCAGCGCACCCGCGTGGGGTGATGATCGTGCCGCGGCGGTCTAGAATGTATATGATCGGCGGGCGCCGCCATCCGGCCGCAAAGCCATAACGACGAATTCAACAACAACGGGGTAGGGGAATAGTCATGCGAGTCTCATCCGTTCTCGGCCGCTGGGGCGCGGCCGCCGCACTGCTGCTGCTCTCGGGAGCTGCGTTCGCACAGGGGCCCGCGCAGGAAGCGCCGAAGAACCTCAAGGTGCTGCCGAAGGATTGGACGCGCCCGCAGGTCGTCCAAGTGATGCAGAACTTCACGGCCGGGCTCGGCGTGGGTTGCGACTTCTGCCACGTGCTGCCGCAGGGTCAGCCGCCGGATTTCGCGTCCGACGACAAGAAGGAGAAGGACCTCGCGCGCGCGATGATGAAGATCACGCAGGACCTGAATACTCGGCTGCCGAAGGATTTCGGCATGGCGGCGAACGACGTTACCCGCATCGGCTGCATCACCTGCCATCGCGGCGTGCCGGAGCCGAAGCAGCTCGCCGAGATCCTCGCGAAGACTTCCGCGGACAAAGGCTTCGCCGCGGCGTCGGATCAGTACAAGGAGCTGAAGACGAAGTTCTACGGCGCCCAGGCCTACGACTTCAGCGAGAGCGGCCTGATCGCAACGGCGCAGCCGCTGGCACAGAACCGCACCGACGAGGCGATCCAGTTCCTGCAGTTGAACCTGCAGCTGTTCCCGCAGTCGGTTCGCAGCTACGTCGCGCTCGCGCAGGCGCAGCAGGTGAAGAAGGACAACGCGGGCGCAATCGCGAGCCTCGAGAAGGCGCTCGCGATCGACCCGAAGAACGGTCAAGCGCAGCGCATGCTCACGGATTTGAAGAAGTGATCTAGCCCTTGACGGCCGACCGCGAAGCGGTCGGCTCCGTGCCGCGCGGCGCGGCAGGCACTGCCGCCTGCCGCGCGCGCAATCCCGCGAGCACGCGGCGCACCGCCTGCGCCTGCTCGCTCGCCTCGGCCGCCGCCGTGTGCTCGCGGTCCGAGGGTCGCCCGCGACGCTCCGCGTGATTCGCGATCGACTGCAGCACCAAAGCCCGCTCGTCGAGCAGCCGCACCGCAACCCAGAGAGCGCGCTCTATCTCCTCGGACTGCTGGTCGAGAAGTGCCGACGTCGACCACGCGTGCCCGACGCCGCAGCGGTAGACCGCGGTGTCGTTGTTTCCCACTTTCCACAGCGTACCGCCGCACTCCGGGCATGCCACCGGTTGACACTCGCCGATGGTCTCGACCGCGCCGATCCAGCTGCCCGTCGCCAGCTGCCCTTCGATGATGAGGTCGCGCGGCACCACGACGAGCGGCGCGTACTCGCGGCTCAGGCTCAGCAGCAATGCGCCCATCTGCTCCACACGCAGCACGTGGTCCACCTCGACGGACTCGAGCGCCTTGCGGGGCATGTCGCCGAACCGCGCTTCGGCCGGGTCTTGAACGATGACGATGCCGCCGCAGCGCTTCACCGCCACGAGTCCCGCGATGCCGTCGTCGAGCGTTCCGCTGAGCAACACGGCCACGGTGCGGCTGTTGCGCGTGGCGGCGGCCGTGAGGAACAGCGGATTGATCGACGGCCGCATGCGATTCTCGCGCGGGCCGGTAGCGAGGTGCACCGTGTCGTCGACCACGATGAGATGCCGATCCGGCGGAGCCACGTAGACGCGGCCCGGCGCGATCCGCTGCGCGTTCTCCACGAACTGCACGGATAGCGGCGTCGCGGCTTGCAGCGCGTCGGCGAGGTAGCTCGCCGCGTGCGGCGCGAGGTGTTGAACCACGAACACCGAGCCGCCGAAGTTGCGCGGGAGTTGCGCCAGCAACGTGCGCAGTGGCGCGACGCCGCCCGCGGACGCGCCGACCACCACCGTGTCGCGGCGCGGGGCCTCCTCGGCCTCGATCGTCGCCAGGTCGGCTCGAGCTTTCCTGCTCTGCGCCATGGGCGCTCCGGTCCCTGTCCCACCGGTGGCCCATGCACGACCCGTGCCGGAAATCAGTAGTGGATCGGACGAGTCACCTTGCCGCGAAATACGTAGTACGAATAGCCCGTGTAGAACAGCACGGCCGGCAGCGTGATCAGCACGCCGACCAGCAGGAATTCCTGGCTCGAGCGCGTGGCAGCCGCCTCCCAATAGGGGATCGAGTGCGGCACGATGTTCGGCCAGAGGCTGATGGCGAGGCCCGCGTAGCCCAAAGCGAACAGCACGAGGGTGAGCACGAACGGCGGCACGTGACGCTTGCGGCGGCCGGTGTAGCGCCAGAGCAGCAGGCCCGTGATCAGCGTCGCGAGCGGCACTTGCGACAGGAAGTAGAAGTTCGGCAGCGAGAACCAGCGCTGGAAGACCACGTTTTCGAGAAACGGCACCCAAATACTGATTACCGCAATCAGGGCCAGAACGAGCAGCAGCAGGTACCGCGACGCGCGCCGCGCCCACTCCTCGAGATCGCCCGGCGCCTTCATGATGAGCCAGGTGCTGCCGAGCAACGCATACCCGGCCACGAGCGCCACGCCGGTTACGAGGCCGAACGGCGTGAGCCAGCCGAGCACGCCGCCCACGTAACGCGTGCCGTCGAGCTCGAAGCCTTGGACGAACGCGCCGAGCACCACGCCTTGCGCGAACGTCGCGACGATCGATCCCCACTGGAACGCGCGGTCCCAAACCTTGCGGTTCGTGCGCGCCTTGAACCGGAACTCGAAGGCGACGCCGCGGAACACGAGCCCGAGCAGCATCACGATGAACGGCAGATACAGGGCCGGAAGCACGATCGAATAGGCGAGCGGGAACATCGCGAACAGGCCGCCGGCGCCGAGCACGAGCCACGTCTCGTTGCCGTCCCAGATCGGCGCGACGGACGTCATCATCGTGTCGCGGTCCTCGTCGCGCGGCACGAGCGAGAACAGGATCCCCGTGCCGAGCACGAAGCCGTCGAGTAGCACGTACATGAAGATCGCGAACGCGATCACCGCGAGCCAGAGCAACGTGAGCCAGTCGCCGCTCACGGCCTCGGCTCCGGCGCGTCGATCATCTCGGCGGCGGCGCCGAGCGGTCGTGCGGCGCGCGCGTCGCCGTGCGGCGCGTCGACCTCGAGCGGCCCGGCCTTGATCACGCGCGTGAGGTAGTAGATGCCGGCGCCGAACACGCCGCCGTACACGCCGATGAACAGCGCGAGCGTTGTGGCCACGCTCGCGCCGGGCACGGCGGACACCGCGTTTGCCGTGCGCAGCAGACCGTAGACCACGTACGGTTGGCGGCCGACCTCGGTCGTGCACCAGCCCGCGAGCAGCGCCACGAAGCCGCTCGGGATCATCCACGGCAGCACGCGCAGCAGCCAGCGCGTCTCGGCCAGCCGGCCGCGCACGAGCTGCACGAGGCCCGTCCACGCCGCGGCGAGCATCAGAAGGCCGATGCCGACCATGAGCCGAAACGAGTAGAAGATCAGCGCCACGCGCGGCCGGTCGGCGCGCGCGAACTCCTTGAGCCCGGTGACCGGCGCGTTCACGTCGTGTTTCAAGATCAGGCTGCCGAGCAACGGCACGGCGAGCTCGAACGCGTTGCGCTCGGCGGCCTCGTCCGGAATCGCGAGCAACACCAACGGCGCGCGCGGCCGCGATTCCCAGTGCCCTTCGAGCGCGGCGATCTTGGCGGGCTGATGCTCCTCGGTGTTGAGCCCGTGCAGATCGCCGAGCACGATCTGCAGCGGCACCACGATGCTCGCGAAGATCACGGCGAGCTTGAGCATCAGCGTCGCGCGCCGCGGGTATTGGCCGCGCAGCAAGTAGCGCGCGGCCACGCCGGCTACGACGAAGCAGGTGGTGAGATACGCGGCGGTGACCATGTGCGCGAAGCGGTACGGGAACGACGGGTTGAACACCACGTCGACCCAGCGCTCGGGATAGAACACGCCGTCGCGGAAGGTGTAGCCCGCGGGCGTGTGCATCCAGCTGCTCGCGGCGAGGATCCAGAACGCCGAGATCAACGTGCCGAGCGCGACCATGCAGGTCGCGAAGAAGTGCATGCCGCGGCCGACGCGGTTCGGGCCGAACAGCATGATCCCCAAGAACGTGGCCTCGAGGAAAAATGCCGTAAGCACTTCGTAACCGAGCAGCGGCCCCAAGATGTTGCCCGCGGTCGCGGACAGCCCACTCCAGTTCGTGCCGAACTCGAAGCTCATCACGAGCCCCGAGACGACGCCCAAACCGAACGACACGGCGAAGATCTTGAGCCAGAACCGGTAGAGGCTCTGGTACGCGGGCTTGCCGGTGACGAGCCACAAGAGCTCGAGCATCGCGAGCCAACTCGCGATGCCGATCGTGAACGCGGGAAAAAGAATGTGAAACGAGATGGTGAACGCGAACTGGAGGCGCGCGAGCAACAGCGGATCAGGCATGTGTCCCATTTTGCGCCCTGGCGGGGCGGCCGACCACAAGGAAATCGCAGTTGCGCCGGAGTCGCCCTGACGCAGGTCTAAGGCGCGGCCGCAGCGCCAGCCGGAGATGCCGACGTACGCGCTCACGCGTACTCTCCGTGCTCATGGTGGCGAACAGCGAAACGGCGGCCGACTGCGACGTGGTGATCGTCGGCGCCGGGGCTGCCGGCCTCGCCGCGGCGGCGAGGCTCGCCCGCGAAGGCGTTTCCGCCCGAGTGCTCGAGGCCCGCGACCGCATCGGCGGCAGAATCTTTACGCGCCGCGTTCCCGGCGTGGACGTGCCGCTCGAGCTCGGCGCGGAGCTCGTCCACGGCCGGCCGGCCGCCACGCTCGCATGGGCTGCGAAAGCGCGGTCGCCGCTCGTGGACCTCGGGGAGCAGCGCTGGATCGTGCGCGACGGCAAGCTCGAGCCCGCCGCCGACTTGTTCGAGCGGATGATGCAGGGGTTGTCGGCGGCGCAGCGGCCGCGCAAGGACCTCGCGTTCGCCGAGTTCATCGACGGTGCGGCGCGACGCCATCTCACGCCGGCAACGCGCGAGCTCGCGCTGCTGCTGGTGGAAGGTTTCGACGCGGCCGACGCGAGCCGCGTGAGCACGCTCGCCACACTCGACGAGTGGACCGGCTCGGCATCCGCCGAGGCGCCCACGTTCCGCTTGCGCGACGGTTACGGGGCGCTCGTCGACGCGCTCGTGAGCGCGCTCGACAGCCGCGCGGAAGTTACGCTCGAAACGATCGTGCGCGAGGTGCGATGGCGCCGCGGCGCGGTGGAGATCGACGCGATCCAGCAAGGCCGGCGCCGCGCGGTGAAGGCGCGCGCGGCGATCGTTGCGTTGCCGCTCGGCGTGCTCAAGCAATCGGCGCGGGCGCGCGGAGGCGTGGCGTTCGCGCCGGCGCTCGAGGCCAAGCGCAAGGCATTCGCGGGGCTCGAAAGCGGCTCCGTGCTCAAGGTGGTGCTCGAGTTCGCCGACGCGTTCTGGGAGGATCTGGACGGCGGGCGTTATCGCGACGCGGCATTTTTTCACGCGCCCGGCGCTCCGTTTCCGACCTTCTGGTCCGCGTTGCCGGTGCGTGCGCCCGTGCTCTGCGCCTGGACGGCGGGTCCGAGCGCGAGGCGTCTGTCGGGTCGCGGTGAGGCCGCGATCGTTCGCGCGGCGCTCGCGAGCTTACGAGCGGTTTTCGGCAAGAGCGTCGGGGCTGCCCGCCGATTGCAGGCGGCCTTCGTTCACGATTGGCAGGCCGATCCCTTCGCGCGCGGCGCGTATTGCTACGTCACCGTCGGAGGCCGCCGAGCGCGCGAACGCTTGGCCGAGCCGCTGCGCGGCACGCTGTTCTTTGCGGGTGAAGCCGCCGCCACCGGCGGCGAATCGGGGACGGTGGCCGGCGCGCTGCAAAGCGGCGAGCGCGCCGCGGAGCAGGTGCTCGCCGCGCGACGACATCGCAGGCGGCGCTAGCGCCGCTCAGCCGCCGGGCTCGACGCGCGGTTCGTTCGACTCGTCGCGCGAGGATCGGGCACCGCGCCGCTCGGCGTCGCGATAGCCCTCGCGATAGTCGGGGCTCTCGCGCTCGTCGCGGCCGAAGCCCCAGCCGAAGCCCACCGACAGCTGCGAGACGTTGTCGTCGAAACGCTCGGCCTCGAGCGACAAGCTCCACGGCGCCTTGAAGTACCAGCGGACGCCGGCGCCGAGCATGACTCCGTTGGGGTCGAAGTCCCCGTCAGGAACGTTGGTCTGGAGCTTCGCGCGGTAATAGCCGGCCTTGCCGAACAGCCGCACGTTGCCGATTTCGAAGCGGCGCACCAGCGCGACCTTGTAGAGCCTCTGGTCGTTGCCGCCGATCTGTTGGGTGATAGGTGCACAGACCGCGCCGTCGGCGCAGGGCGTGCCGAATCCGTCGAAGCTGCCGTATTCGTTCCAGCCGAGCTCGGCGCCCCATTTGCCGAACGCAATGCCGGCCTCGATGCCGAGCATCGGCGCGCTGTCATCGACCACGCCGTTGTACGGCGCGCCGAGCGGGAAGTCGGCGTTCGCGTAGCCGAGTTGCACGCTCGCATACGGTTGCGCAAAGGCGAGCGTGGGTGCCGCGGCCAAAGCTAGCAGCGCGAGCAGTTGTCGTCGGATTTTCATGGTCGAATTTTCGCCACTGGAGTAATGACCCTATCTAAGCAAGATCCGCGCCAGCGAGTAGGCAGGGGCGGTGGGCGCTCTTGGATGATTCGCCTTTGCAAGGATTGTTTAGCAAACGCAATCCATGCAGACCGAGACCGCGCCGTGCGGCGGGCGGCCTCGTTTGCCTCGTGGCTCGGGCCGCTGCTGTGTCCGCGGGTCGGTCCCGCTAACATAGCCCGGTCGCGCGCGGCGCTTCCGCCGCCGAGTCCGGAGCCGTGATGACCGAGCCGCCGTTGCATGTGATTTCCTCGATGGCTACGCGCGAGGTGCTGCGCGAGCTTGCGCGCGATTACGCGGCGGCGACGTCGCGTGAGGTCGCCACCGAGGCCGCCGGCGGCGTCGACGTAGCGAAGCGCGTCGAGCTCGGCGAGGCTCTCGAGGTCGTGGTGTTAGCGTCGAATGCAATCGACAAGCTGATCGCCGAGCGCAAGCTGCTCGCGGGCACGCGCGTGGACCTCGTGCGGTCCCGCGTCGGAGTAGCCGTGCGCGCCGGTGCGCCGAAGCCCGACATCGCCACCGAGGAAGCGCTGCTGCGTGCCGTGGCCGGCGCCAAGAGCGTGAGCTACTCCACGGGACCGAGCGGCACGCACCTCGAGAAGACGTTCGAGCGTTGGGGGATCCTCGCGGAGCTGCGGCCGCGTATCGTGATTCCGCCGCCCGGTGTGCCCGTCGGCTCGCTGGTGGCCGACGGCAGGGCGGAGATCGGTTTCCAGCAGCTCTCGGAGCTCGCCAATCTCGCCGGTGTCGAGGTCGTCGGCCCCTTGCCGCCGCCCGTCCAGATGGTGACGATCTTCGCCGGCGCCGTCGCGGCAACCTGCCGCCGCCCCGACGCCGCGCGGGCGCTGTTGGCGTTCTTGGCGTCGCCCGCGGCCGCCCCCGTCAAGCGGCGGCACAGCCTGGAGCCCGGGTAACCCAGCCTTACCGTGAACCGGGTGCTTGCGCGTGTGGCCACGCGCGCCGCGCAGCTTTGAGGCGCAGTTTCGTCTCGTCGCTTACTCCGCGCGCAAGGTGCGAGCGGGATCGATACCGGCCGCGCGCCGGGCCGGCAGATACGAGGACAGGATCGCGATCGTAAGCATCGTCGCCGGCGCAGTCAGGAACACCAGCGGATCGAGAGCGCTGATCTCGTAGAGCTGACTCGCGACGAGCGTTCGCGCCGCCCAGGCTCCGGCGAGCCCCAGCGCGATCCCGGTGGCGGCGAGACGCAGCGCCCAGACGACGATCATCCGCCGCATCTCGCCCGAGCGGGCGCCGAGCGCGGACCGGATTGCGATCTCGAAGGAGCGCTGGGTCACGGCAAACGACATGAGCCCGTAGATGCCGACGGCCGTGAGCGCGAGCGACACGAACCCGAAGACCGTCAGCAGCGCGGTTCCGAGACGCTGTCGCGCAACGGCTGCGGACAGGACCTCCGAGTAGACGTTGAACACCGGCGGTATGCTGCGATCCATGTCGGCGAGCACGGCGCGGATTGCGGGGATCAGGTTGCTCGGGTCTTCGAGCCGCGTTCGCACCACCACCGTCATGCGGCGCACTGTCCACTGCTCGAGGGGAAAGTAGACGGCGGGCTCGCGCGTCTCCCACAACGTCGACTGCGGGATGTCGCGCACGACACCGACGATGTCGAACTCGCCGGTGGCCATCTCGCCGATCGGAAAGGCCAAGCCGCCGGGCCTCCACAGTGCGCTGCCCGGGAGGATCACTCTTTGGCCGACCGCTTCGCCGCCCCCGTATACGGAGCGCGCGAAGGCTTCGTTTACCAAGGCGACGCCACGTGCGTCGCGCCGGTCGGACGGCTCGAACAGCCTGCCGGCGACGGGCTGTACGCCCATCGCCGCGAAAAATTCGGGCGAGACCTGCGTGACCTGCGTTTGCCGCACCGGCGTGGACGGCGGATCGAAGCGCTCTCCCGGGACCAGGAACGGCGCGCGCGCGACGGGCGGCACGAGCGGAACATGAGAGGTGGCCGCTACCGATTCGACTCCGGGCAGCGCGCCGATGCGGCTCATGAGCTCCTCGTAGAAGCGCGCCACCGGCAGGTAGCCCGTGGCCGCGCCGCGCTCGACGCGGCCGGGCACGTTGAGATCCAGTGTGAGCAATCGATCGGGATTGAATCCGGGATCGTCGGCGACGAGGTTGACGTAGTTGCGAACGAGAAGCCCGGCGCCGATGGCGAGCATCACGGCCAAGGCCACCTCGGCGACCACCAACGTGCCGAACAGGCGATTGCGTCCGGGACCGCCCGAGGCGGAGCGACTCCCCTCGCTGATCAGGCGCGTCAGGTTGCCGCGCGCCTGCCGCAGCGCCGGGGCGAGCCCCACCGCGAACGCGGTGATCACGACGCACGCCGCCGCGAAGGCGAGCACGTTCCCATCCATCGACAAGGTCTGCAAGCGGGGAAGGCCGGCGAGCCCGACGGCGCCCGACAGCTTGACCGCGGCGGCCGCGAGACCGACGCCGAGCGCCCCGCCGAGCACGGCGAGCGCCAAGGTCTCCGTCAACAGTTGGCGCACCGTGCGCCACGGTCCCGCACCGAGCGCGCCGCGCACCGCAATCTCCCGCGCGCGCGCGGCGGCGCGCGTGAAGAGCAGCATCGCGACGTTGAGGCACGCGATCAGCAGCAGGATCGCCACCGCGCCGGACAGGATCAGCACGGTGGTCGAGAAGCTGCCGACGACGTCCTCGAGCAGCGGCACCGAGACGAACCGAACGGGCCGACCGTCCTGCCACGGTGTCAGCCTCGTGGAAAGCACTTCGAGCTGGGCTGCGAGCCGCTCCGCGGACGTGCCCGGCTCGAGCCGCGCGTAGCCGTCCATTTGCAGGACGTCGGAGGCCGCTCCTCCGGGAGTGAACAACGTCCACAGGGCGGTTCCGGCGGGCAGGTCGAAGCTCGGCGCCGCGACACCGATGACGGTCCTCGGTCCGCCATCCACGGTAACGACGGATCCGACGATGTCCGGATCGGACCGGAACAGGTCCCGCCAGACGGCGTGGCTCAGCACCGTGGTCCCGTCGGCGTCGCCAGGCTCGAAGCCGCGGCCGAGCGCGAGCGGATACGTGAAGATCCGAAAGAACCTCGCGGACGCGAAGTACTCGGTGACCGCGTAAGGGAGCCCGTCGCGGCCGACGATCGAGGCGTCGTCGGCGAAGCCGTAGGCGGCGGCGCGTACGGCGCCTTGCTGCTCGTTCAGAGGATCCATGTGAGCCTGCATGACCGGGCCCACCGGCAGGCCTTGGGCATCGATCGTGCGGATCCGAAAAATCCGTCCGGGATCGTCGTACGGCAGGGGCCGGAGCAGCACCGTGTTCACGACGCTGAAGATCGCGGTGGTCGCCCCGATCCCGAGCGCCAGGGTCAGAACCGTGGCGGCCGTGAAGGCCGGGTTCTTGAGCAGCATCCGCGCGGCGTAGCGGAGGTCTTGCAGCAACGTTTCCATTCCGCGCAACCGTTCATCCGTTGTTCGTCGCGCAAGCAATCGCCATGCCAATCGGCGGCGTTCGGGAACGCCTTGGTATTTCAGGGCGAGGGCCGTCGCCGGAGCGTTCCCGCCGGGCCGGTTGTCCCGCGACCGACGCCCGCGTTTCGTTTTCGGGACGAACGACGAAGGCCCCTGATCGGAGCGCGTTGAGGTTGCCGCCCCTGGTCGAAGTAGTAGATCGCTTGACGTGGCCCCGCTTTCTCCGGGACTGGGCGCTCAGAAGTCGACGGCTTTCGCGTCTGCGAGGATCAGGTCGTGATACACCGACAGCGACCAGCCTTGTTTCTCGAGCTCGTCGAGCCGCTTCTCGAACTGACCCACGTAGTTGCGCTTGCTGCCGTAGAGCTGTTTGAGCTTCTCGGCGGACATCGGCTCCTGCCACGCGCTCAGCCGGCACATGATCTGCGCGCCTTGTAGACCGTTCGCCGCCACGTACGCGCTCGGGTTCGCGATCACGGGCTCGACGGCCGTGTTCACCGGCGAGTACTTCGCGATCGCCACGTCCACGTACGGATTGCGGATGCCGCCGAGCGGATTGCCGTTCGCGTCGAGCGCCATCGCGGAGCCGTCGTTGGTGACGTCACGGTCGAGCAGGATCCGCGCCGCGTGCGGCGCCGGAATGCCCTGGTCCACCCAGCGCAGCAGGTGGTAGAGCCCGAGCGAGTAGTACGCCTGGTGCGGGAACGTCGACAGCGGCTTCACGCACGGATTCGGATGCAGCCGCACGTTGTCCCGCGCGTCCACGTGGCCGATGCCCGAGACCTCGTAGAGCCGGAACTGCTTGCCGGGCTCGTCGCTGTCTTGGCGGCGCGGCACGTTGGTTTCCACCTCGTGCATCGTCGGCATCTCGATCAGCGGCACGTCGATCTCCATGATGTTCGCGCCCGTCGACGTCGGCAGAAAACCGTCGAAGATCCGCTGCATCTCGGGCGTGCGGTACACCAGGTGTGCCGGCAGGTAGTTGACCAGCGTGCCGGCGCTCATCGACGTGCCCGCCATCACGAGCTTGCGCACGGCGGCGCCGGCCGTGAGCGGGCTCTTCGCTCGGACCAGCGCCGCGACCTGCGCGATGATCTCGTTCTGCTGGCCGTCGGCGATCGCGAGCTTCTCGTAACGTTTCGCGTTGAGCGCCGTGAACTGAGCGGGCGATGTCGTCAGGATCTCGACGGCGCCGTGGCCGGCGCTCATTAGATATCCGGACGTGAACTCGAACATGTGCGCGGCGCCGCTCGAGTGCATCGACTCGGCGAGCACGAGGCCGCTGAACTTGCTCGCGTCGCGCGGCATGCGCGCGACGACGCGCGTGGTGTACGGCTTGCCGTCGGCCGTGCCCGACGCGAAGAACTCACGCGTGACGTAGCCGAAGTGCGCGGTGTCGAGCCCGCGCGCCTGCGACGGCGCGGAGTCGAACATCGCGCCGGGGCCGGTGATCTCGGCGCTGAGCTTCGGCAGCGCGACGGCGGTCGGCGCCTTCGGCAGCCCGTCGATCGACGGCGGCCGCGGGCCGCCCGCGCCCGGACCGGAAGGTTGCGCCGCTGCGCCGCCCGCGATGGCGAGCGCGATCGAGATGCAAGCCGCCAGTGCGGCTGAGCTGAGCCTGGTCATCGTATTCCCCCCGAAAAACGTTCCCGCTGCGAGCGCGCAAAATAGCACGCGCGCCGCGCCGCGGCAGCAGGGCGAGCGCGAATTGAATGCGCAGCGGGTTCGTGCGATAACGCGCCGAGCCAAAAGAGGCAGCCGAATGCCCGCATCCGATTTCCGCCCGCCCGAGCGGCGCCAGTTCCGCCCGTGGCAACGATACCTGTCCTATCTGCCGCTCTATCTGCTCGTCGTGCCGTTGTCGTGGACGTTCGAGGTCACGGGGGGCTGGAAGCGGCTCGTGCGGGGGCGCGGAGCCGTATTCGGCGCGTTCGACGACTATCGCGCGAAGGCCGGCGACGTGTTTGCGTGCGCGGGCTTCAAGAGCGGCACCACGTGGCTGCTGCAGATCGCGACGCAGATCGCGCACCGCGGCGCCGCCGAGTTCGCCGACATCCATCACGTCGTGCCGTGGCCCGACTGCCCGCCGACGCACAAGGCTCACCTGGTGCCGCTCGACGACCCGTCGCCACTCGCCCGCTCGCCCACGGGCAGGCGCGTGATCAAGACGCACTTGCCGTTCGACGCCGTGCCGTACTCCGCCGAGGCGTTCTACATCGGCCTCGTCCGCGACCCGAAGGACGCGTGCGTCTCGAGCTATCACTTCATGCGTTCGATGCTGTTCGGCCCCGCGATGCCGTCGGTCGCGGCCTGGGTCGAGATGTTCGTGCAGCCCGACTTCGCGCCGGTGGGTTGGGCGGGGCATTTGCAGAGCTACTGGCGGATGCGCGACCGGCCGAACGTGCTGTTCCTGACTTACGAGGAGCTCAAGCGCGACTGCGCTGCGGGGATTCGGCGGATCGCCGGGTTCATGGGCGTGGAGCTCACCTCAACGGAGCTCGCGGAGGTGGAGCGCCGCTCGAGCTTCGCGTACATGAAACAGGAGCAGCACCGGTTCAATCCCGGGCACGTCGTGCCGTGGGGCAGCGCCGGCGGGTACATGATCCGGCGCGGCGAGCGCGGCGGTTCGGGCGAGTTGACCGAGAAGCAGCGCCGGCGGATCGACGACGCGTGCCGGGCGCAGCTGCTAGCGCTCGAGTGTGACTTCCCGTACGACCAAGCGTTCGCCGCGCGCTAGGAGTCTCTGCGGCAGAAACGCACGAGCCCGAGGCCGTGCGACCCCGGACTTCCAGGCGGCAGCGGGCGTCAGCTCGAGTGCCGCGCGACCGCGTGGACGACCTTGTCGTGCTCGAAGTAGACCGAGAAGCCGGGATAGTCCCAGCGCGTGATCGGCGGGTTGCCGACGGCCGCGTGCTTCTGCGACGGCGCGCCGTAGGTCGACTCGACGCGGTCCATGCTCGTTCCGGCCTTCGGTCGCTCGGCGGCGGAAGGTTGGTCGATCTCGATACCGTCGAGCAACAGCACGTCCGCTTGCGCGGCGGCCGCGCCTACCGTCAGCAGCCCCACTGCGAGGGTCGTCGCGATGCGTTTCGCCATGCTCGGGTCCTCCCTGAAACGACGGGACTATAGCACCGGCCCGAGGGGGTTCGATTCGCGGTCCGCTGCTTTTGTGCCGTGCGTCACAATCGGCGCGCCGGGCCCGGTGCGGCGCGGTCTTCGAGGACGCTCGATGCCCGTTATGGTTTAATTCGCGCGGATGTTTCGACCCCTCGAGTGCTTCATCGGTCTGCGCTATCTGCGCTCGCGTCGCCGTCGCGGCGTAGTGTCGTTCATGAGCGCGGCGTCGTTGATCGGCATCGCGCTCGGCGTGGCCGCGCTGCTCGTGATCTTGTCGGTGATGAACGGCCTCGAGAACGAGACCCGGACGCGGCTCTTGAGCATGACCGCGCACGCCACGATCGCCGCGCCCCAAGGGCTTGCGGACTGGGGCGACCTCGAGGGCAGGCTCGCCGCGCTGCCGGATGTCACGGGCGTGTCGCCCTATGTGACGATCGAAGGCATGCTCGCCGCCGGCGTGAACCTGCGACCCGCGGTCGTGCGTGGCATCGACCCGGATGCGGAGCGGCGCGTTTCGACCATCGAGGAGCTGCTGCGGGGCGGCACCCTCGCCGACCTCGCTCCCGGCAGCCACAAGATCGTGCTCGGCCGTGCGCTCGCGCTCAATCTCGAGCTGAGCGTAGGCGACACCGTCACCCTGCTCGTGCCGCGGGTGCGCGCAGGCACCATCGAGCCGCGGTTGGCGTCGTTCACCGTGGCCGGCACGTTCGAAGCCGGCATCACGGATCACGACGCGAACCTCGCGCTCGTGAACCTGCGCGACGCAAGCGAGCTCAAGGGCCTCCGCGGCGCGGCCGAGGGGCTCGCGGTGCGGCTCGCCGACCCCGCCGGCGTGAGCCGGTTTCGCGATGCACAGAGCGGGGCGCTGCCGCCGGGGCTGCGCTATTCCGACTGGACCGAGGACTACCGCAGCCTCTTCACCGCGATGCACATCGAGAAGGTGATGATGCGGATCATCCTGATGCTCATCGTCGGGGTGGCGGCGTTCAACATCGTGGCGTCGCTCATGATGGTGGTCATCGACAAGCAGAAGGACATCGCGATCCTGCGCACCTACGGCCTCGAGCCCAAGCGCGTCGCGCGCGTGTTCGTGGTGCAGGGCTCCGTGATCGGGCTCGCCGGCACGGTGCTCGGCACGATTCTCGGGCTCGCGATCGCGTTCAACGTCGGCGTGATCGTGCCGTGGCTCGAGACCACGTTCCACTTCAAGATCATGCCGGGGGACGTCTACTACGTGACTCAGCTCCCGTCCGAGGTGCACCTCTTCGACGCCGTGACGATTCCCATCGCGGCGTTTCTTGTGGCGATGCTCGCAACGCTGTATCCGGCGCGACGGGCGGCCGCGATCGCGCCCGCGCTCGCGTTGCGTTACGACTGACGCGCGCGACGATGCGCCAACCCTACGAGCTCTCGATCGCCGTCCGTTATCTGCGCGCGCGCAGCACGCACAGCTTTATCTCGTTCATTTCGGCCGTTTCGATGATTGGCATCGGTCTCGCGGTTGCGGTATTGATCGTCGTGCTCTCGGTGATGAACGGTTTCGAGCATGAGCTGCAACAGCGGATCCTCGGCATGATGTCGGACGCCACGATCGACGGTTCCGGCGGGCCGCTCGACGATTGGCGCGCCATGCGCACGCGCGCGCTCGCGAATCCGGAGATCGAAGCCGTCGCGCCGTTCGTGGAGGGCCAGGCGATGGCCGTCGCGGGCGAGGCGCTCGCGGGGGTGAGCGTGCGCGGCGTCGACCCCGCCCTCGAGGGCGACGTATCGAACATCGCGTCGCTCATGCAGAGCGGGAGCTTGGGCGCGCTCGAGCCGGGCAGCTACCGGATCGTGCTCGGCACGAAGCTCGCCGAGACGCTGCACGTGCAAGTCGGCGACAAGGTCGTGCTCGCGCTCGCAACCGAAGCTCGCGTCACGCCGGCCGGGCTCATCCCGCGCACCAAGCAGTTCACGGTCGCGGGAGTGTTCTCGGCGGGCATGTACGAATACGACCGCGGCCTCGCGTTCGTGAGCTTCGACGACGCCGCGCGCTTGTTTCGTACGGACGGCCGCGCGACGGGGTTGCGGCTCGGCATCGGCGACGTCTACAACGCGCGCAGGGTCGCAATGGACACCGCGCGCGCGATCGTGGACGAACTGGGCGGCAAGGTCACGATCTCGGATTGGACGAGGCAGCACTACACCTACTTCCGCTCGATCCAGCTGCAGAAGTCGATCATGTTCGTGATCCTGTCGCTCGTGATCGCGGTCGCGGCGTTCAACATCGTGTCGACGTTGATGATGGTGGTCCGCGACAAACGCGGCGACATTGCGATTCTGCGCAGCTTCGGCACCACGCCGCGCAGCGTAATGACCATCTTTGCGAGCCAGGGCACGTCCATCGGGGTGCTCGGCACGCTGCTCGGCGTGCTGCTCGCGCTGCTCTTCACGTGGCAGCTCGACAATCTCGTGAGCGTGCTCGAGGCGTGGTTCGGCATCGATCTCTTGTCCGAGGACGTCTATTTTCTCGCGCAGCTGCCTACGCAACTGCGCTGGGTCGAGATCGCCGAGATCAGCCTGCTCGCGCTCGCGCTCGCGGTGGCGGCCACGTTCTATCCCGCGCTGAGCGCCGCGCGGCAGCCGCCGGCGGAGGCGCTGCGCTATGAGTGAGCCGCGCGTGAGCAAGCCGACCGACGTAGTGCTGCAGACCAAGGGCCTGGTGAAGACGTTCGAGGACGTGGGCCGCAAGGTGGAAGTGCTGCGCGGCGTGGAGCTCACGGTTGCGAAGGGCGACCGCGTCGCGATCGTCGGCACGTCCGGGTCGGGGAAGACCACGCTGCTGCAGCTGCTCGGCGGGCTCGACGAGCCGACGGCGGGCGAGGTCGCGGTCGCGGGAGCGTCGATGACGCGTGCGAGCGACGTCGAGCGCGGCCGGTTGCGCAACCGCGCGCTCGGCTTCGTGTATCAGTTCCACCATCTGTTGCCGGAGTTCACGGCGCTCGAGAACGTTGCGATGCCGCTGCTCGTGCGGGGCAACTCGGCGAAGGATGCCGCGCGCGAGGCCCGCCACTTGCTCGAGCGCGTGGGACTCGGCGAGCGGCTCGACCATCGGCCGGGCGAGCTCTCGGGCGGAGAGCGGCAGCGCACGGCCGTTGCGCGCGCGCTCGTCACTCGGCCGGCCGCCGTGCTCGCGGACGAGCCCACGGGCAACCTGGACCGGCCGACGGGCCTCAAGGTGTTCGAGCTCCTGCTCGAGCTCAACGTGGCGCTCGGAACGAGCCTCGTCGTGGTCACGCACGACCCGGATTTGGCGAAACGCATGGATCGCGTGTTAGAGCTCAAGGACGGAGTATTGCAACCGCTCGCCGGATAGCGCGGCCGCAAAATGCGTCCTGCATTTGCGGCACTCCCGCCATCCATGGCGGTCGGCCGCAATGCGCGTCCTGCATTTGCGGCACTTCCGCCATCCATGGCGGTCGCCCCGCGCCGATCGTCGAGATCGGGGCCGCATGGCTGCTCGGCACGTTGTGCGTGCACCAATTGCCGCGGCTGCCGGGCGCGATCTGGTGCGCGCCGGCGGCGCTCGTGGCGCTGCTCGCGCTGCGCTCGGCGCGCACGCGCTGGGTCGTGTTCGTGCTGCTCGCCTTCGGTTGGACCGCGCTCTCGGCCGGCCATCGGCTCGAAGACCGGCTGCCGGCCGCGGTGCTCGGGCAGGACTTTCCGCTGGTCGGCTTCGTCGACGGCTTTCCGGTCGCCGCGCCGGGGCAGGCCACGTTCTCGTTCTCGGTCGCCGAGCCGCGGCCGGCCGGCGTGCCCCGCCGAGTGCGGCTCACGTGGTACGACCCCCCGCAAACGTTGGCCGCGGGCGCGCCGCTCATCATCGTCGCGCGGCTGCGGCCGCCGCGCGGCCTGCGCAATCCCGGCGGCTTCGACTACGAGCGCTGGCTGCTGGTGAACGGCCTCGGCGCCACGGGGTACGTGCGCTCGGGCGAAGTTAGGGTCAGACCCCGGGGCCAGACGCCGGTGTCTGATGCTGACGGGTCGCGCGTATGGCCCCGGGGTCAGACCCTGCGCGCGTCGTGGCTTGGGTTCCGCGCGACGCTTGCGGCGCGGATCGAAGCCGGCTCGCCCGACGCCGACTCGGCCGCGCTGCTCACGGCGCTCGCGATCGGCGAGCGGCACCTCTTCACCGACCAGCACTGGGCTGACTTCCGCCGCACCGGCACGAGCCATCTCGTCGCGGTCTCCGGCACGCACGTGGGCCTGCTCGGCGTGGTCGTGTTCTTCCTGCTGCGCTCCCTCTGGATACGGTTGCCGCACGCCGTCGGCCGCTACGACCTCGAGGCGGCGGCGCTCGCGAGCGCCATCGCGACGACGTACTACGCCGCGTTGACCGGCTTCGCCGTGCCGGCCCAGCGCTCGCTGCTGATGATCGTCGTGGCGCTCGCGCTCTCCGCGAGCCGGCGGCGGGTGGGTCTCTCGCAGGGACTTTGCGCTGCGCTGCTCGCGGTGCTCGTGCTCGATCCGTTCGCGCCGCTCTCGGCGTCGTTCTGGCTGTCGTTCGTGGCGGTGGCGATCGTGCTGCTGCTCGGCGCGCCGCGCCGCGTGCGTGCCGAGGCGGACCTCGGCGCGCCGCGTCTCTTGCGGGCGCTGCGGGACGTCGTCGGTCTGCAGTGGGCGATCGGCCTCGCGCTGTTGCCGTTGACGGCGTTCTATTTTGGCGAGATCTCCACGGTGGGCTCGATCGTCAATCTCGCCGCGATCCCCTGGTTCAACTTCGTGCTCGTGCCGCTGACGCTGCTTGCGACGCTCGCCTGCTCCGTCGACGCGCTCGCCACGACTGTCGCGCCGCCGCTGTTGCACGCGGCCGGAACGCTCGCCGGCTACACGGTGACGGTCTTGCACGCGGTCGCCGAGTCGCCGTGGGCCGCGCTCGCCGTGCCCGCGCGTCCCACGGTGTTGGCGCTCGCAGCGGTCGGCGCGCTGCTCGCGCTCCCGGCCCATGCGCTGCCGGGCCGGAGGCTCGCGTGGCTCGCGCTGCTGCCGATGTTCTGGGACCGGCCCGCCGCGCCGCCGCCCGGTGCCGCGCAGGTTACGGTGCTCGACGTCGGCCACGGCCTCGCCGTGGTCGTCGCGACGCACGCGCATCGCGTGCTGTTCGACGCCGGGCCGAGCTTCCCCTCCGGCTTCGACAGCGGCGAGCAGGTCGTGCTGCCGGCGCTTGCGGCCCTCGGCGGAAGCGGCCTCCACGCTCTGATCGTGAGCCACGCCGACAACGATCACGCCGGCGGCGCGGCGGCGGTTGCCGCGGCGTTCCCGGGCGCGCGCGTGCTGCGCGGGCCCGACGTCACCACGCTCGGCGGCGAGCCGTGCGCGCGCGGCCAGGCTTGGCAATGGGACGGCGTGCGCTTCGAGATCCTGCATCCGCCGTTCGGATTCGCGGCGCGCGGCAACGAAAGCTCGTGCGTGCTCAAGGTCACCGCTGCCGGCGGCTCGGCGCTGATCACGGGCGACATCGAGGCGCGCGGCGAGGCGGCGCTCGCTCCGCTCGCGGCCGCGCGCGCCGACGTCATCGTCGTTCCGCATCACGGCAGCGCGACCTCCTCATCGCCGGCGCTCGTCCGCGCCGTCGGCGCCGGCCACGCGCTCGTCTCGGCCGGCTACGCCAACCGTTGGGGCTTCCCCAAGCCGGCGGTCCGCGAGCGCTGGGCGGCGAGCGGCGCGGCCGTCCTGGTCACCGGCGAGTCGGGTGCGATTGGTGTATCGCTGGGCGCGTCGCTCGGCTCTTCCGCCGCCGGCGGAGGCGTCGCGGTGCATGCGGAACGTGACGGCCGTCACCGTTATTGGCAAGCGCCGGCCGAAAGCGCCGTACGCCGCGATTCCTTGGCCGAGATTTCCTGGTGAATCAGAATTCAGCGCGTTATAGTTCGCGGCAGCCTAAGGAGATGTGGGCGGGGTTTTCATGCTCGAGATCGTGCGAGCCGGTGGTTGGCTCATGGTGCCGATCATTGTGTGCTCTGTGATTGCGGTCGGCATTGTCCTGGAGCGCCTCTGGACCTTGCAGCGCAAACGCGTGCTGCCGAAGGACGTCGCGAGCGAAGTCTGGGAATGGGTCAAGCACAACCAGCTCGACGCGAAGCACATTCAAACGTTGCAAGAGAGCTCCCCGCTCGGCGAAGTGCTCGCCGCGGGGCTCGCGAACCGGCATCAGCCGCGCGAGGTGCTCAAGGAGGCGATCGAGGACGCGGGCCGGCATGCCGTGCACGGACTCGAGCGCTACCTGAGCCCGCTCGGCACGATCGCCGCGATCTCGCCGTTGCTCGGCCTGCTCGGCACCGTGGGCGGCATGATTCGCGCCTTCACCGCCATCACCACCCAGGGCGTCGGCAATCCCACGGTGCTGGCGGGCGGCATCTCGCAAGCGCTCGTCACGACGGCCGCGGGCTTGGGCGTAGCCATCCCGTCGTTGATCGCGTACCGTTATCTGCGCAACCGCGTCGACGGGCTCGTCGTGTTGATCGAAAAAGAATCGATTCGGTTCGTCGACGTGCTGCTGCACCAGCAGCGCACCGGCGTCCTCGGGGTCACCGATGAAGCTACAGCCAAGCCGCTCAAGAGAAGAGCCTGAGATCAACGTCATCTCGCTCGTGGACGTGCTGCTGGTGCTCGTCCTGTTCTTCATGGTGTCCACGAGCTTCCTGCGCGAGACCGAGATCAGCCTGCGTCTACCGGAAGCGACGGCGGCCGCACAGGCCGAGACGCCGCGCGAAGCGCTCGAGATCGTGGTCACGCAGAGCGGCAACTACGTCGTCAACGGCCGCGAGCTCGTCAACAACGAGCGGCGCACGCTGCGCGCCGCGATCGAGCGCCTGATCGGCGACCAGCGCGACATGCCGGTGTTCATCCGCTCCGATGCGGCGGCGACCACTCAGGCCATGATCACCGCGATGGACGTCGCCGGCCAGCTAGGTTTCCGCAAGGTCAACATCGCCACGACGACGCCGCCGGACGCCTAGCCGTGGCGCGGCCCGACGTGCTCCGCGCGCGCCCGCACGGCGGTTCGCGAAGCGTTTCATGTTGCTGAACTCGAACATCGTCGCCGTCTACCGGCGGCTGCTCGGATATCTCAAGCCGTCGCACTGGCGAATCCTGATCGCCGCCGGCTCCGCATCGCTCGTCTACGCGCTCGTCGGCGTGCTCGTTCCCGACATCATGTCCACCGTGATCAAGGGTTTCGAATCGCCCGACCGCGGCGGCACGAATGCGGTCCTCGTACCGATCGTGATTCTCGTGGCGCTCGTGGTGCGCGGGATCGTCGATTTTCTGATCGTGTACGGGATGAGCTGGGTCGGCCGGGCCGTCGTCCGCGACGTGCGCGCAGAGCTGTTCGAGCACTACCTCGGGCTGCCGGCGCGCTTCTACGACCGCAACTCGACCGGTCTGCTGATCTCCAAGCTCACGTACAACACCGAGCAGGTCGCGGACGCCACGTCGAACGCCGTGGTCGTGCTCGTGCGCGACACGCTCACGATCGCCGGCTCGCTCACATGGATGGTCTATCGAAGCCCGACCCTGATGGTGCTCGTGATCGTCGTGGGACCGCTCGTCGGGCTGGTCATCGCGGCGATGAGCCGGGCGTTTCGCCGTTACAGCGCGCGGATCCAGAGCTCGATGGGCGACGTCACGCGCGTGACCGAGCAGTCGTTGCAAGGTCAGCGGGTCGTCAAGATCTTCGGCGGCCAGAAGCAGGAGAGCGAGCAGTTCGAGCAGCTCAACAGCCGCAACTTCCGGTTGAACATGCGGCTGATCGCGACGCGGGCCGCCGGCGACTCGTTGTCGCAGGCCGTGGCCGTGGCCGGCATTGCAGCCGTGATTTTCGTGGCGTCCTACGTCATGCGCGACCTCACGGCCCCGCTGTTCGTGGGTTTCATCACTGCAATGGGCATGGTGCTCGCGCCGCTGCGGCGTTTGGTGAACATCAACGCCGTTTGGCAGCGCGGCGTCGCGGCCGCCGAGAGCCTGTTCGAGACGCTCGACGAGCCCGTCGAGCAGGATGCGGGCAAGCAGGCGATCCAGCGTGCGCGCGGCGACATCGAGTATCGCAACGTGTCGTTCACCTACGATTCCGAGAAAGGCCGGGTGCTCGAGAGCTTGAGCCTCGTCGTGCCCGCCGGCACCAGCGTGGCGCTCGTTGGCCAGTCGGGCAGCGGCAAGTCGACCCTCGCGGGCCTGCTGCCACGCTTCTACGACGTCGACGGCGGCACCGTGCTGCTCGACGGCGTCGACGTGCGCGACTACCGGCTGCGCGACCTGCGCCGGCAGATCAGCCTCGTGAGCCAGGACGTGGTGCTGTTCGACGACACGATCGCGAACAACATTGCGTACGGCGTGCTCGCCGAACGTTCGCGGGAGGAGATCGAGCGCGCCGCGGAGGCCGCATTCGTCACGGAGTTCGCGGCCGGACTCCCGAACGGGCTCGATACGCGCGTCGGCGAGCGCGGCGGGCTCCTGTCGGGCGGGCAAAAGCAGCGCGTGGCGATCGCGCGTGCGCTGCTCAAGGATGCGCCCGTGCTGATTCTCGACGAGGCCACGTCCGCGCTCGACACGGAGTCGGAGCGCCGGATCCAGGCGGCGCTCGCGCGGCTCATGCAGGGACGCACGACACTCGTGATCGCTCACCGTCTGTCGACGATCGAGCGCGTGGACCGCATCGTCGTGATGCGCGACGGCGCGATCGTCGAGATGGGCAACCACGAGCAGCTGCTCGCACGCCGGGGGTATTATTCGTCGCTGCATAGCCTGCAATTCACGAGTTAGCCGCACTCGCTCGGGATGTCGCGTCTCTCGCACGCACTGAACACGCTCTGGTACGGCAACAGCCCGCTGCGGTGGCTGCTGTGGCCGGCGTCGCTCGCCTATCTCGGCCTCGCGCGGCTGCGCAGAGCCGCCTACGAGCGCGGCACGCTCGCGGTGGTCGAGCTGCCGGTGCCCGTCATAGTGATCGGCAACGTGAGCGTCGGCGGCACGGGCAAGACGCCGTTCATCATCTGGCTCGCCGCGGAGCTCAAGGCGCGCGGCCTGCGCGTCGGCATCCTCACGCGCGGCTACCGCGGCTCGTCCGCCGACTGGCCGAGGCTCGTGGCGGGAGATACCCCGGCTGAGGAGGTCGGCGACGAGGCGGTGCTGCTCGCGCGGCGCACCGAGTGCCCGGTCGCGGCCGGTCCCGACCGGATCGCGGCCGCGCGGCACCTGCTCGACGCGGGGAAGGTCGACGTGCTGCTGTCCGACGACGGACTCCAGCACTATCGACTCGCCCGGCGCTTCGAGATCGCCGTCGTCGACGGAGTTCGCGGCATGGGCAACGGGCTCTGCCTGCCCGCCGGACCGCTGCGCGAGCCCGAAGAGCGGCTGCGCAGCGTGGACGCGATCGTCGTCAACGGCGGTAAGTGGGGGCACGCGGGGGTGTTTCGCGCCGCCGCCGTCGTCACGCAGGTGTACCGTGTGACCGACCGCGCGCCGCGCACGCTCGAGTCGTTCAAGAAGGAGCACGTGCATGCGGTCGCCGGCATCGGCAATCCGCAGCGCTTCTTCGACCTGCTCGCCGACGCGGGCCTCGACCTGACTCCGCATCCACTCGAGGATCACGCCGACTTGGACCCTGAGGACCTCACGTTCGCAGAGCCGGGCGCCGTACTCGTCACGGAGAAGGACGCCGTAAAATGCGAGGGGTTCGCCGGCGACGACGTCTGGTGCGTCGCCGTGGATCTTAAGCTCGACGCGGATCAGGCGGCGCGTTTCATGCGCCTCGTGCTTCGCGAGCTCGGAGGACCCTCCCGGTGACCGCAGGCTTCATCGCTGTAATACCCGCGCGCTACGCCTCGACGCGCCTGCCCGGCAAGCCGCTCAAGGAGATCGCCGGCAAGCCGATGATCGAGTGGGTATACCGGCAGACGGCGGAGAGCGGCGCGAGCGCCGTGATCGTCGCCACCGACGACGAGCGCATTGCGGCGGCGTGCCGCGGCTTCGGCGCACCCGTCGAGCTCACGTCGGCCGAGCACGCGAGCGGCACGGACCGGATCGCGGAGCTCGCGCGGCGGTTCCAGTGGCCCGACGACCAGATCGTCGTCAACGTGCAGGGCGACGAGCCTCTGATCTCGCCGCTGTCGATCGCCCAGACGGCGCGCCTGCTCGGCTGGCGTCCGCAAGCCGCCATCGCGACGCTCACCGCGCCGCTCACTTCCGAGCGGGAGTTCCGCGATCCGAACTTCGTCAAAGTCGTCACGGACCATGAGGGCTGGGCGCTCTACTTCAGCCGCGCGCCGATCCCTTACCCGCGCGACGGCGGGCTGCCGATGGTACGGCGGCACATCGGTCTCTATGCGTATCGCGCGGCCAGCCTCCGCGCGATCAGCGCGGCGCCGCCGTGCGCGCTCGAGGAGACCGAGAAGCTCGAGCAGCTCCGCGCGCTATGGCTCGGAATGCGGATCATCGTCGAGGACGCGGTCGAGCCGCCGTCGCCGCACGTCGACACGGAGGAGGACCTGATCAAGATCCAGCGCTATTTCGAGCGCGACGTCGTGCGCGGGAGCTGACGATGGAGAAGATCCTCGACGGTCTGAAGCGCGCCGTCGCCCGCGTCGTGGGCAGGGCCGAGCCGCCGTCCGTCGCGCCGCGCCGCGTGCTGTTCGTCTGCATGGGCAACATCTGCCGGTCGCCGACCGCCGAAGGCGTGATGCGCAAGCTGCTCGAGGAACGCGCACCCGAGCTGCGCGTGGAGGTGGCGTCGGCGGGGACGCACGCGTATCACATGGGCGAGCCGCCGGACCCGCGCGCGCGCCGCGCCGCGGAGCGCCGCGGCGTCGACTTGAGCAAGCAGCGCGCGCGCCGCGTGGCCGTTGAAGACTTCGCGTACTACGAGCTCTTGCTCGCGATGGACCCGCTCAATCGCGTTACGCTGCTCGAGCGGAGCCCCCCGGAGTTCCACGGCCGGATCCGCCTGCTGCTCGAGTTTGCGCCGCAGCTCGGCCGCGACGACGTGCCCGATCCCTACTACGGCGGCGGCAACGGGTTCGAGTACGTGCTCGATCTCGTCGAAGAGGCGTCGATCGGGCTCATCGAGCACTTGCGGCGCACGCAGCCTTCGCCCCCGCCGACCGAGGGATCGGATTCGACCCCGGCGCGCTGACGCGCCGGGGTCGTGCTGACTCGTCGGGGCCGCGGGTGGCAGCCGACGCGCTCGCGGCGCGTCAGCCCGTGGATCGGTCCGCGTTCTCGCCGCCGGCCGCGCCGCCGCTCGGGGCGTCGGGCTCGCGCTGCTCGACGCGTTCGCTTGGCGCGGGGTCCTGTCGCGGCTCCTCGAATCGCCGCTCCGGAGCGGGCTCGGGCTCCGGCGGCGGCGCCCAACGCGGGGCGGCCGGTTCCTCGACCACGGCGCGGCGCGCCGCGGGCTCGGGCGGGTCGAAGTAGCCGCCGAAGTCGCGCGTGTCTTCCAGGAAGTCATCGCGCGAAGCATCCCGGGTCTCGCGAGGAGGCTCAGGTGGCCGCGTCTCGCGTGCCGGCTCCGATGGCCGCGTCTCGCGTGCCGGCTCCGGTGGCCTGGCCTCCTGCTGCTCGCGAGCCTGCTGGGGCGGGGGCGGAGCTTGCGTCTGGGCCGGGGGGGGGGGCGGGCCGCCGCCGCCGTTGGTGTCGTGACGTGGGCCCTGGTCCGGGCGCGGCCCCTCGTTGCGCTGCGCCGGGTCTTGCCGCGGCGAGTCGGCGCGCGGGCCGTTCTGTTGACGATCGTCGCCGCGGTTGCCGCCGCGACGGTTGCGCGAGCGCCGGCTGCGCCCGCCTTGTTGCGACTGATCGCGCTGCCCTTGCTGCGACTGGTCGCGCTGCCCTTGCTGCGATTGATCGCGCGGCGGTTGCTGCGACGGGTCGCGCGGCGCTTGCTGCGACGGGTCGCGGGGTGCTTGCTGCGACTGGTCGCGCGGCGCCTGACCCGCGACGGGTGCGTCCTGCGGCCGGCCTCCGCGGCCCCGGTTGCGTCCCTGGTTACGATCGCGGCGATGGTCGGGGTGCCCCCCGCGAGGGTCGCGGTCCCGATGGTCGCTGCGTCCCCGTTCGCCGCGCCCGCGGTCTCGGTCGCCGCGCCCGCGGTCGCCGCGTTCGCGCTCGCGGTCCTGTTCACCGTGCCCTTGACGGCGCGGGCCTTGGCCGTCGCGGGCCTCGGGAGGCGCCGCAGCGGGCGGGGCGGGTGACATCCAGCCGAACAACCGTTGCCACAGCGATGGGCCGGGCGGCCGAGGCGGCGCGGGAGGCGCGGCCACGGGGGCGGGCGCCGGTGCCGGCTCGCGCTCCACCGGCGGCGGCGGAGTGGGCGCCGGCGTGGACGGCAGCACGTTCGTGACGGCGGCTTCCTCGGCCTTCGGCGCGCGGCGGCTTTGTTCGAAGGCGACGCTTGGGTCCTCCTTCGGATCGACGAGCTTGTAGCTCGTCGCGGCGTTCTCCGGCAACCCCGCTTCGTCGTCCCGCACGCGGCGGAGCGAGTAGTTCGGCGTCTCGAGCTCGGGATTGCCGAGGATGACGACCTGAACCTTGCTCGCGTCCTGCAGCGACTGCACCCACTCGCGCTTCTCGTTGAGCACGTAGTTGGCGACGTCGAGCGGCAGCTGCGCGATGACCTTCGCCGTGCGGTCCTTGCGGGCCTCCTCGCCGACGAGCCGGAGCACCGCGAGCGCGAGCGACTCGACGCCGCGGACGTTACCGGTGCCGTTGCACCGCGGGCAGTTCGACTGCGTCGACTCCTCGAGCGACGGCCGCAGCCGCTGGCGCGACAGCTCGAGCAACCCGAAGCGTGAGATTCTGCCGATCTGGATCCGCGCGCGGTCGTGGCGCACGGCCTCGCGGAGGCGGTTCTCGACCTCGCGCTGGTTGCGCTGCGGCCCCATGTCGATGAAGTCGACGACGACGAGCCCGCCCAAGTCGCGGATCCTGAGCTGCCGGCCTACTTCTTCGGCGGCCTCGAGGTTGGTGTTGAGGGCCGTCTCCTCGATGTCCTCGCCCCTGGTGGAGCGCGCCGAGTTGACGTCGATCGCCGTCAGCGCCTCGGTGTGATCGATCACGATGCCGCCGCCCGACGGCAGCTGGACCTTGTGGTTGAACGCCGACTCGATCTGGCTCTCGATCTGGTAGCGCGTGAACAACGGCACCGTGGGGTCGTCGTAGTACTTGAGCTTGCGCACGCTCTGCGGCAGCACGCGCTCCATGAACTCGAGCGCATCCGCGTGCACCCCGGTGTCGTCGACCAGGATCTCGCCGATGCTGTCCGAGAAGTAGTCGCGCAGCGCCCGGACGATCGCGTTGCCTTCCTGGTAGATCAGGAACGGCGCGGGGCGCGTGACGACGACCGACTTGATCGCCTCCCAGACGCGCAGCAGGTAGTCCATGTCCCATTTGAGCTCTTCGGCGCTGCGGCCAACGCCGGCCGTACGCACGATGCAGCCCATCCCGTCGGGCGGGGCGAGCTCCTCGAGCGACTGGCGAACGATGTCCCGCTCCTCGCCTTGGATCCGGCGCGACACGCCGCCGGACCCCGCGTTGTTCGGCATCAGGACGATGAACCGTCCCGCGAGGCTGATGTAGGTCGTCAGCGCCGCACCCTTGGTGCCGCGCTCCTCCTTGTCGACCTGGACGACGATTTCCTGGCCTTCGCGGAGCACATCGCGGATCTGGACGCGCTCGCCGCCCTCGGGCTGGCGGACGAAATACTCGCTCGAGACTTCCTTGAGCGGCAGAAAGCCATGGCGCTGGACGCCGTAATCTACGAAGCAGGCCTCGAGACTCGGTTCGACCCGAGTGATCCGGCCTTTGTAGATGTTGGACTTGCGCTGTTCTCGGGTGGGTACCTCTATGTCGAGGTCATAGAGCTTCTGGCCATCGACCATGGCCACGCGCAACTCTTCTCGCTGAGTTGCATTGACTAACATTCGCTTCATAAGACTTGAGTCCCCTAGGGGCGTGCACGGAGCCTCGGGAGGTGACCGCGGTCTGCGAGTGAGTGAGCCAAACGCGCCCGACAGCGGCTTGCCGCGGGAGCGGAGGTCTTGAAGGACGTGCAGCTCGATCCGTCAATCGATCTTGGTTTTTGAGTTCGGTACGGAGAGCCATCGCCTTGCGCAGATCGCGGGGTCCGGAGTCCGGCCACCGACGATGAGATTTTCAACCTGACGGCCGCGTGGCGGCCTCCAGAGTGAGCTTCGGGTAGCCCCGCCGCTACAGGCGCGAGCATGACCCGTTAGGTACTATAACATAGACAATCCCGCACTCAATTCGTACACCTTTGAATCCACCGCAAAAAACCGCCAAGCCCACGGCCAGGCAGCAGAACGTCGACGAGGAGGCGGCCGGCCAGCGCCTCGACAACTTCTTGCTTGGGGAGCTCAAGGGGGTGCCGCGGAGCCACGTGTACCGATTGATTCGCTCCGGGCAGGTGCGTGTGAACTCGGGCCGCGTGAACCCCCGTTACCGGCTGCGCGCGGGGGATCGGGTGCGAGTACCGCCTGTGGCGGAGCGCGGGACGCGGCCGGTGGCGGCCGAGGGCGGCTCCCTCGACTGGCTGGAGCAGCGGGTGGTTTACGAGGACCCCCGGTTGCTGGTGCTCGACAAACCGGCCGGCCTCGCGGTGCACGGTGGTAGCGGGGTCAGCCTGGGTTGCATCGAAGCGCTGCGGGCCTTGCGGCCCGAGCTTCCGGACCTCGAGCTCGCCCATCGGCTGGACCGGGCCACCTCGGGGTGCCTGCTCGTCGCCAAGCGCCGCAGCGCCTTGCGGGTCCTGCATGCGCTGCTACGCGAAGGGCGGGTGTCGAAGCGCTATCTCACGCTCGTGCAGGGCAGGTGGCCGGCCGGCGTCAAAGACGTCGAGGCGCCGCTCGTCACCCGACGGCCGGCCTCGGAGGCGCGTGTCAAGGTCGACGCGGCCGGTAAGCCCGCCAAGAGCTCGTTCCGGTTGCTGGACACCTACGGCAAAACGGCGTCATTGCTCGAAGTCGCGATCGCCACCGGCCGCACGCATCAGATTCGCGTGCATGCAGCGCATTCGGGCCACCCGGTCGCGGGCGACGATCGCTACGGCGATCCCGAGTTCAACGCGAGCCTCGCCCGCCAAGGGCTGCGGAGGATGTTTCTGCACGCGCATGCGGTGGAGCTCGTCTGGCCCGACACCGGCGAGGAGTTCGCGGTCAGCGTGCCCCTGCCTGCGGAGCTCACGGCTTTCCTGACGACGCTCGAGCAGCCCGGCCGGCGAGCGGATCGAGCCCCGCCGACCTGAGGGTCGCCGCGAGCCAGATCAACGGCAGGCCGATCAGGGCCGTGGGGTCGGTCGACTCGATACGCTCGAACAGGGCCACCCCCAGGCTCTCGGACTTGAAGCTGCCCGCGCAGTCGAACGGCTCGTCGATCTCGAGGTAGCGCTCGAGCGCCGCGGTTGGGAGGCGGGCGAAGCGGACTTCGGTTCGGTCGACGTGCGACCACTCGGCGCCGGCGGCCGTGTCGAGGACCGTCACGGCCGTGTGGAACACGACGATATTCCCCTGCGCTGCCTCGAGCTGCCGCAGCGCGGTCGCCGCCCCGCCGGGCTTCCGCAGCACGACCCCGGCGAGCGACGCGACCTGGTCCGAGCCGATGACGACGGCATCGGCCGCCCGCACGCTGTGGGCTTTCGCCGCGGCGAGTCGCGCGGCGAGCTGTGGCGGGGCCTCGCCCGGAAGCGCCGCCTCGTCGACGCCGGGGGCCGCCGCCTCGAACGACAGCCCGAGGCGGCCGAGCAGCTCGCGGCGATACTTGGAAGTCGAGGCCAGAATCAATCTGCGCATACTTTCGAGGCTGCGTAACTTGCGGTTTTGACAGTAGAAACTCTGTCCCTTATCATGCGCCGCCTATGTCCGGCTCGCTGCACGTCTGGTACGGCCCGCACGATCTGGAAACGCTCGGGAAACGGCAAGTCACGCTCAGCGGCGAGCTCGAGCTCCGCAAGTTGGCGCGATTGGCCGAATTGCTCCACGACCCCGGTGGCCGCCCGTGCGGTGACGACGGCGGCAGTGTAGAAGCAAGCCTGCGATTCGAACAGCGCGGTGACGGTTGGCTCGGTGTAACGCTCGACTACGACGCGACGGTCGAGCTCACCTGCCAGCGTTGCCTCGAGCCGTTTCGGGAGCGGATCGCGGCACGAGTCGACATGGTGATCGCCGAGTCGGAGCCGGCCGCGACACCTGAGGGATTCGAGGTGTTCGAGCTCGACCACGGCCGATTGCTGCCGGCGCAGCTGATCGAGGACGAGCTGATCGTGTCGATCCCGCTCGTGCCGAAGCATGCCCGGGTCGAGGACTGTGGTAGCCTTGCCCGCGCTTTTGACGACGTCGACGCCGAGGCCGGAAGCGATCCGCCAGGCCCGGCCCCTTAGGACGGCAACGAGTAGTTTCGAGGAGAATCGCAAATGGCAGTACAAAAAAGCCGCAAGACGCCGTCTAGGCGTGGGATGCGTAGGGCGCACGACGCACTGACGGGTCCGACGTTGTCGGTGGATGCGACGACCGGCGAGACGCATCGCCGCCATCACGTGACGGCCGACGGCTACTATCGCGGACGGCAGGTCTTCGACGTTCCGCAAGACGCCGAGCAAGAATAGACTCGCACCCCGTGGTCGCCCCGTCAACGCCAGGAACTGGCGTTAACTAGCGAACCGGCGCGCCGGACTCACACTTACGTTTCTGCATCCTCAAGACCGATGAGTCGCAAGGTCACAATTGCGTTGGACGCAATGGGTGGCGACTGCGGTCCCGACTCCGTCGTGCCCGCGGCTCTCGCCGTTCTCGAGAAGGACGACTCCGCGAGCCTCACGCTCGTCGGGCTTCCGGCGGTCCTCGAGCAGGCCAAGCGCGCAGCCAACGACCGCTACGGCAATCGCCTCGGCTTTCGCGCGGCTTCCGAGGTCGTCGCGATGGACGAGCCGCCGGCGGACGCGCTGCGCAAAAAGAAGGACTCCTCGCTGCGCGTCGCGCTCGAGCTCGTGAAGAGCGCCGAAGCCGACGCCTGCGTGAGCTCGGGCAACACCGGCGCGCTGATGGCGACCGCGCGCTACGTGCTCAAGACCCTGCCCGGCATCGACCGGCCCGCGATCATCTCGGCGGTGCCGAGCTTGAAAGGTCGCACCTACATGCTCGACCTCGGTGCGAACGTGGGCTGCACGTCGCAGCACCTCCTGCAGTTCGCGCTCATGGGCTCGGTCGTGGCCGGCGACATGCTCGAGGTCGCGCGGCCGCGCGTCGGGTTGCTCAACATCGGGCAGGAAGACATCAAGGGCAACGACGTCGTCCGCGAGGCGGGCGAGCTGCTTGCACAGAGCGGCCTCAATTACACTGGATTCGTCGAAGGCGACGGCATCTTTCTCGCGGACGTCGACGTGGTCGTGAGCGACGGGTTCGTCGGCAACGTTGCGCTCAAGACGACGGAAGGTTTCGCTCGCCTCATCAGCTCGTATCTCAAGGAGGAATTCCGCCGCAACGTGTTCCGCAAGGCACAGGGCCTGATCGCCGGCTCGGCGCTCGAGTCGCTGCGCACGCGGCTCGATCCGCGCCGCTACAACGGTGCGAGCCTCGTGGGCTTGAACGGCGTAGTCTTGAAGAGCCACGGCTCGGCCGACAAGTTCGCGTTCGAGACGGCCGTTCAGACCGCGATCGTCGAAGCCCGTAAAGGCGTTCCCGTGCAGATCGGGCAACTCATCGAGACTCAACCGCAAGAATGTATTCACGCATAGCAGGCACGGGGAAGTACCTCCCGCAGAAGATCCTCACGAATTTCGACCTCGAGAAGATGGTCGACACTTCCGACGAGTGGATCCGCAGTAGGACTGGTATCGAGCGCCGCCACATCGCGGCAGACGACGAAGCCACGAGCGATCTCGCCGCTCACGCCGCGCGCGTGGCGATCGCCGATGCCGGGCTCACTCCCGCCGACATCGACTTCGTGCTCGTCGGCACCACGACCCCCGACCTGATCTTCCCGAACGTCTCATGCTTGCTGCAAGACAAGCTCGGCATTCGCGGCGGCCCCGCGTTCAGCATCGAGGCGGCGTGCACCGGCTTCCTCTACGCGTTGGTCGTGGCCGACCAGTTCGTGCGCAGCGGCCAGGCAAAGCGCGCGCTGGTCGTCGGCGCCGAGACGATGTCGCGAATCATCGATTGGAAGGACCGTGAGACCTGCGTGCTGTTCGGCGATGGCGCGGGCGCGGTGGTCCTCGAGGCCGCCGAGGAGCCGGGGATCATCTACTCGACCCTCGGGGCCGACGGCCGCTATCGCGAGCTGTTGTATGCCTCGAGCGGCGTCTCGACGCGCCACCGCGAGTCGTGGGAATTCGCGGCGCTCAAGATGAAAGGCAACGAGGTTTTCAAGGTCGCGGTGAAGACCCTCGAGAATCTCGTCGACGACGTCGTCGAGAAGACCAAGATCGAGAAGGGCCAGATCAACTGGCTGATCCCGCACCAAGCCAACCTGCGAATCATCTCCGCCACCGCGAAGCGGCTGAACATGCCGATGGAGCAGGTGATTCTCACCGTCAGCGAGCACGGCAACACGTCGGCGGCGTCCGTGCCGATGGCCCTCGATACCGCGATCCGCGACGGGCGGATCAAACGAGGCGATCTGCTGTTGCTCGAGGCGTTCGGCGGCGGGTTCACCTGGGGCGCGAGCCTCGTTCGTTACTAGCCGCCGGTTCGCACGCGACGGGGAGTTGCGAGCCAGCGCTCATTCCCACCTTCGCCAGCACGTATAATGCCGGCATGATTCGCGGAGTCTTCCCTCTGTTGTTGGCGTCGTCGCTGTGCGGCTTCGCGTCCGCGGCGCCCGCGGCCGAGTATTGGCTGTCGGGCGAGAACGAGGTGGTCGGCGAGACCGAGACCATCAGCGCCCGCTACGAAGACACGTTCGTGGCCCTCTCGCACCAGTACAACGTCGGCTACGAGGCGTTGCGCAGGGCCAATCCGGGCGTCGACGCCTGGCTCCCGGGTGAGGGCACGAAGATCGTCATCCCGAACCGCGCGGTGTTGCCGCGCGCGCCGCACCGGGGAATCGTGGTCAATGTCGCCGAATTGCGACTCTACTATTTCCCGGCCGTCTCGGGTCCGGTGCCCGAAGGGGTCGATCCGAAAGCGATCAAAGTGATCACCCATCCGATCGGCGTCGGCCGGCTCGACTGGAAGACGCCGCTCGGCACGACCACCGTGACCGGCAAGGTGGCGAACCCAACGTGGACTGTGCCGCAGTCGATTCGCGCCGAGCACGCGGAACGTGGCGATATCCTGCCGCGCGTCGTGCCGGCCGGTCCCGACAACCCGCTCGGCAAGTACGCTCTGCGCCTCGGGTTGCCGAGCTACATGATCCACGGCACCAACAAAGCCGTCGGTATCGGCATGCGCGTCACCCACGGCTGCATCCGTCTGTTCCCCGAAGACATCGAGACGATGTACAAGATGGTCCCCGTCGGCACGCCCGTGCGGATCGTGAACCAGCCGCACAAGCTCGGTTGGGGACCCGGCGGTTTGTATCTCGAGGCGCACCTCACGTTGGAGCAGGTCGCCGAGGCAGAGGACGGCCTCGACGAGGCCACGCCGCAGGGGGACGCGCAAACCCTTCCGCCCGAGGCGCAAGCCGCGGGAGAGCCCGAGTCGTTGCTGACTGCGCTTACGCGGGCTTACGTCGCCGCCACCGAAGAGCGCCGCGCCGACGTTCGCTGGGACTTCGCCGAGCAGGTCATGCAGGAGGCTCGCGGCGTGCCGGAGTTCGTTTCGGTCTCGCCCGTCGTCCCGGCCAGCGAGTCATTCGCGGCCGATCCCGCAACCGGGCGCTAACCCGGGCAAAAAAAAACCGCCAACTCTCGTTGGCGGCTTCGCATGCTGACCGATGCGGCTCTCGAGCCGCACCTGCCGATTTTATTAGTGTTAGCTCGCTTACTTCCTGGTCGATTGCTCGAACATGCGGTCGAGCCGCTGATTCGTAGCATCGCAGCACGCTTGTGCCGCCTGTGCCGCCTGCAGAGCCTGGTTCGCAGTGCTTTGAGCGCCGGAAGCAGCTTGTTGCGCCTGAGTCGCCGTGCGTTGTGCGGCGTTGGCCGCGTTTTGGGCAGCCTCGGCAGTGGCTTTCACCATGTCGAGTTGCTCCGGAGTGACATGCGCACAGCCGGTCACGAGGATCGCAAAGCCGCTGACGAGCGCCGCTGCCCGCAGAGCAGCCTGGATTTTTGTGGCCATTTGTATAACCCCTGACTTGAGTGACAAACCGCGACCATTATTTCCTAAAGCACTGACTCATGCAATTTCTAAAGCGTAGTGCTTTGTGACTAGTCATCAGGTTCGTTGCGGAAAACGAATGAGGATCTCTCACCGTGTTCGTTTTTGCCGAGCGAATTTCTTCGCGAGCATTGCGCACTTGACCCATTCGTTCTCGGGCTGTATATAGAGTCAGACTGGCTTTATATACAGGTCAAAGAGAATGCGTGATCTTACCCCGAGGCAAAGGCAAATTCTGACCCTGATTCAAAAAGTTATCAGCGACACCGGCATACCGCCGACGCGTGCCGAGATCGCCAAGTTCTTGAAGTTTCGTTCGGTGAACGCCGCGGAGGAGCATTTGCGGGCGCTCGAGCGCAAAGGAGTCCTCGAGCTGTTGCCGGGCACCTCCAGAGGAATTCGGCTCAAGGATTCGTTGCGTGATCAGTTGGGGTTGCCGCTTGTCGGACGAGTAGCGGCGGGCGCGCCGCTTTTGGCGCAAGAGCACATCGAGGCTCGCTATCAAATCGATCCCGATTTGTTCAAGAAGCCGCCGCACTTTCTGCTCAGAGTCCAAGGTATGAGTATGCGCGACGCCGGGATTTGGGACGGCGACTTGGTCGCCGTTCATCGAACGCCGGAGGTGCGCAATCGCCAGATCGTGGTAGCCCGTTTGGAGAACGAGGTCACGGTCAAACGCTACCGGCAAGAAGGACATCGAGTTTGGCTGCTGCCGGAGAATCCCGAGTTCGAGCCGATTCAGGTCGATTTGCGCGAGCAAACATTGACGATCGAAGGCGTCGTGGTCGGCGTGGTCAGAGATTCGATGAAATAATTTCGCCTCGCAGATTCGGCCACATGGAATTCGACGAACTGGGCTTGGGAGGGTTAGCGAGGCACGTTTGGCGAGGCACGGGCGGCCGGTCCACACGCACGGTTCTTTCCTCGGGGTTCCCAGCTCTCGATAGCCGTTTGCCGGGCGGCGGTTGGCCGCGTGGGGCGCTCATCGAGATCTTCGTGAGCCGCTATGGAATCGGCGAGCTCACGGTGTTGATTCCCGCGTTGGCGGCCCTGACACGGCCCGTTTTGGGCGAAGCTCCGAAATGGGTCGCCTGGATCGCTCCCCCGTTCATCCCGTACCCGCCCGCGCTCACGCAACGCGGAGTGCGAATCGAGAGCTTGTTGATGATCCATCCGTCGACGGGAGGCAAAGATCGACTTTGGGCCATCGAGCAAGTCGTGCGTTCCGGCACGAGCAGCGGAGTACTTGCTTGGCTTGCCGAAGCGGACGACGTCGTATTGCGGCGTTTGCAGCTGGCGACCGAGGAACGAGAGTGTTGGACCGTGCTGTTTCGGCCGGCAGAGGCTCTTGAAGCTCGCTCGCCGGCCGCGCTCAGGATTCGCCTTCTTCAATTATCGAAGGGTCAACTATCGAAGAGGCCCTCTTCGGAAGGAGCCTCTTCGGAAGGAGAATGTTCGCCAGGGCAATTCTCGCCAGGGCAATTCTCGGAAGCGCAATTCTCGGAAGGGATTCGGGTCGAGATCTTGAAATGCCGTGGGGGTCGTCCCTCCACGGTCGATCTCACCGAAAACGATTTCACTCGGATCGAGCCCCCAAAGGTGGCCGAGTAGTGGTGCAGGCGCATGCCACGATCTCTGCCATACCTCGATCTTTTTACTCGAGAGACGACGGCGTCGCCGCCTTCGGAGCCCAAGCGCGAGCGCCGCAAGCCGCAGCTGTGGATAGCCCTATGCTTGCCGAATTTGCCGTTCGAATCTCTGGCGAATGCGGCTTCGAACGATCCGGCGGCGGTCGTCGAGCAGCGGCAAGGGCAGGTCAGGGTCGTCGCGGTCAATGCGTACGCGCGTCGTTGCGGGATCGAGCCCGGCAGTAAGTTGAGCGCCGCGCGCGCGCTCGCCGCGTCGCTCGAAGTTTACGAACGGTCGGAGAGTCTCGAGCGTGCGAGCCTCGAGTCTCTGGCGGGCTGGTCGCAAAGCCTCACTCCGACCGTGAGCATCGCCGCTCCCGAAAGCGTGCTTCTCGAAGTGTCGGGAAGCCTGAAGCTCTTTCGCGATCTCGCCGCGATCAAGACGAGGCTTGCGGCAGAAGTGCACCGTCGTCGATTCGCCGCGCGGCTCTGCGCCGCGCCCACGGGAACGGCGGCACTGTGGCTCGCGCGTGCCGCGGCGGCGGACGTGCCCGACATGAGCGAGCTGCCGGGAAAGCTGGGAGCGCTGCCGATCTCGGTCGCGTATTGGCCCGACGCCGTCCAAACGATGTTGCGCGATCTCGGAATCCGCACCCTCGGCGAATGCTTGCGGCTGCCCCGCGACGGGTTCGCGCGCAGGGCGGGAGAGAGTTGCTTACGCGAGCTCGATCTCGCTTTGGGCCGACGCGTCGACCTGCGCCGGGAGCTCGCGGTGCCGGAGCGTTGGCGCGCGATTTGCGATTTGCAAGAAGAGACCGCGGATTGCGCGTTTTTCATGCAAGCGCTCGAGCGCCTGCTCGATCGTTTGACGGCCGATCTGCGCCGACGGCAGGCTCAAGTGCGGACCCTGCGGGTCACGTTCCGACACTTGCGCCGTCCGCCGACCTCGGAAGATTTCGATTTGGCGTGCCCGGCTCACGAGCGCGAGCGCCTCGCGAATCTGCTCCGTGATCGGATCGAGCGAATCGCGCTGCCGGCGCCGGTCATCGCAATCGCTTTGAGCACGGGATCCTTCGAGGCGCTGCGTCTCGACGAAACGGACTTGTTCGTGAAAACGTCGGCCACCACCGCGGCTCGAGCTCTCCTCGAACGCCTGCGCGGCCGTTTCGGCGCGGCATCGATCCACGGTATGGGACTTACGCCCGAGCATCGGCCGGAACGTGCTTGGACGAAGGTCGACTCCTTCGACGGCGCGGCGGGTGCCGGCGAGCCGTCGCGACACGCCCGGCCGCTGTGGTTGCTGCTCGATCCTGTGCCTCTGGCGTCTCCGGAAGCTCGTCGCTATTACGGGGGTAGAGTGCATTTGAGCTCCGGTCCGGAACGCATCGAAAGCGGTTGGTGGGATCAGCAAGACGTCGGCAGGGATTACTACGTCGCGGTGAGCTCGGAAGGGCAACGGCTCTGGGTGTATCGGCATCGAGAGCGCCGCGATTGGCACTTGCACGGTCTGTTCGGTTGAGCCCTCTTCGTTGAACCATGGCGCAACCCAAGCGAACGAACGGCGGCGGCTACGCCGAGCTTCACTGCCTCAGCAATTTCTCGTTCCTGCGCGGCGCTTCGCATCCCGTCGAGCTGGTGACGACGGCGGTCGAGCTCGGCTATGCGGGGCTCGCCTTGACCGACGAGTGCTCGATGGCCGGCGTCGTGCGCGCCCACGGCGCGGCGAAAAAACTTTCATTCAACCTCATGATCGGCAGCGAGATCACCTTCGTCGACGGCTTGAAGGTCGTGGCGCTCGCCGTCGACCGCGAGGCGTACGCCGCGCTCTGCCGCCTGATCACCGCGGGCAGGCGTGCCGCGCCGAAAGGCACGTACGAGCTCAATCGCGACGATCTCGCGCGCTGCCTGCAGAGCTCGGGTTGTCTGCTCCTGTGGCTTCCCCACCAGGCGGATGAAAGCGCTCTGCTCGCGACGGGCGCGTGGCTGAAAGAACGTTTTGCCGAGCGCATTTGGATCGCGGCCGAGCTCTTGAACGACGGCAACGATCGACGTCGGCTCGCCGAGCTCCGCGGCGCCGGCAAGAGTCTCGGCCTGCGTCTCGTCGCGAGCGGCAACGTGCACATGCACCGCCGCGAGCGCCGTAAGCTGCAAGACACGCTGACCGCCATCCGCCTGCAAGCTCCGATCGACAAGCTCGGCTTCGAGCTGCAGCCGAACGCCGAACGGTGCTTGCGGCCGCTGTCAGAGCTCGAGCGCCGCTATCCGCAGGAGCTGCTCGCGGAGACGCTCGCCATCCTCGAGCGCGGCGCGTTTTCTCTCGACGAGCTGCGTTACGAATATCCGCGCGAGCTCGTGCCGAGCGGGGAGACGCCCGCGAGCCATCTCCGCAAGCTCACGGAGCAGGGCGCCCGCTGGCGTTGGCCCGAGGGAGCGCCGCCCAATGCCTGCGCGCTCATCGAGCACGAGCTCGCGCTGATCGCCGACCTGCGTTACGAGGCCTATTTCCTCACCGTGCACGACATCGTGCGCTACGCGCGCGGCGTCGGCATTCTGTGTCAGGGCAGGGGCTCCGCGGCCAACTCCGTGGTGTGTTTTTGTCTCGGGATCACCGAGGTGGATCCGGCCCGCATGCAGATGCTCGTCGAGCGCTTCATATCCAAGGAGCGCAACGAGCCGCCGGACATCGACGTGGACTTCGAGCACGAGCGGCGCGAGGAGGTCATCCAATATATCTATCGAAAATACTCGCGCGAGCGGGCCGCGATCGCGGCCACGGTGATCACCTATCGGCCGAAGAGCGCGATTCGCGACGTCGGCAAGGCGCTCGGTCTCGACGAGCCGCAGGTCACGGCGCTCGCGAGGTCGCTGCAATGGTGGGACGGCAGCGGCATCGTTGCCGAGCGAATCGCCGCCGCGGGCTTCGACGCCGGCAACCCCTTGATCCAAAATTGGCTCGAGCTCACGGAGACGCTGATCGGCTTTCCGCGGCATCTTTCGCAGCACGTTGGCGGCTTCGTGATCGCCGAGCGGCCGCTCGACGAGCTCGTGCCTGTCGAAAACGCCACGATGCCGGAGCGCACGGTCATCCAATGGGACAAAGACGATCTCGAGGAGCTCGGGCTGCTCAAGGTCGACGTCCTGGGGCTCGGGATGCTCTCCGCGATTCGCCGCAGCTTCGATCTCATCGAGCGCTGGGACGGGCGCAAGCTCACGATCGCTACCACGCCGCCCGAGGACCCGGAAGTCTACGAAATGATCTCGCGCGCCGACACGATGGGCGTGTTCCAGATAGAGTCGCGCGCGCAAATGGCGATGCTGCCGCGGCTCAAGCCCAAGAAGTATTTCGATTTGGTCATCGAGGTCGCGCTCGTGCGTCCGGGACCGATTCAAGGCGACATGGTGCATCCGTACCTGCGGCGCCGTAACGGCGAGGAGCCCGTGACCTATCCGAGCGAGGACGTGCGCAAAGTGCTCGAGCGCACGCTGGGCGTGCCGATTTTCCAGGAGCAAGTCATGCAGCTCGCGATCGTGGCGGCCGGGTTCACGGCGGGGGAGGCGGACGCGCTGCGGCGGGCGATGGCTGCATGGCGGCGCAGCGGCGAGCTCGAGCGTTTCGAGCAGCGCTTGATCGTCGGTATGACGCAGAGGAACTACAGCCGCGAGTTCGCGGAACGAATTTTCAGCCAGATCAAAGGATTCGGCGAGTATGGTTTTCCGCTGTCCCATGCCGCGAGCTTCGCGCTGCTCGTCTACGTGTCGGCGTGGCTCAAGCATTACGAGCCCGCCGTCTTTTGCTGCGCCTTGCTCAACAGCCAACCGATGGGCTTCTACGCTCCTCAGCAATTGGTGCGCTCGGCTTGTGAGCACGGCGTGGAGGTGCGGCCGGCCGACATCAACCGCAGCGAGTGGGAATCCACGCTGGAACGCCGCGACGACGGCCGGCCGGCGCTGCGGCTCGGGTTGCATCGCGTCAAAGGCCTCTCGGCGGAAGGCGGCAAGCGCGTCGCGCAGATGCGAACGGAACGGCCGTTCGCCGACGTGGCGGATCTCGCCGCCCGGTCCGGGCTCGGCGGCCGCGACTTGGGCGCGCTCGCCGCGGCCGGCGCGTTGAAGTCGCTCGCGAGCAACCGGCATCAGGCTCGTTGGGACGTGGCGGGCGTCGACGAGCCCACCGAGCTGTTCGGTCGCATGCGGTTCAACGAGGCCGTGCCCATGCTGCGGCGGCCCACGGAGGGGGAGGACATCACGGCCGACTATCGCCATCTGGGCTTGAGCCTCGGCCGGCATCCGCTCGCGCTGTTACGCCGCCGCCTCGACGCGCTGCACGTGCTCGACGCGCGCTCCGTCGCGGCGCTCCCACACGGGGCAAGGGTTCGGAGCGCCGGAGTCGTGATCACGAGGCAGCGGCCGTCGAGCGCGTCCGGCGTCACATTCGTCACATTGGAGGACGAGACCGGTTACTTGAACCTCGTTGTCTGGGAAAGCCTCGCGCAGAGCGCCAGGAGCGCGCTACTAGGCGCCGCATTGCTCGGAGTCGTGGGGAAAGTGCAGAAGGAGGGTGCGGTCTTACACGTGATCGCAGAGCGGCTCTACGATCACAGCGAATTGCTCGGCGATCTCGTCACCCGCTCGCGCGACTTTCATTGATTCGCGGCGTGTCGTTCGCCCACGCCTGTCGCCAGATTGCGACGCCGCGCAAAATCTCGCCGCGTCAAACTTCGTAATCGTCGAAGTCCTCGAGCTCGCGCTTCGAGCGTTTCCGCTCCATGAGGTCCTCCAGACGGCGCTTCGCGGCCTGCTCGCTGCCCGGCCCGTGCACGTCCTGAACCTCGAGCTCGTGAATCAGCTCTTCGACGTTGATCTCGACGGACGCGTCTCCCACGTTGTCCGTGTCGGCGGCTGGCACTTCTTCGGTGACGACGGTCTCTTCGGCCTCCTCCGATTCCTCGGACTCTTCCTCGAGATCCTCTTCGTCTTCCGACTCTTTGAGCTTCATCCTCCCCTCCGTCTGAGTCGGGTGGGCAAATCGCGATGGCCGTTTTATAAACCCAAGCTAGGACCTTGGCAATACCCCCGCGGGCGCGCTGTGAACCGAAGCACAAACGCGAAAAAAAAGCCTGCACGCAATGAGCGCGCCTCAACGCACGAGCTGATTTATCTGGAAAATCGGCAACAAGATCGCCATGACGATCGCGAGCACCATGAGCCCCATGACGATGATCAACAACGGCTCGAGCACGCTCAGCATCGTGGAGAGCAGGCTGTCGATCTCGCTCTCCTGGTGATTGGCCGCGCGCTCGAGCATCTGGTCGAGCTCGCCGCTCGCCTCGCCGCTCGAGATCAAATGGACGCTCATCGGCGGGAACAGCTTGGACTGGCTCAGCGAGCGGCCGATCGCGCCGCCCTCGCGCACGCGGACCGCGGCCTCATCCACCGCAGCGCGCATCGGCAGGTTCGCGATCACCGACGCGCTGATGCGCAGCGCCTCGAGCGCGGGCACGCCGCTCGCCGTCAGGATGCTCAGGGTGCGCGTAAAGCGTCCCGTGTTCACGCCGCGCGTAACCCGGCCGAAGATCGGGGCCTTGAGTAGCCACCAGTGCAGACGGCGCCGAATTGCGTCGACGCGCAGGGCCCGCCGCGCGGCGACCACCGCGAGCACGATTCCGACGATCAGCAGCGGCCACCAATGCAGCAGGAAGTCGGAGAGCGCGATCAGGGCGCGGGTGAGCAGCGGCAGCTGCTGACCCGTGGTGCGGAACACGTCCACGACCTTCGGCACCACGTACACGAGCATCAGCGTGACGATGAGGAGCGCGATGGTCACGAGGACGATAGGGTAGACCATCGCCTGCAGGATCTTCTGCCGCAGGCTGTGCCGGGACTCGGTATAGTCGGCCAGCCGCTCGAGCACGTTGTCGAGCTGCCCCGCCTGCTCGCCGGCGGACACGGTCGCCCGATAGACCACCGGGAAGGCGTGCGGATAGTCCTCGAGGCCCGCGGCAAGCGTATGACCCTCCAGCACTTTGGCGCGAACGCCCAAGATGATGCTCTTGAGCCGCGCCTTCTCCGTATGCTCGCTGACCGCTAGCAGCGCCTCCTCGAGCGGGAGCCCGGCGCGTACCAGAGTGGCGAGCTGGCGCGTCAAGAGCGCAAGGTCGAGGCCTGAGATGCCGCGGCGCACCGTGAATTGCCGGCGTGCGGTACGCTCGTGCGCTTCCACCTCGCCGACGTCGACCGGCAGGAGCTGCCGCTCGCGAAGCAACTGGCGCACGTGCCGCGGAGTGTCGCCTTCGAGAACCCCGCGGTGCTCCTTGCCGCCCGCGTCGACGGCGACGTACTGATAGGCGCCCATCAGTCGCTCCGCGTGACCCGGAGGACCTCCTCGAGCGTCGTGGCGCCGGCGAGGATCCTGCGGACGCCGTCATCGCGAATGCTGGGCGTGAGCGTGCGCGCGTAGCGCTCGAGCTCGTGCTCGGCGGCGCCGTCATGGATCATCGTGCGCATCGTGTTGTCGACCTTCACGAGCTCGTAGATGCCCGTGCGGCCTGTATAGCCGAGATCGTCCGGCGGTGCGCGGTACAGCGTCGGCAGCTCCGCGCCGGGGTCGAGGTTCAACAGGCGGGCCTCGTACTCGGTCGCGCGGTACGGGATACGGGTCGCCGGGTCGAGCACGCGCACGAGCCGCTGCGCCAGCACGCCGATCAAGCTCGACGACAGCAGGAATGGCTCGACCCCCATGTCCCGGAGCCGCGTGACCGCGCCGACCGCGGTGTTCGTGTGCAGCGTCGACAGCACGAGGTGGCCCGTCAGGCTCGCCTGCACGGCGATCTCGGCCGTCTCGAGGTCGCGGATCTCGCCGACCATCACGACGTCCGGGTCTTGGCGCAGGATCGCGCGCAGCCCGCGCGCGAAGGTCATCTCCACTTTCGTGTTCACTTGAGTCTGGCCGATGCCGTCGATGTGGTATTCGATCGGATCCTCGACCGTGAGGATGTTCTGGCTCAAGTCGTTGATGCGCTCGAGGGCCGCGTACAACGTGGTGGTCTTGCCGGAGCCGGTGGGACCGGTCACGAGCAGGATCCCGTGCGGGCGATGCACGAGCTCGTCCATCGCGGTCTGGTCCCTGTCCGACATCCCGAGGTGCGAGAGCGTCAAGCGCCCCGCCTGCTTGTCGAGCAAGCGCAGCACCACGCGCTCGCCGTGGCCCGACGGAATCGTCGACACGCGGACGTCGACGGCGCGGCCCGCGATCCTGAGCGAGATACGGCCGTCCTGCGGCAAACGCTTCTCGGCGATGTCGAGCTTCGACATGACCTTGATGCGCGACACGACGATCGGCGCGACGGCGCGCTTCGATTGCAGCACCTCGCGCAGGATACCGTCGATCCGGAACCGCACCGTCATGCGGTTCTCGAACGGCTCGATATGGATATCGGAGGCGTTGTCCTTGACGGCTTGTGTCAACAGCGCGTTGATCAAGCGGATGATCGGGGCCTCGTCGTCGCTGTCGATGAGGTCGGACGGCTCGGGCAGTTGCTGGGCGACGAGGAGCAGGTTGTCCTCGTCGTCGAGGCCTTCGACCATCGTCATCGCGGCGCCGCTCTCGTAGGCCGCCTGGATGCGGGCGTCGAAGGACTGCGGGTCGACCTCGGCGAAGGTCACGGGCCGGCCGGCGTAGCGTCGCACCTCGGCCAGGCTGAGCGGCGAGGCGCCCGTGCGGTAGATCGCGTGCACGACGCCGTCGCGGAGCTCTTGGATCAGCACGCCATGGCGTTTCGCGAAGGCGAACGGCAGATGGCGGATCTGCTCGCCGCCCGCGGCGGCCGCGCCCTCTTGGGCGGGCTCGCTATCGAGGTTGGCCGCCATCGGGCTTGGTTGTGGTCTGGGTGGAGGTGTCGGACGGGCTCACGGCGGGCGCCGGCCCGGTGGCTTCGGGCTCCGGCGGACCCTCGGGGAACGGCGGTAGCTGCGGCTGCGGCTCTGTGCGCATCAGACCGACCGGCTTGCTGGCCATCTGCCGCTGGATCTCCGTGACGAGCTGGTACTTGCTGTTCGTCTGGAAACGCGCGTCCTGTCGATTCCGCAGGATCGTCGGCCGGATGAACACCATCAGATTGGACTTGTCGTGGTCCGTCTTGCGCGCCCTGAACAGCCAGCCCAAGCCCGGAATTCGGCCGAGGCCCGGCACTCGCTGCTCGTTCTGCCGCAGCTGATCGTCGCTCAGCCCGCCGAGGACCAGGATGTCGCCGTCGTCGACGAACACCGCCGTTGTGATCGTGCGCTTGTTGGTCACGAGGTCGACGGCGCCCGAGGCGCTGCCGCTGATGCTCGACGTCTCCTGCTCGATGACGAGCTTCACGCCGTTGCCTTCGTTGATCTGCGGCTTGATCTTCAACCTCGTGCCGACTTCCTCACGCTGGATCGTGGTGAACGGGTTCACCGTGTTGTTGTTTCCGCCGCCGCCGCCGTTGGCGCCGCCGTTCGTGTACTGGCCGCTGATGAACGGCACCTCTTGGCCGACCTTGATCTCGGCCTCCTCATTGTCGAGCGTCACGATCGTCGGCGTCGAGACGATGTTCGTGTCGGCATCGCCGCGCAGGGCCGAGATGATGGCGGCCCAGCTCGTGCCGCCGTCACGGATGTGGCCTAGCCCGAGGGTGAGCCCGTCGGCGATCAGGTTGGGGCTCGGCGAGGTGCCGGACGACGCGGTGCCGAGCTGGACGATGCCCCCGGTGGTGCTGCTGAAGTTCGTGAGGCCGACGGCGCGATCGTTGTCGGCGCCGTTGACGGCCCAGGTCACGCCGAGCTCGGCGGCCTTCTTCTGGGTGAGCTCGACGATGATCGCGTCCACCTGCACTTGATAGCGCTGGATGTCGATCTGCCTGATCACGGCGAGCATATCCTGGCGGACCCGCTCGGGCGCGTTGATGATCAGTGCATTCGTCCCCGGGTCGGCCCAGATCGTAACGGGCCCTTTGCCGGGCACCGCCGCGGCGCCTTCGCCGCCCGGAGCCGCGGGCGCCGCTCCTCCGCCTCCGCCGCCGCCTCCGCCGAATTGCGCCTGGAGCTTGGTGGCGAGGTCCTCGGCGTCCGCGTAGTTCAGGTACATCACGAGCGTGTCGCCGCCTTGCGCCGACGGCGTGTCGAGATGGGCGATCAACGCGCGGTACTGCAGGCGTGTGGGCCCGGCGCCGCTCAACAGCACGCTGTTCGTGCGGGTGTCGGCGATGGCCTGAATCGGCGGCGTGCCGCCGGCGGCCTGCGCGGCCTGGTTCAGCTGCCCCAAGGTACGCACGACCTCGTCGGCCGCCGCGTTCTCGAGCGGGATCACCTCGATGTCGGTGGTTCCGACCGTGTCGAGGCGGCGGATGATGCTGATGATTCGGTTCAAGTTGTTCGCGCGGTCGGCGATGAGCAGCGCGTTTGCGGCGGGAACGGCGGCGAGGTGTGCCGACTGCGGCAGCAGAGGCCGCAGCACCGGCACGAGCTGGGTCGCGCCGACGTTGTTGAGAACGATCGCCTGCGTGATGAAGTCCGCGCCTTGACCGGTGCGGGCGTTCGCGTCCGGCACGACTTCGATCGCGCCGCCGGACTCGAGCGGCACGAAGCCGTGGACCTCGAGCATCGCCACGAACAGCTGGTAGAACGCGTCGGCCGACAACGGTCCGTTCGAGAACACCGTGACCTGGGCGCGGACGCGCGGGTCGAGGATGATCGTCTTGCCGGTGATTTGCGAGACCTGGTCGACGATCGCGCGGATGTCGGCGTCGCGATAATTCGCCGTGTATTGGACGCCCGCCTGCGGCTGGGCTTGCGCGAGGCCCGAGACGGCGAGGGCGAGCCCGAGGAACGCAGCCAGGTGGATCGTAGTGGGTGTGCGCGGTCTCGGCGCGACCGCGCGTGGCGCCGCCGGCGGCGTCACTCGCGGCCCTCGCGGAGGTTTTGCAGTTGACTCGTGTCGATCACGATCACTTGCGGGGAGCCGTCGCGGAGCACCGTCACGTTCGCCATGGTCGCCTCGCCGAGCGATTCGAAGACCTGCAGCCCCTTGCCGGGGTCATCGAGCACCGTGCCGTTGATGTCGGTGACGACGTCGCCTGCTTTGAGACCGAGCGCCTCGAAGGTTTCCTTGTCGCGCCCGGGATTGACGCGAAACCCGACCACTTGGCCGCCGTCGATCGCCGGTGCGAGGCGGATGATGTCGGTGAGCTTGGTCGCATTTTGGCTGATGACCTGACGCAGCGTGTCGTTCTGGGCGGGCGCGGCCGCCGGCGGTAGAAACGACGCGCCCGCGCGGGTCGCGGGGGAGCCCGCCGGGCCGGTTCCTTGCTGCTTCGGCAGTCGGAGCGTCTCGAGCCGGTCACCGCGGTTGAGCAGCACGCGGTCGGCGTAGACGGAGTTGAGCGTCGTGCCGTTCGCGTTCTCGATCTCTTGCCCCACCTGATACGTGCGATCCTCGCCACTATTGCTCGAGATGATCACCGTTCCGCGGCCTTCGCTGTCGAACGCCAAGATGCCTTTCAACGTGACGCTCAACGTGGTGTCGGGAGCGTCGACGACGGCCGGTTGGATGACCGCCGTCGAGGACTGCTTCGGCGCCTCGCCGAACAGATGCGAGCTTGAAAGCGCGCCGTAATCCCCCAATGCTTGGTTGGCAGGCGCCGAGCTTGGCGGCGCGGGCACGACGATCATCGCGCCGCTCGATCCCGGCACGAGAGCCCAAGTGAGCCCCGCGACCTGGTAGGCGATTGCGATGACCAAAACGGCCGTGATGCCCGGCGGGAGGTAGCGGTTGGCGACGCCGAGCCACTGCTCGGGCGGTTGCGCTCTCCACTGAGCGAGGAGTTTCGCGACATCCATACTTGATGTTCGACTCCGGCCGGAGTGGATTTGACTAACCATCATAGGTCAGCTCCGATGTGGGTAACAAGTGACTGAATTCACGGACACTGTATGTTTTCAGAGACGGAACGCGAACGCGTTCCGCATGCTGGTTCAAGCTCCCCGATTCTCTTTGAATCGCCCCTCGACTTGCGCCTTTAAATTGACCCGTAATGGTCGATAGAATTCCCTAGGAGATGACCGACCGGTTCAAAGTTGGCAGGGATGACGATCACGGCCTCGTGACGGAAGAGGCCAAGCCACGCCTAAAGCGCCCACCCCTGTACCGAGTGATTCTACTTAATGACGATTACACTCCGATGGAGTTCGTGGTCCAAGTGCTCGAGAAGGTGTTTTCGCTCGACCGGACGACCGCGACGCGGATCATGCTCGAGGTCCACACCAAGGGAAAAGGAGTCTGCGGCGTCTATACCTATGAGATTGCCGAGACGAAAGTCGCGCAGGTCACGGGCTTGGCCCAGCAGCACCAACATCCGCTGCTCTGTACCATGGAAGAAACCTGATGCTATCCAGTGAGCTCGAATATTGTCTAAACGATGCTTTTCAGCGCGCGCGTGAAGAGCGTCACGAATTCATCACCGTCGAGCACCTGCTGCTCGCGCTGCTCGACACGCCCCAGGTGGTCGAGGTGCTGCGCGCGTGCGGCACGGACCTCCCGAGGCTGCGCCGCGAGCTCAAGGACTTCATAGACGACTCCACGCCGCGGCTGCGCGGCGAGGACGACGCCGAGGTGCAGCCGACGCTGGGTTTCCAGCGCGTGCTGCAGCGCGCGGTGTTCCACGTGCAGTCGAGCGGCCGAAAAGAGGTCACTCCGGTCAACGTGCTCGTCGCGATCTTCGGCGAGAAGCAGTCGCAGGCGGTGTACTTGCTCGGGCTGCAGGACGTCGCCCGGCTCGACGTCGTGAATTTCGTCTCGCACGGCGTGCCCAAGATCCAAGACGCGAAGGCCGAGGGCGACGAGGCGGCCGTCGAAGGCGAGCGCGGCGGCGAGAGCCCGCTCGAGCGGTTCACCACGAATCTGAACGCGCTCGCCGAGGCGGGCAAGATCGATCCTCTGATCGGCCGGCAGCTCGAGATCGAGCGCACCGTGCAGATCCTCTGCCGCCGCCGCAAGAACAACCCGCTGTATGTCGGCGAGGCTGGTGTCGGCAAGACGGCGCTCGCCGAAGGGCTCGCGCGCCTCATCGTCGAAGGCAAGGTGCCCGACATTCTTCGGCAGTGCACGATCTACGCGCTCGACATGGGCTCGTTGATCGCGGGCACCAAGTACCGCGGCGATTTCGAGAAGCGGTTGAAGGGCGTCGTCGCCGGTCTCAAGAAGCAGCCGGGTGCGATCCTGTTCATCGACGAGATTCACACCGTCATCGGGGCGGGAGCGGCGTCGGGCGGCGTGATGGACGCGTCCAACCTCATCAAGCCGGTGCTCGCGAGCGGCGAGCTGCGCTGCATCGGTTCCACCACCTACACCGAGTTTCGCGGCATCTTCGAGAAGGATCACGCGCTCGCTCGGCGGTTCCAGAAGATCGACGTCGTCGAACCCTCGGTGCAGGAGACGATCGAGATCCTGCGCGGGCTCAAGAGCCGATTCGAGGAGCATCACGGGATCACGTACACGGACGAGGCGCTGCGGGTCGCCGTCGAGCTTTCCGCCAAGCACATCAACGATCGTCATTTGCCCGACAAGGCGATCGACGTCATCGACGAGGCCGGCGCGTTTTGCCGGCTGCAGCCGGAGGCCACGCGCCAGAAGGTCGTCGATGTCGAGCTCGTGCAGAACATCGTCGCGAAGATTGCGCGGATCCCGCCGAAGAACGTGTCGGCGTCGGATCGCGACGTGCTGAAGCATATCGAGCGCGATCTCAAGCTCGTGATCTTCGGCCAGGATCGCGCGATCGGCGCGCTCGCGTCCGCCATCAAGATGGCGCGCTCGGGTTTGGGCGACGAGCGCCGGCCCGTCGGCTCGTTCCTGTTCTCCGGGCCCACGGGCGTCGGCAAGACCGAGGTCACGCGCCAGCTCGCGCTCACGATGGGCGTCGAGCTCATCCGTTTCGACATGTCGGAGTACATGGAACGGCACACGGTGTCGCGGCTGATCGGCGCGCCGCCAGGCTACGTGGGCTTTGATCAGGGCGGCTTGCTCACCGAGGCGATCACGAAGCACCCGCATTGCGTGCTGCTGTTCGACGAGATCGAGAAGGCGCACCCGGAAGTGTTCAACCTGCTCCTCCAGGTCATGGATCACGGCACGCTCACCGACAACAACGGCCGCAAGGCCGACTTCCGCAACGTCACCATCGTGATGACCACGAATGCGGGCGCGCAGGAGGCGAGCCGCGCGTCGGTCGGGTTCACGCTGCAAGATCATTCGACCGACGCGATGGAGGTGCTGAAGAAGCTGTTCTCGCCGGAGTTCCGCAATCGGCTCGACGCGATCATCCCGTTCGAGCCGCTCGACGAGCTATCGGTGGCCCGCGTCGTCGACAAGCTCATCGTCGAGCTCGAGGCGCAGCTCGACAAGAACCAGGTCACGATCGAGCTCCATCCCGCGGCGCGCGAGTGGGTTGCGAAGCGCGGCTACGACAAGAAGATGGGTGCTCGGCCGATGGCGCGCGTGATCCAGGAGCACATCAAGCGGCCGCTCGCCGAGGAGCTGCTGTTCGGCAAGCTCACCCAAGGCGGGCACGTTCGCGTGGAGGTTGCGCCGGGCGGCGAGGGCTTGGTGCTGATACCGGAGCCGCTCACGCCGGAGCTCGAGCACTTGCCGGAGATCATCGAGCCGGGCGCGGCAGCCCGCGGCGGTGCGCCAAAACCGTCGTCCGACGGGCCCGCGCCGCGCCGCGACGGCGAGATCGCGCGCAATTCGCTCGACGAGCTGCGCAAGCTCGTCAAGGACGGCAAGCTGGTCGAACGCGAGGACGGCGGCTCGGAGAAGAGCTAGCGCGCGCGGTAGACGATGCGACCTTTGGTGAGATCGTAAGGCGTGAGCTCGACGGTGACCGCGTCACCTTTCAAGATACGGATGTAGTGCTTGCGCATCTTGCCGGAGATGTGTGCAGTGACCACGTGGCCGTTCTCGAGCTCGACGCGAAACGTCGTGTTCGGCAGTGTCTCCACCACCGTGCCTTCCATCTGAATTGCTTCTTCTTTTGCCATTTCGCAACAGTCGCGCGCCCGAGGCGCGGCGCATTGTTGCATACCGGAAGTGAGCGCGGCAAACGCGCGCCGCCCCGCGCGAGCCGTTCGCAAGGCCGCTAAGGAATGGGCGCCCGCCAGACCTCCGGCGGGCCCGCGGGCTCGCAGTAGCGCTCGAGCAGACCTAAGAATTCGCGGCGTGGGATCGCGCGCGCGCCGAGACTCGCCATGTGCTCCGACGCGACTTGGCAATCGATCAACGCGAAGCCGCGCTGCTCGAGAAACCGCACCGTTCCGACGAGCGCAACCTTCGACGCGTCGGTGACGCGCGCGAACATCGATTCGCCGAAGAACACTCGGCCGATCGCGACACCGTACAGCCCGCCCACGAGCTCGCCGGCCCGCCAAGTCTCGAACGAGTGCGCCCAACCCATGCGATGCAGGCGGCCGTAGGCGCGCGCCATGTCCGACGTGATCCAAGTGGCGTCGGTGTAGCGACGCGGCCCCGCGCAGCCGGCGATCACCTCGTCGAACGCGCTGTCGACGCGCAGCTCGAACCCTCCTTTAATAAGGGAGCGCCGCAGGCTGCGGGACACACGGAGCTCCGCGGGCCAGAGCACGGCGCGGGGATCGGGGCTCCACCACAGGATCGGCTGGCCCTCTTCGTACCACGGGAAGATGCCGCGGATGTAGGCGCCGAGCAGCCGGCCGGGCTCGAGGTCGCCGCCCGCCGCGAGCAAGCCGTTGGGCTCGGTCAGCGCGGCGTTCGGGCTCGGAAATCGGTCCACGGCGTCCGCCCGCGTGAGCCACCGCGGCACGCTCATGGCGGGAGCCGGCTCATGTCGGCGCGACGCCCGCGTCCTGCCGATACGGCACGTGCTCGTCGAGCTCCTCGATGTAGGCGTCGACGTGGGGCGTCTCGCGCAGGAGGAAGTCGGCCACCGCGGCGTGGAACGCCGGGTCGCGGAGCCAGTGGCTCGACCAAGTCGCCTGCGGCGTGAAGCCGCGGGCGATCTTGTGCTCGCCCTGCGTGCCGGGCTCGAACGTGCGGATGCCTTCGCGGATACAGTACTCGATGCCTTGGTGGTAGCACGTCTCGAAGTGCAGGCTGTGGAAGTCGGCGGCGCTGCCCCAGTAGCGGCCGTAGAGCGTGTCCGCGCCGCGAAAGCAGATTGCTGCGGCGATGGGCTTGCCCTGATGCCGCGCGAGCACGATCAGCACGCTCTCGGGCGCCGTGCGCGCGATCTCGTCGAAGAATGCGCGGTTGAGATAAGGCGGCCGACCGCGGCGCAGGAACGTGCGCGAGTAGAACGCGAAGATCGCGTCCCATTCCGCGCGCGTGGGTTGGTCGCCGCGCAGATGCTCGAACACGACGCCCGCCTCGGCCACGCGGCGGCGCTCGCGGCGCGCCTTCTTGCGCTTCTCCGAGCTGAATCGCGAAAGAAAGTCCTCGAAGTCGGCGTAGCCGTCGTTGTGCCAATGGAACTGACAGCCTTTGCGGGTCAGGAATCCCTCGCCGTCGAGCAACCGGCGCTCCGCGTCGGTCGGGAACAGCACGTGCACGGACGAGGCGCCGATCTCGCCCGCAAGCGATCGTGCGCCGCGCACCAGGGCCGCTCCGACGGCGGCGGCGTCGCATCCCGAGCGCGTCAACAGGCGCGCCCCGGTGGCGGGGGTGAACGGCACGCCCGCGACGAGCTTTGGATAATAGGGGCGTCCGGCGCGCTCATAGGCGTCGGCCCACCCCCAGTCGAACACGAACTCGCCGCGGGAGTCGTGCTTGACGTAGAGCGGCATGGCTCCGGCCGGCCCCCGCTCGTCGCGGGCGAGCAGATACGACGGCAGCCAGGCCGTGCCCGGCCCGATGCAGCCGCTATGCTCCAGCGCGGAGAGGAACTCGTGTCTGAGAAACGGCCCGCCGTCCGCGAGCGAGTTCCAGTCCTCGGGCGCGATGTCGCGGATCGTCGATAGTTGCTCGAGTTGCAGGTGCATGGGCGGCGATGCGAAGCGTCGACCTCGGATGGTAGTGCCTGCGTGGGTCCGGCGCGAGCGCGGCGGAAGCCGCCGCCGATTTGATTTGTTGACGCCGAGTGGTCAGTATAATCAGTCGATTAAGCGCAGTTACTGCCGCACAACTTGAATAGCCCCATAGTCCGTCTTGAATAGAGCCCGTGTTGAATAGAGCAAAGACCAGCGCGACCGCAGACACCTTCTTCGTGCCCCGTATCCGCGGGCTTCGCGAGTCCGCGTTCTGGGTGCTCGCGGGCGTGGCGTTGATCCTGCTGCTCGCGTTGCTCTCGTACAGCCCCACCGACCCGGCCTTCAGCCTGTCGAGCGGCGACAGCGCGGTCAGCAACCGGATGGGACCAGCGGGCGCCTGGTTCGCCGACATCGCGTTCCTGCTGTTCGGCGAGTCCGCGTACCTGTTCCCGGTGCTCGTGCTGATCGCCGGCGTGTTCCTGTTCCGCAGCGAGCAGCTGCCGGGTAAAGGCCCGCTCATCTATCGAAGCGTCGGCTTCGTGCTCGCCGTGGCCACGAGCTCCGGCCTGGGCACGCTGCACTTCGAAGCGCAGCAGATGCGCGAGACGGCGGGCGGCATCCTGGGCCAGGTCGTGGGCCGCGGCCTCGAGCAGGGGCTCGGGCTGCTCGGTGCCACCGTGCTGCTGCTCGTGCTCTGGCTCGCGGCCGTGTCGCTCGCAACCGGCGTCTCGTGGGTTGCGGTTATGGATCGCACCGGCCGTGGCGTTTATCGCGGCGTCACGCGCCTCAGGGAGCTCTGGAGCGTCGCGCGGATCTGGCTCGAAGGGCGGCGCGCGAAGCAACATCGCGACGAGGTGGTGGGCAAAGTCCGCGCGAAGCCGAAAGCGAGCGCGCCGAGGATCGAGCCGACGATCGAGAAAGTCGTAGTCAGCGCGCGCGCCGAGCGCGAGAAGGAGCGTGAACGTCAGGTGCCGCTGTTCGAGCCGCCGGCGTCGACCGAGCTGCCGTCGATGTCGCTGCTCGACGATCCGCCGCCGAAGGTGGGGGGTTACTCGGCCGAGGCGCTCGAGGCGATGTCGCGGCTCGTCGAGATCAAGCTCAACGATTTCGGCGTCGAGGCCGAGGTCGTGGCCGTTCATCCGGGCCCGGTCGTTACGCGCTTCGAGCTCAAGCCCGCGGCCGGCGTGAAGAGCAGCCAGATCAGCAGCCTCGCGAAGGACCTCGCGCGCTCGCTCGCTACCGTTAGCGTCCGCGTCGTCGAGATCATTCCGGGCAAGCCGTACGTGGGTCTCGAGATCCCGAACGAGGCGCGCGAGATCGTCGCGCTCGGCGAGATTGTGAAGTCGCAGGTCTACGACGAGCTCAAGTCGCCGCTCACGCTCGCGCTCGGCAAGGACATCGGCGGGCAGCCCATCGTCGCGGATCTCGCCCGGATGCCGCATCTCTTGATCGCCGGCACCACGGGATCGGGCAAGTCCGTGGGGCTGAACGCGATGGTGCTGAGCTTGCTCTACAAGTCCACGCCCGAGCACGTGCGGCTCATCATGATCGACCCGAAGATGCTCGAGCTGTCGGTCTACGAGGGCATCCCACATCTGCTTGCGCCGGTCGTCACCGATATGAAGCAGGCGGCCAACGCGCTGCGCTGGTGCGTGGCCGAGATGGAGCGCCGTTACGCATTGATGGCCAAGCTCGGCGTCCGCCATCTCTCGAGCTACAACAAGAAGGTGGCCGAGGCGATCGAGAACGGCGAGCCGCTCAGAGATCCGACGTTCAAGCCGGTGCTGGAGACCGACATCGCGCCCGATCTGCAGACGCTGCCGTACATCGTCGTCATCATCGACGAGCTCGCCGACATGATGATGATGGTCGGCAAGAAGGTCGAGGAGCTGATCGCGCGGCTCGCGCAAAAGGCGCGCGCGTCCGGCATCCATATGATCGTCGCGACGCAGCGGCCGTCGGTGGACGTGATCACGGGCCTGATCAAAGCGAACATTCCGTGCCGCATCGCGTTCCAAGTGTCCGCGAAAGTCGACTCGCGCACGATCCTCGATCAGAGCGGCGCCGAGGCTCTGCTCGGCCACGGCGACATGCTCTACCTGCCGTCGGGCACGTCCACGCCGATTCGCGTGCACGGCGCGTTCGTGGCCGACAACGAGGTGCACGCCGTGGTCAAGGCGCTGCGCGCGAGCGGCGCCCCGAGCTACATCGAGGACGTGCTCGAGGGGCCCGTGGGCGAAATCGCCGGTCTCGATGCCGAGCCCGGCGCCGCCGGCGAGTTGGACGGCGAGCAGGATCCACTCTACGATCAAGCCGTAAGAATCGTGACCGAGACGCGCAAAGCCTCCATTTCAGGCATTCAGCGGCGTTTGAAGATCGGCTACAACCGAGCGGCGCGAATGGTCGAAACCATGGAAGAGGCTGGCATCGTTGGCAGTCTGCAGACGAATGGATTCCGCGAAGTCTTGGCGCCGCCGCCTCCCGGCGTCGATTGAGCTCCGTCTCGCGCTCTTCGTCGTCGCCGCTGCGTTCGCCGGCACGGCCGCGGCGCAGGCTGCGTCCGACGGCAAAGCCGGCGCCACGCTAGACGCGTTCCTCGCCGACGTGCACAGCCTCACGGCCGAGTTTCGCCAGGAGATCAAGACCAACGACGAAAGCGCGCTCGACACGGGCACGCTCGAGTTCAAGCGGCCGAATCGCTTTCGCTGGGTGTCGCGCAAGCCGAACGAGCTCCTCGTGGTCGCCGACGGTAAGAAGGTTTGGACCTACGACGTCGAGCTCGCGCAGGCCACGCAGGCGCCGTTCGACGAGTCGATCGCGTCGAGCCCGGCCATGCTGCTCGCCGGCGACCGCGGTGTGCGCGACGGATTCGACGTCGTCGACAATTTCGAGCGCGACGGCCTCGAGTGGATCAAGCTCGCGCCCAAAGCGGACGGCGCGGACTTCAGTTCCGTGCTCATCGGTTTCAAAGGCCGCGCGCCGCAGAGCCTCGAGCTCGTCGACAGCTTGAATCACGTCACGAGCATCGAGCTCGATAAGGTCGTGTTGAACCCAGACCTCCCCGACTCCGACTTCGAGCTCGAGCTGCCGAAGAACGTCGACGTGATCGGCGGCGAGAGATAGGCCCTTGCTGCCGCTGCGTTACCCTTGGTTGTGGATGATCCCCGGCTGGGTGCTCGTGCTCGCCGTGGCGACCGGCACGCTCGTGCCCGGGCCGATGATTCGCGCCGTCGCGTTCAACGACAAGCTCGAGCACGCGGGCGCCTATTTCGTGCTGATGATCTGGTTCGCCGGCCTCTACAGCCGCAAGCGTTTGCCGCTGGTGGCGCTCGGGTTGTTCGTGCTCGGCTTCGCGCTCGACGCTCTGCAGCTCACGACGAAGACGCGGACGTTCGACCTGCATGACGTTCTCGCCAACGGTTGCGGCATACTAGCGGGCCTCGTGCTCGCGGTTGTGCTGATCGGAGGGTGGTGTCAAAGCGTCGAGCGCCTCTGGGCGCCGAGCGCCTGAGCCGCGATGGCCGCCTCGGCACGACCGGCGGCGAAACGTTTGACGCACCGTTCTTATGCTCGATCCAAAAGCACTACGCCAAGACCTCGACTCCGTGGCCGCGAACCTCGCGCGCCGCGGCTTCAAGCTCGATCGGGAGCGCTATCTCGCGCTCGAGGCCGAGCGCAAAGAGCTCCAGGTCAAAGTGGAGAGCTGGCGCCAAACCCGTAACGAGCGCTCGAAGGCGATCGGCCGCGCGAAGGCGGCCGGCGCCGACGTCGAGGCGCTCAAGCGCGAGGTCGGCGAGCTCGGCGACTCGCTCGCGGCCGGCGAGGCGCGGCTCTCCGGCGTTGCCACCGAGCTCGACGAGTTTCTCGCCGGACTGCCGAACTTGCTGCACGAGTCCGTGCCGGCCGGCGCCGATTCGGCCGCGAACGTCGAGGTGCGGCGCTCCGGCTCGCCGCCGAGCTTCGACTTCGAGCCGCTGGATCACGTCGCGCTCGGCGAGGGTCTTACGCTCATGGACTTCGACGCCGCGGCAAAGCTCTCCGGAGCGCGGTTCGTGGTGCTGCGCGGTGCGCTCGCGCGCCTGCACCGCGCGCTCACGCAGCTCATGCTCGACGTACACACGCGCGAGCACGGCTACAGCGAGACCTACGTGCCGTATCTCGTCAACGACGCCGCGTTGTTCGGGACCGGCAACCTGCCGAAGTTCGGCGCGGATTTGTTCGCGGTCGAGGGAGCCGACCGCAAGCTGCGGCTGATTCCGACGGCGGAGGTCTCGCTGACGAATCTCGTGCGCGACAGCATCGTCGAGCCGAGCGCCTTGCCGATGCTGCTCACCGCGCACACGCCTTGCTTCAGGTCGGAAGCAGGCTCCTACGGGCAGGACACGCGCGGCATGATCCGCCAGCACCAGTTCGAGAAGGTCGAGCTAGTGCAGATCGTAAAGCCCGCGGACTCGTACGCCGCGCTCGAGACGCTCGCCCGGCACGCGACCGCGATTCTCGACCGGCTCGCGCTGCCATACCGCGTGGTCGGGCTCTGCGGCGGCGACATGGGCTTCGCCTCCGCAAAGACCTACGACCTCGAGGTCTGGCTCCCCGGACAAAATCTCTACCGCGAGATCTCCTCCTGCTCGAACTTCGAAGCCTTCCAGGCGCGCCGCGCCAACATCCGTTACCGTCCGGCAGGCGCCAAGAAGTCCGAGTTTCTTCACACTCTCAACGGCAGCGGCCTCGCGGTTGGCCGCACCTATCTCGCAATTTTGGAAAACTACCAGCAGGCCGACGGCACCATCAGAGTTCCAGACGTCCTCGTGCCCTACATGAACGGCGACACCATCATCGGCAAGCAATCGGGCAGGAGTTAAAGCCATGTTCAAACTACTTAACAGCTACATCTTCTGGGCCTACGAACGCGGCAGCGTCCAGTACGACATCATGGTGACGGCGATCCTTCTCTTCATGTTCGTCTCGCCGCACATCATCGACTACAAGGACAAGCCGGTCGAGACCGTAGCCCTGCACGCCAGCGAAGTCCTGGTGCGGGAGGCCGGCACCTCCGGCGGAAGCAGCCGCTTCATCTATCAGGTTCGCGCCGAAGACATGGGCCACGCGGCAACCGATGCGGAACGCCGCGCCGCGATTCTCCGCGTGGTGGAACCGATCTCCGGCGAGGTCACGATCGAGCACTACGAACCCGTCTACGACGCCCAGGGCAAGGTAATCGCCTACAACGCCTGGGTGCTCCGATGATACCGGCCTGACAACCAGCATCCAACCAACGGGAGCACTCGACCTTATGATCAATCTCCGCCGCACCGCTGCATCGCTTCTATTCTCTGCCGTAGCTTTGGTCGCAACACCAGCCTCTTTGCACGCGCAGCCCAAGCCCGGTCATCTGGACGCGGTGCTGCGCCAGATGGATGCGGCAAGCCTCAAATTTCAAGCGGCAGAGGCTAACTTCCGGTGGGACCTCTACGAGCGCGTGGTGAAACAGACGACCACGCAGACAGGCACCATCTACTTCAAGAAACAGGGAACAATAACAGTGATGGGCGCGAAGATAGAGCAGCCCGCGATCAAACTTATCGAGTTTCGAAACGGATTACTTCGTCTCTATGAGCCCGGCACCAATCACCTAACGATCATCGACGCCACGAAAAACAAAGCACAGTTGGAGAGCTTCCTGACACTGGGCTTTGGCGGCAGCGGAAAGGATCTTGCCAAGGCGTGGACCATCTCGGACCTGGGAGACGAGACGATCGATGGTGTGCAGACTGCGAAGCTCGATCTGGTTCCCAAAGACCCAGCCGTTCGCAACAACTGCACGCACATGACAATCTGGGTAGACCCCTTACGCGGAATCTCCCTGAAACAAAGCTTCTATATGCCTTCAGAGGACTATCGAACCGCCGTCTACGCCAATATCAAATACAACCAGAAGGTCGACGAGAAACCGTATCAGATCAACATCAACAAAAAGACCACCATCGACCAACACTAATCTTCG
>Ga0137409_10000115_pt1 | contig 74024 bp, 84 predicted proteins | sample CZODoug1_16funga_FD_122059 | JGI IMG/M metagenome (GOLD analysis project Ga0137409, IMG submission 122059) | Vadose zone soil fungal communities from Angelo Coast Range Reserve, California, USA - CZODoug1_16fungal (Hybrid Assembly) | ecosystem: Environmental > Terrestrial > Soil > Vadose zone... | reverse complement strand
ATGACCCACCCACCCCGCGCAAGCGCCCCACCACACGAAGCACCCACACGCATCGGCTGTTTGATTTTTTAAAGAGCGACGCCGTTACCGGCGGCCGTTTCCGGCGAAGGTGCGCATTATACGGATCAAAGCCCGCCGGTCAACACTTTTCCGACGAATTTTGCTGTCGGAACAGACGGTTTCGCCCGCGCCGTGCCTGGGCCGGGACTGCGCCTCAGGACAGCAGAACTTTCGCGAACTTTCGCTTGCCGACTTGAAGGACAAACGGCCCGCCAGTGGCCAGCTTGAGGGCCTTATCGCTGACCTTCTCGCCATTGAGCTTCACGCCACCCTGCTCGATCATGCGAATCGCCTCAGAAGTGCTGGCGGTCAGGCCGGCTTTCTTCAGCACCTGATAGAAGAGCATGGGTTCGCCCCCTGTCGTCAACGTAACTTCCGGGATGTTGTCCGGGATCTCGCCCTGCTTGAAACGCGCCTCGAAGTCCGCGAGCGCCTTGGCCGCGGCCGCGCGATCATGGAAGCGGGCGACGATCTCCTTGGCGAAGGTCACCTTAACGTCGCGCGGATTCCTGCCCGCCTTGACCTCTTGCTCCCATTTTCTGATGGTTGCGAGCGACTCGAAGGACAGCAATTCGATGTAGCGCCACATCAGCTCGTCGGAAATCGACATGATCTTGCCGAATATCTGCTCCGGGCTTTCGGCGATGCCGATATAGTTGCCCAGTGATTTCGACATCTTGTTGACGCCATCCAGGCCTTCCAGCAAGGGCATAGTGAGAACGCACTGCGGCGACTGTCCCCAAAGCTTCTGCAGCTCACGCCCCATCAGCAGGTTGAACTTCTGGTCGGTGCCGCCGAGTTCCATGTCGGAACGCATCGCCACCGAGTCGTAGCCCTGCACCAGCGGATACAGGAATTCATGAATCGCGATTGGCTGATTGCTCTTGTAGCGCTTGCCGAAGTCGTCGCGCTCCAGCATGCGCGCCACTGTATGCGTCGCGGCAAGTTTGATCATGTCGGCCGCACTGAGCTTGTCCATCCAGCTCGAGTTAAAGCAGACCTCGGTCTTATTCGGATCGAGGATCTTGAACACCTGCGTGGTATAGGTTTCCGCGTTCTGCGCAATCTGCTCGCGGGAAAGTGGCGGGCGGGTCGCGTTCTTGCCGGTCGGGTCGCCGATCATCCCCGTGAAGTCGCCGATCAAGAACAGGATGTGATGGTCAAGATCCTGCAACTGCCGCAGCTTGTTGATGAGCACCGTGTGCCCCAGATGCAGATCGGGCGCGGTTGGGTCAAATCCGGCTTTCACCCGCAGAGGATGACCGGACTTGAGCTTATCGACGAGTTCTTGTTCGACCAGCAGCTCGTCGCTGCCGCGCTTGATGATTTCCAGTTGTTCTTTGATTTCCATGTTCGGTTTGCGGTGATGCTTCTGGTATCCGGAAACGGGAACGATTACGCTCCAATGCAACAACGTGATCTGGAACACTAGTTGCGGTCTGTGGGTTTCGCGCAGCGGGGGATTCTGCTAAGCTCCGCCCCAATTTATCTGGAATACGGACGCATGTTGTTGAACAAAGAAGAGATTCTAGCGCAAAAGCATCGGCCCGAGATTCGCCGGACGCGGCTACACTGGCCGCTTGTGGTCGCCGCTTTGCCTTTTTTCGGCGTGGTGGCTGCCTTCGGTATCGCGCCGGACACTGTCCCGGAGCCGATCGACCTGCAACACGTCATCGAAGACATCGCCCTGCCTTCGGGGCCTACAACCGGTACCGATGAACTTGCCCGGTTCTGGCGCGAAGAACGCATTCAGCGCGGCGATACTGTGGCCTCCGTTCTGGCGCGCCTGAAAGTGAACGATCCGGCCGCAGTCGCGTACCTGCTTCAGGCAAAGGACGTCCGTTCTCTTTACAAGCTGATCCCCGGCCGCAGCATTCGCGTGGTCACCGCCGAGGGCGGCGGCCTGGAGTCGCTTTCCTACGTCAACACCGATGGCCGCCGTCTGCACGTAAAGCGCACCGAACCCGGCTTTTCTGCCTCCGAGGAAGTACCGCCCACCGAGCAGTGGGTGATGCAGAGTTCGGGCGAGATCGAGACGTCATTGTTTGCCGCGACCGATGTGGCGGGTGTTCCTGAAATGGTCGCGGTTCAACTTGCCGAGATTTTTTCCAGCGATGTGGATTTTCACCGTGATCTGCGGCGCGGCGACCGCTTCTCGGTCGTCTACGAAGCGCTGGCCGCGGACGGTGAATTCGTCGGTTTCGGTCGTGTCCTGTCAGCGGAGTTCGTCAACCAGGGCAACGTTTTCCGCGCAGTCTACTTTCGTGATGCCCAGGGACGCAGCGGCTACTACACGCCGGACGGACGCAACGTGCGCAAGGCATTCCTGCGTTCGCCGATCGAATTCTCGCGCGTAACCTCGGGGTTCTCCAATTCGCGCTTTCATCCGGTGCTGAAAACCTGGCGCGCCCATAAAGGCATCGACTACGGCGCGCCTACCGGCACGCGCGTTCGCACAACCGCCGATGGTTACGTCACGTTCGCCGGTAGCAAGGGCGGTTACGGCAACGTGGTGACCGTGCGTCATCCCAACGGCTATACCACTTTGTATGCGCACCTTTCGGGGATCGCGCAGGGCATGCGTCAGGGAAGACGTGTCATCCAGGGTGAAATCGTCGGCTTCGTCGGCAGCACCGGACTGGCCACCGGTCCTCACCTGCACTACGAGTTTCTTGTCAACGGCGTGCACCACAACCCGATGCGGCTGGCGATGCCTCCGGGCCCGCCGATTACCGCGCAACTGCGTTCCGAGTTCGAGGAAGCGGCCCGGCCGCTGTTGGCGCGGCTCGATATGCTGCGCGACACCAATCTCGCCCGCCTGGACTGAAGCGCGCACCATTCCAGCTGCAGCCCGCGGCCTTTTGCCCTGATAGACTCGGCAATCATGGCCGGTAACGAACGTTTCATCGGGTTGATGTCCGGAACGAGTCTGGACGGAGTCGACGCCGTCCTGATGGATTTCTCAGGGAACGCAAACCGGGTCGTCGGCAATACGTTCATCCCTTACGACGACCGTCTGCGCGCCCAACTTCTTGCCCTGCACCAACCACATACCGGGGAGCTGCATAACGCGGCCGTTCTTGGAAATCAGTTGGCGCGGATGTACGCGCAAGCCGTCGACGAGTTGCTTCGCAAGACCAAGGTCGTCCGACAAGACATCGTCGCGATCGGTTGCCACGGGCAGACGATCCGGCATCGTCCCGATGCCGGCTATACCATACAACTGGGCAACGGCGCGCTGTTGGCCGAACTCAGCGGCATTACGGTCGTGTGCGATTTTCGCGGTCGCGACATCGCCGCCGGTGGTGAAGGCGCGCCGCTGGTGCCGGCATTTCACACTGTAGTATTTTCCCATCTGTCGGTACATCGCGTCGTCGTCAACATTGGTGGCATAGCCAACCTGAGCGATCTTCCACCTTCAGGAGACGTGCGCGGCTTCGACACAGGGCCGGGCAACGCACTGATGGACGCCTGGATCCAGCGCCACCTCGGCAAACCCTTCGACAAGGACGGCGCTTGGTCGCGAAGCGGACTCCCCGACGACAAGCTGCTGAACGCGCTGCTGGCGCACGAATTCTTTTCGCGCAAGCCGCCCAAGAGCACGGGGCGCGAAACCTTCCATCTGCAATGGGTAGAACAGTATTTGACCGGGCGCGAAAAGCCCGAAGACGTTCAGGCGACGCTGCTAGCGCTTACGGCGACCAGCATCGCCAGTAGTGTCCGGTCGTACTGTGCCGGCACGAGGGAAATCTATCTTTGCGGTGGTGGAGCGCAAAATGGTGCACTGATTGCCATCCTGGAAGCGATGTTGCCGGGAGTGCTCATCGCGCGTACCGACGAACTCGGTATAGACGCCGATTGGGTGGAAGCGTGTGCGTTTGCATGGCTCGCGCGTCAAACGCTGCAGCGACGGCCGGGGAACCTTCCCGGGGTCACCGGTGCCAGAGGGCCGCGGATTCTTGGCGCGATCTATCCGAACTGAAGAAAAAAGGCGGCATCACATGCCGCCCTTGTTCTGAAGGAAGCGGTGGCTACGCGGAGAAGGAAGAACCGCAGCCGCAGGTTGACGTTGCGTTCGGATTCTTGATCACGAATTGCGCGCCCTCGATGCCTTCTTGATAGTCGATCTCTGCGCCTGCCAGGTACTGGAAGCTCATCGCGTCGATCAAGAGCATCACACCGTTCTTTTCCATCGACGTGTCGTCTTCATTGACGGCTTCGTCGAAGGTGAATCCATACTGAAAGCCCGAACAGCCGCCGCCGGTTACGAAAACCCGGAGTTTGAGGTCGGGATTGCCTTCCTCGTCGATCAGCTCCTTGACCTTGGTGGCCGCGCTGTCGGTGAAGACCAACGGCGACGGCATCTCTGTCACTGCATTCATTGCGCGCTCCTACTGACGAATTCCACAAAAACCATTATCTGGCTGCGCCACCCCGGGGTCAATCGCCGCTAGACCCCTTCAACGACACGACTTTCTGTGCCTTGTCGTCGTCCTGGTGCACCAACCTGCCCTGCACCACCGCTCCTAGCTGAATTTCCAGTGTCTTGTAGTGCACGTCTCCTGTGACATTCGATTTTGGCTGCAGTTCGACGTATTCGGCGCCATGCACCGGGCCGATGACGGTTCCATTGATCACAGCGTGGGAGACGCGGATCTCCCCCTCAATTTGCGCTTTTTCGCTCAAAACCAAAGTACTGGGCTGATCATCCGTGGCGGCGACGTTGCCGCGCACACGTCCATCCACCCGCAGGCCGCCAGTAAAGGAAATATTGCCCTCGACGACAGTACCGGTGCCGATCAGGCTGTCGATCCGATTCTGCGGTTTGGTGGGTTTCGCTCCGAACATTGATGTACCCCGCTCACGATAAGGCGACGGTCTGCGTGGATACCGGCGTCGGATTGCCGTTCTCCAACACGCGGACTTGCACCTTTTTTACGACAGCGCCGGGTGCAACCACGAACGTCCCCTCGACGCGTTGATAGAACTTGAAGACCAGATTATACGCCTGCGCCGACTCGCCCTCGCGAGGCAGGCTGATCACTTCCGCTTTGCCGCCATCTTCGAGGTCGACGATGAACTGGATATGCCCGCGGAATTCCCGCACCCGCTGTTTCGATTGCACTATCAGCAGCCGATAGCGATACTCACCCGGCAGGGCATCCGGCTGGACGCGAAAGCGGTTGACGCTGACGCCGCCCGGCTCACTTCCGGATGCCATCAGAGTCTGGAAAAACGCCAGGTCTTCCTTCAGCAGCGCATTCTCTTCGGCAAGCGTGTGGATCTGAGCGGACAAGTTGCCATGGGTCGCCAGTTCGATCTGCAACTGCCGTTCTGCCGCCGCGATCTCGCGCCGCAGGGAGGCATTCTCATCCTTCAGGTTCGAATTGAGATCCTCGAGCCGTGCTTTTTCGCGCTGCGCCTCGCCCTGATCGAAGCCCGCATATTGCCGGCCGAAATCGTAGGTCAGCCAGGCAACGCCGAGCGCCAGCCCCGAGACGACGATGATCGATAGCCAGCGCCAATACCATGGGACGTGGGTGTGAATCGCCACCCGGGGCGCGGCAATGCCGAAGCGGCGCTTGATGGTTCGTATCAGCGTCACGGCAGCAAAGCCACGTGTTCGATTCCGGTGGCCTCGGACATACCGAACATCAGGTTCATGTTCTGCACCGCCTGGCCGGCCGCGCCTTTCACCAGATTGTCGATCACCGACAGCACCACGACGGTATTGCCGCCACCAGGCCGATGAACGGCAATGCGGCAGACGTTCGCGCCCCTGACTGAACGCGTGTCCGGGTGGCTGCCGGGTGGCAACACATCGACAAACGGCTCAGCTGCGTAGCGCCTTTCGTAAAGCGCCTGGACGTCGACCTCCTTGGTTAAACGTCCGTACAGCGTGGCATGAATTCCACGGATTGCCGGGGTCAGATGCGGTACAAAAGTCAGGCCGACTTTTTTGCCGGCAGCACGGCTGAGGCCTTGCTCGATTTCCGGCAAGTGACGATGCCCGGGTACCCTGTAAGCCTTGAAATTGTCGGATGCTTCGGAGAACAGGATGTGGACCTCCGCTTTCTTGCCCGCGCCGCTGACACCTGATTTTGCATCAGCGATCAAATATTCGATGTCCACCACGCCCGCCTCGACCAGCGGAAGAAAACCAAGCTGAACCGAAGTGGGATAACAGCCCGGATTGGCAACCACGCGTGCCTTTTTGATCAGATCACGGTTCACCTCAGGGAGCCCGTATACTGCTTCGGCCACGACCTCCGGGCAGGCGTGTGTCATGCCGTACCACTTTTGCCATTCGGCGATGTCCTTGATGCGAAAATCCGCGGCGATGTCGATCACGCGTACGCCGGCTTTGAGCAATGCCGGCGCCTGCTCCATCGCTACGCCGTTCGGCGTGGCGAAGAACACGACGTCGCATTTCTCCAGTTGTGCCGTCGCCGGATCCGAGAATTTCAGCGACACCCGCTTCCGCAGGCTCGGAAACAAGTCCGCGACCAGCATGCCCGCTTCTTTCCGCGAGGTAATGGCGGCGAGCTCCACTCCGGGGTGGGTCGCCAGAATTCGCAGCAATTCAACACCGGTATAGCCGGTGCCGCCTACAATGCCTACTTTTATCATTTTCTCCAAGGACTTATATCATGCTTCGATAATATCGCCTTACCCGATGCCGGTGCAAATAAAAAAGCCGCCCTGCGGCGGCTTTTTCAATGATGCCAATGCTCAACGCTTCGAGAACTGCTTGCGGCGGCGCGCCTTGTGCAGGCCCACTTTTTTCCGCTCGACCTCTCGCGCATCCCGGGTGATCAATCCCGCCTTGCTGAGCACCGGCTTGAGCGACGCGTCGTAATCGACCAGCGCTCGGGCGATGCCGTGCCGGACCGCGCCCGCCTGGCCCGATTCGCCGCCGCCGTCAACATTGATGAGGATGTCGAACGTGTTCAGGTGATTGGTCAGTTGCAGCGGCTGGCGCACCACCATGCGGCCGGTTTCACGGGAGAAGAACTCGTCCACCGGCTTGTCATTGACGACGATGCTGCCTTTGCCCGGCTTGATGAATACGCGCGCGACCGCACTCTTGCGGCGGCCGGTGCCATAGTTGTATGGGGTCGTTGCCATGGATCGTCCTAGAAATTCAGCGCTTGCGGCTGTTGCGCGGCGTGCGGGTGCTCGCCATCGGGATAGACCTTCAGTTTTTTCAGCATCGCATAGCCAAGCGGGCCTTTGGGCAGCATGCCTTTTACCGCCTTTTCCAGCACGCGGCCGGGGAATCTGCTATGCAGTTTGGCGAAGCTGGTGCTGTAAATACCGCCCGGGTAAGTCGAGTGGCGATAGTAAATTTTCTGTTCGGCCTTGTTGCCGGTCACGCGCAGTTTCTTGGCGTTGACGACAACAATGTAATCACCGGTGTCCACATGCGGAGTGAATGTAACTTTGTGCTTGCCGCGCAGGCGTTTCGCGACCTCGGCGGCCAGTCGCCCCAGCACTTTGTCGGTGGCGTCGATCACGAACCAATCGCGCTTCACCTCGTGCGTCTTGGCTGAAAATGTTTTCATGGTGGTCATCCTGCGGGGCGTCACTTAGCGAAAGCCGCGTAGTGTAGTGGAACGGCGCGCCCCTTGTCAAACCGGACTCTTTGGCCCAAGCTGCGGATTTGTAAGCCTTAATCGGCCAATCTCGCGAAGCATTCAGGTTTTGCGTGGGACTAATTCCAGCAACTCTTGGAGCGGGATGCGGCACAGCCGGGGACGCTTCTACGGCAAGACCATTTGGTGAATAATGCGTGGACGCCCGCGCCCGCCGTTACGTTCCTTCACGCCCCAGGTTTGCTTTCATGCGCAAGTTTTGGCTCATATTCTCCCAGGCAGTGACGATCAGCCTGGCGGCATTGTTCGTCGTCGTCACCCTGCGGCCCGATCTGGTCTCGTGGAGCGCCCGCGGCGGTGGCATCGTCACCGTCCGCGAGGCGGCAGACGGATCGGGAAATCGTGCCAACATGACTTCGCTCAGTCCGGCCGCGAAGAAGGCCATGCCTTCGGTGGTGAACATCTTCACCAGCAAGGAAGTGAAGGTTCCGCGGCATCCGTTCATGGACGATCCTTTATTCCGGCGCTTCTTCGGTGATCAGCTGGACGGCGACACCCAGCACAGCTCCAGTCTTGGTTCCGGCGTGATCGTCGGCCCCGAAGGCTATATTCTCACCAACCATCACGTGATCGAGGCGGCAGACGAGATCGAGTTGGCGCTGGCCGATGGCCGCAAGGCGCCTGCCCGAATCGTCGGCACCGATCCTGAAACCGACCTTGCGGTGCTCAAAGTCGACATCGCCGACCTTCCAGCCGTCACATTCGGGAATCCTCAAACGCTTTCGGTCGGCGACATGGTGCTCGCAATCGGCAACCCCTTCGGGGTGGGCCAGACAGTGACCATGGGTATTGTCAGCGCGCTCGGCCGCAGCCACCTGGGCATCAGCACCTTCGAGAATTTCATTCAAACCGATGCTGCCATCAATCCTGGCAATTCAGGTGGCGCGCTGGTCGATTCGGCGGGTAATCTGATCGGTATCAACAGCGCGATCTATTCGCGCAGCGGCGGTTCGCTCGGGATCGGCTTCGCCATTCCGGCGGATCTCGCCAAACAGGTCATGCAGCAGATCGTCGGAACCGGATCGGTGACGCGCGGCTGGATCGGCGTGGAGGTCCAGGATATTTCAGCGGAGCTCGCCGAGTCGTTCCGGCTTTCCGGCACCAAGGGCACGCTCATCGCCGGCGTGCTGCGCGGCGGGCCCGCTGATCGTGCCGGCGTCAAGCCCGGAGACGTTCTGGTCGCGGTGGAATCTAACCCGGTTGTCGACTCGACCAACATGCTCAATCTTATCGCCGCCCTGGAACCGGGAAAACAGGCGACGCTGAAAGTCCTGCGCAACCGCGCCGAGATGCTGATTGAGGTAAATGTCGGCAAGCGGCCGAAGCCCAGCCGCCGTCACGGATCCGAATAATAGCCCCGGTATCTCCGCGACCGGTCAGGCTGCGGGATCGGATCTGGTTTCCGCGGCAGCGGATTTCCCAACCCACTGCGCCACGAAAATCCCGAGTTCGTACAGCACCCACAAAGGCACGGCAAGCATGACCTGCGACACCATGTCGGGCGGCGTGAAAATGGCACCGATGACGAATGCACCGACGATGACGTAGGGACGGATATCGCGCAGTTTTGCAACGCTTACCATCCCCATCCGTACCAGGATCACCACCGCCACCGGAACTTCGAAGGTCACACCGAAGGCCACAAACAGGGTGAGAACGAAGTCCAGGTACTTGCCGATGTCGGTCATTACCGCCACACCTTCCGGCGCGACCGAGATGATGAAGTGAAATACGATCGGAAAAACTAGAAAATACGCAAACGCCATCCCGCACAGAAACAGCACCGTGCTGGTAATAATCAAGGGCATCACCAGTTTCTTTTCATGGGCGTAAAGCCCGGGCGCCACGAAAGCCCAGATCTGATAGAGCAGGTAGGGCAGCGCGATCACCAGCGCCGCCATCATCGTCACCTTGATCGGCACAAAAAAAGGCGCCGTAACTTCAGTCGCGATCAGTTGTCCGCCCGCGGGCAAAGACGCAAGCAAGGGTTTTGCAAGCATGGAGTAGATATTGCGCGCCCACGGAAACAGGCAAATGAACACCAGCACAAGCGCGATCACGCACCGTAACAGCCGGTCCCTGAGTTCGACCAGGTGCGACATGAAGGAATCGGGCTCGATCATTATGGACCGCTGGTTTGTGTTACTGAAGCGAGGTTCGACGCGCTCCTCGGAATCAGGCGCGCTTGTCGTCCGGGGCCGGCTTGTCCAATCCCAGTTCGAGCTGCGGCTCCGGCTCTTCGGGCACAGGTGCGTTCTGCGCCGGTTCTTCGGCAGGAGGTTCGCTCCCGCTCGCCGGCGTGGTGGTCGGCATTAACTGTATTCCGGAAACCGGGGCCACGGCGGATTCCACCTGCTTCTGGACTTCGGTCCCGGCCTGCTTGACTTCGGATTCGATGAAGCTGACCTGCGAGGTGACCGACTGTTCGATGGAGCGCGCCGCATCCTGCATCGTGGACTGCAGCTTGCGCAGCTCATCGAGTTCGATTTCACGGTTGATGTCCGCCTTGACCTCGGAAACGTAGCGTTGCATGCGGCCAAACAGATGGCCGACGGTTTTCGCTACACGCGGCAGACGCTCGGGGCCGATTACGATCAGCGCAACAACCCCGATGACGAAGATCTCGGCAAAACCGATATCGAACATGACGCTCGCCAAAAAGCGGCCGTATCCCGCTAGCTCTTGGTCTTGTCTTTGACTTCGCCTTCGATAGTCTGACCGGCGCCGCTACTGTCGATCCTGGCCGTCGTTTTCTCGTCGTCCGCGCTCTTCATCCCTTCCTTGAAGCCGCGCACTGCACCGCCAAGGTCGGAACCCATGTTGCGAAGCTTCTTGGTGCCGAAAATCAGCAGCACCACCAGAAGAACGATTAGCCAATGCCAAATGCTGAAGGAACCCATCTTTTCACTCCCGATACGAAATGTTTACTTTGACCGCTGAATCATTCCAGGCAGCGGATCCCTGCCGCCGAGCACATGCATGTGTACATGAAACACGTCCTGCCGTCCCACCCGCCCGGTATTGACGATGGCGCGGAACCCGTCCGGCGATCCCTGCTCGCTTGCCAGCCGGTGTGCAAGCAGCAGCATCTTCCCCAGCACCTGCTGGTGCCGATCCTCGACGTGTGCGAGCGATGCCACGTGCTCCTTGGGGATCAGCATGAAGTGCACCGGCGCCACCGGGTTGATGTCGTGAAAGCCCAGTATCTCGTCGTCCTCGTACACTTTGCGGCTGGGGATCTCGCCCCTGACGATCTTGCAGAAAACGCAATTCTCGGCGGCCATTTTTCTGGTTGATTGCCCCGCAGGTTCTTCGATAACGATCCAGCCCGCTGGCCGGATTACTTCGGTCGGGATGACTTCTCGTCTATCCCGGAAATGCCCTCGCGGCGTCTCAGTTCGGCAAGCACGTCGTCGGGCCCGAGACCGTGCCATGCAAGCATGACCAGGCAGTGAAACCACAGGTCCGCGGTTTCTCGAACGATATGGAGTTTATCACCGTCCTTCGCGGCGAGCAGCGTCTCGGCCGCCTCCTCGCCGACCTTCTTGAGCACGGCATCGTGGCCTTTTGCAAACAGGCTCGCGATGTAGGAGTTGCCCGGATCGCCGTGCTTGCGGCTGTCGATGACCTCCGCAAGCCGGCGCAGGATGTTGGCGTCTATCATGGCTTCGACTCGCAGATTTCCGGCGGACTCTTGACCACCGGTTCGGTGATGACCCATGCGCCATTGTCGAGCCTGCGAAAGAAACAGCGACTGCGGCCGGTGTGGCAGGCAATTCCGCCGACCTGTTGCACCTCGAGCACCACGACATCGCCATCGCAGTCGAGCCTGACTTCCCCGACATACTGGACGTGGCCGGATTCCTCGCCCTTGCGCCAGAGTTTGCCTCGCGAGCGCGACCAGTATACCGCCCGCCCCGAACGCACGGTCTCGGCGAGCGCTTCCCGGTTCATCCACGCGAGCATCAACACCTTCCCGGTGCCCGCCTCCTGCGCAATCGCTGGAACCAGGCCATGCTCGTCCCAGGCCACCTCGTCGAGCCAGGCGTCGCTCACAGCCGTACCTCGATGTCGTGTCGCGCCATGTACTGCTTGGCTTGCTGCACCGTCAACTCACCGTAATGGAACACGCTGGCGGCGAGCACGGCATCGGCCTTACCAAGAACGATTCCATCCACCAGGTGCTGCAGGCCGCCAACGCCCCCGCTCGCGATCACGGGAATATCGAGGGCTTCGGAAAATGCGCAAGTAAGCTCGATATCGAACCCCGCTTTGGTGCCGTCCCGGTCCATGCTGGTAAGCAGAACCTCGCCTGCGCCTGCGGCCTGCATTTTTTTCCCCCACTCGACTGCGTCCAACCCTGTGGAGCGCCGTCCGCCGTGCGTAAACACTTCCCAGCGCAAGCTACCAGAGCCCGGAACACGCTTGGCGTCCACCGCGACCACGATGCATTGTGAACCAAAGCGTCCCGCTGCATCTTCCACCAGTCGCGGATTCTGCACTGCAGCGGTATTGATACTGACCTTGTCGGCGCCGGCGTTGAGCAGCCGGCGCACATCATTGACCTCGCGCACGCCGCCGCCGACCGTGAGCGGGATGAACACCTGCGACGCAACCTGCTCGACGATGCCGAGAATGAGCCCGCGATTGTCCGAGCTCGCGGTGATATCCAGGAAAGTCAATTCATCGGCACCCTGCTCGTCGTACCTGCGGGCAATCTCCACCGGGTCGCCGGCATCACGCAGCTTTACAAAATTGACACCCTTTACCACGCGCCCATCGGTGACATCGAGGCAGGGGATGATGCGTTTGGCAAGGCCCATATGCGTCGTACGTGATATCTCAGGCAAGAGGAAAAGGGTCGACGAAGCACACCGCAAAAGCGACCGGGTCGCGGCGGGTCGCAGTGAATCGAATCAAGGAAGATCGCGTGGACCGAGCCCGCTGCCGGACCGGGCGCCGCGTATCCGCAACTCGGGCCTCACCACTTACACCTCATGCCTCGCCCTCCTTCGCCTTGGCCGTCTTCTCCGCCATCCTGTCAGCGACTTTCTGTGCCTCGGTAAAATCCAGCGTACCCTCGTAAATTGCACGGCCGGTAATCGCGCCCATAATCCCTTCCGATTCGACTTCGCACAGCGCCTTAACGTCCTTGATGTTGGTGATCCCGCCGCTGGCGATCACCGGAACCGACAATTCGCGCGCGAGCTGGACCGTCGCCTTGATGTTGACCCCGCTCATCATGCCATCGCGGCCGATATCGGTATGGATGACCGCCTCAACGCCATAATCCTGGAATTTCTTGGCCAGGTCGATCACGTCGTGGCCGGTCACCTTCGACCAGCCGTCCACCGCAACTTTGCCGTCTCTGGCATCGAGCCCGACCATGATGTGCCCGGGAAAGGCGTAACAGGCATCGTGCAGAAATCCCGGGGTCTTCACCGCGGCCGTGCCGATGATGATGTAAGCAATGCCGTCGTCAAGGTAGCGCTCGATGGTATCGAGGTCGCGGATGCCGCCGCCCAGTTGCACGGGAATATCCTCACCAACGGCTTTAACGACGGCCTTCACGGCCTCTTCGTTCCTGGGCTTGCCGGCAAAGGCGCCGTTCAGGTCCACGAGGTGCAGGCGCCGGGCTCCCAGTTTCAGCCAATGGCGCGCCATGGCACCGGGATCTTCGGAAAAGACCGTGGCGTCAGCCATCGAGCCTTGCTTCAGACGGACACAGTGTCCGTCCTTGAGGTCAATCGCCGGAATGATCAGCATGGGTTGGATATCGCTCGCTGCAGGCGTCGCAAGTGGCGCGCGCCAGTTGAGGCCGTTGCGACAGGCAAGGGGATCCTTACGGGTTACAAGGGGTTAGGCGCTCGCGGTGGGAATCGCCCGTTTTTGGCCGGACGCGCGGCTGGTTCCGTCCCAGGAGACGAAATTCGACAACAGGCGCAGGCCGGCAGACTGGCTTTTTTCAGGGTGGAACTGCACGGCGAAAATGTTATTCCTCGCAACGGCGCAGGTAAAGCTGAAAGGATAACGGGCGGTACCCGCCACCAAAGACTGTTCCCGCTCATTCACGTAGTAGCTGTGCACAAAATAGAAGCGGCTGCCATCAGGAATACCCGTCCACATCGGGTGGGACATGGTCTGATACACCTGGTTCCAGCCCATGTGCGGCACCTTGAGCTTCTCGCCGCGCTCGCCTACCATGCGTTCGGCGGGGAAGCGACCGACTTTCCCAGGCAGTATGCCCAAACCCTCGACGCCACCCTCTTCGCTCGACTCAAACAACATCTGCAAGCCGATGCACAGACCCAGAAACGGCTTGCTACTCGCCGCCTCCAGTAACGGCGCGCGCAATCCGCGCGCGTCCATCTCACGCATGCAGTCCGGCATGGCGCCCTGTCCCGGAAACACCACCCTGGATGCTGAGCGCAGCACTACCGGATCACTGGTCACGCTAACAACCTTGCGGGGGGCGACATGCTCCAAGGCCTTCGCCACCGAACGCAGGTTGCCCATTCCGTAATCAACGACAGCAATATCGGTCATACACGCGCGGTTCGTGACTCGTGGGTCGTCTTCAACATTACTTGCCGACGCATATGCGGCCGGAAACCCGATCCGCGAAAACGCTCAGAGGCTCCCCTTGGTCGAGGGCAACGCGCCGGCCGCCCGCGGATCCATCTCGGAAGCCATGCGCAACGCGCGCCCGAAGGCCTTGAAGATAGTCTCCGCCTGGTGGTGCGCGTTCCTGCCTTTGAAGTTGTCGATGTGCAAAGTCACCAGCGCGTGGTTAGCGAAGCCCTGGAAGAATTCATGGACCAGGTCGATGTCGAATTCGCCGACCAGCCCGCGCGCGTAATCGACCGCATACTCAAGCCCGGGGCGGCCCGACAGATCCACCACCACCCGCGACAGCGCTTCGTCGAGAGGGACGTAGGCATGGCCATAGCGGCGTACACCTTTCTTGTCGCCGATCGCCTTGGCGAAGGCCTGCCCGAGCGTGATGCCCACATCCTCGACGGTGTGGTGGGCGTCGATATGCAGGTCGCCCTTGGCTTCGATTTCCAGGTCGATCATGCCGTGGCGCGCCACCTGATCGAGCATGTGATCGAAGAATCCGATGCCGGTGGCAAGCTTGGACTTGCCGCTGCCATCGAGATTAAGCTTGACGCTGATCTGGGTTTCCAGGGTATTGCGGGTGACTTGGGCTTGGCGCATACGATAGGCGTCAAAAATTGCTTCATCCTAACTCAATTAGGGCGTGGCCGACGAGGCGATACCCGCGTCGAGAAAAATCCCGCGCAAGGCATCGAGCAGCGTATCGCAGTGCTCATCCGTTCCCACCGTAATGCGCATGAACGTGGCTATGCGGGCCGGAACGCGGAAATGCCGCACGACAATGCCTTGCTCGCGTAGCCTGGCCGTCAGCGCCGCGCCTTCCCAGCGCGGATGGCGGGCGAAGACGAAGTTTGCCGCGGAGGGCAGGACCTCGAAGCCCAGCGACTGAAGTCCGGCAACCAGCCGCTCGCGGCTACGGATCACCTTGCGACAGGCCGCTTCGAAATAATTCTGGTCCTCCAACGCCGCTATGGCTCCGGCCTGGGCGAAGCGGTCCATCGGATAAGAGTTGAAACTGTCCTTGACCCGGATCAGCGCCTCGATCAATTCCGGATGCCCGATCGCATAGCCCACGCGCAGCCCCGCCAGCGAGCGGGATTTGGACAGGGTGTGCGTCACCAGCAACTGGGGGTAGCGGTGCACCAGCGACACGGCGGATGTCCCGCCGAAATCCACGTAAGCCTCGTCGATGACGACTACGGATGCCGTGTTGCCCTGCAGGAGCCGCTCGATATCGGATAAGCCCAGCAGGCGCCCGGTCGGTGCATTTGGATTGGGAAACACTATCCCGCCATTGCTCGTCTGCAAATAGTCATCGACGTCGATCTCGAGCGAATCCGTCAGCGGAATCTCGCGATAAGCGATGCCGTACAAACGGCAGTACACCGGGTAGAAGCTGTAAGTGACATCCGGAAACAACACCGGCTGGTCGTGTCTGAGCAGCGCCTGGAACGTGTGCGCGAGGACTTCGTCGGAGCCATTGCCGACAAAGACCTGGCTGGAAACAACCCCGTGCCGCGCGGCCACGGCCTGAACCAGTCTCTGGCTTGTGGGATCGGGGTATAGGCGCAGCGAATCCGCCACCTCGCCCCGCAGTGCCTCCAGCACTCGTGGGCTGGGACCGTACGGATTTTCGTTGGTGTTGAGCTTCACCAGGTTGGGCAGCCTGGGTTGCTCTCCCGGCACGTAAGGCGTCAGGCCGTGGACCACGGCGCTCCAGTAACGGCTCATCTGCGCAATCGCAACTGGGCGGCACGCGCATGTGCCGGCAGGCCCTCGCCGGTCGCGAGCTCGGCGGCAATCGCGCCGAGCTTGCGTGCGCCGTCCGCGGAAACCTGGATCAGGCTGGTGCGTTTCTGAAAGTCGTATACCCCGAGCGGGGAGGAGAATCGCGCGCTGCGCGCGGTCGGCAGCACGTGATTTGGTCCCGCGCAGTAGTCTCCCAGCGCCTCGGAGGTGTAACGGCCCATGAACACGGCACCAGCATGCCTGATTTTCTCGACCCAGCGCTGCGGCTCGTCCACCGACAATTCCAGGTGCTCGGGGGCGATCCGATTGGCGATCTCGCAGGCCTCGTTGAGATCGCGGGTTTCGATCAGCGCACCGCGTCCCTCGAGCGCAGCGGTGATCACGCCTGCACGCGGCATATCCTTCATCTGCCGCTCGATGCTCGCCGCTACCTTGTCGATGTATGCGCGCTCCGGGCAGAGCAGGATCGCCTGCGCCATCTCGTCGTGCTCGGCCTGCGAGAACAGGTCCATCGCCACCCAGTCCGGATCGGTGCCGCCGTCGCAAATCACCAGAATCTCGGATGGGCCCGCCACCATATCGATTCCAACGACGCCGAAGACGCGCCGTTTCGCGGCTGCGACGTAGGCGTTGCCCGGGCCGACGATCTTGTCCACCTGGGGAACGGTCCGTGTGCCGTAGGCCAGCGCCGCCACGGCTTGGGCGCCGCCGATGGTAAACACGCGATCCACTCCGGCGATGCACGCGGCGGCGAGCACGAGATCGTTGCGTTCACCGCGCGGCGTGGGCACCACCATGATGATTTCCTTCACGCCCGCCACCTTGGCCGGCAGCGTGTTCATCAGCACGGTGGACGGGTAAGCAGCCTTGCCGCCCGGTACATATACCCCGACGCGATCGAGCGGCGTGATCTTTTGACCGAGCGTCGTACCGTCGGCCTCGGTGTATTGCCAGGACGCCAGCGGCTGGCGTTCGTGGAAGGCACGGATGCGCGCCGCGGCCTGCTCCAGCGCATTGCGCCGCGTGCCCGGCAGCACGTCGAGCGCGCGCGCCAGATCGGCCTTGCCAATTTCGAGTTGCGCAAGCGAGCGCGCCTCTAGATGATCGAACTTGCGCGTGTACTCGAGCACCGCCTCGTCGCCGCGCGCCCTGACCTCGCGCAGAATCGCCGCCGCCGCGTCTTCGATGCGCTGGTCCTGGGTATTCTCGAATGCGAGCAAGCCGGCCAGCCTCGCATCGAAGCCGGCGTCGCGGGTAGACAGGCGTGCAATCCCGATCATGTTCCGCTCTTTGCCACGGCCCCGGCGAAAGCATCCAGCAGCGGCTGGATCGTCTCGCGCTTGAGCTTGAGTGCGGCCTGGTTTACGATCAGGCGAGCACTGATCGGCATGATCTCCTCGACCGCCTGGAGACCATTGGCGCGCAGCGTATTGCCGCTGGAAACCAGGTCCACGATCGCGTCTGCCAGGCCCACCAGCGGCGCCAGTTCCATCGAGCCATAAAGCTTGATCAGGTCAACATGCACCCCCTTGGCAGCGAAATGCTCGCGCGCCGTCTTCAGGTACTTGGTAGCCACCCGCAGGCGCGCGCCGCGGCGCACCGCGCCCTCATAGTCGAAGCCGTTCCGCACCGCCACCATCATTTTGCACTTTGCGATTCCCAGGTCGAGCGGCTGGTACAGCCCGGTTCCCGCGTGCTCGAGCAGCACATCCTTGCCGGCGATCCCCAAATCGGCTGCGCCATACTGGACGTAGGTCGGCACGTCGGAAGCGCGCACGATGATGATGCCGATCTCCGGCCGGCTGGTGCCGATGATCAGCTTGCGCGAGGTTTCCGGATCCTCAGATACGACGATTCCCGCTGCTTTCAGGAGCGGCGTCGTTTCGTCGAAAATGCGCCCCTTCGACAGGGCGATCTTGATGTTCATCTTTCAGGCTAATTCGTACGTTTGATGCGGGCGCCCAACTGGCTCAATTTCTCTTCGATACATTCGTAGCCGCGATCGAGGTGGTACACACGGTCCACCCGGGTTTCGCCCTGCGCCACCAGCCCAGCCAGCACCAGGCTTGCTGAGGCGCGCAAATCGGTGGCCATCACGCCGGCGCCCTGCAATTGCGCCACGCCGTGCACCACCGCCGTGTTTCCTTCCACATCGATCTTTGCCCCGAGTCGCCGCAGTTCCTGTACATGCATGAAGCGGTTCTCGAAAATGGTTTCGGTCACCACGGCCGTCCCTTCGGCAATGGCGTTGAGCGCCATGAACTGGGCCTGCATGTCGGTCGGGAAGGCCGGATACGGCGCCGTGCGCAGGCTCACCGACCTGAGCTTGCTGTTGGTGGAAAGGGCAATCCAGTCCTGGTCATGCTCGATGTGTGCACCGGCCTCGCGCAGCTTGACCAGCACCGAGTCCAGAATTCCCGCGCGCGTACCCTTCAACCTGATTTCTCCGCCGCTGGCCGCCGCGGCCACCAGGAACGTGCCCGTTTCGATGCGATCGGGCATAACCCGGTAGGTCGCACCCGCGAGGTGCTCCACACCCTCGATCGTGATCACGTCGGAACCGGCGCCGAAAATACGCGCGCCCATCGCCTTCAGGCACTCGGCCAGATCCACCACCTCCGGTTCGCGGGCCGCGTTCTCGATCACGGTGATGCCGTCGGCCAGGGTCGCCGCCATCATCAGGTTCTCGGTGCCGGTCACAGTCACCAGATCCATGACGATGCGCGCGGCTTTCAGCCGGCGGGCACGGGCATGAAGATAGCCCTGTTCGATCTCGATCTGTGCACCCATCGCCTGCAAACCCTTGATGTGCAGATCCACCGGTCTTTGGCCGATGGCACATCCGCCCGGCAGCGACACGCGGGCCTCGCCGAAACGCGCGACCATCGGTCCCAGCACCAGGACCGAGGCGCGCATGGTCTTGACCAGCTCGTAGGGCGCCGCCAGGTTGTGCAGCTTCGCCGCCGTCAGGCCCACACCCATCTTCTCATCGAGCGAAATCTCGACGCCCATTTGCGCCAGCAGATTCAGCGTCGTGGTCACGTCGCGCAGGTGAGGAAGATTCTGCACCCGCAGCGTCTCCGGCGTCAGGATGGCGGCGCACAGGATTGGCAGGGCCGCGTTCTTGGCCCCGGAAATGCGCACTTCCCCGGTTAGCGGCACGCCGCCCTGGATGATCAGCTTGTCCACGGAAACCTATTGAAAGGCTATCGGGCAGCCCAATCCTCGGGCGTCAGGGTCTTCATCGACAACGCGTGTATTTCCTCGCGCATGCGATCCCCCAGCGCCCGGTAGACCACCTGGTGTTGCTGCACCCGCGTCTTGCCGCGGAATTCCGGGCTTACGATGATCGCCTCGAAATGATGGCCGTCGCCGACCACCTCGACGTGATCGCAAGCGAGGCTGTCCTGGATGTAAGACCTGACCTGTTCGGGGGTGGCCATTTCAACGACTTCCTCAGTGGCGAAGCTTGTAACCGCGCTTGAGCATCGACAAGGTGGCGAATGATAAGGCCAAAAGGGAGCCCCCCACAATCGCGAGACTGAGATACGGCGAGACGTCGGATACGCCGAAGAAGCCGTGGCGAAAGCCGTCGATCATGTAGAAGAAAGGATTGAACTGCGACACGTGCTGCCAGAACGGCGGCAGCGAGTGAATCGAGTAAAACACGCCCGACAGGAAAGTAAGCGGGATGATCACGAAATTCTGGAACGCGGCAAGCTGATCGAACTTGTCGGCCCAGATGCCGGCGATGATGCCGAGCGTACCCAGGATCGCCGATCCGAGCAACGCAAAGGCAACCACCCACAGCGGACTCTGGACCGGCACCGGGACAAACACCGCGGTAATCACGAACACGCCGAGTCCGACCACTGCACCCCGCACGGCGGAAGCCAGCACATAGGCGCCGAAGAATTCGAGGTGCGACAACGGCGGCAGCAGGATGAAGACGATATTTCCGGTGATCTTGGACTGGATCAGGCTCGACGAGCTGTTGGCAAAGGCATTCTGCAGCAGCGACATCATCGCCAGGCCGGGTACCAGAAACGATGTATAGCGCACGCCCGGGTAGACCTGCAAATGCTCTTCCGGCACGCGCGAGAAGATCAGCAGATACAGGAGCGCGGTGAGCACCGGCGCCAGGATGGTCTGGAAACTCACCTTCCAGAAACGCAGGATCTCCTTGTAGAACAGCGTGGAGAAACCGGTCATCGTCGTTTCACTCCCTGCGCATGATGGCGACGAAGACTTCTTCCAGGTCGGGCTGTTCCAGTTCCATGGCCGCCAGCTCGAGCCCGTTGTCGCGGATGGTCCGCAACACGCCTTCGACACTGGCGTAATCATGCAGCGCCAGCACATACTCGCCGCTCACCTGGGCGGCCGCCAGCATCGGGCGCAAACTCTCGGGCAGCGCACCGTTGGCAAGCCGCAGCCGCAGGTGAATACCCGAGAATCCCCTGAGGAGGTTATGCGTGGAATCCAGCGCGACCAGCTTCCCCTGCTTGAGCATGCCCACACGGCTGCACAACGACTCGGCCTCTTCCAGATAGTGCGTGGTCAGCACGATGGTGTGGCCGTCACCGTTGAGCTGGCGGACGAATTGCCACAGGCCCTGCCGCAACTCGACATCCACGCCGGCGGTCGGCTCGTCGAGAATAATCACCGGCGGCTTGTGTACCAGGGCCTGCGCCACCAGCACCCGCCGTTTCATCCCGCCGGATAGCGCGCGCATATTGAAGTCGGCGCGGTCGGTGAGGTCCAGGCGCGCCATCACTTCATCGATCCAATCTCCATTTCGACGCAAGCCGAAATACCCTGACTGGAAACGCAAACTCTCCCGTACCGTGAAGAACGGGTCGAACACCAGCTCCTGCGGCACCACGCCGAGCGCACGCCGCGCCTGCCGGTAATCGGCCACCACGTCGTGGCCCATCACCTTGAGCGAACCCGCGTTGGCGCGCGCCAGTCCTGCCAGCATGCTGATCAGCGTGGTCTTGCCAGCGCCATTGGGTCCGAGCAGCGCGAAGAACTCACCCTGAGGAATTTCCAGGTCGATGTCACAAAGCGCGCGTACGCTTCCGTAGGTTTTGGAGACGCCGCGTATCTCGATGGCTGGGACCACAGCGACGTTGTGCAGTGTTTTCTTCTGGATCGGCGGCTATTCTGCCGCAATGGGAATCAGGTCTTTGACCCCGTAGAGATTGGCAATGCTCACCAGGCTTTCGCCGAGGTTGGCGAAGAAGATCTGGCGGTTGCCGCCGTGCATGCGCCGGGTCCACTCCAGCATCAGGCTGATTGCCGAAGAGTCGGCTTCCGTCACCCCGGAGAAATCCACGACCACGGGAGTGCCTTCGAAACTGCGGCTGCCCTCGGCGAGCAACGCGGTGACACCCGCCAGCGTCACCGGACCTTCGATCAGGTAACGCTCGCCCTGTTTGCTGATCATTGTTTGCCGGCGGGCGCCGTATTGGCATTGGCGCTATTCCTGTTGGCGAGACTCTTGATCAGGCCGTCGATTCCGCCACGATCGATCTCCAGAGCGAACAGGTTGCGATAGTTGATGATAAGACTTGCACCGGCGACCCGAACGTCGTAGACCTTCCAGCCATTCGGAGTGAGTGACATGTCGTAGTCCACGGTAATCGGCTCCGCGCCGCTGGGCAGCTTGATCAGCGTCTGCACGGTCGCCTCGGTGTCACCAGGATTGAATCTAAACGGCCGATACTCGACGCTGACCCCCGTATAGGCGGTGAATGCCGCAGAGTATGAGCGCACCAGCAGGCTGCGAAACTCCTTGATCAATGCCTCACGCTGAGCCGGCGTTGCGTCGCGCCATGCGCGCCCGACCGCCAGCCGGGTCATGCGCGCTAAATCGAAGTGAGGCGCAACCTTTTCTTCGATCAGATTGACAATGCGATCGACCTTGCCGGCCTTGATGTCCTTGTCGTTGCGCACGATCGTGAGGACTTCTTCGGTGGTGTTGCGCACCAGCACGTCCGGTGACGGCGCCTGCGCCCTGAGTTCGAATGCGGTCACAAAAGCGGCGAGCAACAGCAATCCGATCAGCCGCCTTGTCCCGTTGCCGTTTCGCTTGTTCATTGTTGGCCCCATGAATACCGAATCGCCACGCTAATTTCCCTTTTTCGTGCCGGTTTCCGCCGCCTTGCCATACAGAAACTGCCCGATGATTTTCTCCAGCACCACCGCCGATTGGGTAATCATCAGGCGATCACCGTCCTGGAGCAGGTGATCGTCACCCCCGCCGTCCAGTCCGATGTACTGCTCGCCGAGCAGGCCGGCAGTCAGGATCGAAGCCGAAGAGTCCTTCGGGAACTTATAACGTTTGTCGATATGCAAAGATACACGGGCCCGGTAGGTCTCGTTATCAAAAGACACGTCGGCCACGCGCCCGACCACCACTCCCGCGCTTTTCACCGGCGCGCGCGGCTTCAGTCCGCCGATATTGTCGAACTCGGCATACACCTTGTAGGTGTCGGCGACGCTGAACCCGCTCATGTTTCCAACCTTGAGCGCCAAGACCAGCAATGCGCCGATGCCGGCACAGACGAACAGTCCCACCCACAGGTCGAGCATCGAGCGTTCCATCACACCCCCCGAAACATGAATGCAGTCAACACAAAATCCAGGCCCAGGATGGCCAGCGACGACGTCACCACGGTACGCGTGGTTGCACCCGACACGCCTTCCGCGGTCGGCGGGGCATCGTAACCCTCGAACAGCGCGATCCAGGTCACGGCGATGCCGAAAACGAAGCTCTTGATCACACCGTTGACGATATCTTCGCGGAAATCAACAGCGTTCTGCATCTGCGACCAGAACGATCCTTCATCAACACCGATCAACACCACTCCAACCAGGTAACCGCCGAACACGCCCATGGCACTGAACATGGCAGCCAGCAACGGCATTGAGATCACCCCGGCCCAGAAGCGCGGCGCCACAACGCGGGCGATCGGGTCCACCGCCATCATTTCCATTGCAGAGAGCTGCTCGGTCGCCTTCATCAGACCGATCTCGGCCGTCATGGCCGAACCGGCGCGGCTGGCGAATAACAGCGCCGAGACCACCGGGCCCAGTTCTCGAACCAGCGACAGGGCAACCAGCACGCCGAGCGCAGACTCGGAGCCGTAAGTCTGCAGCGTCTGATAGCCCTGCAGCCCGAGCACCATTCCGACGAAAAGGCCCGACACCAGAACGATGATCAGCGACAGCACGCCGGTGAAGTAAAGCTCGCGGATGATCAGGCGCAGGCGGCGGAAACTGGTTCCGGACTGCAGCAGTATCAACGCGAAAAAGCGGCTGGCGTAACCGAGCCGCCACAGGCCGTTGACCGTGTGCTGCCCGATGGACCTGACGTTAACGATCGCCGAACGGTTGAACATGTTATCGGTTGAGCATCAGATCGTCGCCGTAATCCGCGCTCGGGTATTGAAACGGCACCGGCCCGTCGGGCTCGCCATAGACGAACTGATGGACCAGCGGCTCCGTCGATGCCTGCATCTCCTTCGGGGTGCCTTTGGCTACGATCAGGCCCTCGGAAAGGTAGTAAACGTAATCGACCATTTTCAACGACTCCTGTACGTCGTGGGTCACCACGATCGAGGTCGCCCCCAGCGCATCGTTGAGCCGCCGGATGAGATTGCCAATGACGCCCAGCGAAATCGGATCGAGTCCCGCGAACGGCTCGTCGTACATGATCAGCATCGGGTCAAGCGCGATGGCGCGCGCCAGCGCCACGCGCCGCGCCATGCCGCCGGACAGTTCCGAGGGCAACAGCCGGTGCGCGCCGCGCAGACCCACGGCGTGCAGCTTCATCAGCACCATGTCGCGAATCATCGATTCCGGCAGATCGGTGTGTTCGCGCATCTGGAACGCGACGTTATCGAAGACCGACAGGTCAGTGAAGAGCGCGCCAAACTGGAACAGCATGCCCATACGGCGGCGCATCTCGTAGAGGCCGTCGCGGTCGAGTTGGTGCATGACTTTGCCCGCTACCTTGACCTGGCCTTGGCGCGGTTTCAGCGCGCCGCCGATCAGACGCAGCAGCGTGGTCTTGCCGGAACCGCTGATGCCCATGATCGAAACCACTTTCCCGCGCGGGATGGCCATGTCAATCCCGCTCAGGATCGGGCGGCGCTTGTCGTACCAGAAATTCAGGCCGCTTATTTCTACGAGGTTGTCGGAATGCGCCATGATGTCCGGGATCGAAACAGGCGAGCATTGTAACGGAGAGCGGTGGGTGCTGCAGAATGCTTGCATGTTGGCGCGATTGCGTGCACTTTTGCGCAACTAGAAGAGATCCAATTCACTAATTATGACGATGGATGGAGCGGGCGATATCTCCGCGATCAGCTTTCGGGGACTGAGAAAGTCTTACGCGGACACGGCGGTCTTGCACGATCTGGAGCTCGACGTCCCCGCCGGCCGCACTTTTGGGCTGGTCGGCATGAACGGCGCGGGCAAGACCACGCTCATCAAATGCCTGCTGGATTTCTGCGAATTCGATGCGGGGGACATCCGTATTTTCAGTTTGCCGAGTCAGGATACCCACGCCCGGGCGCGCCTGGCGTTTCTGCCCGAGCGGTTCGTGCCTCCCTACTACCTGAACGGGGAGGATTTCCTGCGCTACATGATGAAGCTGTATTCATGCGGCTACGAGCCGGGGCAAGTGCGGCGCATGCTCGCCGAACTCGACCTCGCCGAGTCGGCGCTGCGCAAGCCGGTGCGCACCTTCTCCAAAGGGATGACGCAAAAGCTCGGGCTCGCCGCTTGCCTGCTCTCGAATCGCGAGTTGCTGGTGCTGGACGAACCGACCAGCGGGCTGGACCCCAAGGCCCGCGCGTTGCTGAAAGTCCGGCTGCAGACGGCGCACGCAGCCGGCCGCACCGTGTTCTTCACCTCGCACGCGCTCGCCGATGTTGATGAACTGTGCGATCGGATGGCGGTATTGCACGAGGGACAACTGCGCTTCTCCGGCACGCCTTTGGAGCTGCGTACCCGCTACAGCGCCGCTACTTTGGAGCAGGCCTATCTGGCGTGTATCCAGTGACCTGACATGGCTAACTCTATGAGCCGTCTAACTTTTCTGGCACAATCAAACAAATGAACCGAATCCCGCCGTGCCTGCCGGCAACATGGACGCCCAGACAGCCACCAAACCCGAACTGCTGATCGTCGACGACGATCCGCTCATCACCGACACGCTCAACTTCGTATTGGGCAAGGACTACAGCGTGCGCGTCGCGGCGTCGCGATCGCAGGTGAAAAGCCTGTTGCGCCAGATCGACGCGCCGCCGGTGCTGGCGCTCGTCGATCTGGGACTGCCGCCAACCCCGCACCGCCCGGATGAAGGCTTCCGCCTGATCACCGAACTGCTCGCCTACTCGCCCTCGATCAAGATACTGGTGCTGTCGGGTCAAAACGACGAAGGCAATGCCCGTTACGCGCGCACTCTCGGCGCCGTCGAGTTCGTTGCCAAGCCCTGCGAACCGGAGGTCCTCAAGACCATGCTCGCCAAGGCGCTGCAGATCGCCGAGGTTGAGCAGAGCTCCGCGGATCTCGACACCGGCATCGTCGGCAGCGGTTTTGCCATCAGGAAACTGCATCAGCAGATCCTGCAATACGCGCCGGCACCTTTTCCGGTGTTGATCGAAGGCGAATCAGGCAGCGGCAAGGAGTTGGTGGCGCAGTCGCTGCACCGGCAGAGCCAACGCGGCGCCAGACCTTATCTCGCGCTCAACTGTGCAGCGATTTCTCCGACACTGGTCGAACCGACGCTGTTCGGCTATGTAAAGGGCGCGTTCACCGGCGCCACGTCATCGCGATCCGGTTATTTCGAAGATGCCCACGAGGGCACGCTGTTTCTGGACGAGATCGGCGAGTTGCCACTCGAGCTCCAGGCCAAGCTGCTTAGAGTACTGGAAAACGGCGAGTTTCAGCGCGTCGGCGAAACCCAAAGCAAGACGTCCAATGCCCGAGTCGTCGCCGCCACCAATCGCGACCTGCGCCAGGAGGTGCGCGCCGGGCGTTTCCGCGCCGACCTTTATCACCGCTTGTCGGTGTTCTCGATAGCCGTGCCGCCGTTGCGCGAACTAAGCGAGGACAAGCTCAGGCTGCTCCAGCATTACTCGGCGATTTATGCGCTCCAGAGCGGAATGCAGCCTTTCCAGCTGGACCCCAAGTCTATGGACCTGTGGATGCGATATGGTTTCCCGGGCAATGTCCGCGAACTGCGCAATGTCGTCATCCGCCTGACCACCAAATACGCCGGCCAGACGGTCAACAGCGAACAGTTGTTGGCAGAATTCGACTGGGAGGAGCCGGCTACCGCTCAACCCGGCATGGCACAGGCGCAGGACTTCAAGTCCACGATGGAGGCGGCGCGCAAGCACCTGCAGACGCACAAGAACTTCAATCTCGACGATGCGCTCAGGGAGTTGGAGAAGAGCTATGTCGAGGCCGCACTCGACATCACTCGGGGAAACCTGAGCCAGGCGGCGAAGCTGCTCGGCATTCATCGCACCACGTTGTACAGCCGCATGCAGAGCCATGCTGCCGCCGGGGAGGAGGGACAGTAGATGTATTACGCGTTTTTCGGGTTGGCCAATGCGCCCTTCAAGATGACCCCGGATACCGAAGTTTTTTTCGAGGGCGGCAATCGCGGCGCGATCCTCGAGGCGCTGATCTATGCGATTTCGAGCGGCGAAGGGATCATCAAGGTAACCGGCGAAGTGGGCAGCGGCAAGACCATGCTGTGTCGCGTGCTGCAGACGCGGCTGCCGAAAAACGTCGAGACCGTGTATCTAGCCAACCCAAGCGTTTCTCCCGAGGAGATTCTGCACGCGATCGCCTTCGAACTGCAGTTGCCGACTGCCAAGGACGCCGGCCGCCTCCAAGTGATGCATGCGCTCAACACCTACCTGCTCGGGCGCCACAGCAAGCAGCGCCAGGTGGTGGTGTTCGTGGAAGAGTCCCAGGGCATGCCGATCCCGACGCTGGAAGAGGTCCGTCTGCTTTCCAACCTCGAGACCCAGCAGCACAAGCTGCTGCAAATCGTGCTGTTCGGCCAGCCTGAACTGGACGAAAACTTGCGCCAGCCGCAGATTCGGCAGCTACGCGAGCGCATCACCCACAGCTTCACCCTGTTGCCCCTCGACAAAGACGACGTCAAGGCCTATCTGACTTTCCGCCTGCAGGCGGCTGGTTATCACGGGCCAGACCTGTTCAGCCGGCGAGTGATCGCTTACCTTTGCAAAGCGAGCGGCGGACTCACCCGGCGCATAAACCTGGTTGCGGACAAAGCATTGTTGGCGGCTTTTGCCGAAGGCACGCACAACGTTACCTTGAGACACGTCAGGGCCGCCGTGCGCGATAGCGAATTCAGCGACCTGCCGCGGCCTCGCAGCCCCGCGCCTTTCGCTTACGCACTTGGCGGGCTGGCGATTGGCGGCGTGATCGGCGTAGGCGTATTTGCTGCCTACCAAACGTTGCTCGCTCCCCCGGGACCGGTTTCTGCCCTGACGGCCACGACACCGGCCGATGCGGCGTTGCCGGCAGCGCAAACCGCCGGCAACGCGCCCACGACGTCGGCAGGCGTTGCTCCCCCGGCACGCCAGGCGCCGATTCAGGCACTGACGGCCGCCACGCCTGGCAGGAAAAGGAGTGCCCCCGCGAACGGGGCAGCCTCCGAACCCCGCCCCATGCCGGCACGAGCGCCCGATAGCATTGCGGCGGCTGCGCCTGTCTTTGCGCAGGGCAGCCCTGCGGCGACTGGCGCACAATCCGGCTCTACCCCGCAGCCAGTGTCGCAACCGGGATTCGCGGAAGCGAACCTGGCGGCCGGCGACCGAGAGTTGACCGCCGGCGATGTTCTGGAACAGCGCTTGCGTGCAACAGACCAGTGGCTGGCGGAACAGAATGGCACCGTGTACAGCATTCAACTGCTCGGTACCAACAACCCTGAACTCCTAAGAGATTATTTCAAAACGATCGCCAAACATCTTGAAATTGAAAAGGTTTATGTGTACCGTACGATGGCAAATCAGCGGCCTTCATTGACTCTCCTGTACGGAAATTTTGCCGACCGGGCGGAGGTCAATCGGGTGCTTCAAAATCTGCCTGAAGAACTAAAAACAAATCGCCCGTATTACCGCACGATTCAGGGCGTGCGTTCGGAAATCGCCCGGCACAGGTCATAGCGGCCTGAGCGGCACCGAAACCGCTTCAGCAACAACCACGTAGAAAGACACGGAATACTTCTTTCGAAGGTCGAGAATGGGTTATTGGGGGGGACAAGGCGCTATGCGCGACGTGGCAACGCAGCACTGGCGAGGACGTGATGCCACACGCCGTCACATGATGCCGGACTGCGGCTTTTGGACGCTGGCGCTGATCCTTGTCGCCATGTCCTCCGCCGGCTGCACTTACAAGCCCACGGTTCGGCCCTCCCAGGGTCACATCAACGCCGAGCAATTCCCGCCCAAGGCCGCCAACGAGAAGATCCTGCCGCCGGTCACGGTCAGCGAATTCGTGCCCCCGCCCAAGCCGCAGGTCAAGGTTCCCACTTACAGCGTGGTAGTGCAGGAAGTCCCGGTCAAGGAACTGCTGTTCGCGCTATCGCGCGACACCAAGCAGAACATCGACGTGCACCCGGGCATCCAGGGGTTGGTGACGCTAAACGCGATCGATGAAACCCTGCCGGCGATCCTGGAACGCATCGCCCAGCAGATCAATCTGCGCTACCGCACCGAGGGCCGGACCGTCGTCGTGGTTCCGGATACGCCCTATTTCAAAACCTACCGCATCAATTACGTGAACATGAGCCGCGACACCGCTTCCAGCATCGGCGTAAGCGGCGAGATCAGCGGTGCGGCGGTGGGCGGCGGCCAGGCGGGAGGCGGACAATCCACGGCCACCAGCAGCGCCTCGAATACCAAAGTGGACACCAAGTCCATCAACAATTTCTGGGAGGTCCTGCGGCAGAACGTCGAGTCTATACTGGCGGCCAGCAAGGCATTGACCCGGAGTGCCGATCAGCGCGCCGAGCGTGCGGAAGCGGAGGCCGCTGCCCGCGAGGAACGCATCGCCCAGGTCGAGGCGGTGTCGCGCGCCGGCGCCAATGCCGCCGCGCTGTTCAGCACCGCCTTTGGGCAAACCCCCAGCGTCCCTTCCGATTCCAAGAACGAGATCGTGGTCAACTCCGTCACGGGCACGGTGACCGTGCTCGGCAATGAAAAGCAGCAAGCGCTGGTTCAGCAGTATCTGGACAGCGTCAGTTCGGCATCGCAGCGGCAAGTGCTGATCGAAGCCACTATCGTCGAAGTCCGGCTCTCCAATAATTATCAGGCCGGTGTGGATTGGAGCCGGCTGGCCACATCCATTGGCAACGGCGCTTCGTTCACGCAGCAATTGCTCGGCGGACCGCCGGCAGGGGCTCCCAACGGCCTGACCATCGGTTACACGAATCCGAATTCCAGCGTGGGTAATGTCAGCGCGACCATCCGCTTGCTCGAGCAATTCGGCAACACACGGGTGCTGTCGAGCCCGAAGCTGATGGCGCTCAACAACCAGACTGCGCTGCTTAAAGTGGTGGACAACGTCGTCTACTTCAATATCGAGGCGCAGACCAACACCAACCAAACCACTTCCACCACCACTTTCACCACAACCGCGAAGACGGTTCCGGTGGGACTGGTGATGAGCGTGCTGCCGCAGGTCACCGATTCCGGAACGGTGAATCTGACGGTGCGGCCGACCATCTCGCGCGTGCTGCGTTTCGTCAACGATCCCAATCCGGCGCTGGCCAATCCGTGCGGTATCCCAGTACCCGCCGGTGGCTGCACTATCCCGTCGATCACAAGCCCGGTTCCGGAGGTTCAGGTACGTGAAATGGAATCGGTGCTGCAGGCCGGCAGCGGCCAGACCATCATATTGGGCGGGCTGATGCAGGATGACGTGCGGCGCGACCGCGATGCCGTGCCCGGCCTGGGGCGGCTGCCCTCTCCGGCGAGCGACGTGTTCAGTTTCCGCGACGAAGCGGTGAGCAAGACCGAACTGGTGATCTTCCTCAAGCCGACGGTGATCAGCAATCCGTCCCTGGACAGCGACGAGTTGAAGTTCTTCCAGCGTTTTCTCCCGGTCGTGGACAAGACCGGCAACAACCCATGAGTCTCCTGCTCCAGGCCCTGCAAAAAGCCGCCAAGAGCCGCGAAGACGGTGAGCCGGGTTCAGGACCCGCCGCGGCAGATCAGCTCGCCCTCGAGCCGATTGCGTCCGAGCCGAGACTGCGTGACGAGATGCCGAGCCATTCGCCGACTCCGGCGCAGGCGGCTACGGTAGTGCAGGCGAGCCGCATGCCGCCGTTCGATCCGATCGGTTATGCGCGCGATCACTACATGATCGTTTTTCTCGCGGCAGCCGTACTGTTCGCGATCGTTTACGGCAGCTACGTCTACATCCAGGTATCGAACCCGGGGTTGCTGCGCTCAACTCCGGCACCGATGACCTCACCGCTCGCGTCGGCACCGGCGCCAGCTGCGCCCGTGGCAGCGACGGGCGTGGCGGATAGCGCCGCGAAGATTTCCGGGATGCCCGCCAATAAAGCAACAACGGCGGCAGTGACCGCCGGGCCAGTGCCTTCATTGTTCGACGATTCGAAGACAGCGGCACAGCCCGGCACGACGGCAACGGCGCCCGACCGGGCGGCAACGACGCGCCCGCGGCGTGCCACCAAGGCAACGGAGACAACGGTGGCGTCGGAAACGGCGATCGTCTCCTTGGCCGATGCGCCGGTTGAAACCGTGGTGATCAAGACCAACGAAACCAAGGGCATATCAGTGCGCCGCCAGCCTGCTACGCTGGTGCCGGTGGATCCGACCCTGATGCAGGCCTACGAGGCGCTGCAGCGGGGCGATCTGGCGCTGGCGCGCAATCTCTATCAGCAAGTCCTGCTGGCCGAGCCGAGGAGCATCGACGCCCTGCTGGGCCTGGGCGCCATCGCCTGGAAGGAGGGCCGGATCGAGGAAGCGGGCCAACACTACCAGCGGGTGTTGGAACTGGAGCCGCGCAACCCATATGCCCAGGCCGGTCTGATCGCGATCATCGGCGGTGCCGACCCGAAGGCAAGCGAGTCCCGGCTCAGGCAATTGATCGCCCGCGAGCCCTCGGCCTTCCTCTATTTCACCCTCGGCAACCTCTACGCCGACCAGGGCCAGTGGCCGGGAGCGGAACAGGCTTACTTCCAGGCTTATCAGCTGCAGCCGGACAACCCCGATTACGCGTTCAATCTCGCCGTCGGCCTCGAACGCATCGGACAGATCCGACCCGCGCTCGATTACTACCGCAAGGCGCTCGATCTGTCCTTCCGCAAAGGCCGCGCCAACTTCGACCAAAACCTCGTCATCCAGCGCGTTGGCCAGCTCTCCGCCCGCGTAGAGTAGGTGGCGAGGTAGCGCGACGATGGCCGAGCAGCGCAAAAAGCTTCGCTTAGGCGAGCTGCTGGTCCAGCAGGGGCTGATCACCAACGATCAGTTGCGCATCGCGCTCACCGAGCAGAAGACCCAGAACATTCCAATCGGCCGGCTGCTGGTGCGGCTGGGCTTCGTCACCGAGGCGGTGATTCGCGACATCATGGCGCGGACCATCGGCCAGGAGAGCATCGACCTGTCCCAAGTGCTGGTGGATGCCGAAGCGTTGAGGCTGGTGCCGCAGGACTTCGCCCGCCGCCACCGGCTGCTACCGATCGCGTTCGATGCGGAACAGAACGTGATGGTGGTGGCCATTACCGAGGTGTTCAACGTAGTGGCGCTTGATCAGCTGCGCGCCACCCTCGGCCACAACATCCAGATGAAGACGGTACTCGCGGGCCAGGCCCAGCTCGACGAGTACATCGACCAGTTCTACGGCTTCGAGCTGTCGGTCGACGGCATCCTGCGCGAGATCGAGACCGGCGAGATCGACTATCAGAGCATGCAGCAAGTTGGCATGGATGAGTACACCCAGCCGATCGTGCGTCTGGTCGGCGCACTGCTGGTGGACGCCGTCAAGCGCGGTTCTTCCGACATCCACTTCGAGCCCGAATTCGCCTTCCTGCGCATCCGCTATCGCATCGATGGCGTGCTTGAGCAGATCCGCAGCCTGCACAAGAACTACTGGCCCGGGATCGCGGTGCGTCTGAAAGTCATCAGCGGGATGAACATCGCCGAGACGCGCGCACCGCAGGACGGGCGGCTGTCGCTGAACCTGAACGGCCGGCCAGTGGATTTTCGCGTGTCTTCTCAGCCCACAATATGGGGCGAGAACATCGTGCTGCGTGTGCTCGACCGCGAGAAATCGATCATCGGTCTCGAGCAGATGGGTTTGCCGAAGTCGGTCATGGCGAAGCTCAACTTGATGCTGGCCAGGCCGGAAGGCATTCTGGTGCTGACCGGCCCGACCGGCAGCGGCAAGACCACCACGCTCTATTCCCTGCTCGCCAAACTCAATGTCGAGTCAGTGAATATCATGACCCTCGAGGATCCGGTCGAGTATCCGGTAGCGATGATGCGCCAGACCTCGGTGAACGAAACGGCAAAGATGGATTTCGGCAACGGCATCCGCTCGATCATGCGCCAGGACCCGGACATCATTCTGGTCGGGGAAATTCGCGACCGCGATACCGCGGAAATGGCGTTCCGGGCAGCAATGACCGGCCACCAGGTGTTCACCACGCTGCACACCAATTCGGCGTTGGGGACTTTCCCGCGCCTGCTCGACATCGGCATCGCGCCGGACATCATGGCTGGCAACATTATCGGCATCATTGCGCAGCGACTGGTGCGCCTTCTGTGCCAGCATTGCAAGGAAGCTTACACGCCGTCCCCGGAAGAACGACTGTTGCTCGGCGGGGATATCGATGCCGTCCTCAAGATCTTTCGCCCGGTGGGCTGTCCCCGCTGCAATCACCGGGGCTATCGGGGCCGCACCGCAATCATGGAGATACTGCACATGGACAGCGATCTGGACGAACTGGTCGCGCGCCGGGCCTCACCGCGGGAGTTGCGTGAGGCGGCCAATACCAAGAATTTCCGCTCGCTCGCTGACGAGGGGGTACATAAGGTGGTCGACGGGACAACCAGCCTGGCAGAAGTGGCGCGCGCCATCGACCTTACCGGACGGGTGCAGTGAGATGCTGCGCATGACACCCGCGTTGCGCCGCGCACGACGGGTGTTCCGAAATTACGGCGTGACACCGAGGCACTGATGCCAGCATTCGAGTACAAGGCGGTAGACAGAGCCGGGCGGTCCGCCCGCGGCAAGATCGACGCCGCCAACGAAGTCGACCTCGAGTTGCGGCTCAAGAAGATGGGGCTCGACCTGATCACCTCCCGGTCGCTGCGCAGCCATACGCCCACGCTCGCCTCCGGGGCCATCACCCGCCAGGATCTGATTACTTTCTGCTTTGATCTGGAACAGGTCTCGCGCGCCGGAATCCCGATCCTTGAGGGGCTTCGCGATCTGCGCGACGGCATGGAGAACCCGCGCTTCCGCGAAATCCTGACTTCAGTGCTCGAGGACATCGAAGGCGGCAAGACTTTGTCCCAGGCGCTGGCGGCCTTCCCGCGGGTGTTCAGCGCCGTATTCGCCAGCCTGATTCGCGCTGGCGAACTATCGGGTACCCTTACCGAGGTATTCGAGAACCTCGGCGGAACGCTCAAGTGGCAGGATGAACTGATTTCGCAGACGCGTCGTTTGTTGGTCTATCCAGCTCTGGTATTCGTCGTGGTACTGGGCGTGCTGCTGTTCCTGCTCCTCTACTTGGTACCGCAAGTCACCACCCTGCTGAAAACCATGGGCCTCGCGCTGCCTCTGCAGACCAGGATACTGATCGGGCTGTCCAATTTCACCGCTGCTTACTGGCCGATCCTGCTGTTCCTACCGGTCGTGATCGCCATCGGTATCAGTGTGATAGTACGTACCAATCCGCGAGGACGCTACTGGCTGGACTATGCGATCCTGCGCCTGCCAGTGACGGGCGCAATTCTGCAGAAGATCATCCTGGCCCGCTTCGCCAACTTCTTTGCGCTGATGTACCGCTCCGGCATTACCATCCTGGAAGCGGTCAAAACCAGCGAGGATATCGTCGCCAACCGCGTTATTGCGGAAGGCCTGCAACGCGCCGGGCAACAGATCAACGCCGGCGAAAGCCTTTCTGAAGCATTCCGGAATCTCGGCATGTTTCCGCCGTTGGTGATACGCATGCTGCGCGTCGGGGAAAGCACCGGCGCGCTCGACATTGCGTTGATGAACATCACTTACTTCTACAACCGGGACGTCCGCGATTCGGTGGACAAGGCGCTCAAGCTGCTCGAACCGGCGCTTACGCTGGTACTGGGCGGCATGCTTGCTCTGATCCTGTTCTCAGTGCTGACCCCGATATACGATATCATCGGGAAAATTCGGGTCTGACAGACGATGGCAGCAAAGCTCCTGCTCTGTATATCCGCCGATCAAGCCACAGTTGCTTCATGGCGAGGGCGCCGTCTTGCCGGATGCAAGCGGTTCAGCAACGACGAGACCGGCTGGAATGCGTTCAGCAATTTCCTCCGCGCCGCCCGAGGCATACCGATACACATCATGGTCGACTCGGTGGATGAGGATTACCGTTTCGAAACGCTGCCGCACGCCACGGGCCGCGACCGCGCGCAAATGGTTGGCCGGAAACTGAAGCAACTCTACCGCGGCACCTCGTATTACTCTTATTCGCTGCAGGAACGCAGCGCCGGTAAGCGCAAAGACGACCGTTACTTGTTCGCTGCACTCACCAATCCCGAACTGTTGAGTCCCTGGTTGCACGCCATTGATGTCAACGGCCTGCCTGTCGCCGGGGTCTATCCGCTGCCGATGGTGACCACTTCGCTCATCGAGCGCTTGCGGTTGAAGCACGCCAACCTGCTGATTGTCACCAAGAACACAGCGGGTGTGCGGCAGACATTCTTCAAGGACCTCAAGTTTCGCATCAGCCGCCTGACGCCATTGCGTGATGCGGCCGATGTCGCGGATCAGTACCACGCCGACGAAGTGAGCAACACCCGGATGTACCTCGACGCGCTGACGGTCACGCACGTGGACGACATGCTGCAGATAGTGATTCTCGACCAGAACGATTCGCTCGCGGGCTTGCCGGCAGCGGTCGCTCGCGGCCGTCCGAACATGCAGTGCCACTTGCTGACCCGCGCCGACATCATGTCCAGGTTCGGAATCGCAGCTACGGAACTCGACGCATCGGCCGATACGCTGCACCTGCAGCTGCTGGGCGAGGGCAAGCCGGCAATCAATTTCGCGCCGAGGCATGTCACCGGCGGGTTTCAGCGCTACTTGGGGCGCCGTTGGGTGTACGGCGCGTCGGCCGCGACGCTGGCAGGAGCGCTGTTGTGGAGCGGCGTCAATACCTTCGAAGTGATGCGTCTAAACGAGTTGACAGAAAACCTGCGCAGGCAGACTCAGGACTACCAGGCTCGGTACCAGCAAGTGACTGCGCAGTTTCCGCAAGCACCAACCACTGCCGACAACCTGCGCCAGACTGTCGAATTGGCGGAGCAGATAAGGTCAAGCCTGCGCACACCAGAGTCGATGTTTCTGGTGGTAAGCCACGCACTTGATGCTTTGCCGCAGATTCAACTTACGCGTATCGCCTGGCATTACGGCAGCCTCCCGGCTGAACTCGAGGCCGGCCGGTCCCAGCCGACTACAAAGGGTCACGCGGCATTGGAATCCGGGACTCGGGTGCAGAGCGCGATCATGCGCGGAGAGATCAGGCCGTTCAACGGCGACTTCAAGGCGGCGATGGGGCTTATCAATGCTTTTGCCGCGCAACTAGCGGCCGACGGCAGGGTGGCCGAGGTGCGGGCCGTACGCTTGCCGCTCAACGTGAGCTCGGATGCGGGGTTGAGCGGCAGCACCATTGCCACAGGCGAGAGAAACAGCGCCGAGTTCGAGTTCGCCATCATATTCAAAGCCGGGGTCTAGGAATCGATGAAACTGACTAGCAAAGATCTTGTGGCGATGAAACTTCCGTTGCTGGTGCTCGCGATCTCCATCGCAGCCTCGGTCGCGCTCGTCAGGTTCTCGTCCAGCAAACGTGAAGGGGCGGAGTCGCAGCACCGCCTTCAGATCACCGCATTACAGGATGCACGTAGCCGCTACCAGCGCTCCGGCGAGGAGCGCGAGACCATCCTTCGTTACCTTCCCGCCTATCAACAGCTCGAGAAAGAGGGTTTCGTCGGCACCGAGCAACGGATCAACTGGCTTGAGAGCCTGCGTGCGGCCAACGAACATGCAGCGTTATTCGGCGTGAGCTATCAGCTTGACGCCAAGAAGCCGTTCCCCCTGATCGGCCAGAATAATTCGATGTCGCAGCAGTTGCAACACTCACAGATGAAGCTGTCTTTCGGCCTGGTACATGAAGGTGATCTGATGCGCTTCCTGCGCGTTCTCGAAGCACAACAGACCGGCATATTCATTCTTAACGGCTGCCAGCTCGACCGGGGGGGCCGCGGTGACGCGCCGGCACCGAGACAGGCGAACCTGAACGCTCAATGCGAGCTGTCCTGGCTGACTATCGATCCGGGAAAGGGCAAGTCGTGACACACGGCTTGTGGATTATCCTGATGATTGCCTCGATGCTGCCGTGGGGCATCACGAATTCTGCCGAACCCCTGGGCAGGTTGTTTTTCACGCCGGCGCAGCGCACTGCGCTCGATGCCGGCAAGCAGGTCAGCAAGCCTCGCGCCGCGACCGCCGCGCCGCGCGAACAGCGCGCGCTGAAGCTTAACGGAGTGGTCACGCGCAGCGACAACGAAACCACGGTATGGGTAAACGGACGTGCGGTGGGTAGCAACGGCACATCTGCGCCGGACGTGGCAGCATCGGCTGCCGACCCTACGGTAGCCCGCGTGAAACTGCGGGGCACGGGAACTCAAGTCAAGCTGCGGGTAGGTCAGAGTCTCGACCGATCCACGGGCAAGGTCACCGAAGCTTACGAATCAGCGGCCGGCCGGTCGGCGCCGGACTCGGCCCGAAAGAAATCCATCGATCCACAAGTCGGCAGAATCCCGAGCTCCGATGAGACCGCTGGATCTTCTGATCCGCTCAGTGACCGCGCCAAGAACGACTGAGACCTCATCGACGAAGTCACCGCAGTGGTGGGGGAAATGTCGCCAGAGGCCGGCCAAGAGAACCCACATCGTGCCAATCGGCAGCGCGGCATTGCGTTGCTAGTTGTGCTCGTTCTACTCGGTCTGTTAGTCGGAGTTCTGGCGGTCGGATTTACGGGGGACTTGGCACGACAGAACAAGAGAGAACAACAAACTGCTGACGCGCTTGCCAAAGCAAAGGAAGCGCTCATCGGCTACGCAGCCAACTACAGGGACGAACATTCGGGTCAGGTGTTCGGCTATCTTCCTTGTCCCGATGTGGACGGCAGCGCCGGAGAGGGAACTGCCGAAACCGCCTGCGGCGGTACAGACCTGACGGTTATCGGCCGCCTGCCATGGAAGACCCTCGAGCTCCCGCCTTTGCGTGACGGCAACGACGAGTGCCTCTGGTATGCGGTTTCCGGCGACTTCAAGAGTAATCCGCAGACCAGCCTCATGAACTGGGACACCAACGGGCTAATCGAGATTATGGCGCCGGACGGCACCAATTTCGCCGCCGGCGGCTCCGGCAGCTTCGCGATCCCCACCCGGCGCACCGCCGCGGTGATTTTCGCTCCCGGCGCGATCCTGCCGGGTCAAGACCGATCGTTCGCTACGACCCATCCACCCACGATCTGTGGCGGCAACTACAATGCCGCAAACTATATGGACTCCGATGCGGCAAGCGGGATCAACAATGCGGCCGCCGTATCGCCCAACGCGAATGCATTGAGCCGGTTTATTGCCGCGTTTAACTCGGATCGTACCGCAAATCCCAATAACGCCTTCAACGACCGACTGGCATTCATAACGCCGAACGAGATTTTTGCTGACCGCGCGCAGAAGCGCTCGGATTTTTTGCCTTACCTGACCGATCCGAACGCAGGCATGCTGCGCGCCGCAGCGGATTGCATCGTGCAGTACGGAAGGACCAACGTGGCGGGCATCGTCGACAAACGGTTACCGTGGGCCGCGCCACTCGCCCTCAGCAATTATGGTATTGGCGGCAATTACGATGACGATGCCACGCCGCCTCGCTACTCCGGACGTCTGCCCTACAGGGCCAACGATTCTGCTGCTTTAGTGACCGGCACTTCGAATTCGATTGTTCTGCTCGCAGGAGGAGTGCTGCTGACGAACAGCGTCTGCCCGGGCTGGAACAATGTGTCGGGATTCTGGGACAACTGGAAGGATCATGTATTCTACGCAGTCGCAAAGGCTTTCGCTCCGAACAGCCCGACCTCCGCGATCTTGCCCAATCCATGTACTTTGGACGAATGCCTCAAGGTCGATAGCGCGACGGGAATCGCCGCAGTGCTGATTTTCGCCGGCGAAAAACAGGTAGGCCAAAGTCGAAATAATGACGCCAACCCTCTATATAGCAGCGCTGCCAAGTCTAGCGTGACAAACTATTTGGAGGGCGTGAATGCCGTGTCGATTCAGCAGAACAGCCCGACCATGGGAACACCCCGCCAATTTTCCCAGACTGCGGGAAACGACACGGTCATGTGCATCAGTGCCCACCCGGTAACGGGGTTATACGTTGATCCTACGTGCTCCACTCCCACTTCGACTTGCACATCAAACGCGAACTCTTTGGCTGGATACAGGTCGGGCAATACCAACAATTGCAAAGTCGGCACCAACAGCGTGCTCCCCGCATGCCAGAATCTGGTGAACACTATCAGCAGCAACAATTGCTCCTGCAAAAAATCGGCAAATGATTTCATCAGCAAGCAGTGCCTGGACGGATTTACCAAACCCAAATGCCAAAATGCCTACAACGCATTGATGGCATGCTGAGCGAAAGGTGATCCCAGGGTGAAGTTTCACGCGCAGGCGAGAAGTCGAACTGACTACCGTGGATTCTCGCTGGTCGAGCTATCGGTAGTGATACTGCTGATCACCCTGCTGCTTGGGAGCATCCTCGTGCCGCTCGGGACACAGGTGGATCAGCGCCGGATTTCCGAAACCGAGAGCCGGCTCGAACAGATCAAGGAGGCATTGATCGGCTTTGCGCTGGCGAACAGCTACTTACCCTGCCCGGCAAAATCAGCCACCGACGGCACGGAAGATCGCACGGGAACGGCTTGCACAAGCGGCAATCGCGCCGGCTTTCTTCCCTGGGTTACGCTGGGGGTCACACCCAGCGATTCCTGGGATAACCTGTACCGTTATAGCGTGTCCGCGAACTATACCAACTCGGACCCGCTAAATCTTTTCACACTTATCTCGACACGCGACATTACCATCCGGACCCGCGACCTTAGTGGCTCCTTGGTCAATCTGTCCAATGCTAACGAGATCCCGGCCGTTGTCGTCTCGTTCGGCAAGAATGGTTATGGCGCCACGGGTCCTGGCGGAATTGCGCGGTTCTCACCAACCGGATGGGCGGGTGACGAACACACCAATGCAACTGGTTCCACGACATTTATCTGGCGAACCAGTACCGAAAATACGGGAGCAGCCGGCGGTGAGTTCGATGATGTCGTTGCCTGGATTCCGCCTGCGATCCTGTTCTCCCGCATGGTCGCGGCGGGCAGGCTGCCCTAAACACCAGCCTTCTTCATGGGCGCAAGCGTGAAGGACACTTTTCCCGGCCTGTTGCTGCTGAGCCCCACTTCAAATCCCTGTTCGCGGGCGAAGCGCGCCACTTGATAGAGTCCGACGCCGAGGCCGCTGTTGGACTGGACAGGGGAATTGAAAAGCTGCTGGGCCAGCCCCTCCGGAACCAGTTGGCCGTCATCGCAAACCGAGAGATGAAAACCGTTGTCCCACTGCAGTGTGGCAACGATCCGAAGTTGTCCCTGCGCTTTGCGTTTTTCCAGCGCGTTTTGCAACAGATTTGTCGCGGCGCTCTCGAACAGATCGCCGGGTAGCGAAGTCCCTGACGGAAGGCTTCCGCCCTCGAATATCACCCCTTCATGCGCGTACCGCTGCTTGATCGTTTCCCACCATTGCGCTGCCGGCGTTGAATCGTTGCCGATCGGGGGCTGGGTGTTGAGTTTGTCGAGCGTAATCTGCAGGCGTTGGGCGATCTGCGGTAACTGTCGCTGCATCAGCAGGCGCAACGCATCTGAGTCGCTTTCATTGCTGGTCTCGGCGGCCGCGCATAGGGAACGCAGCGTTTGCAGCAGGTTCTTCACATCGTGCGTGAGACGCGAGCCGGTCTCGTAAATCGCCTGGACGTAGGCATTTTGCCGTTGCTCCTGTTCGCGGATCTTGGCCTCGTAGTAGTCGCCAAGCAGGCGCGCCAGCAGGCGCATGTGCAGCATCAATGCGGGGCTGGGCGACCAGCGTGTGTAGAACGACAGCGTCAGCCCGCCGAAGGTGAATTCGGTGGCGTACTTGCTGACATCCCCCGCGCTGCCGGTCGAGCTCCGCGATTGCCAGCGGATCCCCGACAGCCACGGCAGTTCCGACATCTCGTGCGCGGCCACGATCACGAATTTGTCGGGATCGCGCTCGCGCTCGGCGAGAGCCGCGAGGCTGTGCATCCAGCGCTCGAAGGGTATGCCGATGCTGAGGAGGTAACGGGTGAGTAATTGGCCAATGCCGGCAAAACCCGCGCGCGGATCCCACAACAGTGACAACGCCACCAGCAGGCCGGCGATCACGAACAGCGCCTGCGCCAGCGCAACGACGTAATTGCCGTGGCTGACTTCTTTGATGACGAAAGCACCCAGTACCAGCACCACCACCATCAGAAAGAGCAGAAGGCTGTAGAACAGATCGACCGAATTGGCGGACGCGACTTGCTGCTTTCCGGTCCGCACGAAAAAGATTGCCGCCGCCGGAATCATCAGTCCGTAGCGCACCACCGCGAGAAGTCCGGTCGGAAAGTCTTGCTCGGGGAACAAATGCGGCACCACCCAGGCCAGCAGTACGGACAGCAGGTAAACCGCTGCGAGAAGCGAGACCATGCGCCGGCCGAGGTTCTTGATCCCCGGCACGTTGCCGCCGATCAGCGAGAACAACACCGATATCCAGAGTGCCATCAGCCACCAGCTGCCGGCGGCAATCAGAAGCACGGCCGCGCCGATGATCAGAAGGACCTGGCTGGGGATCAGCTTTTGCTCGCCGCGCCAGAGCGGTTGCCACAGAAGGAAGAAGCCAAAGTGGGAAAGCATCAGCGCCCGCGCGAGTGGATCGGCGAGATCGAGCATCAGCGCGCCATGAAGGGCAAGCAATGCCAGCGAAAGCCAATGCTGTTGGCGCATCGCCGCTACGATACGCCCGACCGCAGTCCCGGAGTTGATTTCCATTGCCATTTCGTGACAACCTCAGCGCCGATCGCGCCACTTAGTCTGGACTCATGAACCGCGCCACCGCAATCACTCGCACGCCACCACGGCTCGACGCCCGCCGCATCGGCGCGATTGCCCGCTATACCGTGCTCGAGGCATGGCGCAACCGCCTGTTTGCTCTGACCGTCGTTGCGGTGACGCTGCTGACACTGCTCAGTCTTTTCGCCCGCGAACTCGCAGTTACCGAAAGCGGACGACTGCAGACCGCGATCCTGGCAGCGACTTTGCGGGTTGCCAGCGTGTTCCTGATGGCTCTATACATTCTCAACGGCCTTACCCGCGAATTCAACGACAAGGTCTTGGAACTCATGCTGTCGCTGGATCTCCCGCGCCCCGGTTATCTGATGGGCAAATTCCTCGGCTTTGCGATCGTGGCGCTGGCCGTTACTGCGATCGTTACCGTGCCGGTCGCCGCGCTTGCTCCCACCCACGCGGCACTGGCGTGGGGGTGTTCGTTGGCGCTGGAACTACTGATCATTGCCGCGCTCAGCGTGTTCTGCATCACTACGTTCACGCAACTCCTGCCCGCCGCCGCCTTTGTCAGCGCATTTTACCTGCTCGCCCGTTCGATTACCGCGATTCAATTGATGAGCGGCTCCAGCCTGCTCGGGGTCGACGGATTCGGACAGAAGGCGAGCGCGATGCTCGCCGATGCCCTTGCGATCGCACTGCCGCGCATGGATGCATTTACACAGACCGCCTGGCTGGTGAACGACGCTGGCGCTCAACCCGCACTACTCAACATAGCCTTGCAGACTGCGGTGTATGTGGGTCTTCTGCTTGCTGCGGCGATGTTCGATCTGTACCGCAAGAATTTCTGAACTCAAATGGCCGAGCGCGCAATCTCGACCGTCCCCGGCGCGGTGCTGGCGTTGCTTGCCGCGGCGCTGGTCTCACAGCTTGCGCTCAAGGCGGTGGAGCCGCGCCCCGCCGCCACCGCCGCGGACCTTCCCCAAGCTCCACCGACCGCAACGCTGCGGCTGGCATCCCTTGGCGAGCCGATCGCGGCAGCCAATCTGCTGTCCCTGTATTTGCAGGCGTTCGACACCCAGCCCGGCATCAGCATTCCGTTCAAGGACCTCGACTACGACCGGGTGGAAGACTGGCTGCTCCGGATTCTGGAGCTCGATCCTCTGGGTCAGTATCCGTTGTTGATGGCCTCGCAGGTCTATTCGCAGGTGCCGGACGAAAGCAAGCAGCGGCAGATGCTGGATCTGGTGTATCGCCAGTTCCTGCTCGACCCGAACCGGCGCTGGCGCTGGCTCGCGCACGCGGCGATCATGGCGAAGCATCGCCTCCACGACCTCGGGCTCGCGCTGCGTTACGCGCGCGCAATCAACCAGCATGCCACCTCGGCTGAGGTTCCCCACTGGGCCAAGCAAATGCACATTTTTGTGCTCGAAGACATGGGCGAACACGAGACCGCCAAGCTCCTTCTCGGGGGCTTGCTGGCAAGCGGCGCGATCACCGATGCGCACGAGGCCCGCTTCCTCACCCAGCGCCTGAACGCAATGCAAGGTGCTGAAAAATCGTCACAAACGTCGGGAAAATGACTCTTTGTGAAAAACCCATGCCGGGTGCCGCAGTCCACTCCACCCCGGTTGCGGGCTTCTGAGGTGACAATAAAATTTGATGCTAATCATATAGATATGCAAAAAGCATCAATCCACAACTGTACCGCCCACCCTACGACTGCAGCTCGGGCACAGTCTCAGCAGAATACTAGTAGCTTATTGTAAATACTATGATTTTCTGATTACCTGCCCCGTTGGCACGGTTCTAGCCTGACAAGGCTCACCAAAACGTTCCTCATATGGAGGTTCACGATCATGAACCGAAAAAAAAATCAGGGCTTTACCCTCATTGAAATCGCCATCGTGCTGGTCATCATCGGCCTGCTGCTCGGCGGCATTCTCAAGGGCCAGGAACTCATCACTAGCGCCCGTGTGCGCAACATGATCTCCCAGCAGGACGGGGTCAAGGCTGCGTTCTTCGGCTTCCAGGATCGGTTCCGTGCGCTTCCAGGAGACTATACGACCGCATCCATCAACTTGAAGTGCCAGGCGACCTGCCTCAATGGCAACGGCAATGGCCAAATCGAATCTGGCGCGGTCCCCGTCAGCGGCAGCGAGGTTCACGAAGACCTTTTGTCATGGACACATCTGACGGCGGCAAACTTCCTTAACGGAAGCTACAACATGACCGCCGGCGACGCAGCGGCCACCGATGCCAATAGCCCGAAGAATGCGTACAGCATTTACATGCAACTGATTTACGACGACAACTATGCCGACGGCGGTACCGCAGTCAGGAAACATAATCTCAAGACCGGAAACCAGGTGCCCGTCGAGATTCTCGCTGAAGTGGATCGCAAAATTGACGACGGGAACCCGCTGCAGGGTGGCTTCCGTTTCTCCCGGTACACACCAGCATCTCCGACAGGCCTCCCGGCGCCCGCGGCAGCGTACGCCGCCGGTGTCTGCGCAAGTACTACCGGGACGTGGTTCGCCACCAACGGCGAAACGAACTGTGGTGCGGCGAGTCTGTTCTAATAGGTCGAATGGCACTCCGGAAGGCCCGCCTTGCGCGGGCTTTCTTTTTGGGGTCTAGCCCTGCGTCAGAAGCATCCTTGCGACCGCCAGGCGTGGCATCTACCGACCATGGTTGTGGCGAAAAATCCGGCGTCGCGATACGCCGCGAGCTTCATATTGGCCAGCCCCAGCGATGAGTTCAAGGCAAACACAAGGGTTCACACTCGTCGAGATCGCTATCGCGCTGATCATCATCGGCCTCCTGCTCGGTAGCATTCTCCGGGCATCGGAACTGATCACCAGCGCGCGCGTTCGCGGTCTGATTTCGCAACAGGACGGTATCAGGGCCGCGTACTACGGCTTCCTGGAGCGTTTCCGCGAGATCCCGGGTGACTACTCGCAAGCGACGTTCAACATTGCCGGCGCCACCCAGAACGGCAATGGTAACGGCCAGATTGAAATATCCACCGCTCCGAACGAGACCATTTTGGCGTGGGAACATCTGTCACGGGCGGGTTTCCTGGCCGGAAACTACACCTACAATGCGACGGAGTCCGACACGACCAGTCCGAAGAATCGATATGGAATCTATCTGCAGCTCGTATACGACGGCAATTATGGAGGCGGAACTGTGGCCACGCCGAATCCGCTCATGCACAACATCAAGAGCGGCTCACAGATTCCGGTGGAGATAGTGGCGGAAATGGACCGCAAGATTGACGATGGTGCGCCCAACGCCGGGACTTTCCAATTCTCCCGATATCAAGGCAACGGCGGCGCCGCACCTACCGACGGGACGGCCGCCGCTCCCGCTTGCACCAGCGCGACAACGCCAACCGGGATCTGGAACTCCACCAACGGCAGCAGCAACTGCGGCGGCGCCAGCCTGCTGTAAACTCCAACGGAGTCCGCGGTAGAATGACTGCCGCTTCATGCTCACATTTTCCCTTTCGGCAGCCTAGCAATGGTGGAGAATTCCGGCCGCACGCTGGTGTGCAGCGTGCTGTTTATCGACATCGTCGAGTACTCAAAACAGTCGGTTGCCGAGCAGCTGCAGTTCAAGCAGGCATTTAACCGCGTGCTCGGCGGCGCCCTCGAAGCGGTCGCGCCGCGCGACCGGGTGCTGCTCGACACCGGCGACGGCGCGGCGGTAGCCTTCCTTGGCGACCCTGAGGATGCGCTCTTCGTCGCCCTCGCGATCCGTGATGCTCACCTGCCGGTCCGCATGGGAATCAACCTCGGCCCGGTACGCCTGGTGAAGGACCTCAACGGCCAGGTAAACATCATCGGCGACGGCATCAACGTCGCGCAGCGGGTGATGAGCTTCTCCGAGCCCGGGCAGCTACTGGTGTCGCGCTCGTTCTACGAGGTTGCGTCCCGGCTGTCGAATGACTACGCCGAACTGTTCACGCACGAGGGCTCGCGCACTGACAAGCATGTGCGCGAGCATGAGGTGTACTCGGTTACCGTGGATTCACGGGCCGATCGCCGTATCGCAACCGAATCGCGGAGGCAAACGCAGGGCAACGCTGATCGTCAATCCCCAGCGGATGCCCTGCTCACGACGCCCGGTGTTAATGAAAATATTGCAAATCTGCCTGCTCATGTTTTTGATGCAGGAGCAAACCTCATCATCTCCGGATATAGCAGATCAAGCGTTCAGGATGCATTGAACAAGCTCGCGGATAGCGGAGCGCGAGTGATTTCGCCAATCACGCAGGTCAGCAATAAGTGGATGGCGACCTGCGAACACCCAAATGTGCCCGTAAGTGCCTGCAAAGTTGAAACATTGGGACACAGGCGAATCGTGACTGGACCGACCCGCGAAGCCGTCTCTGCGAAAGTCGAAGAATTGGTCCAGTTCGGCGCCATCCTCGTCCGCGACATACAATCTGCAAACGGCGTGTGGATAGCAATTTGCGAAACCGACGGGCCCGTGCGTTAATTGCGAACTGCCGCAGCAGAAAATTCGCGCGAACGGTTTTTTCCTAGCCCTGCATCAGGAACTCTAACACAGGACTTTTCCGGCTCTTCGAGATGCACGCGGAGGGGCTCGCCCGATGCCATGGGTTATACTCCGTCACCATGACGGCACTGGGAAAGATCGCACCGGCGCAGGCGATCGCATTGGGTCGGCGGGTGCTCGAGATCGAGGCGCGCGCCGTGGTGAAGCTGTCGGAGCGGCTCGATGACAGTTTCGTGCGCGCACTCGAAATCGTGCTCGGTTGCAGCGGTCGCATCGTGGTGAGCGGAATCGGCAAGTCCGGCCACATCGCCCGCAAGATTGCATCCACCCTGGCGAGTACCGGCACTCCAGCATTCTTCGTCCATCCGGCCGAAGCCAGCCACGGCGATCTCGGCATGGTTACGCGCGACGACGTGATGATCGCCCTGTCGAATTCGGGAGAGAGCGCCGAGCTTCTGGTGATCGTCCCGCTGATCAAGCGCCAGGGCGCCAGGCTGATCGCCATCACCGGCAATCCGCGCTCGACGCTGGCCGCCGAGGCCGACGTCCATCTCGACGCCAACGTCGCCGAGGAAGCCTGCCCGCTCGGGCTCGCGCCAACCGCCAGCACCACGGCAGCGCTCGCGCTCGGCGATGCGCTCGCGGTTGCGCTGCTGGAAGCGCGCGGATTCGGCGAGGAAGATTTTGCCCGCTCCCATCCCGGCGGCAGCCTCGGCCGGCGTCTGCTCACCCACGTCTCGGATGTGATGCGCACCGGTGAGGCGATTCCGCGCGTGTCGGATAACGCGTCGCTTTCCGAGGCGGTGCTGGAGATGTCGAAAAAAGGAATGGGCATGACAGCCATCGTGGATCACGGCGATCGTCTTGTCGGCATCTTCACCGACGGCGACCTGCGGCGCACGCTGGACAAACTCGGCGATCTGCGCAAGCAGAAAGTGAGCGCAGTCATGACCCCCCGCCCGCGCACGATCCGGCCCAATCAGCTCGCCGTGGAAGCGGTGCAGCTCATGGAGGAGTACAAGATCACCCAGCTGCTTGCTGTGGACACCGACATGAGGCTGGTTGGCGCGCTCAACATGCACGACCTGATGCGGGCAAAGGTCATATGAGAGTGGTCGCGTCCCCGCGGCGCTGTGACCGGCGAGGACCGTGACCGGTGAACAAACGGCTGATCTCGCGCGCTCGTCGCATCCGTCTAGCGATTTTCGACGTTGACGGCGTGCTGACCGACGGCGCGCTGCATCTCGGCAAGCACGGCGAGCAGATCAAGACATTCAACATCCTCGACGGCCTCGGGCTGAAAATGCTGGCTGCAAGCGGTGTAGGATTGGCATTGCTGTCCGGGCGCAAGTCACCCATGGTCGCGCAGCGCGCCAGGGAAACGGGCATCGCGCACGTGCTGCAAGGCAGAACCGACAAGCTCGAGGCCTATCACGGCCTGCTGCGCAAGCTCAAGCTCGCCGAAGAGGAAACTTCGTTCATGGGGGACGATCTGCCCGACCTGCCGGTGTTGCGCCGATGCGGCTTGGCTTTCAGCGTGCCGGACGCGCTGCCGATCGTCCGCAGCCACGCCCACTATGTCACCGAGAACGCGGGGGGCCGCGGAGCGGTTCGCGAAGCCTGCGAGTTCCTGATGCGCGCACAGGGAACCCTGGAAGCCCAGCTGGCGACTTACCTGCGATGAACGACAGACTGGTAGCTTGGTCTCCGCTGATCCTGCTGGCGCTGCTCGCGGCGCTGACGTTCTGGCTCGATCGCAAAGTCCAGCCGCCGGCGCGGCTGCCCGACGGCAGCACGCGGCACGACCCGGATTTTTACGTCGAGGGCTTCTCGGCGATGAAGATGAACCCGGACGGAACGCGCCGCTACGCGCTGTCGGCAAAACGCATGGTGCACTACCCGGACGACAACAGCACTCACCTGGAGCTGCCGCGCCTGGTTTACTTCGACTACGAGCGCGCCCCGGTGACGGTGCGTTCCGATACCGCGGAAGTGGCACACGGCGGGGATGAGGTGTTTTTCAACGGCGACGTTCAGGTGGTGCGCTCTGCCTACGCAAGCAACGCCGAGCTCGGCATGTTCACCAGCTTCCTGCATGTGATTCCCGACAAGGATCTCGCCAAGACCGACAAGCCGGTGAGAATGGTGGAAGGAAATTCCACGGCCAGCTCGGTTGGCTTAGAATTCGATAATCGGAGCCGCCAGATCAAGCTGTTGTCGGAGGTCAAGGCCAGTTATGAAGTTCCCAGGCGTGTACAAAAGAGACCTTCCCGACCGTAGGCTGGCGCGAGCGCTGGTCTGGGCCGCGCTCGCCTGCGCCATGAATGCGCCGCCCGCGGTGTGGGCCGAGCGCGCGGATCGCGAAAAGCCGGTCAATCTGGAGGCCGACCGCGTGGACCTCGACGATGCCAAGAAAGAGGCGGTGTTCGAGGGCAACGTGACGCTTACGCAGGGTACGCTGATGATCAAGGCCGACAAGATCATCGTCAAGCAGGATGCCGACGGCTTCCAGTACGGGATTGCCTACGGCGGCCCGGCCCACTTCCGGCAGAAGCGCGAAGGCTTCGACGATTTCATCGAGGGCTTTTCCGAGCGCCTCGAATACGACGGCAAGGCCGACAAGGTGCAGATGTTCGGCAATGCACGCATCCAGCGCGGCCGCGACGAAGTGCGCGGGGACTACATTTCCTACAACGCGATCACCGAGTTCTTCCAGGTCATCGGCGGAGGCAAGACGGTGGCCACGCCGGGCAATCCGCAGGGCCGCGTGCGCGCGGTGATCCAGCCCAAGCCCAAAGCCGCCGCGCAGCCCGGGGCCGCCTCTTCGGTCGAGTTGGCGCCCTCCGAGACGTTGCAGCCGGCGCAACGCTGACGTTGCGACCGCGTCTTCCGGCAGCACAGGTCCCATCAAAGCGTCGTTCATGAGTCAACTGCGCGCGGAAAGACTCAGCAAGCGCTATAAGGCGCGCACGGTGGTAAAGGACGTTTCACTCGACGTGTCCAGCGGCGAAGTGGTGGGACTGCTCGGTCCCAACGGCGCCGGCAAGACCACCTGTTTCTACATGATGGTCGGACTGGTTTCACTCGACGGCGGCGATCTTTATCTCGACCGGCAGGAGCTGACCCACACCCCGATCCATCGGCGCGCGCGCATGGGGCTGTCCTACCTGCCGCAGGAGGCCTCCATATTCCGCAAGCTCACCGTAGCGGAGAACATTCGCGCGGTGCTGGAACTGCGCGACCTCGAGGAAGACCAGATCCGCGAACGACTCGACACGCTGCTGCACGATCTGCACATTGCGCACTTGCGCAACAGCCCGGCGATCAGCCTGTCGGGAGGCGAGCGCCGCCGCGTCGAGATCGCCCGTGCTCTCGCCACGCAGCCGCGGTTCATTCTGCTGGACGAACCGTTCGCCGGCGTGGACCCGATCGCCGTGCTCGATATCCAGAAAATCATCCGCTTCCTCAAGGATCGCGAAATCGGTGTCCTGATCACCGACCACAACGTCCGCGAGACTCTGGGGATCTGCGATCGTGCCTACATCATCAACGACGGCTCGGTACTAGCCGCCGGCAAACCCGAGGAAATCGTTTATAATGAAAGCGTAAGAAAGGTTTATCTGGGCGAGCATTTCAGGCTTTAACAGAACCTGAAAGACCGTCCATTCGCCACCTGCGCCTGCGGCCCCCAGCCAATGAAGCATTCCCTGCAGCTCAAGCTGTCCCAGCACCTCACGCTCACGCCGCAGTTGCAGCAGTCCATCCGGCTTCTGCAGCTATCGACCCTGGAGCTTAATCAGGAAATCGAGACCTTCCTGCAGGAAAATCCGCTGCTCGAGCGTGACGAGGAGGAAGAGGAAGCCGCAACAGTCCCGATCATCAATAGTGCTCTGCCAGCAACCTCACCTGCGCCCACCGAGTCCGCACCGGCACCGGCGGAGACCGGGTCTTCGGACGAACGCGCCATGCCCGAAGGCGAGTGGTCCGTTGACGACGGTTACGGTTCTTTCAGCGGCCAGGATGCCGACGACGAGGCCGACCCACCCCAGATCGCTGCGGAGCCGGCCAAGCTGCGCGACCATCTGTTCGGGCAGATCAACATCATGCAGATGCCGGACCGCGACAAGCGCATCGTCGCGTATCTGATCGACAATCTCGACGACGATGGCTTCATGACGCAGGATCTCGCCGAGCTCGCGGCGCTGTTGCCGGCAGAACTGGAGATCGGCGCGGAAGACCTGACCATCGCTCTGAAATACCTGCAAAGCCTGGATCCGCCGGGCGTTGGTGCGCGCTCTCTGGGCGAATCCTTGGCGCTGCAACTGGAAGCGCTGGCGGAGGACACGCCTAATCGCAAGGAAGCGCTGCAGATCGTGACGCAGCACCTCGATACTTTCGCCGCGCGCGACTATTTCAAGCTCAAGAAGCTGCTGCGCTGCGACGACGACACGTTGCGCGGCATTCAAAGCCTGATCATCGGCCTCAACCCACGGCCGGCCGCGAGCTTTTCCGACGGCGAGACGCGTTACGTCATTCCCGACGTGGTGGTGCGCAAGATCAAGGGCCTGTGGGTCGCGTCGCTCAATCCCGAGGCCATGCCGAAGCTGCGCGTCAACCGCATGTACGCCGACATTCTGCACCGCAACCGCGACGCGAGCTTCCAGCAGCTCGCCGGCCAGTTGCAGGAGGCCAAATGGCTCATCAAGAACGTTCAGCAGCGCTTTGACACCATCCTGCGCGTTTCCCAGGCGATCGTGGACCGGCAGCGCCATTTTTTCGAACACGGCGAAGTGGCGATGCGCCCGCTGGTTCTGCGCGAGATCGCCGACACGCTGGGGCTTCACGAGTCCACCGTATCACGCGTGACCACGCAGAAGTTCATGCTGACCGCGCGCGGCATCTTTGAACTCAAGTACTTCTTCGGCAGCCACGTAACCACCGAAACGGGCGGCGCCTGCTCCGCGACCGCCATCCGTGCGCTGCTCAAGCAGCTGGTCGGCGAGGAAGACCGGCGCAAACCGCTGAGCGACAGTCAGATATCCGAGATCCTCGGCAAACAGGGAATCGTGGTGGCGCGCCGCACCATCGCCAAATACCGTGAATCTTTGCAGATCCTGCCTGTCAATCTTCGCAAAAGCATCTGATCAACCAAAGCATGAAGGGTAAGCCAATGAATCTTCAATTGTCCGGTCACCACCTCGACATCACCCCCGCCATCCGCTCCTACGTCACCGACAAACTTTCCCGAGTAACCCGACATTTCGATCACGTCATCGACGTCAACGTCATCCTGTCAGTAAACAAGCTCGACCAGAAAATCGAGGCCAAAGTGCACGTGCGCGGCAAGGACATCTACGTCGAGTGCGTGGACGCCAACATGTATGCCGCCATTGATGGGCTGGTAGACAAGCTCGATCGACAGATCCTCAAGCACAAGGAAAAATCCGTCGATCATCATCAGGATGAGGCTATCCGCAACAGACCGATTGCACCATAACCTCTCATCGCGTTTCCAGGACGCCCGGCATGAGCCTGCTATCGAAGCTGTTACCTGTTGCAAACGTCATTCTCGATCTGGATGTCACGAGCAAGAAACGGGTGTTCGAGCACGTCGGACTGTTGTTCGAAAATGCGCTTGGCGTCGGCCGCGGCCAGGTGTTCGACGCGCTGTTCGCGCGCGAACGGCTGGGCTCTACCGGTCTGGGCCATGGCATTGCCATTCCGCATGGCCGCATCAAGGGTTTGCGAGAAGCGGCGGGCGCGTTCGTGCGCACCAAGGCACCGATACCTTTCGAGGCCCCGGACGGCAATCCGGTGCAACTGATCTTCGTGCTGCTGGTTCCCGAGAAAGCGACCGATCTGCACCTGCAGATACTCTCGGAGCTGGCGCAGATGTTCAGTGACAAGGAAATGCGTGCGCAGTTGACGGCATTGCCGGATGCGCGGGACGTACAACGACTCATCAGAGAATGGCAGCCCCATGCCCCAGGTCAGCGTCGCGCAGCTGTTTGAGGAAAATGCCGACGCGCTCAAGCTCGCCTGGCTATCCGGGCCGCGCGATCCCTCGCCCTTTCTCGACAGCAGCGAGATCAATCACGCCTCGCAGGGCCTGATCGGGCACCTGAATCTGGTTCATCCCAACTGGATTCAGATCTTCAGCCGCACCGAAGCCGCGTACTTTTCCTCGCTCAGCGAACAGTCCCAGCGGGAGGCGCTGTCCCGGCTCGCCGTAAGCGGGCTGGCCTGCATCATCCTCAGCGACCAGGAGAAGGCGCCGCTGACGCTCGCCGAGTTCGCCACCTCCCGCAATGTCCCGTTGCTCGCTTCGCCCCTGCACAGCCTGCAGATCATCTGGGTGGTGCGCACCTATCTGGGACGGGCGCTGGCAGAATTCGTCACCCGCCATGGCGTTTTCCTGGACGTGCTCGGCATGGGAGTACTGATCACCGGCGAAAGCGGCGTAGGAAAAAGCGAACTGGCGCTGGAACTCATTTCCCGCGGCAGCGGCCTGGTTGCCGACGACGTGGTCGAGTTGTATCACATCGCGCCGCAAACGCTCGAGGGGCGCAGTCCCGAACTGCTGAAGGATTTCCTCGAAGTAAGAGGCTTGGGGATGCTCAACATCCGCACCATTTTCGGCGAGACCGCGGTGCGCATCAGAAAGAACCTGAAATTGATCGTGCAGCTGGAAAAACCGGTTGGCGGCGTGATTCCCGGGCTGGAACGCCTGCCGCTCAATGCCAGCTCCGAAGACATCATGGGCATCAGCGTCCGCAAGGTCGTGTTGCCGGTCGCGGCCGGCCGCAACCTCGCCGTGCTGGCGGAAGCGGCGGTCCGCAATTATGTCCTGCAACTGCGCGGAATCGACAGCACTCAGGAGTTCATACAGCGTCAGGAAAAACAGTTGAGCAAGCGGGGCTAGAGCGTCCATGCGGCTCATCGTCATCAGCGGCCTGTCCGGATCCGGAAAGAGCATCGCGCTGAACGTTCTGGAAGACAGCGGCTACTACTGCGTGGACAACCTGCCGGCGAAGCTGTTGATCGGGCTCACGCAGTTCCTCGCCCAGGAGGACCAGCAGCGTGTGGCCGTCAGCATCGACGTGCGCAGCGGTACGACGCTGTCGGAACTGCCCGATTATCTGCTGCAACTCCGCCAGCGCGGCATCGACCTGCACCTGGTTTTCCTCGATGCCAAGACCGACACCCTGGTCAAGCGCTTCTCCGAAACCCGCCGCCGGCATCCGCTCGCGCACGAAGAGCGCACGCTGCCGGAGTGCATCGAGCGCGAGCGCGAACTGCTCGCCGACATCGGCGACCTAGGCCATCGCATCGACACCAGCGACCTCAATCCCAACGCGTTGAGGGCCTGGGTGAAAGATCTACTGGACTTGGGTGAGTCGGGGCTGACGCTTCTGTTCCAGTCTTTCGGCTTCAAGCATGGCATCCCCCTGGATGCCGACATGGTGTTCGACGTGCGCTGCCTGCCCAATCCCCACTACGACCCGGAGCTGCGCCCGCTGACCGGAAAAGACGCGCCGGTGATCGCGTTCCTGGAGGCGGACGCCAATGCACGCAGCATGCTCGCGGACATCCGCGACTACATCGAAAAATGGCTGCCGTGCTTCGTGCGCGACAATCGCAGTTATCTGACAGTTGCGATCGGTTGCACCGGCGGCCGGCACCGTTCGGTCTACTTCGCCGAGAATTTGGCGGCGCACTTCCGCGCCAGCCGCGGAGTGCTGGTCCGGCATAGAGAATTGTCCACGTGAGTATTTCCGCATCCGCCGTTGCGGTAGCGGCGCGCAGGGCGCGTCGCGCTGTGGAGCCACTTTCGGCTGCCGGCGAAGCCGCGCGATGAGCCTGCGCACCATCGCGCTCGCCTTTACCGGCGCTTCCGGCATGCCCTACGGGGTGCGCCTGCTTGAATGTCTGCTCAAAGCGGACCTGCGCGTATACCTCCTTTACTCGCAGGTTGCACAGGTCGTCGCGCGCCAGGAGATGGATCTTGCTTTGCCCGCCCGCGCCAAAGAGGCTGCCGAGTTCTTTGCCGCACGTTTTGCCGCGCGTCCCGGGCAACTGCAGGCATTCGGCCGCGAGGAGTGGTTTGCGCCGGTCGCTTCAGGCTCGAATCCGCCCGACGCGATGGTAGTCTGTCCCTGCACCATGGGTACTCTCGCGGCCATCGCCGCGGGGCTCGCGGACAACCTGATCGAACGCGCCGCCGACGTGACCTTGAAGGAAGCGCGCAAGTTGATACTGGTGCCGCGGGAAACACCGTTTTCCGCGATCCATCTGGAGAACATGCTCAAGCTGGCGCGCGCAGGCGCGGTGATCCTGCCTGCGAACCCCGGCTTCTATCACCACCCGCAGACACCGCAGGACCTGGTGGATTTCGTGGTCGCGCGCGTGCTCGACCATCTTTCCGTCCCGCATTCGCTGATGCCCCGCTGGGGCGAATCCGGAGATGGCGAAGGCTGACGGATACAAAGACTCACCACGAAGAGACGACGAACACGAAGAGGTCAAATTCAAGTTCAGGGTTTCCCTGTGAACATCTGCATTCTTCGGGTTTCGGTCACAACTTTCCTTCCTTGGCTTCGCTGTTGCCGGGTGGCTGGAACGGAGCAAAAAGAACATCGATCACGTCGTTTTTCTTCGTGTGTCTTCGTGTTCTTCATGCCTTCGCGGTGAGATTCCGGTTTGGGTATTCTTCGCGCACTTGACGCGATCGAGATGACGACATCAATCCCAATCTTCCCGCTCAGCACGGTGCTCTACCCCGGCGGCATGCTGCCGCTCAGGATCTTCGAGCAGCGTTATCTGGAAATGACCCGGGACTGCCTGCGCGACGCAACGCCCTTCGGAGTATGCCGCATCAGGGAAGGCGTGGAAGTCGGCACGCCGGCGCTGCCGGAACCCGTCGGCTGCACCGCTGTAATCGTCGAATGGGAGATGCCTCATCTGGGGGTGTTTCATCTCAAGGCCCGGGGCCGGCAGCCGTTTCGTATCCGCAACCAGACCACGCAGTCGAGCGGCCTGATCCGCGCCGAGATCGACATGCTTGAGGAGGTTCCGGGAAGCGCGCCCGAGGAATCGCTGGTCCTGTGCCGCCGGGTGCTCGAGCAGATCGTCAGCCGTCTCGGTACCGAGTATTTCTTTCCGCCGCTCGCGTACGACGATCCGCGCTGGGTGAGTTACCGGTTGGCGGAAGTCCTGCCGCTTGCCCTCGAGGAGAAACAGGCGCTGCTCGAGATCCGCGACGACCGCGAACGTCTGATGCGCCTGTACGGGCTTCTGAAGTCGTCTGCATAACGAACGTCAACCGCCGTCTCGAAGCTGGCGCAGGATCGTGCGCACCGGTGCCGGCACCGCAGCACCGATCGCATCTTCAACCGTCAACCAGACGTGGCCCGGCGACTGTGCACGCGGCTCAATCCGCGTCACCCGCAGCAGCACCGGCGTGATCTTGAGCGCGAAGTGGGTAAAGCTATGACGAATCACCGGCAAGGCGCCGTCGGCCTTGACTGCGGCCCCGAAGCGGCCGCGCGATAGCGTTGCCGCTTCCTGTGCGTCACTGACTTCGGGGAAGCTCCACAAGCCGCCCCAGATTCCGGGCTCCGGGCGCTTTTCCAGCAAGACTTCGCTGTTGCGCTGCAGGATCAGCATGACAGTGGATTTCTCCGGCATGGGTTTTCTCGGCCGCGGCGACGGCAGTTCGGCGATGCGGTTCTCACGCCTGGCCGCGCACTCATCCCCGAGCGGGCAGGCCTCGCAACGCGGGCGGCGGCGAGTGCAGATGCCGGCGCCGAGATCCATCAGCCCTTGCGTGTACGCCTCGACATCGCGCTCGGGCAACAACCCTGCGGCGAGTTCCCACAGGCGCTTCTCGATTTTCGTCCCGCCGGGGAAGCCTGAGATGCCGAAGCAGCGTGCCAGCACACGCTTGACGTTGCCGTCCAGGATCGGCTGGCGGGCGCTGGAGACGAACACCGCAATCGCAGCCGCGGTCGATCGTCCGATCCCCGGTAGCGCGGCAATCGTCTCGAAATGCTCCGGGAATACGCCACCATGCTGTTCGACGACGATGCGCGCGGCGCGGTGGAGATTGCGGGCACGAGCGTAATAACCGAGCCCGCTCCATAGCGCAAGCACGTCGTCCTGGTCGGCGGACGCCAGGCTGGCGACGTCGGGGAAGCGGGTAAGGAAGCGCTGGAAATACGGGATGACCGCGGCGACCTGTGTCTGCTGCAGCATGATTTCGGAGAGCCAGACCGGATAGGGATCGCGCGTGCCCTGCCACGGCAGATCGTGGCGTCCATGCTGGCGTTGCCAGGCAATGACGCGCTCGGCGAATTGGCTCATCCCGGAATCGTCGCTCAGAACAGCTTCTTCAGCTTTTCCTTGAGTTTGTCTTCCGGCCGCGACGGCGGCGATCCCCCGCCCGTGGCGGGCGCTGCCTCCCCAGCGGGCTTCGTCGCCTCCTGCAGCCTGGACTTGATCTGGTCTTTGAGCTTGCCCTTGAGTTCCTCCTTTTTGGCCTCGACCTGCTGCTTAGCGCTGTCCGAGAACGCGGAACCGAACTCGAGTTTGTATTTGAGCGCAGTGAACGGACCCGAAGCGCGCACCGGGAGCGTCAGCCCACGGGTGTCGGCGAGGTCCTTTCCGCCCTGGCCGGTGCTCGTCGCCACTGCCGTAGCCTTCGCCAGGTAGTTCAGGCTGCCTTTCGCGATGTTGATGTCCCCCGCGCCCGTCAGCCGCAGGAACGGGGACTTCGCCAACAAATCGTCGTTATGGGCCACGCCCTCGCGGACTAGGAAACTGGCGCTCAACTCGGAGAAATCGGTCTTTTCGCCGGCGGTTGCGGCCTGCTCGGAATCGCGCGTCCCGCCGGTGAACATCGCTTTGGCGTTGCGCAGCGACTGCGCCAGGTTGATGCCCTTGAGTGCGCCGTCCTTGAGGCTGAGCGCCACGGTGCCATTGAGCGACTTCTTGATCGCGCTCACAGTATTGCCGGTGGTGGTGACGTCGAGCGCGACGTTGCCGCGCCCATCGAGCAGGTCCTGGTTCAACGCATCGCGCAGCAACGGGCCGATCGATACGCCGGAAAGGCTTTGTTTGATCGCGAGCTGGTTGTTGTTGGCGTTGACCGAGGCCGTCCCCTTGGTGCTGCCCTGATAGAGGTCGGCCGACAGCGAATTCACCTCCAGCCTGCCGTCCCTGGCCTCGACGTCCATTTGCACGTTCTGCGCCTTCACGTTCGACGCGACCAGGTGGTCGATGCGCAGGCTGCCGGCCAGGCTGAGTTTCTTGATCGGCGAAAAATTGATCGGTTGCTCGGCCTGCCGGGCCGATGCCGGTTTGACGCTCGTCGCCCTTTTCTCCGTGGGTGACAGGTAGCGGTCCACGTCGAGTTTGTCGAAGGCGATGTCGAAGCGGGTAAATGGCGCCGCGAAGTTGGTCATGTCGACTTTGGCCGTGACGTTGCTTTCGTCGATCCTGGCGGTCAGATCAGCGCTCAGCGTCTGTTTCTTCAGGTCAGCGGTCACGTTTCCGGCGCACTGAAACTTCACCTCCATCTTCGGTACCGATGCCGTGAATGCCGCAGCAAGCTCGAATTTGACTGGTACCCCGGGAGCCACCCGCCCGGTCTCAAGGTTGAAATCGGACACCGTGTACTCGGTGCCGGCCGCCTCATCCTTCCAGCTCACCGCGGCCTTCCTCACCTTTACGCCATCGATATCGAACTCGATCGGGGCCGCGGCCGCGGACGGCTGCGTCACCGCGGGCGCGGGTGTCGAGACTTCCTCCACTCCAAGCAGATCGGCAAGATTGGTCCTGCCGTCTCTGTGCTTGACCAGATTAACTCGCAATCCGTTGAGCTGGATCTGGTCCACGACCACTTGTTTCGACAGCAGCGGGAGCAAAGCCAGCGACACCCGCATCTGATCCAATCCAGCAAACTCCTGGTCGCTCCTGAACTCGGACAGGCGTGTTTTCCCCAGTTGTACGCCAAGCTTCGGGAACAGCGTCAGCCTGATATCGCCTTCGATGCTGAGCGTTCTCTGGGTCTTTTCCTTCACCAGATCGGCAATCTGCCCCTTGTACTGATTGGGATCGAAAGTGGCGGCAATGAACGCCAACGCGCCAGCGAACAGGACGACCACGCCACCGACTGCGATCAGTATCCATTTGAGCAATTTCATTCCGCGATCTCCGGTTGATCCGGTTTTCTGATGAGGCGATCTGGGCAACGAGTCCGTGTAACAGACAATCATTTACCACGGAGGACGAGGGACCATTTTTTAGTGGAGCGGGTGGACGGGATCGAACCGACGTCTAAAGCTTGGGAAGCTTTCGTTCTACCATTGAACTACACCCGCATGCTAGCATTGTAACTTAACGAAAATGGCTCGTATCCTGAAGTGATTGCAATTACGATCAACGGCCAATCGCGGTCGTTCCCAGGCCCCTTGAACGTTGCCCGCCTCATCGAAAAGCTGGATCTGAAGGGCAAGCGCATCGCGCTGGAACGCAACGGCGAAATCGTGCCGCGCAGCAAGTTCGACCGGGTGGCGCTTGCCGACGGCGACGCGCTCGAAATCGTGGTGGCGGTCGGGGGGGGATAATATCGGGGAATGGGAAATGGGCAATGGGCAATTGGGAATGGGGAACGGCGGATTAAGTGATTGAGTGATTCAGGGCCAATCACTCAATTACCCAATCACTCAATCACCCGAAAAGACATGGATCAACTCGTCATCGCAGGCAAACCCTACAGTTCCCGTCTGCTGGTCGGCACCGGCAAGTACCAGGACTTCGCGCAGACGCGCGCGGCGGTCGAGGCCAGCGGCGCACAGATCGTCACCGTGGCGATCCGCCGCACCAACATAGGCCAGAACCCGAACGAACCCAATCTGCTCGACGCGCTGCCGCCGTCGTACTACACCATCCTGCCGAATACCGCCGGCTGCTACAGTGCGCAGGACGCGGTGCGCACCCTGCGCCTGGCGCGCGAACTGCTCGATGGCCACGACCTGGTGAAGCTCGAGGTTCTGGGCGATCCGCACACGCTTTATCCCAACATGGTCGAGACCCTCGCCGCCGCCGAAACCCTGGTGAAGGAAGGTTTCAAGGTGATGGTATACACCTCCGATGATCCGATCCTCGCCAAGCGCCTGGAGGAAATCGGCTGCGTCGCGGTGATGCCGCTGGCCTCGCTGATCGGTTCCGGAATGGGCATCCTCAACCCATGGAACCTGCAGATCATCCTCTCCAATGCCAAGGTTCCTGTGCTGGTGGACGCCGGCGTAGGCACGGCTTCGGACGCGGCGATCGCCATGGAGCTGGGCTGCGACGGCGTGTTGATGAACACGGCAATCGCCGCGGCGCGCGATCCGGTCCTGATGGCCTCGGCGATGAAAAAGGCGGTCGAGTCCGGGCGCGAGGCTTTTCTGGCCGGGCGCATGCCGAAGAAGCTCTACTCGGCCGCCCCTTCGTCACCGACCACCGGGATCATCGGCACCGCCTCCAAGGACAGAGCGGCCTGAAATGTCCCCGCCGTGGCGTACCGGCACGGCTTCTTCAGTGAGTGCCCCCAACACCCGGCCGCACATCCGCAGCTTCGTGCTGCGCCAGGGCCGCGTTTCCAACGCGCAACGCCGCGCCGTGGAAACGCTGCTGCCGACGTTCGGCATTGCATACGCACCCGCGCTGCTGGACCTGGATGCCGCGTTCGGACGGCCTGCGCCGAAAATCCTCGAGATCGGCTTCGGCATGGGCGAAACGACGGCGCAGATCGCCTTGGCGCACCCGCACAACGACTATCTCGGCATCGAAGTTCACACGCCCGGCGTCGGCAGCCTGTTGCGGCTGATCGAGGCCCACGCACTCGCCAACGTGCGCATCATTCAGCACGACGCGGTCGAAGTGCTGAACCACATGATCGCTCCCGGCAGCCTCAGCGCCACTCACGTCTTTTTTCCCGATCCCTGGCCGAAGAAGCGCCATCACAAACGCCGTCTCATCCAGCCTTCATTGGTGCATACGCTGGCCAGCCGGCTGCGCCCAGGGGGCTATCTACACCTCGCAACCGACTGGGAGGATTACGCGCTGCAGATGCTCGAGGTGTTGTCCGCCGAGGCGCGGCTCGACAACACCGCCCAGGGTTTTGCCGCACGCCCCGCTTACCGCCCACTCACCAAGTTCGAGACGCGCGGGCTGAAGCTCGGCCACCGGGTGTGGGACATCGTCTTTCGTCGCCGTGCCGGCGACTTTGAGGGATGAGGGATGAAGGAAAAAAGTTGGCAGTTTGCAGCAGGCAGTTTGCAGCCAATGCCAACTGATGACGGCCACCCCTGATCTAGTTACCTCGTCCCGGAATCCCCGAGAAAAATCTGCAGCAGATCGTTCAGAAATCGCTGTCCCCGTAGCGTCGGCCGCACGCGCACATGATCGCGCTCGATCAAGCCTGATCGCTCCGCAGTCTCCAGTGGTTTGCGCAAGGTATGGACCGGCACTCCGGTGCGTTCCGTGAACAACCGCAGCTCGAAGCCATCGATGAGCCGCAGCGCATTCATCATGAACTCGAACGGCAGCTCTTCAGCGGCAAGCCGCTGCTCCTGCTGGACCGGCACGCCGGCGGCCATTTTCTCCAGGTAGTCGCGCGGATGCTTGACGCGCATCTGCCGCAGGATCCGGTCGGCGAACGAGAGTTTGCTATGCGCGCCGGCGCCGATGCCGAGATAGTCGCCGAAGGTCCAGTAGTTGAGGTTGTGCCGGGCTTCGCGCCCGGGCCGCGCGAACGCGGAAGTTTCGTAGTGCCGGTAGCCGGCGGAGGCCAGCCGCGCTTCGATCGCTTCCTGCATGTCGGCCGCCACGTCCTGGTCCGGGACCTGTGGCGGATGGCGATAAAAATAGGTATTCGGCTCGATGGTCAGGTGATACGCGGATACATGCCGGGGCCCGAAGCCGATGGCCGTTTCGATGTCGGCAAGCACCTGTTCTGCGGTCTGGCCCGGCAATGCGTACATCAGATCCAGATTGAAGTTGTCGAAACTCGCTTGCGCGATCTCGATCGCGGCGCGAGCCTGCGCCCCGTCGTGAATGCGGCCGAGCGCCTTGAGATGCGCAGGGTCGAAACTCTGGACGCCGATCGACAGCCGGTTGACTCCGGCGGCGCGGAAATCGGCGAATTTCTGCGCCTCGAAGGTCCCCGGGTTGGCTTCCAGCGTGATCTCGGCGTCCGGCGCGAGCGGCAGCCTTGCCCGGATCGCCGACAGCAGTTCATCCAGCGCACGTGCGGACAGCAGCGAGGGCGTGCCGCCGCCGAAGAAAACCGTGTATATCGGCCTGCCCCAGACTTGCGGCAGCGCCAGTTCCAGATCGGCAATCAGCGATGCAACGTATTCCCGCTCCGGAATCTCGCCCTTCGTTTCGTGGGAATTGAAGTCGCAATACGGGCACTTGCGCACGCACCACGGGATATGGACATACAGCGACAGCGGCGGCAGCGCCGCCAGCGTCACGATCCCGGCCGGGCTCGTCAACTGCTGGATCTGCATGCGGACAACGTCTTGAGATGTGTGCGAGTTCTACTATAACCTGTCCGCAACTCGAGTCTTGTTCTCAGGGCAACGCACAGATGAATCAACTCCCGGCCGGCTCCGGCGCAGCTGCGCGATGATGCAGGCCGGGTCCGTGCCGCGCGTCTCCAAGAACAGCCCCGTCGGCGTTTTCGATTCGGGCGTTGGCGGTCTCACCATCCTGCGCGCGGTTCGGGAGGCCCTGCCGCACGAGGATCTGGTCTACGTCGCCGATTCGGCGCATCTTCCCTATGGGCAGAAACCGGCGGAGTTCGTTCGCGGTCGTGCAATCGCGATCACCGGATTCATGGTAGAACAAGGCGTGAAGGCAATCGTGGTGGCATGCAATACCGCAACCGCCGCCGCGCTCGGTACCCTGCGCACGCGCTTTGCGCTGCCCTTCATCGGCGTGGACCCGGCGGTCAAACCGGCGGCGACCGCGACCCGCAGTGGCGTGATCGGCGTGCTTGCCACGCCCACCACGGTCTCCAGCGAGCGCTTTTGCGCGCTGCTGGATCGATTCGCACGCGATGCCCGCGTGCTGCAGCAGCCTTGCACGGGCTTGGCGGAGCATATCGAGCGCGGCGATATCGACGACGAAGCAACCGAAGCGCTGGTGCGCGGATTTGTCGAGCCCTTGCTTGCCGCCGGTGCGGACACCATCGTGCTCGGCTGCACGCACTATCCGTTCGTTGCCCACATCGTGCAGCGGATTGCCGGACCCCAGGTAACCGTCATCGAAAACGGCACTGCTGTGGCGCGGGAGCTGGCACGCCAGCTTGCCGCGCACGGCATTCGCAATCCTTCAGGGGCGGGGCGGCAGACTTTCTGGGTCAGCGGAGCGCCGGCAGACACCGAACGAGTCCTGGCGCGTCTGTGGGCGCCGGAAGTGTGCGTGCGATCCCTGTCTTTTTAGGGGACAGCGCGCAGCCGTTGCAGCAGATCGGCCAGCACCTTTGCCAAAGGCACGACGGTCGCGAACAGCGTGACGCCACGATAACCCCAGCGCAACGCACGGCGCGGTCCGGCCACCGCCAGCACACCCAGCGCCAGCGCGGCCCATACCGGCCGCGATTTGACGAGGCGGTAGACGTGCACCGCCAGATTGGCGAACCAAAGCGACGGGCCTAGCCTAGACGCGGCGGCGGCAATCTGGGCGCGTTGGGCCGCAGCGCGTAAGATCAATGCCTCGCGCCGGCTCACGATCTCTGCAATTCTAGGAGACATCATTTGGAATTGAGCTGGCTGCGATCCTTGGCCAGTTCTTCTAGGCTTGCCTTGAACAATCGCGGTCTGGCTTTCGCTCTTGCGATGAATCCCAGCACCGCGATCACCGCCAGCAGTACGAAAGCCGCCGCCAGTCCGGCGGCCGCCGGCACCCGGTTCGAATCCCAGAACACGACGATCAAGGCGATTGCCGAGAGGATAACGCCGGTAAACGCGAAGAACAGGGCCACCAGCGCCCACGCCAGCAGCGACACCAGTCGGGCAAACTGCTCCTCGACCTCGGTGCTGATCAACTCGACGCGGGTGTGGGCAATGCCGACCAGCGTCGCCAGCAGCGTCTTGAGCGAGTCGAACAGGCCGACTTGCGGACTATCCTCCGGCGCATCCGGCGTATTGCGATCATCCATGCGCGTGCGTCACTTGCGGTTGATGAGAACGCCGATCAGGAGCCCCACACCCGCAGCAATGCCCACTGCAGCCCACGGATTCTCGCGAATGTAATCGTCCGCGGCCTTTACGGCTTCGCGTGTATGCTCGGCGGCCACGTGCCCGGCATCGGCGATACGCGCCTTGGCCACGCGGATGGATTCCTCTGCATGCTCCCTCGCGTTGTTCACCTTTTCGCCCGCCTGGCCGGCGGTGACCTTGAGCAGTTCCTCGGCATCCGCTACCAGCAGCCGGAGGTCTTCCATGAGCTTGTCGGTCGTCACTTCAGTATTCATTTCGGACTCCATAAGCTTTTTCATCAGCTTGCGGTGAGACACAATGTATACGCCCGTCGGGGAGCGTCATGCAAATATAGTTCCGGCGGGTATCACAAAAACGCGGCGAGATGCTTTCAAGCGCTCTGCTTCAGCACGTCCACCAGTGCCGCCAGCGCCTTGCCGCGATGGCTGACGCGGTTTTTTTGTTCCGGCGACAGTTCTGCGCCGGTTTTCCCCAGCGCCGGATCGAGGAACAGCGGGTCATAGCCGAAACCGCCGGACCCACGGGGTTCGCGCAGGATCTCGCCGCGCCACTCGCCCTCGGCGACCAGCGGTTGCGGGTCGTCTCCGTGACGCATCAGCACCATCACGCAGTAGTAATGCGCCCGGCGATTGTTCTCCGCCTCCAGCATTTCGAGCAGCTTGCGGTTGTTGCGCGCATCCGATCTTGGCGCGCCGGCAAAGTGCGCCGAGGCTACGCCCGGCGCACCCCCGAGCGCGTCCACGCAGATGCCGGAATCGTCCGCCAGTGCCGGCAACCCGGTAAGCCGCGCCGCATGGCGTGCCTTGGCAAGCGCGTTTTCGATGAAACTGGCGTACGGTTCCTCGGCCTCCGGAACCGCGAGCACCGATTGGGCAATGATCTCGATGCCGAGAGGTGCGAGAATCTGGCCGATTTCGCGCAGCTTGCCCGGATTGTTGCTTGCTATGAGAAGTTTATTGAACATGGATCCAACCACAGAGACACAGAGGCGCGGAGAAGCTTTCTCAAAATAGGATGTCTACTCGAGTTCGTCTTTCTCTGTGCCTCCGTGTCTCTGTGGTAAATCACGCGGCTAAAGCGGATTTCTGCGCGGCGATGAGCTGGCGGATGCCTTTTTCAGCCAGATCCAGCATGGCGTCCATTTCCTTGCGCGAAAACGGCGCGCCTTCCGCCGTGCCCTGCACTTCGACCAGACCGCCGGCGCCGGTCATGACCACGTTCATGTCGGTATCGCAGGCGGAATCTTCCGGGTAATCGAGGTCCAGCACCGGCACACCCTGATACACCCCGACCGATACGGCCGCGACGTGGTCCTGGATCGGCCATTCTCCGATCGTTTGCCTTGCCTGGAGATACGTCGCCGCATCGTGGAGCGCGACGAACGCACCGGTGATGCTCGCCGTGCGCGTGCCACCGTCTGCCTGGATCACGTCGCAGTCGATCTGAATGGTGTGCTCGCCGAGCAGATCGAGCCTGGTGACCGCGCGCAGGCTGCGTCCGATCAGGCGCTGGATTTCCTGGGTGCGCCCGGACTGCTTGCCGCGTGCCGCCTCGCGCTCAGTGCGCGTGTTGGTCGAGCGTGGCAGCATGCCGTATTCGGCGGTCAGCCAACCCTGGCCTTTCCCCTTCAGGAACGGCGGCACCTTGTCGTCGATACTTGCAGTGCAGATCACTTTGGTGTCACCGCACTCGATCAACACTGAGCCTTCGGCGTGGCGGGTATAGCCGCGGGTGATGCTGAGCCTTCTCAATTCGACGGGGGAACGTCCGCTGGGGCGCATGGTGGTTCTTTCATGATGTCGGGATAAGGGGACCGGGGGCGCCTGCGGCGCGGATGCTACAGGATCTGTCTGTCGGCAATACGCCGTTGATTTGTGTGCTATCTTTTCGGCTCGCCAATTCTGGTCAAGTCCTTTCACCTTGTAAAGCGCCAGGGCCGCCATGATCTACAGCATGACCGGTTATGCCGTCGCTGCGGCAGAGTTGCCTTTCGGCGCACTCAACCTCGAACTGCGCTCGGTCAATCATCGTTATCTCGACGTTCAGTTCCGCATCCCCGACGATCTTCGTACTCTCGAAGCGGGGCTGCGTGAAAAAACCACCGGGCGCATCACGCGCGGGAAAGTGGAAGTGCGCATTACGGTCAATAAGACACCGGCATCGCAGTCGGGCCTGCAGATCGACGACAAACTGCTCGCGAAGCTCAGGCAACTCAACGACGACGTGATGTCGGCAATACCGGAAAGCGCGGCGCTGTCGGTCAACGATGTGCTGCACTGGCCCGGAATGCTGGGCAACGACGCCCTGCAATTGGACGATCTGCAGGAAGCCTGCGGCCGGCTGCTCGAGCGAGCGTTGGACGATCTCACCGAAACCCGCGCCCGCGAAGGCGAAAAACTGAAGAATGTCCTGCTCGAGCGCATCGGCGCGATGGAAACGCTGGTAAGAAACATCGCGCCACGCATGCCGCAGCTGATTGCCGGCTACAAGGACAAACTCACCGCGCGCCTCAGGGAGGCGATGGTGAACATGGACGACGATCGGCTCAAGCAGGAGCTGGTGCTGTTTGCCTCGAAGATCGACGTCGACGAGGAATTGTCGAGGCTCAATACCCACTTCGGCGAGATCCGCCGCATCCTGGACAAAGGCGGCGCGGTCGGAAAGCGACTGGATTTCCTGATGCAGGAACTGAACCGCGAAGCCAACACGCTGGGGTCCAAATCAGTGGACCTCGAAGTCACCCAGACATCGATGGAGCTCAAGGTGCTGATCGAGCAGATGCGGGAACAGATTCAGAATATAGAGTGAGGCGTAAGGAGTGAGGCGTGAGGAGTGGAAAACTGGAGAATGGCGAACCGAAGCCAGAGCTAGCTGGCAGCGGCTCCGGAGGATAACTCTCAGTGGTCCAGGCTCATTTGCATTGCGTACCGCATCGCGGTACGTGCTTCTCCCCTCACGCCTCACGCCTCACGCCTCACCCAGATGATCGGAAACATTTTCATCGTCTGCGCCCCCTCGGGAGCCGGCAAGACGTCCCTGGTCAGGGAACTGCTCGCCCGCGATCCGAACGTGCGCCTGTCGGTGTCCCATACCACCCGGGCACCACGGCCCGGCGAACAGGGCGGGCGCGATTATCACTTCGTAACCAGGCCGGTGTTTCAGGCCATGCTCGAGCGCGCCGAGTTTCTGGAAAGCGCCGAGGTACACGGCAATCTGTACGGCACTTCGCAGGCCTGGATCGAGGTCCACCGCGGCCAGGGCCATGACATCGTGCTGGAGATCGACTGGCAGGGTGCGCAACAGGTGCGCAAGGTGATTCCCGAAGCGATCGGCATTTTCATCCTGCCGCCCTCGCTGGAGGTACTGAGACAGCGCCTGATGGCTCGCCGCCAGGACAGCGCCGCCGTCATCGAGCGCCGCCTCAAGGCGGCGCGCGGCGAGATCGCCCATTTGGAGGAATTCGACTATGTTATTATTAACAACAACTTCGATGAAGCCGTGGGGGATCTGGCAAGCATCGTACGATCCGCACGGTTGCGATTGCTCGCGCAGATCGAGCGTCACATTGACTTGATCAACAGTTTGAAGTGAAGGTGTTATGGCGCGTATCACCGTAGAAGACTGTCTGAAGCACATTCCGAATCGCTTCGAGCTGACGCTGGCCGCGACCTATCGCGCGCGCCAGCTTGCCACCGGCGCCTCTCCGATGGTGGACACCAACAAGGACAAACCCACCGTCATCGCATTGCGCGAGATCGCGGCCCAGAAGGTCGGGGTCGAGATCCTCAAGTCCAAAGCCTGACGGCGCTGCCGTCCCTCACGATCGCGGGAGGTTCAGCCAAGCACACTTCCACCGGTGAATGCCTGCGGCCCACCGGTGCCCGGCTGAATCCCCAGCGCTGACCATGTCCGAGGCCGAGCTTCTCTTCAAGGATGCAGCCGGCTATCTCAAGCCGGAGGATATTGCTCAGCTTCAGAACGCGTACCAGTTCAGCGAATCCGCGCACGAAGGGCAGTTCCGCAAGTCCGGCGATCCCTATATCTCCCACCCGATTGCCGTTGCCCAAATCCTGGCGCAGTGGCATCTTGACGGCCAGGCACTCACCGCCGCGCTGCTCCACGACGTGATGGAAGACACCGCCGTCACCAAGACCGAGATCAGCGACAAGTTTGGAAAGCACGTCGCTGATCTCGTGGACGGTGTCTCCAAGCTCGACCGGATCGAGTTCCAGACCCAGGAAGAGGCACAGGCGGAGAACTTCCGCAAGATGCTGCTCGCCATGGCGCGTGATGTGCGCGTCATCCTGATCAAGCTCGCCGACCGCCTGCACAACATGCGCACGCTGCAGGTGATGCAGCCGAAAAAGCGCGCGCGCATCGCCCGCGAAACGCTGGAAATCTACGCGCCGATCGCCAACCGCCTTGGGCTCAACCAGCTCTACCAGGAGTTGCAGGAGCTGGCGTTCCGCCACCTCTACCCGAACCGCTTCAACGTTCTGTCCAAGGCGCTGCTGCGCGCGCGGGGAAATCGCCGCGAGGTGGTGGACAGGATTCTCGACGCGATCAAGCAGAAACTCGCCGACAGTTACATCGAGGCGACCGTCAGCGGCCGGGAGAAGAACCTCTACAGTATCTACAAGAAGATGCTGGAGAAGAACCTGTCCTTCGCGGAAGTGTTCGACATCTACGGATTCCGCGTGATCGTAAAGGACGCCGCCGCCTGCTATCTCGCGCTGGGCGCGCTGCACCAGCTTTACAAGCCGATCCCCGGCAAGTTCAAGGACTACATCGCCATCCCCAAGGGCAACGGCTACCAGTCATTGCACACCACGCTGTTCGGCCCTTTCGGTACGCCGATCGAGGTGCAGATCCGGACGCTTGAAATGCACAAGATCGCCGAGGCGGGCGTGGCTTCCCACTGGCTGTACAAGGACGATGCGCAGATCAACGAACTGCACATGAAGACCCACCAGTGGCTGCAGAGTCTGCTGGAGATGCAGTCGGAAAGCGGCGATTCGATCGAGTTTCTCGAGCACCTCAAGGTGGACCTGTTCCCCGACGAGGTCTACGTGTTTACCCCCAAGGGCAAGATCATGGCGCTGCCGCACGGCGCCACCTGCGTGGATTTTGCCTACGCGGTGCACACCGACATTGGCAATCGCTGTGTGGCCGCCAAGATCAACCACGAACTGGTGCCGTTGCGCTCGGAATTGAAAAGCGGCGACCGCGTGGAGATCATCACGGCCGCCCACGCCAACCCCAACCCGGCCTGGCTCAATTACGTGGTAACCGGCAAGGCGCGCTCGCACATCCGCCATTTTCTAAAGACCATGCAGTACGAGGAGTCGGCGCAGCTCGGCGAACGCCTGCTCAGCCAGGCGCTGGCCGCGCTCAAGTCCAGCCCGGACCGAATCAGCCGTGACCAATGGGAGAGGCTGCTCAAGGAAAACAGCGCCAAGACCCGGCAGCAGGTACTGGCCGACCTTGGGCTGGGCAAGCAACTGGCGATCGTCATCGCGCGCCAGCTGCTGTCGATCGCCGAACCCAAAGGCAGCAAGACGGAGCAGCTGCCCGGCAGCCTGATCATTCGCGGCTCGGAGGGCATGGCGCTGCAGTTTGCCAAATGCTGCCACCCGATACCCGGTGATCCGATCATCGGTTTCCTGCGCAAGGGCCACGGCCTGGTGATTCATACCCACGACTGCCCGGTGGCGCGCAAGACCCGCGGCGATCCGGAAAAGTGGCTGGACGTGGAGTGGGCGACGGACACCAAGAAGCTGTTCACCGTAAACATCAAGATGGTGGTTGCCAACGAGCGCGGCGTGCTGGCCAAAATCGCCGCGGTGATCGCCGAGACCGGCTCGAATATCGACAACGTCAGCCTTGAGCCCGGCGATTCCAGCGCCTACACCATCATCCACTTCACCCTCCAGGTGTCCAACCGCCTGCATCTGGCGCAGATCATGCGCGGCCTGCGGCGCGTTCCCGAGGTCATCCGCATCTGGCGCCTGAAGGGTTGACGCCAGCGCGGGCGGCCTATAATCGGTAAAGGACCGGGTTCGCGTGGGGACATCGAAGATGTACAGACTTATTTTCGCCGCCGTCTTCGCCACTGCGGCGTTCACACTGGCGGCCGGCGCAGCCGACGACGAGTCTTCCCCTCAGTATTCGCGCAGTGATTCGCTCGAGCTTCCCGGGCTTACCGCCGGTTGCCACGTCTGTGAATGGCGGCCCAAGCTCAACCAGAAGCCGGCGGCCGAACAATGCGGCATCGACGATTCTGGTGCGGCCAAGGTGGGCCTGTTCGAATGCGGCTACTCCCAGGACTGCGAACGGCAGTGCCACTTCCTGCGCTGCGGCACCAATTGAACCGCGCACTTTCGCATTTCGTCCGACGCGCGCATTGACGTGCTGTTTCCGGCGCAGCGCCGGGCATACGCGGCGGTGACGGTGCACAGCCATGGCCGGTCGCCTGCTGGCGACGGTTTTACTCCAAAAATGCCCTGTTTCCCCCTATCAAGGTTGCAACGGTGCGCCAACGTCTTGATTGACCGCGGCAAAAAACCGGTGGCACGGGCATTGCGACACCTCGGGTAGAAAGATTCCAACTACGAGGTGCAAGATGATGCTTGACCCCTTATCCGACTTGACCGCGCGCCCGGTCCGCACCGCTCTGCAGATCCTGCAGGAAGGCGTGCAAACCCTGTTTCATCTGCTGTTGTTCTCGTTGCTGGTGCTCGGCTTCGGCGGGCTGTTGTACAAGGCGCTGCGCTCCGGAGGCTGGGTCGAAAGCGTACTGGGGCGCATCTGGGACCAGCACCCCACCGTCGCGATCGTGACGCTGCTGGCGGCACTGGCGGGTGCGACCTGGGGTACGCGAATGGTCGATCGCCTGCCACTGTTCGGCAAGCGTGGCGACATGCTGGTTTACTGCTGCCTGGCATTGGGCCTGTTCTTCGCCTTCAAGCTGGTAGTAACCGGTTCCTTGTAAGTCCTCCCTTGCCCCCGTCCGCAGACCCACCCCTGCGGACGGGTTTGGCGAGGGATTCCTCCTTCTGCTGTCGTTCTGCGACAACACCAATCCTTGAGCAAGCTCAGGAAGTTAGCCGGACACTGCTGATCTTTGTCGCCTGCGGGCGACTGCGCCGCCCCCGGCAGACCTCCTAATTGACTGTTTTTTCTCCGCTCTCGCAAATGGCATGCGAGTTGCGGGGATACTGATCAAGTTCATCCGCAACCGGATGCGTGACCACTGGCCACGACCGGCCTTGCCATCCGGGACTTCTCCGCGGCGGTCGAGGATAACGCCGGCGTCGCCGCAGCCGAGTTTTCCAAGGAAGGCGCCCATGCGTATGCGAACGTTACGGTTGCTGACAGGCATGGCCATCGTTGCCGTGCCCGGATTCGCGCAGGAGGTACAGACACCTGCGGGCAACGCGGCTGCCGAGCCCGGCTCCAGCGCTCGCCAGATCGCTGCTCCTGCAGTCCCAGGCGCTGCCAGCGCCAAAAAAGAGGAAGCGGCCGGGCAGCCCGAAACGAAGAAGCAAAGAATCCGTTACACCTTTCCTCCCGCAGCAGCGAGGCGCATGTAGGTGCGCCCGCTGCAAATGAAAAGGCCGCGGAAAACCGCGGCCTTTTTTTTGCTGGTGTGCCGTTACGACGGTCGCTGCATCTCGCAGGCCGCGCGTGGATTTTAGGTCGGCGTCATCGTTGCCGTACTGGCTTTCTGGTCCGTCCTTTAGGCGCGCGGCACCAACGCAACTACATCCCAACAGCAGTGATCGGCTACGTTTTTCTCTTGACTGGGTTGCAAAGAACGCCGAGTCCCTCGATCCGGCACTCGGCTACGTCGCCATCCCCGATCACCACGGCTCCCGGTGTGCCGGTGCTGATGATGTCGCCGGGATACAGGGTCGCAACATGAGAGTGGAAGGACACGAGATAGGACGGCGGGAACGCCATGTTGGCCACCACGTTTTCGCGTTGAAGCCTGCCATTGTTGTACGTTCCGACCTTCACCTTCTGCACATCCGGCACCTCGTCGGCAGTGATCAACTCGGGGCCGAACGAGAAGAAGGTGTCGAAATTCTTCGAGCGGGTGAGGAAGCGCGGATTCTTCTGCAGGATATCTTCGGCGGTCATGTCGAGGATCAGGCAATAGCCGGCGACGTGCGCCGGCGCCTGTTCCTCGGACACGAAGCGGCATTGCCTGCCGATGATCACCCCGATTTCGGCTTCCGCCGTGACCCGCTCCGACTGCGGCGGCAGTTCGATCGTGTCTCCCGGGCCGATGATGGTGTTGTCGCACTTCATGAACGACGCAGGCTCGGTCGGGTAGGGCGCATTCAGATCGGCAGCGTGATCGCGGTAATTCAGCCCGATGCCGAGAATCTTGCGCGGGTGCCGGTACAGCGGCCCGTATCGCACCGCCTTCGGATCGAGTTTCAGCGGCGTCTGCTCCGCGTCGGCGAGCAGGTTCGCACTGATTCCCTGGTGAATCAGGGCGTACAGTTCCTCCGGCCAGGCCTTTCCCAGGTGGGCGTTGATCGCCGCAACCGGAACGATGCCGGCGCGCGCCACCACTGCGGCTTCTTCGCGTCCGCCCCTCTTGATTGTGCACAGGCGCATGCTGCTGTCCCCCGAACGTCAATGATTTTTCGAAAGTTGCGATTATAAAGGCTGAACAAACACGCCCCGGCTGCCGCTACTTTTCGGCGGCGAAGCGGCCGCCTCCGAGGGTGCGCGCCTGCACCAGTGCAACCAGGCGCGCGTAGGACCGGTAGAACTCTTCATCACCCGAGGGCGTGCCGAGTGCGATCGTTTCTTCGCGAAGTTTCCGGTACATCGCGAAGCGCTGCTCCAGAATCCTTCCCCACTCGGCGGTCAGGTCCTTCCTGGAAACAATGCGAAAACCGATGTCCCGGAGCATACGGTCGTAAGAATCGAAACTCTGGATGGTCTGCGCCGCGATGCCGCGCCACATCGATTCGGAATCGCTTGCGTCGAGCCTGCGGTGCTCGATCCAGTCGGTAAACGCGAGCCGGCCGCCCTTCTTCAGGACCCGATAAGCCTCGGCCAGTGCGGTGCGCTTATCCGGCACGTGCAGCAACGCTTCCTGACTGATTACTGCATCCATGGTGTCGCCCGCCAGCGGCGTCCGCGTCACATCGCCGCGCACAATCCGCACCTGCCGGTCCAGCCCGACGCGCCGGGTCAGGTCTGCCGCCCCGGGTGCGCGACCTGGATTCAGCTCGATGCAGGTCACTGTCGCACCGTACTCATGGGCAAGATAGCGCGCCGGCCCGGCCAGCCCGGCGCAGAAGTCGGCGACCTGCTTGCCCGGGCCGATTGCGGCGCAATCCGCCAGCGCGTCAACCGCCTCCAGCCCGCCGTAATGGTCCTGGTCGTAGGGAAAAAGTTCTTCGGGAGCAAGATGCGCGAGTTGCCCACGCTGCGCCGCGAGGCTGGCGAGGATCTGATCGCGTGAGATGGGATGGCGGTTGTAAAAGGCAACTACATGATTTTCGTCTGCTGGCATCGCCTGCCACCCGGAAGCCCTCTAAAAACTGGCGGCAAGTCTACACCTCCGGAGCGGGCATTCCGAGATCTTCGCCCTGACGACGTAAAACAAAAGGGGGCGGCGATCGCCGCCCCCTGAGGGTCTCTTGGTGGGCCGTGCAGGATTTGAACCTGCGACCGTTGGATTAAGAGTCCACTGCTCTACCAGCTGAGCTAACAGCCCTTTTTGAAGGGCCGAATTCTAGCAAAAATCCGGGGCGACGAGTCGCAGGATGACGGGCAGATGGCGCGAACCGAAATAAGGCGGACAATGATCGAATTCTGCGAATATGGGAATTTGCCGAACCCGCCATGCGAGACCGCACCCACCTTCCGCAACTGTTTCGTGCCGGGAACGATTGCAGGAACGGTTCCTGCGTCACATCGTGCAACGACCTAAACCATTGGTTCGTCGGCACCTCGTGTCCCGGGAACGTCGTCACAGAGTGTCAGTCGCAACCCATTTGTGTCATTCCGGAGTGCGGGCAGTAATAATATTGCGGGCGCCGGAAGTGAGAAGGAGCATCGCTTGAAATCAGATTTCAAGGCAGCGTCCGTGCTTGAACGGCTCAGTACATCTCTGACCGACGCGGAGATCGCCTATCAGGCCGGCCAGGGCATTCACGAATTTATCGTCCGTGTGGGCGGTATGCGTCACGTCGTGGACTTCAGCGACGATTTGATGGAAAAGAAGAATGAAATGGATCTCTCTGTCGTGATCCTGGGCATCGTGGAGCGTGCCTCGACTCAATCATTGCCCGTTCACTTCATGGTGCGCAACGACAACTTCGATAAGCTCATGCAGGCATTGAAGCACTGATTGTGCAGTCGACAAAGAAAAAGGGCCGGTAGACGCCGGCCCTTTTTTTGTTTCCCTGCTGGGTAGCCGGACCTCGAGCCCGGCTACGCCACCTTGCGGGCGATGAAGCCGCGGCGTTCGCGGAAACGCCTGTCGGGGCAGGCGAGCGGCAGTCGCTGCGTGCGCCGGTCATTCTCGCGCTTGTCCGCATGAACGGCTCCGTCGGAAGCCTCAGAAGGGGAATAAGCCTGATACCCGGTCAACAGGGCATTGTGCAAGAGTTGAATGCTGCGCTTTGCGGCAAGCATGACCCG
>Ga0137409_10000114_pt1 | contig 74222 bp, 75 predicted proteins | sample CZODoug1_16funga_FD_122059 | JGI IMG/M metagenome (GOLD analysis project Ga0137409, IMG submission 122059) | Vadose zone soil fungal communities from Angelo Coast Range Reserve, California, USA - CZODoug1_16fungal (Hybrid Assembly) | ecosystem: Environmental > Terrestrial > Soil > Vadose zone... | reverse complement strand
GGACAGCGCGACGAAATCCTCCCCCGCGTCAGGCGCCCGCGCCGCAACGTAGACGAGGGCGGTGACCTTCGGATCCGTTCCCGTTTCGCTGATGACGGTGCCGCCCCAGGAATGGGCGACCAGCACGGTCGGTCCATCTTGCAGCGCCAATGCGCGCCGTGTCGCGGCGGCAGAATCGGCGAGCGACGTCAGTGGATTTTGCACCGCCGTCACATGCATCCCGGCCGCTTGGAGGCGCGAGATGACCTCGCTCCAGCTGGAGCCGTCTGCCCATGCGCCGTGCACCAGCACCACGTTGCGCGCTTCCGGCGGCTTGGCAGGCTGCGCTGGAGCCTCAACAGCGGAGAGCAGCGCCGAAAGCATACCGACCGCGAGCACCAGGAACCATCGTGTCTTCATCTACTGAGCTCCGGCAGTCCGGCAGGGACCGCTGACCTCCGCTCTGCAACCGACATGCCGTGGTCGTCCCGCGGCACTCCGGCCGCGCCGCGCGCCCGACGACGAGCTCGCGCTGTCGAGCCGTTCCACACCCTGGTCGAAATGTGACCACTCGATGGCGCTGGACTGAGTTCAAAGCCCGACTCGCACGACGGCGAGCAAGCTGGGGAAGCGCACGTCGAACTTGAGATAGTCGAACGGAAGGTGTGCCTCGGCGCCGAGCGTCCAAGGGTGCGGTCCGCCGCCGACCTCGATGCCGGCGGCGAGGGCCACGAACGGCGCGTGGGCTTTCGTCTCGGGATAATCGAGCAGATGCCAGCCGACCTGGTTCGCGAGCGCGTAGTTCACGCCGAGCCACGCGAGGCCGGCTCCGATTCCGAGGAACGGGCGAGCAGAACCGTCGGTCAAGAACCAGTTGACCACGGCTGACACGCCCCGCTCGGAGGAGCGGCCCGCCGTGGCGAAAGCAGATAAATCGACCCGGGTCCAGCGCCACTCCGGGCTATAGGCGACCGTCAGGCCGAACTCCGGCGCCGCGGTGTCGTACGCGCTGTCCTGCGGAAACATCGAGCCCGCAAGGATGCCCAGGCTGAATCTGTCCTGGCGCGCTGGTGGTTCACCGGCGAAGGCTCCGGCGGAAACTAGGAGCAGCAGAAGCGTCGGCTGAATGCGCATCTGCTCAATCCACCCCGAGGTACGCCTTGCGGACTTCCGGATCGTTTTCCAGCTCGGAGATCGCCCCCTCCCGGACGATGCGGCCGGTCTCCATCACGTAACCCCGGTCGGCCACGCTGAACGCGGCGAAGACGTCCTGCTCGACGAGCAGGACCGTGATGTCTTGCTTGCGGATCTCACCCAGCACGCCAAGCAGTTGGTCGACGACCACGGGGAGAAACCCGGGGACACCATACGGAATAACACGGCGCGGCACCGAAGCGAGTATGGTGTCCCCGGTTTTTGTATTGTGTCCCCGGATTTTGCTTTTCCGGCGGCCCGAAATGCGTATTTTGTCCCCGGATTTTCCTCACTGCACCCCGAGGTAGGCCTTGCGGACTTCCGGGTCGTTCTCCAGCTCGGAGATGGCCCCCTCCCGGACGATGCGGCCGGTCTCCATCACGTAACCCCGGTCGGCCACGCTGAACGCCGCGAAGACGTCCTGTTCGACCAGGAGGACCGTGATGCCCTGCTTGCGGATCTCTCCCAGCACGCCGAGGAGCTGGTCCACCACCACTGGCGCGAGGCCCAGGCTCATCTCGTCGACGGTGAGGAGCTTCGGGGCCGCCATCAGCGCCCGGGCGATGGCGCACATCTGCTGCTCGCCGCCGGAGAGGCTGCCGGCGATCTGCTGGCGGCGCTCGGCGAGCACCGGGAAGAGCTGGTAGACGCGCTCGAAGCTCTGCCGGACGCCGGCGTCGTCACGCCGCCGGTAGGTCCCCATCCGCAGGTTGTCCTCGACGCTCATCTTGTCGAAGAGCTGGCGTCCTTCGGGGACCTGCACCAGCCCCAGGCCGAAGACCTGCTCCGGAGAGAGGGGAGAGAGGTCGCGTCCGTCGAAGCGAAGGATGCCGCGCGCGCCGATCACCCGCGAGATGGCCCGCAGCAGCGTGGTCTTGCCCGCCCCGTTGCTGCCCACCAGCGTGACGATCTCGCCCGGGCGGATGACGAGGCCGACCTCGGAGAGCACCGGCACCTGGCCGTACCCGGCGCTCAGCGCCCCGATCTCGAGCAGCGCCGCGCTCACTGCCGCCTCTTGCCGAGGTAGGCCTCGACGACGCGCGAATCCTTCAGCACCTCGTCGGTGCGTCCCTCGGCGATCTGCTGCCCGTGATGCAGCACCAGGAGGCGGTCGGCGAGCCGGCGGATGGCCTTCATGACGTGCTCGATGACGAGGATCGTCACGCCCTTGTCGCGCATCTTCTTGATCAGCTCGACCACCTCGTCGACCTCGACGTGGTTGAGCCCCGCCATCACTTCGTCGAGGAGCAGGAGCTTGGGGTTCATCGCCAGCGCCTTGGCGAACTCGAGCCGCTTGCGGTCGGGCCCGCCCAGCGCGTCGGCCTGCTGATCCATCCGGCGCTCGAGCCCGGTGAAGTGCAGCCATTCGCGCGCCTTCTCCTCCGCCCGCTTCCGGCTGCGCTCTCCGCCGCCGGTCCCGAAGAGCGCGCCTACGGTGACGTTCTCCAGCACGGAGAGGCCGGGGAACGGTTTCATCACCTGGAAGGTGCGTCCGATCCCCAGGCGCGCGCGGCGGTACGCCGGCAGGCGCTCGATGTGACGCCCCTCGAAGACGATCTCACCCGCGGTCGGCACCAGCGTGCCGCTGATCAGGCTGATGATCGTCGTCTTCCCCGCGCCATTCGGGCCGATGAGCCCCAGAATCTCACGCGGCGCCACGCGGAACGTCACGTCCGACACGGCGGTCAGGCCGCGGAACCGCTTGGTCAGGTGGCGGACCTCGAAGAGGGGCTCGGTCATATCCGATACCGCCGGACGTTATCGATGAAGTACCGCCAGCCGGACTCGCGGAATCCCTGCACCAGGTCGAGCAGGCCCTTCGGCATGAACACCACGGCCGCCACGATCACGAACCCGTAGAACAAGCTCGCCACACCGGTCGCCTGGCTGGCCAGCACCTCGGAGACCGCGGAGAGCACGAAGGCGCCCAGCACCGGGCCGAGGACCGTCCCCGGACCGCCGAAGAGCGTCATGATCACCATGCGCACGTTGAGCGAAGGGTCGAACGCGCTGGCAGGATCGATGAAGGTGATCCAGTAGGCGTGGATGCCGCCCGCGAGCGCGCTGAAGAGGGCGGCCACGGTGAGCGCCGCCACCTTGTACATGGTGGTGTTGATGCCCATCACCTGCGCCGCGTCCTCGTCCTCGCGGATGGCGACCAGGCCCACACCGAAGCGGCTGCGGGCGATCCAGGCGACGGTGGCGGTGGCGGCCACGAGCAGGATGAGCGACAGCTCGTAGAAGAGCGTCTCACCGCGGAACAGCGGCAGGATGAGGCCGATGTTCTTCCCGGCGATCTCGACGGTCGCGACGATCGCGGACATCACCGCCGCGAGGCCCAGCGTGGCGATGGCGAAGTACGGTCCGCGCAGCCGCAGGATGGGGATCCCGAAGAGCAGCGCGCACGCCACCCCCAGCACGGCCCCGAGGACCAGACCCGAACCGAAGGACCAGTGCAGCTGGGCCATCGCGATCGCCGTGCCGTACGTGCCCAGGCCGTAGAAGACCGAGTTCCCGAACGACGGATATCCGGAGAACCCGCCGATGATGTTCCACGCCTGCGCCAGGGTCGCGACCAGGAGCGCGTTGATCCCGTACTGCACGATGGTGTCGGAGGTGACCCAGGGCACGACGGCCAGCGCCGCGGCCGCGATCGGCAGCGCCAGCCAGCGGAACCGGTTCATGCGCGCCCCAGGAGCTGCGCCGGCCGCGCGACCAGGACGAGGACGAGCAGGCCGAAGCTGATGATGTCGGTGTACGTCGGATCGAGATAGAGGGCGGCCATCGCCTCGGCGATCCCCAGCACCAGGCCGCCGCCGATGACGCCCAGCGGCTTGTCCAGGCCGCCCAGGATGGCGATGACGAAGGACTTCGCGGTCAGCGTCACCCCGATGTACGGAGTGATCTGCGAGACGATCCCGTACAGCCCGCCGGCGGCGCCGGCCAGCGCGGCGCCGGTGCCGAAGGTGATGGCGTAGATCCGCTTCGGGTTCACGCCGTAGAGCCTCGCCGCGACCAGGTTCTGCGCGGTGGCGCGGACCGCGCGGCCCGTCCGGGTCTTGTCCAGGACGAGGTAGAGGAGCGCGGCCAGCAGCACCGCGACGCCGAACGCGCCCAGCTGGGCATACGGCACGGTCACGCCGGACAGGCTGACGTTCTTTCCCGCGTACGGAGGGTTGATGGTGCGGAAATCGGCGGTGAAGAGGAGCTGCGCCAGGTAGACGAAGACGACGTCCAGGCCGAAGGTCAAGAGCAGCGTGTTGAGCTGGGCTGAGCGGACGATCAGGTTGAGCAGCAGGGTCTGCAGCAGGTAGCCGAGGACGAACATGGCCAGCATGGCGAGCGGCAGGCCCAGGAAGGGATCGACGCCGGCCTTGGTGTAGAGAAAATACAGGGCGTACCCGCCGAGCATGATGAGCGCGCCGTGCGCGAGGTTCACGATCTTCAGCACGCCCCAGACGAGCCCCATGCCGAGGCCCATCAGCCCGTACAGCCCGCCGAGCAGAATCCCATTGACCAGGATCTGGCCGAAGAGCTGCACGGAACCCTCCCCCTCGACGAACGGGCTCTAAAAGGGCAGCGCCGCCGGCGGCGGCTGGGAACCAACGCTCACCGCTTGGACCACGGGGGAATCGGGTAGCGAGGCTTCCCGATGAAGTCCTCGGCGAAGATCGGCACCACCTTCCCGTCCTGGATCTGGATCACCGTCTGGGGCAGCGAGATCTGACCGTTCGGCTGGAACTTGACGTGTCCGTAGAGGCTCTGGAAGTCGACCTTCGCGATCTCGTCGCGCACTTTCTTCGGATCGAGGGTGCCCGCGGCCGCGACCGCCTTGGCGAACGTCTCCACGTCCGCCGCCGCGGAAGCCGCGTGGTAGTCGGGCGGGTAGTTGAACCGCGCCTGGTATTCCTTGGCGAACTGCTCGGCGTCGCCGAACCAGTCGTCCTTCAGCTCCTTCTCCGGCAGCCACGGCGTCATGCCGAAGGCGTACTCGGCATCCTTCCCGAGCGCCTTGCGGAAGTCGGCGGTGGGGACGCCGACGGTGAACGAGTAGAGGAGCTTCGGGTTCACGTCCAGGCTCTTCGCCTGCCGGATGAAGTTCAGCGCCTCGCCCTCGTGGCCTGCCCAGAGGATCACGTCGGGGCCCTTCGACTTGACGAGCGAGAGGATGGAGGAGAAGTCGGCGTTGTTCTCGCGGAACTGCTTGTCGACCACCAGCTCCAGCCCGGCTTCCTTGAGCAGTTTGCGCGTCCCGTTGGCCACCGAGACGTCGAAGGAGTCGTCCGCGGCGACGAGCGCGACCGTCTTCGGCTTCGGGTCGATCTTCCCCATCATCTTGATGGTGCTGGAGAAGTAGTCGTCGGCCGGAGGCAGCGTGCCGAACACGTACTTGTAGCCGCGGCTGAAGATCTGGGTGGACGCGCCTCCTCCCTGCACCATCGGGACCTGGTACTTCTCCGCGACGGACGAATCGTCGAGCGCGTCGTTCGAGGAGAACGGCCCGAGCAGGAAGTTGACCTTGTCCTGCGTCAGGAGCTGCACGTACTGCCGCACACCGAGGTTCGTGTCCGACTGGCTGTCGTAAATGCGCAGCGCGAGCTGGTACTTGGTCCCGCCGACCGTGACGCCGCCCTTTTGATTGATCCTGTCGACCGTGATCTGGTAGCCGTCGCCGTAATAGCGGCCGGTGTTGGCCAGGCGGCCGGTGAGCTGCACGGCGGCGCCCAGCGTGATCTTCTTCTCCTGGCCGGACGCAGCGCCCGAAAGGGCAAGGGCCAGAGCCAGTACGGCGAGCTTGGTGGATCCCATCGATCGCTCCCGCAGGATTTGGGGCGCTACCGATCTCGAAAAAATCCGACGTACGCAAGAGCGACGATGGTCGGATTCAGGCCGTTGGGGAGGCCGTTGGGGGACACCATTCCTATCAGGCCGTTCGGGGACTCATGGTGTCCCCTCCGCGAAGGCCATTGGGGGACACCATTCCGATCAGGCCCTTCCGGGACTCATGGTGTCCCCTCCGCGAAGGGAGGCGTCCAGCACCTCGATAGGATGCGCGGCGCGCAGGGACAAGCCGCGGTCGCGCAGGATGGACTGGATCTGCAGCGTGCATCCCGGATTGGCGCTCACCAGCAGCTCCGGGGCGGCGTCGAGCACGTTGGCCACCTTGCGCTCGCCGACCTGCCGCGCGCTCTGCGGCTGCACCAGGTTGTAGACGCCCGCGCTGCCGCAGCATTGGTCGGAATCGGCGATCTCGACCAGCGTGAGCCCGGGGATGCCGCGCAACAGCTCGCGCGGCGGCTCGACGATCCGCTGCGCGTGCCGCAGGTGGCAGGCATCGTGGTACGCGGCGCGGACCGCCAGCGGATGCCGCGTCGCGCGCGGCGGCAGCCCGGCGAGGAACTCGGTCACGTCTCTCACCTTCGCGGCGAACGCTTCCGCTCGAGCGTCGCCACGCAGGATACGAGCCAGGTCCTTGAGGTGCGATCCGCAGCCGGCCGCGTTCACGACCACCGCGTCCACGTCGGCGGGGAAGCTTTCGACGAGGGCGCGCGCCAGCTCGCGCGCTTCTCCGTCGCGCCCCGCGTGCAAGGAGAGCGCCCCGCAACAACCCTGCGCGGGCGGGACCAGCACCTCGCACCCTTCCGCGGCGAGCACCCGCAGCGTCGCCGCGTTGACCTCGGGGAAGTAGACGCGCTGCACGCAGCCGGCGAGCAAGGCCACGCGCGCGCGCCGCTCGCCCTGCGCAGGCACCACCTCCGGCAGCCGCGCCCGGAGGGTCCGGACGGTGACGTCGGGCATCAGCCTCTCCAGCTGCGCCAAGCGCGGCGGGAGTAGCGAGGGCAGCCGGAGCGCATGCAGGAGCCACCGCAGGCCGCTCTTGACGTACAGGAGCTGGAAGAAGGCCGCCGTGCGCAGCCGCGAAGGATAGGGGAAGAGCGCGAAAACCAGCGCGCGGAAGAGCCGGTCGAACAAGCCGCGCGGGCGGGCGGCCTCGATCTCGGCGCGCTGCTCCTCGATCAGCACGTCGTAGCGCACGCCGGACGGGCAGGCGGTGACGCAGGCCATGCATCCCAGGCACCTGTCGAAGTGCGAGATCACCGTGTCGTTGAGGGCGATCTTCCCGTCGGAGAGACCTTTCATCAGATAAATGCGCCCGCGGGGCGAATCCATCTCCTCGCCCCAGTTGTGGTACGTCGGGCATGCGGGCAGGCAGAAGCCGCAGTGCACGCAGTCGTCGATCAGCTTCCGCTCGGGCACTACAGTCCTCCCACGAAGCGGCCCGGGTTGAGGCGTCGGTCCGGATCGAAGTTCTGCTTCACGCGTTGCATGACCGGGAACGACGGCGGAGGCGGCCCCCAGCGATCGACGCGCAGCCCGGCCGGCGCTGCCTGCACGACCAGCGATCCGCCCCGGCGCAGGAGCTCGGCACGGGCGTCGGCGATGAGAGCGGCCGCCTGCTCTCCCGCGGCGCCGCTCGCGAATCCCAGCCCCAGGGTCGGGTACCAGGCGAAGCGCAGCCCGAGCGGCGACAGCAGCCGATCCACCTCGGGCAGCTGCGTCGGTTGGGCCGCGACCTTGACCCGCAGCGGGCCGCCGGTGCGCACCTCGTCGTGCCGCGTCCAGGCGTCTTCAGCCGCCCGCGCGGAGGGCGCCAGCTGGCGCAGCTTGCCGGTCTGCTGCTCGACACCCTTCCCGAAACCTTCGAAGCAGAGCGCGAGATCGTATCCGGAGGGCCCTCGCAGCGCGGCGGCCGCGGCCGGCTCGAGCTGCGCGGCCCGGACCCGCGACACCATCGCCACCACCTCCGCCGCGGAGAGACCCGGCACCACCACGGTCTCCGAGGCTTCCGGCAGCGGGTGCAGCCGGAAGGTCGCGCCCGCGATCAGGCCCAGGGTGCCGAGCGATCCGCAGGCCAGCTTGGGCAGGTCGAAGCCGGCCACGTTCTTCACCACCTTGCCGCCGCCGTGCGCCACCGCGCCGTCCGCCCGCACCAGCTGGACGCCGATGATGAGGTCGCGCACCGCGCCGTAGCGCGCCCGGCGCGGACCGAAGGCGCCCGTCGCGACGATGCCGCCGATGGTGGCGCGATCGGGCCAGGGCGGGTCCAGGGCGAGGCGCTGCCGGTGCTCGCGCGCCGCCGCCTGCAACTCCCCGATGGTCAGGCCCGCCTCGACCACCATGACCATGTCGGCCGGCTGGTACTCGACCACCCGACCCAGGCCGCGGGTACGGACCACCGCGTCGATGCGGTCGGGCACGGGGCCCAGCTCCAGCTCCGTCCCGCCGCCCACGAACGCGACGCGCTTCCCCTCGCGGGCGAGCTGTTCCATCACCCGCGCCGCCTCGGCCACGCTGCGCGGCTCGTGCGCCTGTGGTGCGTCGAACGGGCTCGTCATCCGCGCCCCGCCTCGCCGCTCTGCTCCAGCGGATGCGGCGTGTACTTCCCCGGCCTGTCGCCACACAGGCGCGGAGTGGGAAAGATCTTCCCCGGGTTCATCCGGCCCTCGGGGTCGAACGAGCAGCGCAACAGCGCCATGGTGGCGAGGTCGTCTTCCGAGAACAGCTCGCCCATGTAGGGCGCCTTGTCGGCGCCCACGCCGTGCTCTCCGGTGATCGAGCCGCCCGCGCGGATGCAGGCGCGCAGGATCTCTCCCCCGACCTTCTCCGCCAGCTCCTCTTGACCGTGGATGCGCGCGTCATAGAGCACCAGCGGGTGGAGGTTGCCGTCGCCGGCGTGGAACACGTTGGCGATGCGGAGCCCGGCGCGCGCCGCCAGCCCCTCGATCTCGCGCAGCACCTGGGCGATGACCGAGCGCGGGATGACCCCGTCCTGCACCATGTAATTGGGCGAGATGCGGCCCACCGCCGCGAAGGCGCTCTTGCGCCCCTTCCACATCGTCTGCCGCTCGGCCTCGTCCTTGGGCAAGCGCACCAGGAGCGCGCCCGCCTCGCGCGCGATGCGCACCGCCTCCTGCGCGGTGTGCTCGACCTCGGCGAGCGGGCCGTCCACGTCCATGAGGAGCGCCGCGCCGACGTCCGGCCAGTCCACCCCGGTGGCCGCCTTGATGGCGACGATCGCCAGCCGGTCCATCATCTCGATGGCCGCGGGCACGATTCCGGCGGCGATGATGCGCGACACCGCGTGGCCGGCCTCGTCGGTGGAGGGGAAGGTGGCGAAGAAGGTCCGCGTGGCCTCGGGTTTGCGCAGGATCCGCAGCACCACCTCGGTCACGATGCCCAGCGTGCCCTCGCTGCCCACCAGCGCGCCGGTCAGGTCGTAGCCGGGCGTGTCGAGCACCGGTCCGCCCAGGTCCAGGACCGAGCCGTCCGCGAGCACCACGCGCGCGCCGAGCACGTGGTTCACGGTGAAGCCGTACTTGAGGCAGTGCGCGCCGCCCGAGTTCTCGGCCACGTTCCCGCCGATGCTGCAGACGCTCTGCGAGGAAGGATCCGGCGCGTAATAGTAGCCGTCCGGCGAGAGGCGGCGACTCACCTCGAGGTTGATGACGCCCGGCTCGACCCGCATCCACCCGTTGTCCAGGTCGATCTCGAGGATGCGCTTCATCCGGGCCAGGCCGACCAGGACGCACCCGGGGACGGGCAAGGCACCGCCCGACAGCCCGGTCCCGGATCCGCGCGGCACCAGCGGGAGGCCGTGCGCGCGCGCGATCTTCACCACCTCGACGACTTCGGCGGTCGTCGACGGCAGGACCACTACCGCCGGCGTGAGCCGGAAGCTGGTCAGGCCGTCGCATTCGTAAACGCGCAGCTGCTCGGGCTCGGTGACGCAGTTCCGCTCGCCCACTGCTTCCCGCAACGAATCGATGGCGGACCGGGAAATCATGACCCAGTCCAGATCGAGCACAAGTTCACGGTCAGGACAAGGGTGCAGGATCATCGCGGCCAGCTTTGACCCCAAACGACCATCGACTAGAGTGCCGCGTCCCATCACCCCCTAGAGGGAGGGTCCATGACCGATCGAAGGAAGAAGTTGGGCCGCCGCTCCGTCTTGAAGGGCCTCGCCGCCGGCACCGCCGCGGCCGCGGTCCCCACCATCCTGATGCGCAAGGCCTCCGCGCAGCAGGAGAAGACCCTGCGCATCGTGCAGTGGAAACACTTCGTGCCGGACTACGACCGCTGGTTCACCCAGTTCGCGCAGCAATTCGGCGAGAAGAACAAGTGCACGGTGCAGGTCGACTACGTGGCGACGCCCGACCTGCCTACCGCCATCGCCGCGGACATCTCGCGCGGCGGCGGCCACGACGTGTTCCACCTGAACGGCACCGGTGCCTGGCTCTATGAGCAGGTCCTGGTCGACGCGTCCGACGTCGCCAACCGGCTCGAGAAGGAGCACGGCCCCTGGATCAGGGAGTCGACGTCGATCGGGCAGGTCAAGGGCAAGTGGCTGGCGATCCCCTCCTGGTACATCTCGTATCCGCTGATCATCAACACCGGGTACTTCAAGGAGGTCGGCGAGGAGTACACGGACAAGACGACGTGGACTGACCTGATCAAGGTCGGCGCCAAGCTGAAGAAGGCCGGCCACCCGTTCGGCATCCCCGTCGCGAATACCCCGGATGCGAACGACGACCTCCTTCCCTGGATGTGGTCGTACGACGCGCTGATGTTCGACAAGGACGGAAAGGTCTCCTTCAAGCGCAAGGAGATCGTCGAGTGGCTCCGCCACGCCAAGCAGTTCTACGAGCAGACGATGACGGAAGAAGTGCTGGGCTGGGACGACAGCTCGAACAACCGGTTCATCGCCTCGGGCAAGGGCTCGATGGTCGACAACCCCATCAGCGCCTACCGGACGGCGGCGAAGGACAATCCCGACGTGTTCAAGAACCTGGCGGTGGTGAAGACCCCGCTGGGGCCCAAAGGCCGGTTCAACGGCGCGCGCACGATGAGCTATGGCATCTACAACTTCTCGAAGGCGCAGGATCTCGCCAAGGAGTTCCTCTACGCGATGGACGGGCCCGAGTTCCTCAAGGGATTCGAGGCGTCGACCGGGTACAACCACCCGTTCCTGCGCGGGTTCCTGAAGAAGCCGATGCCGGTGATCGGGAACGAGCCGAAGCTTTCGCTCCTCCAGGATTTCCAGGAGGACGTGCACTTCATCGGCTACCCGGGCCCGATGACCAAGACCGCGACCAGCATGTACGCGAAGTTCATCGTACCGACCATGCTCGCGGAGGTCTGCAAGGGGAAGAACCCGCGCCAGGCCATGGAAGAGGCCGAGCAGAAGCTCCGGGGAGTCTAGGGCCGCATGCGTATGCACCTCGATGGCCGCGGCGAAAAGCACAGCGCCGCCGAATACGGCGGCGACTGATGGCAGAGGTCCTCCTCGAGCGAGTGGAGAAGCGGTTCGGGGAGACCCGGGCCGTGGCGGGCGTCGACCTGACGGTGCGCGACCAGGAGTTCGTCATCCTGGTCGGTCCCAGCGGGTGCGGGAAGACGACCACGCTGCGGATGATCGCCGGCCTGGAGGACGTCACGGCCGGCGACATCCGCATCGGCGGGAAGTCGGTCGTCCACCTCGCGCCGCGCGACCGCGACATCGCCATGGTGTTCCAGAGCTATGCGCTCTATCCGCACATGGACGTGTACCGGAACATGGCGTTCTCGCTGCAGCTGCGCCGCGTGCCGAAAAAAGAGATCGAGCGGCGCGTGCACGAGGTCGCCGAGATCCTGGGGTTGACGCCGCAGCTCGAGCGCAAGCCACGCCAGCTCTCCGGAGGGCAGCGGCAGCGGGTCGCGGTCGGCGCCGCGCTGTGCCGGCAGGCCGGAGTGCTGCTCTTCGACGAGCCGCTCTCCAACCTGGACGCCAAGCTGCGCGTGCACATGCGCACCGAGCTGAAGCGGCTGCACCAGCGCGTGCGCACCACCAGCGTCTACGTGACGCACGACCAGGTGGAAGCGATGACGATGGGCGACCGCATCGTCATCATGAACGGCGGCAAGATCATGCAGGTGGCGACGCCGCTCGAGGCGTACGACAAGCCCGCCAACCGCTTCGTGGCGGGCTTCATCGGCACCCCGCCGATGAACTTCTTCGAAGGGGAGCTGCGCGACGGCGGCGTCCGGCTGCCGGGGGACATCCGGCTGCCGTTGCCGCGGCCGCTCCCGTCCGAGCCTGGCAGGAAGGTCATCTTCGGCATCCGGCCCGAGCACATCGCGGTGAAGAACGGCAAGCCTCAGGCCGCGGCGGTGCCCTCCGTCATCGAGGTGGTCGAGCCGCTCGGGCACGACGTGGTCGCCACCGCCCGGTGTGCCGCGGGGGCCTTCCAGGTCAACGCCGAGATCCACGAGGGGCTCAAGGCGCAGCAGCAGATCGATCTCTGGTTCGACTTGTCGCGCGCCTACCTCTTCGACAAGGACAGCGAGTGCGCCCTTTAGTGGCGGCGAGGCAGGAAGGGGAGGAGCCCGTCGCGGCCAAGCAGTCCGGCCGGATTCCGCTGCTCGAGCGCGAGGCGCCGCTCGGGTACCTGCTGGTCCTGCCCGCGGTGCTCTACCTGGGCATCTTCATCGCCTACCCGTTCGTGATGTCCGTGGGCCTGAGCTTCCTGGACGCCCAGGCGGGCCGTGCGAACTGGGGCTTCATCGGGTGGGACAACTACTCGAAGGTCGACGCGTACCAGATCGTCGCGAACAACTTCCGCATCGCGAGCTTCGGCAGCGAGCAGGAAGCCCGGGCTTTCGCCGACCAGCGCAAGCAGGGCACCGTCACCACCGAGCCGTCCGGCCAGCGCTTCAAGGCGGTGCTCCACGTGGGAGGCAAGGACGTGCCGCTCATCGAGATGGACAGCGACAGCGACGCCTCGTTCAACGCCAGCTCGGTGCTGCAGGACCTGGACTGGACCGTGCGCCCCCACGGCAAGAAGTGGGAAGTCATCGCGAACACGGGCGAGAACCCCATCACCCTGGGCGAGTTCACCGACCGCTCCAAGGTGAAGGAGGAGCTCGAGCACGACCTGCTGGTCGCGGCGGACACCAAGGTCATCTCCAAGGGAACGGGGGTCCTGCAGGACTCCAACTTCCCGCTCGCCCTGAAGAACACCTTCAAGTACACGTTCTTCACCGAGTTCTTCAAGCTGCTGATCGGCGTGCCCTGCGCGCTTTTGCTCAACCGCAAATTCCGCGGGCGCAGGCTCCTGCGCGGGCTCCTGGTCATCCCGTGGGTGATCCCGATCGCGATCAGCGCGCAGGCGTGGCTGTGGATCCTCGATTCCACGTACAGCGTGATCAACTGGACGCTGACCCATCTGCACATCCTGTCGCCCGGACACGTGATCAACTTCCGCGGCGACGCGGACTACGCGATGGGCTCGGTGATCGCAGTGAACATCTGGCGCGGCTTTCCCTTCACCGCCATCATCATCCTGGCGGGCCTGACGGCGATCCCGGACGAGATCCTCGAGCGCGCGCGGCTCGAGGGGGCCAACGCCTTCCAGCGCTTCTTCCACATCATCGCGCCGATGGTCCGGCCCATCCTGATGGTCAGCCTGCTCTTCTCGGTGATCTTCAGCTTCACCGACTTCAACACCATCTGGATCATCACCAAGGGCGGCCCTTACGACCAGACGCAGGTGCTCTCCACCTACGCTTACCAACTGGGCATCAACGCGGGGTACCTGGGGAAGGGCGCGGCGATCTCGCTCTTCATGTTCCCGATCATGGCGGTGATGGTCTTCGCCATGCTCCAGTTCCTGCGCCGGGAGAACATGTGACCTTCTGGCGCAGGCTGAAGCCGCACGTCTCCTCTTGGGCGGGGCTCGCGCCCTTCCTGGCCTTCGCGCTGTTCCCGTTCTACTGGGCGGTGATCACGTCGTTCAAGGCGGACGCGAACCTCTACGACCTGCACCGGCAGCCGTTCTGGTTCTCCAAGACCGATGGGCAGTCGGGAGAGCCCTACCACAAGGACATCATCGTCCCGGCCTCGTTCCGGGACGGGCCGGTGCAATGGCGCATCCAGGTCGGCGCCCACACGACGCGGTCGGACAGCGAGCAGACCCCGGATCCGATCGCGACGATCGGCGATCAGACGGTGTACAGCCCGGTCGACGGAAGGCTGGCCCGGATCGACATTCCCACCGGCCAGGTCGGACATCCCAACGACGTCATCGGCAGCATCCAGGTGGTGCCCGACTCCTGGCTGTGCGACTCGTTCGTCTCGCTCTGCACCACGCTCACGCACTACCGGTTCCTGGCCTCCACGCCCTTCTACGGCTGGATGCGCAACTCGCTGCTCGCCGGCGCGGCGGTCGTGCTCATCACCATCCTCATCTCGGTACCGGCGGCATACGCGCTGGCCCGGCTGCGGTTCCGCGGCAACCGTGCCCTGGGCATCGGTATCTTCCTCACCTACCTGATCCCGCCCACCATCCTTTTCATTCCGTTCTCGCAATTCGTGGGCAGCCTGCACATCGCCGACACGATCTGGTCGCTGATCCTCAGCTACCCGACGTTCACCATCCCCTTCTGCACCTGGCTCCTGATGGGGTTCTTCCGCAGCGTGCCGAAGGAGATCGAGGAGCGCGCGCTGCTCGACGGCGCGACGCGCTTGCAGATGCTGCGGCTGGTGGTGATCCCGGTCGTGCTGCCGGGGATCCTCACCGCGGCCATCTTCGCGTTCACGCTCTCGTTCCAGGAATACGTCTACGCGCTGACCTTCATCAGCTCGACCGTCAACCGCACCCTCCCGGTCGGCATCAGCGTGGAGATGGTCCGCGGCGACGTCTACTTCTGGGGCCCCCTCATGGCTTCCGCCATCATCGGCTCCATCCCCGTCGTCATCGTCTACGCCCTCTCCCTCGACTGGTTCATCTCCGGCATGACCACCGGCGCCGTGAAATGACTTCTTGTTCACGCAGAGCTCGCAGAGAGCGCAGAGGATTTCTTTTTAAAGAAAGACTCTGCGTGCTCTGCGCGCTCTGCGTGATCGCTTTAGAGGCCGAGGTAGGCGGAGCGGATGGCGGGGTCGGCGAGGAGGTCGGCGCTGCTGCCGGAGAGCTTCACGGTGCCGGTTTCGATCACGTAGCCGCGGCGGGCGACCTCGAGGGCTTTCTGGAGGTTCTGCTCGACCAGCAGGATGGTGATCCCTTGCTGGTGCAGCATGCGGATGATCTCGAAGACCTGATCGACCAGGATGGGCGCCAGCCCCAGGCTCGGCTCGTCGAGCATGAGCAGGCGCGGCTCGCTCATCAGCGCGCGGCCGATGGCGCACATCTGCTGCTCCCCGCCCGAGAGGCTGCCCGCCATCTGCGCGTGCCGCTCGCGCAGGCGCGGGAAGAGCGCGAAGACCTTCTCGAGATTTCCCCCGCTGCGCGCCCGTGCCGCCTTGGTGTACGCCCCCAGCTCCAGGTTCTCGCGCACGGTGAGCATCGGCCACAGCTCGCGTCCCTCGGGCACCAGCGCGATGCCCATCTCGGCGCGCTTGCTGGCGGGCACCGCGAGCAGCGACTCGCCGCGGAAGAGCACCTCGCCCCCGCGCGGCGGCCGCAGCCCGGAGATGGCGCGCAGGGTGGTGGTCTTCCCGGCCCCGTTCGAGCCCAGCAAGGTGACGATCTCGCCCTCTTCCACGCGCAGCGAGACCCCGAACAGCACCTGCACGTCGCCGTAGGCGAGGGACAGGTCGTGCACCTCGAGCAGGGCGGCGCTCATGGACGCCCTCCCGGTCCCTTCTTGGACGGCGAGCTCGAGGCCGGCGTCGGGTTCGAGGGCGGAGTCGGATGCGACGCCGGGCCCAAACCGGAGACGGGAGTGGGAAGGGAGCTGGAGCCCGGCGCGGCGGGCGGCGTGGCCACGGCCGACTCGCCCAGGTAGGCCGCGATCACGCGCGGGTCCTTCACCACCTGCTGCGGCTTGCCCTCGGCGATCTTCTTCCCCGCGTCGAGCACGATCACCCGGTCCGACAGGCGCATCACGGCCGGCATGACGTGCTCGATGAGGATGATCGAGAGGCGCCGCTTCTCCCGCACCGACCGGATGAGGTCCGTCATCTGCAGCGCCTCGGCCGGGTTGACGCCCGCGATCACCTCGTCGAGCAGCAGGACGCGCGGCTCGGTCGCCAGCGCCCGCGCCAGCTCCAGCCGCTTGCGCCCCGCGAGCGTCAGCCCGCCCGGGAGCTGCGGGGCGCGATCGCGCAGGGAGCAGAAGTCCAGCAGCTCGAGCGCGCGCTCGCGCGCGCCCAGGGGCCGCGCCTTGCCGTAGATGGCCCCCACCATCACGTTCTCCAGCACGGTCAGGTTCTGGAACGGCCGCACGATCTGGTGCGTCCGCACCACTCCTGCCCGCACGGCCCGCCGGGGGGACCCGCCGCTGATGACCTTTCCCTCGAGGAGCACGCGGCCGGAGGTGGGCGGGATGGAGCCCGCGATCATGCTGAAGAGGGTCGTCTTGCCCGCGCCGTTGGGGCCTATGACGCCGAGGATCTCGCCGTCGTTCAGCTCCAGGTCGACCGAGTCCACGGCCTTGAGCCCACCGAACCGCTTGGAGAGGGCCTCGGCGCGCAGGATGACGGTCACGGTGCGCCGCCTTGCCGGACCCCCGGGTCCGCGGCCGCTCCGCCCACCGCGGCCTTGGCCTCCAGCGTCGCCTCGACCTCGGGCCGCAGGAGCCCGAAGCGGCGCGCGACGCGGAAGAAGAGGCCCATCATGCCCAGCGGCTCGAAGAGGATGACGACGATCAGCAGCAGGCCGTAGATCCCGAGGTAGAGCTGCGGATAGGAGCCGATCAGGTACTGCCGGAGGATGACGAACACGAGCGCGCCGAGCGCGGGCCCGATGATGGTCCCCACGCCGCCGATCACCGCCATGAGCACGAAAGAGATGCTGCGGTCGAACCCGAACATGTCGCCGGGCTCGATGAAGTTCTGGAAGCTCGCATAGAACGCGCCGCAGACGCCCACGGTGAAGCCGGAAAGCAAGAGGACGATGTCCTGCATCAGCGTGGGCGAGATGCCCACGTCGGCGGCCGCATCCACGTCGCTCTTGATGGCGAGGAGGCCCAGGCCGAAGGTGGACTTGCGCAGCGCATACGAGCCGGCGATCACCAGGGCCACGAGCGCCAGGGCCCACCAGTACAGCTCGCTCTTCAGGCCTGGGGTGATCGGCAGCGACAGCCCCGAGGACCCTCCGGTCAGGCCCTCCCAGTAGGTCATCACCAGCCGGGTGGCCTCGCCGACCCCGATGGTCGCGATGGAGAAGTATGGCCCGCGGAGGCGCAGCGTGGGATGGCCCCAGACCAGCGCATAGCTCGCCGCCACCAGGCCGCCCGCGATCCACGCCATCCAGAACGGGAGGTGGAGAGCGAGCAGCAGCCGCGCGGAGATGAACCCGCCCAGCCCGAACATGGCCGAGTGGCCGAAGCTCACCTGGCCCAGGTACCCGCCCATCCAGTTCCAGGCCAGCGCCGCGGCGACGAAGAGGAGCGTCTCGGTGACCTGGTTCTGCGAGTACACCGACCAGCCGAGCACCTTGGGCAGCACCGCGCCGATCGCCACGGCGGCGACCAGCGCCGCGAGCGCGGGGCGCGATACCCAGTGCGGCAGGAGCTTCATCCCAGCACGCGCTGGCCGAACAACCCGCCGGGCCTGAGCACCAGCACCAGGACCAGCAGGACGAACCCCACCGCGCCGGTGAGGTACGCGGGCAGCGCCAGGATCGCGAAGACTTCCACCAGCGCCAGGATGAGCGCCGCGGCCGCGGTGCCCATCACGCTGCCCAGCCCGCCGAGCACCACGATCACGAACGACTTGAGCAGGTCCCCCGAGCCGTACGAGGGGTTGAAGGAGAACAGCGTCGCCCCGAGCACGCCGGCGAGCCCGGCCAGCGCGGTGCCGATCCCGAAGGTCAGCGAGTAGATGCGCTCCACGTCGACGCCGACCAGCGTGCAGCTGTCCGCGTTCTGCGCCACCGCCCGGATCGCCTTGCCGGTGAAGGTGCGGGTAAGGAACAGATGGAGGACGACCAGCGTCAGCACCGCGATGCCGAACACCGCCACGCGGTTGACCGAGAGCGCGAGCCCCAGCGCCGCCACCGAGCGCGTCGAGTACTCGGTTCGGATGGTCTGGTCGTTCCCGGTGAAGAGAAGGTACGCCGCGTTGCGCAGGACGAGCCACACGCCGAACAGGAGCAGGAGCGATTGCACCGCGCCCGCCGGCCCGCGCGGCAGGTGCCGCACCAGGCCCCGGTAGATGGCGATGCCGAGGACGAACGACACCGCCACCACCACCGGGATGGAGAGGTACGGATCGATCCCGAGCTTCTCGTGCATCAGCCATCCGATGTACGCGCCCGCCATGATGATTCCGCCGTGGTTCAGGTTCACCACGCGCAGCACGCCATAGATCAAGCCGAGCCCGTACGCCATGGTGGCGTACAGGCCCGCCAAGAGCACCGAGGCGACGACGAGCTCGGTGAAACGCTGCACTTACTTCCCGCAGTTCGGGTTCGGCGCCACGCCCTTGCCCGTCGCCGAGTCGGCGGGGGCGATGATGGGCGCGCTGCCGTCGGGCTGGTTCTGCTGCACCACGAACGGCGCGTGCGACTGCTGCCCGAACTCGGCCGGGAAGATCAGCTCGCCGCCGGGGAGGATGGAGGGGATCTTCATCACTACCAGCTTCTCCCGGACCTTGGTCTTATCGAGCGTCCCCGCCTGCTCGATGGCGGTGAAGAGCGCTCGCGCCGTCTCGTAGCCCAGGGCCTGATACCACTCCGGGTCGCGCTTGTGCTTGGCCTTGAAGCCATCGACGAAGTCCTTGTCCAGCTTGCTCTTCTCGGCCAGCAGCGGGCTCCACCAGACCGCGCTCAGGACGTACTCCACGTTCTTCTTGCCCAGCGCTTCGGCGGCCTGCTTCTCGCTGCCGCGCGCGCCGTAGCTCGTCACTTTGTGGCACATGCCCGAGGTCACGTACTGCCGGTGCATGGTGATGTAGTCGGGCAGGTGCGCGTCGGCGAGGAACAGGTCGGCGCTGGCCGCCTTCACCTTGCCGAGCAGCGCGCTGAAGTCCTTGCCGTTCAGCTCGAACGACTCGTCGACGACGACCTCGTAGCCGCCGCCGCTCTTCTTGGCGAACTCGCTCACGCCCTTGCGGAAGTCCTTCCCGTGCGAGGTGTTCTCCCAGAGGAGCGCGATCTTCGCCGGCTTGGGCAACTTGCCGGCCTTCTGCTCCCCGTCGATCCACTTCATCATCGAGTCGGCCAGGAGCTCGACCGGCGCGAGGAGGCCGAAGACCCACTTGTACCCGCGCTTGTAGATCGCGCTCGCCGCGCCGCCGCCGTTCACGTAGAGCATCTGGTTCTGCTCGGCGGCCGCGCTCTGCGCCTCGACGAGGTTGGTTGCATAGGTGCCGAGCAGGAAGCTCACCTTGTCGCTGTTGATCAGTCGATCGGCGAGGCTCACGGCGGTCGACTGCGTGCTGGTGTCGTCGAGCAGCTGCAGCTCGACCTTCATGGTCTTGTCGCCGACCTTCACGCCGCCGTTCTTGTTCTGCTGCTCGAACGCGTACTCGTACCCTTCCTTGTAGAATCCGCCGATGCGGGCTTCGGCGCCGGTGAGGGGCAGCGTCGCGCCGATCTTGATGCTGTCCGCCGCTCGCGCCGGGTCGGGGTGGAAGGTCGCCGCGCAGAGCGACAGCGCGGCGGCGGTCAGGAGGGTCCGTTTGGTGGGGGTCATGGCGCGGCACGTAGCCATGGCCTTTTGCAAAAATCAATCCCCGGCGTTCCGGCGTTTCCAAGGCACAGGTCGCCGTACGGGTGGCGCACGGCTTGACAGACATTCGTCGCCCCTCGTAGTGTCGCGCCGGGTGATGGCTTTTTCCAGCAGCGGCAGACACTGAAATCACTGCGCGGCGCCGTTCCGACGCGCCAATTTCCGGGAGGATAGGATGAGTGGTGCTGTCGAAACAGCAGGCGCTGTCGCTCCGGGCGAGCACGTCATCTCCTCTGCGGAAGAGCGCAGGGTCATCATCGCCTCGTCGGTCGGCACGGTCTTCGAGTGGTATGACTTCTACCTGTACGCGATCTTAGCCCCATTCTTCGCGGGGCTCTTCTTCCCCCCCGGCAACCAGACCGCCGCGCTGCTGGCGGCGTTCGCGACCTACGCGGCCGGCTTCCTGGTCCGGCCCTTCGGAGCGCTGATCTTCGGGCGCATCGGCGACCTGGTCGGCCGCAAATACACCTTCCTCGTCACCATCGTCGTGATGGGCCTCTCGACGGTCTTCGTCGGAATGCTGCCCACCTACCAGACGATCGGATATGCCGCACCGCTCATCCTGGTCGCCCTGCGCCTCGCCCAGGGCCTGGCGCTGGGCGGTGAATACGGGGGCGCCGCTACTTACGTGGCCGAGCACGCGCCGGATCGCAGGCGCGGCTACGCGACCAGTTGGATCCAGACCACGGCCACCGTCGGCATGCTCATGGCGCTCGTGGTCATCCTCATTTGCCGCTTGACCATGGCGCCGGCCACGTTCTCCTCCTGGGGTTGGCGCATCGCGTTCTGGCTCTCGATCCCGCTGCTCGCCATCTCCATCTACATCCGGTTGAAGCTGCAAGAGTCGCCCATCTTCCTGCGGCTCAAGAGCCAGGGAAAGCGCTCGCCGCACCCCATCAAGGACAGCTTCTTCAGATACCCGAACAACAAGTACGTCGGGCTGGCTCTTCTCGGCGCCACGGCCGGGCAGGGCGTGGTCTGGTACACGGGGCAATTCTATGCCCTGTTCTTCCTGCTCATCTATCTGAAGCTGGATTTCGTCTCCACATACACCCTGATCGGCCTGTCGCTGGTGATCGGCACCCCCTTCTTCCTCGTCTTCGGCGCGCTGTCCGACAAGATCGGGCGCAAGAAAATCATCCTGGCCGGCTGCCTGATCGCGGCGGCGACGTACTTCCCGCTCTTCAAAGGCCTCACGCACTACGTGAACCCGGCGCTGGAGGCGTACCAGAAGAGCACGCCCATCACCGTCGCGGCGAGCGACTGCAATTTCCACATCTTCATCGGTCCCTGGTCGCGCCAGACCGCGTGCGACAAGGCGAAGGACTTCCTCGGCAAGGCGGGCCTCTCCTTCGAATCGATCGCCGCCATCTCGGGCGAGGACGTGGTGACGAAGTTCGGCGGCATCGAGTTGCACGGGTGGGACCAGAAGAAGTACGAAGCCGCGCTCAAGACGACGGGCTACCCGCCCAAGGCGGACACCAAACAGGTGAACTGGGTGATGGCGGAGCTCATCCTGGTTCTCATGGTGATCTACGTCACCATGGTGTACGGACCGATCGCCGCGTTCCTGGTGGAGCTGTTCCCGGCGAAGATCCGCTACACGTCCATGTCCTTGCCGTATCACATCGGCAACGGGTGGTTCGGAGGCATGCTTCCGCTGCTCGCCACCGCGATCGTCGCCAAGGCCGGCAACATCTACGCCGGCCTCTGGTACCCGATCATCGTCGCAATCATGACGTTCCTCATCGGCGGCGTCTTCGTCCACGAGACGAAGGACGTCAAGATCCACGCCGAGGTTTGATCGAACGCGTTCCTCCTTCACGGGCCCGCGGGAGCGATCCCGCGGGCCCCTTCTCTTTTGATGACCGCCGCGCAGTTCTTGCACATCGGACCGCACCGCCTGGAGTACGCCTGGGAGGGCGAGCCCGGTCCGCGCGCGCTGGTCCTGCTGCACGAGGGTCTCGGTTCCGTCGGGCTGTGGCGAGACTTCCCGGGCAAGTTGTCCGAGGCGGCCGGCCTTCCCGTCTTCGCGTATAGCCGGCCGAGCTACGGGCGCTCCTCCCCCTCGGCGCCGCTGCCGCGCCCCGTGCGCTACATGCACGACGAGGCGCTGCTCCTGCCCGAGGTGCTGCGCGCCGCGGGGATCTTCGAGCCGGTCGTCTTCGGCCACAGCGACGGCGCATCCATCGCCCTCCTCCACGCGGCCACGCACCCGGTGCGCGGCCTGGTGCTGGAGGCGCCGCACGTCTTCGCCGAGGAGCTGTCGCTCGAGAGCATCGCCAAGGCGCGCGAGGCATACGAGCGCGCGGACCTCCGCGCTCGTCTGTCCCGCTGGCACGAGAACGTCGACGCGGCGTTCTGGGGCTGGAACGGGCCGTGGTTGCACCCCGGGTTTCGCGGGTGGAACCTGACTGGCTGCCTGCCGTCGATCAGGGCTCCAGCCCTCCTCATCCAGGGAGCCGCCGACGAGTACGGCACCCTTGCCCAGATCGAGGCCATCCAGCGCGGCCTCCCCACGCAGGCCCAGACCTTGATCCTTCCAGGCGCCGGCCACTCGCCTCACAAGGACCGCGAACCCGACGTCCTCGCCGCCACCGCCCGCTTCGTGCATTCCCTCGCCTGACGGGCGGCGCCAGGGCAAAAAACGGTTCACGCAGAGCGCGCGGAGCACGCAGAGCAAAGATTGGTTTCGAAAAAAAAAGAAAAGTCTCTGCGCCCTCCGCGAGCTCTGCGTGAACCGCTTTTCGACTGAGGGGGCGGGCGGGCGGTTGGGAGAATCGTCGGGCGGGGCGGCGCGTCCAACTTACAGATGCGACGCATTTTTCTGGCTTCCCTGCTCGCGGTCGCGGCGTGCGGCGGAGGGAAGGACGCGCCGGCGGGAACGCCGCCGGACGCGGGACCGCCTGCTTCGCCTGCTCCGGTCCCGGCCGGCCCCACGCTCGCAGGATGTCCGATGTTCCCGGCCGAGAACGACTGGAACCTCGACGTCTCTTCGGCGCCGATCGACCCGCGCTCCGACGCCTACCTGGCGTTCATGGGCGCGTCGTGGCGCAACCTGCACGCGGACTTTGGCGCGAACCCGACGTACGGAATCCCTTTCGCAGTGGTCGTGGGATCGCAACCGCGCACCCCGATGTCCTTCCTCTATTCGGGCGAGAGCGATCCCGGTCCCTATCCCTACCCGCCGGACATTCCCGTCCAGGGCGGGCCGTCCGCCGGCGGGGACCGCCACGCGATCGCCCTCGACCGCGACGCGTGCCTCCTCTACGAGACCTACGACACGCGCTGGAACGGCGGCGGCTACGACGCGGCCAGCGGCGCCGTGTTCGACCTGCGGACCGGTGCCCTCCGCAAGGACGGCTGGACCAGCGCCACCGCCTCGGGCCTTCCCATCCTGCCGGGCCTCGCCCGGCACGACGAGGTGGTGGAGCGGAAGGAGATCCGGCACGCGCTCATCTTCACCGCGGCCCGCGCCGCGCGCGCCTGGGTCCATCCGGCCACGCACTACGGAAACGGTGATGACGCCGACGCCCCTCCGATGGGCACCCGCGTGCGCCTCAAGGCGAGCTTCGACCTCTCGCCCTTCACCGGCTCCTCGCGCGTCATCCTCACCGCTCTGCAGCGGTACGGGATGTTCCTCGTCGACGAGGCCGGCGACGGCTTCGTGGCCATCTCCGGCGCGACCGATTCGCGCTGGGATGACCGCGATCTCGATCAGCTGAAGACGGTTCCGTTCAGCGCTTTCGAGGTGGTCCAGCTCCCGGCCGTGCACCGCCCCTAGAAATGCGCCGCGCCGCCGATCGGCGCCGACTGGCGTTTGACCAGTTCGGCACTCGCGGCGACCAGCCTTGGCCGTGACCGAGCTTTTCCGGGGTGGACTGCCTAGAGTGCAGGCCGTGGCGCGTATCAATCGGGCGAAGCTCGAAAACGGCACCTTTCTCGTGCTGTTCGCATTCGCGGCCTACCTGTTCTGGAAGACGCTCGAGCCGGTCTGGATCCCCGTCTTCCTCGGGCTGACCATCGCGGTGACCGTGTACCCCCTTCAAGAAAAGCTGCTGCAGCGGCGGCGCCTCGCCCGCCATCCCGGGCTCGCCGCCGCGCTGCTCACCGCGCTGGTGATGACCGTGATGGTCGGCCTGATCGCCTTCCTCCTCTTCGTGGTCGGCTCGCGCGTGCTCGACCTGCTCCGCGGTGCCGCCGACCGCTACCAGCACGGCGGGACGAGCGGCCTGCTGGGCGACGACGTCATCGTCTTCCTGCGCCGTTTCGGACTGGACACGGCGAGCCTCCAGCGCCGCCTGGCCGACCTGCTCCGCGAGTTGGCTGCCGCTCTGGGCAAGAGCGTGACCACCGTCATCACCGCCACCTTCAGCCTCATCTTCGTCTTCGTTTTCACTGCCTTGACCAGCTACTACCTGCTCGTCGAGGGGCGCGAAGGGACCGCCTGGCTCGTGGAGGTCATCCCGCTCCCCGACGGCGAGGTCTGGGAGCTGGTCCGCAACGTCCGCGACGTGACGCGCGCCATGCTCTTCGGCACCGGCGTCACCGCGGTCTACCAGGGCGTGGTCGCCTTCATCGGGTACTGGATCTTCGGAGTCGACAGTCCTCTGGTGTGGGCCGCGCTCACCGGCGTCGCCTCCTTCCTGCCGGCGATCGGCACCGCGCTCGTCTGGGTGCCCGTCGCGCTGGTCGTGCTCTTGAGCCACCATCCGGCCGAGGGGATCGGCCTGCTCATCTGGGGCGCCCTGGTCATCGTCTTCGTGGCCGACTACATCCTGCGCCCGAAGCTGGTCGGGACGCGGATCCGGATGAACGACCTCCTGGTGTTCATCGCCATCTTCGGGGGTGTCGAGGCGTTCGGCATCCTCGGCATCGTGGTGGGGCCCATCGCGGTGGCGCTCTTCCTCTCCATCGTCCGCATCTACCTGCGCGACTACCGCCCCGGCGGTCCGCCGGACGCGCACGACGTGACGGAGGCGGAGAACGACGAGCTGAGGCAGAACGCCCCCTGAGCGGCTCTCCCTGCCGGAAACGTCGGGTTTCGACGACGAGCTGTCGCTGGGCTTCGACCAGCCGCCACCCAACCCCAAGCCCGCAGCGACAACAGCGGTTTTCACGCAGAGCCCGCAGAGGGCGCAGAGGCTTTGGTTCAGAAAACAAAAAAATCTCTGCGGTCTCTGCGAGCTCTGCGTGAACCTTTTTCTTCAGGCGTGGAGGTCGCGGGGGCGGCGGCTACCGCGGGACTTGCCGTTGCCGCGGGAAGCGACCAGGCCTTTCACCGCGTCGCGGCCGCGGTCGAGGATGGCCGCAAGCCCGCCGGCCAGGATGTTGCCCGGCGGCTCGTCCGGGGCACGGGGGTGGGGATGCGTCGGCGCGATCTTCTTCGCTTTCTGCAGCAGCTTTCCCAGCTCGTCGAGCTGGTCGCGCTTGAACAACCGGCGAACCATGCGGAACAGCGGCCCCTCCTCCTCCTTGACGTGGCGCCGCACGCTCTCGATCAGCACCTTGCATTTCGGCTCGAAGCGCTCGTCGTCCTCGTCGAGGCCTTCGATCTCCGAGAGCAGCCACTTGGCGACATGGTGCTCCTCGAGCGCCTCCAGCACCTCGTCCTCGGCCTCCTCCAGCCCCTGCGCCTTGGCGGCCTGCCGCACGGCCGGATAGAAGAGCTGCTCCTCGACGACGGCGTGGATGGACAGCTCGCGGACGAACCGGTCCGCGATCTCCTTGCCCGGTTTCTTCTCGAACCGGGCGAACAGCTTCTCCACCGTCTGGTGGTCCTTCTTCAGAAAGGCAAGCGCGTCCATGTCTCCTCCTGGACGCTCAAGCTGGTCACGCGAGGGTCAGGCGTCCAGCAGGCCGTGCCGCGCCGCCAGGCGCACCAGGTCGGTCGCGGAGTGCACGTGCAGCTTGCGCATGATGCGCCCGCGGTGCGTCTCGACCGTGCGCTTGCTGATGCAGAGCTGCGAGGCGATGTCCTGGTTGGAGAGCCCGCGCACGGCCAGGTCGAAGATCTCGCGCTCGCGCTGGGTGAGCCCGCGCAGCGGCGTGTCCGGGCCCCGGCCGGTGCGGCGCATGCGCATGTACTCCTCCAGCAGCGCGCGCGAGATGCCCGGGCCGAGGTACGCCTGGCCCTGGCCCACGGAGCGGATGGCAGAGAACAGCTCGGCTGCGGAGAGGTCCTTGCTTGCGTAACCGAGCACCCCGACCTCCAACGCCTGCGCTACGTGTTCCTCGTCGGCGAACATGCTGAGCGCGAGGATGCGCTGGTGCGGCTGGCGGCGCAGGACCTCGCGCGCCACGCTCACTCCGCTCGCCAGCGGGAGGGAGACGTCGAGGAGGAGGACGTCGGGTTGCACGTGGTCGACGAGCGCGTAGGCGTCCTGCGCCTGGCTCGCTTCTCCCACGAGCTGGAAGTCGGACTGAGTGGAGAGCAGGGCCCGCATCCCCTCTCGGAAGAGGCGGTGATCATCGACGAGGGCGAGTTTGAGCGTCATGCGAGTACCGCCTACGCCGTGGTCGGCAACATGCGGTACGTTGTAAGGCGCGTCGTGTGTGGGAGCACGTAAGGATCGGTTGGAACACTGTCCTCAATCGGACGTTGGTCCGCAGCGACAGCGTTCAGTTCGACGAGGGCGGCAGCAGCTTCAGTCGTGCGGCGAGGCGCACCAGATCGGCCGCCGAGCGCGCCTTCAGCTTGTGCAGGATCCGGCTGCGGTGCGTCTCCACGGTGCGGTGGCTGATCGAGAGCTGGTCGGCGATATGGGCGGTCGTCCCGCCGGCTACGATCAGGTCGAAGACCTCGCGCTCGCGCCGGGTGAGGCGGCCCAGCGGCGAATCCGCCCGCCCCTCCCCGCGTCGCAGCCGGAGGTAGTCCTGCACTACGAAGCGCGACAGCACGGACGGGACGTACACGCGGCCCGCGGCCACGGTGCGGATGGCGTCCAGCACCTCCTCGAGCGACTGTGCCTTGCCGGCATAGCCCAGCGCGCCGACCTCCAGCGCCTCGGCGGCATGCTCCTCGTCGAGCAGCATGCTGAGCATCAAGAGCCGCCGCCGCGGAGACCGGCGGAGCAGCTCGCGCGCGAGCGAGACGCCGGAAGACGGCCCGAGCAGGACGTCCACGACGACCAGGTCCGGATCCTCCGCATCGACCAGCGCGCAAGCCTCGGCGGGCTCGGCGGCCTCGCCGACGACCTCGAGATCCGGCTGCGTGGCAAGCAGCGCGCGGAGCCCTTCCCGGAAGAGGCGGTGATCATCGACCAGCGCGACCTTGTAGCTCACGAACCTTCTCTAGCGCCGAACGGCCCCGAGCGCGAGGCCCGGTGGCTGCCGGCTACGCAAACGCACGTACTCCCAATTGCAAGCGCCCAGGTAGTGATCGGCCGACCGCAAACGGGATAGCGATGGTCCATGACTGCCCGGCACACGGTCCTCGTCGTCGCCCCCGAGGGAGATGTGCGCGGCGAGATCCTGCGCACCCTGCGCAGCAAGGGATGCCTGGTCTCGGTGGTGGGGCGAGCCGACACCGCCCTGGAGCTGCTCTCGGGGCTTCGCTTCGAGCTGGTCGCCTGCGCGCTGCTGCTGCCGGACGCGAGCGGCGCCGCTTTCCTCGCCGACGTGCGCCGGCTCCATCCCGCCTCGGCGCTCCTGCTCCTCGGCACCGGAATGCCGACCCAGGTCGACTTCGACCTGATGCTTCGGGTATCGAGGCTCGCGCGCTGTACCGGCGGGCGCCGCGGCTCCTCCGGCGAGGCGAGCTGAATGCGCTTCGTGCTGGCCGGGGTGTCCGATCGTTTCGCTTCCCAGGTACGTTCCCGACGCCGCGAGATGGAACGGGTCGGCTCCGCCGCGGAAGTGATGCGGATGCTGCACCGGGCCTCGGCGCCGCGGCTGCTGGTCGTCTCCGAGATGCTCCCGGGCGCGGGCGACGTGCTGGCGGCGGTGGAGGCAGATTCCCGGCTGGCGAGGCTGGTATTCGTCGTGGTCCTGGGCGACCGCACCGCTCTCGCCGTCGCTCTCCGCAACCAAGGCGTCACGGTCTTGCCCACGCGGGGCGCCGGATCCCGGCTGCGGAGGTTGCTGCGCGAGTCGGCGGCGCTGCTCCAGCAGGCGCGCGAGTGTCTGCTGCGCCGCTCTCGCTCGTGCGCCGCGGCCTCGGAGCGGCACGTGCGCACCTCGAGACGGCTCATCGAGCAGAGCCGCCGCTTGTGCGCGCGCTGCGGGTCGATGCGCACCTCGCCCAAGAGGCGTAGACTTCCGGCAAGGCAACCGGATGGCGAGCCATGACATCATCGTCGTGGGGGCCTCCGCAGGTGGCGTCGAGGCGCTGCGGGACCTCGTCCGCGGGCTTCCGAGCGACCTTCCCGCGGCGGTGCTCGTGGTTCTGCACGTCTCGCCCGACCACAAGAGCATCCTCCCGCGCATCCTGACCGGCGCCGGGCCGCTGCCGGCGGAGCACGCCGAGGACGGCGAGCCGCTCGAGCCGGGCCGCATCTACGTCGCCCCTCCCGATCGGCACCTGGTCGTCGACCACTGGGTCGTGCGACTCACCCGCAGCCCGCCCGAGGGAGGCCACCGTCCCGCCATCGACACCCTCTTCCGCACGGCCGCGCGATTCCACGGCGCGCGCGTAGTCGGCGTGATCCTCTCCGGCGCGCTCGACGACGGCACGGCGGGCCTGGTCGCGGTCAAGCAGCGCGGGGGCGTATCGGTGGTCCAGGACCCCGACGAGGCGCTCTGCGCCGACATGCCGCGCAGCGCCCTCTCGAACGTGAAGGTCGACCACTGCCTGCCGACCGCGCAGATTGCCGCGTTGCTCGACAAGCTCGCCCACGAGGAGGTGGAGGTGCACTCCCCGGTCCCCCCGCTCCTCGAGCAGGAGACCGACATCGCGCTGGAACGCCGGCGCGAGGGAGAGCCGCCGCCGGGCAATCCCTCCGAGCTCGCCTGCCCGGCCTGCGGGGGCGTGCTGAACGAGGTGCACGACGGGCACCTGCTCCGCTTCCGCTGCAGGGTGGGTCACGCCTACGGGCTTGCCTCACTCGGGGCCGAGCAGCAGGACCGGCTGGAAGCGGCGCTGTGGGCCGCGATGCGCGCCCTCGAGGATCAAGCTTCGCTGCACCACCGGCTGGCCAAGCGGGCCCACGACCACGGGCACCCGCGCAGCGCGGCGCATTTCGATCGGCGCGGAAACGCAGCCCGCGAGCACGCGAAAAACGTGCGAGAAGTGCTCAACCGTGCCGAGCGGTTCGTTCCCGACGACGTGCAGGCGCGCGATCCTGCGGGAGCGCCTGACCGTCCGCTCCGAGCAGGAACTCGATCAGGAGCTCCGCTCCGCCCGCCACACGGTTCCGAGCGCTGATCGATCCGCCCAGCCGGCGCATGGTGCTCTGGGCGAGCCAGAGCCCCAGCCCGGTGCCCGCGTTGCCTTTGGTGGTACTTGCGCGACAGGTCCAGGTACTTCGCCCCGGAGCTCGACCACGACCCCGGGCTCCGCCGCGGGGGCTGCGCTATCGATCGCCGTCTTGGACCGGTCGGCCATTGCCTTCCTTGAGCTTGGCGTTCTCCGCGGCGAGCGCCGCGGCCCGGGTGGTGTCCTCGAAGATGAGCACCGCGCCCAAGGGAGCTCCCCCGTCCAGGATCGGCACGGCGGCCACGGTCGCCTTGCCCCCGCCGCCGTTGGGCAGCTCGTAGGCGATCTCGTCGGAGCGCATCCCGAGGTTCTGCGCCAGGGCCTTGCGCATCCTGGCAAGCACCGCCCGGCTGAGCGCCGGGACGTGCAGGGTCCACAGCACCTGCCCGAGGGCCTCGCCTTCGCTGAGCCCGAGCAGCCGCTCGGCGGCCAGGTTCCAGAGGGTGATGTGGCCCGTTTCGTCGAGCACCACCACCGCCGCGGAGAGGCTGCGGATGATCGCGCGTTGGTTGAAGGCCAGCCTGTTCATCTCCTCCGTCCGATGCGCCAGCTCGCGATTGGTCGCGTCCAGCTCCGCGTTGGTGGACTGCAGCTCCTCGTTGGTGGTCTCCAGCTCCTCGTTGGTGGTCTGCAGCTCCTCGTTGGCCGACTGCAGCTCCTCGTTGGTGGTCTCCAGCTCCTCGTTCGAAGACTGCATCTCCTCGTTGATGGTCTGCAGCTCCTCGTAGGCCGACTGGCGCTCCTCGTTCGCCCGCCGCAGCTCGAATTCCATCTCGCGGACGGAGGTCACGTCATGGACGACGTAGAGGAGCCCGGCCTTCGCGCCGTCCGCGTCGCGCAGCGGCGAGACCTCCACCGAGATCTGTGTCGCGTGCGTGTCGCCCGGCCGGGCCACCGAGCCATCGGCCCACTCCCGATCCGAGCGGCCCTCGCGCACCATCGAGGACTTCTCGATCAGCAGCTCGCCGGGAAGGCCGGCGAGGTTCAACGAGGCGAGCTTCTTGCCCGTCGCCTCGCTCTCCGCCCGGTTCCAGAGCTGCGCGGCCGCGGCGTTCCAGAGCATCACGCTCCCGTCCAGGGTGGTCGCGACCACCGGCAGCCCGAGCGACTGCAGCACGTCGCGATGGAACTGATCGATGCTCCCCGCCTGCTCGCGGCCTGCCTCGGCCTCGCGGGTGACGCTCTCCTGCTCGAGCAGCCCCATCAGCCGCTCCTGCGAGACGGCCGCGTCGCGCCGCCCGTCCTTGCGGTAGACGCGCAGGGACAGATCCATGGGCTCGTAGATGCGGGCCGCGAACGGGATCATCTCGGACTTCCCCAGCATCAGGATCCCGTGCCGGCGCAGCGCGTAGTGGAAGCGCGACAGGACGCGCTTCTGCAAGGGCGTGTCCAGGTAGATGAAGACGTTGCGGCAGATGAGCAGGTCCAGGCGCGAGATGGGCGCGTCGCTGACCAGGTTGTTGATCCCGAAGACCACCGTCCGGCGCAGCTCCTTGCGGACCGCGTACCCGTCGCCCTCCTCGACGAACCACTCCGAGAGGACCTTCTTCGGCACCGACTCGACCTGGTCGCGCGTGTACTGGCCCTTGCGCGCATGGGCGATCGCTTTCTCGTCGACGTCGGTGCCGAAGATCTTGATCTCCTGGTTCCCGAACGACGGGCCCATCGCCTCGGCGAGCACCATCGCCGCGGAGAACGCCTCCTCTCCGGTGGCGCAGCCGGCGCACCAGACGCGGACCTCTTCGCCGGACCGCTTCTCCGAGAGCATCCGCGGAATGACCTCGGCGGACAGTTTTTCCCAGCTTTCCGGGTCGCGGAAGAACGAGGTCACCTTGATGAGCATCGAGCCGACCAGGGCGTCGAACTCGGCGGGCTCGCGGTCGAGAAGCGCGCTGTACTCGCGCAGGGTGCGCTTGCCGCGGTCCTCCATGCGGCGTTGGATCCTCCGCAGCAGCGTGCCTCGCTTGTAGTCGCGAAAATCGAAGTTCCGCGCATCGCGGACCTTCCCGAGGATCTCCTCCAGCTCTCCCCCGTCGGGCGGCCCCTTGCGCGGCTTGTGCTTCCCGCCGCCAGCGTTCCTCGCCATCGGAGGGCCTCCGTCGCACCGGCTTCTATCACCGCACGGCGGGCCGGAGTAGCCGCGCCGCGGTCGATCAGCGCGCTCCCAGCGCCTGCCGCAGGGCCTCGAGCAAGTCGGCGAGGTCGAACGGTTTCTCCAGCACGCGGGCGCCGTCTCCCGGACGAAAACGGCGGTCGCCGGTCATGAAGATGACCGGTACGTTCCGGAGGGCTGGATTGGCCCGCATCCAGCCGGAGACGCTGGTGCCGTCCACCCGGTCCATGCGGACGTCGAGGAGCACCACGCCCGGCGTGCCCTCCCTTCGAAGGACATCGAGAGCAGCGGCGCCTCCCCGCGCCCGCCGCACTTCGAATCCCTCCTGGAGGAGCACCTCCGCCACGGCGTCCAAGACGTCCGCGTCATCGTCGACGACGAGAACCGTTGCCACGACAGCCCTCCTGCAGCGCGATCGCTCGGGTAAGGCATCGGCAGGGGTTGTCAACGGGGCGACTCCCCAACGTCCTGCCGGACAGCCATTCGCTCGTTTGTGCACAAAAACCATCGCCAGGGCTGTCGTGCGCCCGACAGGCAGGATGCGTGTGGCCTGTCGCGCGCCAGCCGCGTCCCCTAACCGTTTCGCGCCGGAGGGAAGCGCGTGGTCCGGAGAATCGCCGCCGCGGCCGGGGCGCTGGTTTGCGCCTGCGGGGCCGACTTCATCGAGCCCAATCCGCCGCGGCTGCTCCGCGCGAGGATTGACTACCGGGGCTCCGCCACGGCCGAACCCGCGGCGTGGCTCGTGGTCGCCGACCTGTTCCTCGAGCACGACGAGGATTGCGCCGCGACGCTGGCCTGGCTCAACGCGTCCATGCGGGCGGCGCTTCCGCCTTCCGTCCCGGCCGCGCTGGAGCTGCCGGCTTTGCAGGTCTCTCCTTGTACCCAGCCGAACACGCGGTCGATCGATCCCGCCGCCATCGACGCCGCGCTCCGCGCGGCGGACGCCGCCTTCCCCGGCCGCCCGGTGCGCCCGGTGCTCGTCTACGCCAACAACGTGCTGCTGGCGGTCCCCGGCCCGATCGCCTCCGCGCTCGACGCGGCCCGCCGGCTCGCCGTCGCTCGCGGCGCGCTCGAGCCGCGCGTCTGGACGCTGCTTCCCGCGTCCATCGGCGGGGTCAGGGCGGATCGCACCTTGTCCTGGACGTACGCCGGCGACCCGGCCATTTCGCGGCAGATCTCGCAGATTGCAGCCGACGAGCTTCCCTTCACCAGCGATGCCGCGCTGGTGACTCCTCCGCTCGCGCTCTTCGACGGCGGACCGGCGGGCGTCCGCGTGTTCAAGGTCTGCGCAATCGACGAGGGCGTCCAACCGGTGGGGTTCGCCGCCGACGGCACCCCCGTGGCCGTCGACGCCGAGCATCCGCCGCAGTACCGCGTCGCGCTCCCGGCGCGGATCGCCGTCCCGCGCGGGCAATTCCAGCCACGTCACGCCGGCCTCGAGGTCGAGGGATGCCTCGACCATTGCGACCGCTACTACGGCGACGACCCGGTCCGCTGGCTGACGCGGACAGGCTGCATGCTGCCGCGGGGACAGCCATGAGATCCGCTGCCCTGCTCCTGCTCTGTGCCCTGGGGGCGCACGCCGAAGGCGTCCGCGTCGAGCCGCGGCTCTTCCTGAAGCGAGGGCATTTCTTCACCTCCTTCGGCGGGGCCTGGCTGGAGCGGGGCGACTACTGGGTCAACCCGGGCTTGTCGTTCTCCGGGTCGTACTACCCGACGGAGAGCGGCGGCGCCGAGGCGCGCGTGCTCTGGTTCTTCTCCTCGCTGAGCGACTCGGCCCAGCGCATCTCGGCGACGACCGGGTTCGTCCCCGATGCGCGAAAGCCGGAAGCGCTTGCGCTCGCCGGCTGGCGCCAGTCGCTCACCTACGGAAAGGTCGCGCTCGCCGGAGAGGCATTGCACTTCGACCTGCAGGGCTCGCTGCACGGTGGCGGCCTCTTCACCGACCGCGGCTTCGCGCCCGCCGCCTGCGTCTCCGCCGGCCTCCTCGCCCGGCTCAACCGGTGGGTGTTCCTCCAGCTCGACGTGGGCTTGTTGCTCTCGTTCGAGCAGCGCCAGCGCAGTGGCGCGGCGCTGGGGTTCTTGCCCGTGCTCTCCGCGGGGGCCGAGCTGTGATCGCGCTGGCCGCCACCCTGGCCGTTGCGACGTTCGCGGGCGCCTTCTGGGACCGCGATCTCGGCGCGCTTGCGCGGGAGCTGGCCGACCACCCCGGCGCCGCGGAAGCCGGGCTCTTCGAGGACCTCCTCCGCCTTTGCGACTGCGAACCCCTGCCTCAGCTCGAGAGGCCGGACGCGCTGCGGCTCCTGGTCCGGATCGAAGCGGGCCGGCGGGCGCGGCTCGCGAAGCGAGCGGCCGCATCGGACACGCTGTGGCGGGACGTGCTCCGGAAGGACTTCTTCCGCCGCGATCCGGGCAATCCCGTGCTCGCCGATGCGCTCACCTGGCCCGACGAGGAGGAGGTCTGGACCGGCGAGGTCCGGCTGATCGACCCGCCCGTGTGGCAATGCGACAAGCCGGTGCGGATGCCGCCCCAGCAAGACGACTCGCGGCTGGTGGAGTCGCTGCGGGCGGCCGGACACGCCGAGGCGGCCTCGCGGTTCGCGTACCACCGGGCGTCGCGCCTGCTGGCCCGCGGAGAGAAGACCGCGGCGGCCGACCAGGCCCGCGGCATCGATCCGGCCGCCCTCGGCCAGCTCGGACACTGGGCCGCCCTGCTGCGCATCCGGCTGGGAGCGGACGGCCCGGAGGCAGCCGTCGCGCTCGCCCGCGTCTGGTCCGGGCCGCAGTCCCTCCCGGCGCGTGCGCTGGCAGCCGACCACCTCGCCCGGCAGGGGCGCTGGGCGGAGATCCCGGAGCTGACCGGGGGAGCCGAGGGCCCGGATCGCGCTCTTTTGGAGCACCTCCGGCTGCTTCGGGCGCGCGCGCTGATCGAGCTGTCCCGGCGCGACGAGGCGCTGGCTGCCATCCCGCGGGACGCGCGTAGCGATCTCGCCCGCGAGCTGGCCCTGGAGTCGATCGCCGGGCGTCCGCTGGACCCCGCTGGAATCGAGCTGGTGCGGGCGTTGTGGCCCGACCCCGCGGATGCGTTCGCCAGGCTGGCGCAGCGGGCGCTGTTCGCCGGAGCGCTCGAGGCCGCGCGCTCCGCCGCCGCGGCGCTCCCGCGCTCCGGAGCACGCGCGCGGCTCGTGGAAGCCGAGCTGGCCTTCGCCGCCGGCAGCGCTACCGAGTTCCGCGCGTCGGTCGACCGGCTCGCCAGCGAAGGGGGCCACGGAGCCGCCCAGCGGCTGGCGCGCGGACGCGCCGCGGTCGAGCTGGCCGGCGCGCTCGCCTCGCTGGCTCCCGGCGCTCCGGCGCTGCGGCTCGAGGCCGCCGCCGAGCTCCAGTCTCTCGCCGAACGGATCGGCGGGACCGCCGCGCGCGACCTGTCGGCGGCCGCCGCGGCGCTCCGGACGCAGAACGCTGCCTCGGCCGGCGTAGTGCGAATCCCCGCTCCGTTGCCCGTTCCGGACCTGCCGCCGATCGAGGTGAGCTGGCCCGAGCCGAGATCCTTGCTCGCCATCCCGGACGGCGAAGGCGGCCTGCGCGACTGGTTCCCCGCGCAGGAGGCGCTCGCCGGAGGTCGCTCGCCATGACGCTCGTGCCGATCCTCGCCACCTCGCTCTTCGCGCAGGTGGTCTCCCAGGGGCTTTCGGGGGACGGCTCGCGGGCCGGATCCGACGCTTCGAACGCGGCGCAGCCTGCCCGGCCGGCGCCGCCCAAGCCGGCGCAGTCGCCCCCGGACCTGCCCGAAGGTTCCGAGATCGTGGCCCGCAAGCGTCCCGAGCTGCCCGGCGCCGCCACCGACAAGTACCTGGCGCCGAACGCGACGCTCATCGACGCCAACGACGTGCTGGACGAAATGCTGGACCAGCTGGCGGCCGACGTGGCGCGCCTGGGCCCCGCCCGCGTCGGCCCGATCCTTCTCGAGCGCGTGCGCCTGTCCGACAACCTGAACCCCGACTTCGCCACCGTGCTCGAGGCCCGTCTGGCGGCGGCGGTCGCCCGGGCCACCGAGGTGGCGCTCGTGCGTTGCGCCGAATGCTGGGCGACGCGCGGCCGTCTCGAGAGCGGCGCCTGGGTGGTGAGCCGGGGCGTGAACCGCAAGGAGGAGATGACCGCGGTGGCGCAGAAGTACGCGGCTCGCACGCTCCTCACGGTGGCGCTCACGCTGCTCGACGAGCCCAGCACCCTGGCGATGGACGTGGAGCTGGTCCGCGCGGACGACTCGTCCATCGCCTTCGCCGAGCAATACCGGATGAATCCCGAGACGGCCCTCCTCTACCGCGGAGTGGACCGCACCCAGTCCCGGGCCAGCCGCCTCAAGGAGTTGCAGGACCGCATCGATCAGAGGCCTCGCTTCAACCAGACCCTGGATCTCGGCGTCATGGGCCTGCAGACGGGCGGCTCGGTCGCCTGGGGCGCGGTCGGACGGTACGCGCTCACCGAGCAGTTCGGCGACGACGGAGTGGGCGAGGCTGGCATCGAAGCGGGTGGGTACGCGAACACCGCCATCTTCTCCGCCGGCCTGTTCGGTGGGGTGGTGCGGCTGCGCGTCAGCCCGTCCCAGCTGTTCGCCAGCGACGTGCGCCTGGTGGCCCACGGGGGCGGGGTGCTCACCCCGGGCGCCACCAGCCTCTACGGCGGCGCTGGCATCCGCTGGAAACCGGCGGTCCGCGTCAGCGTCTTCGGGATGATCGACTACATCGTGCCGTTCCAGGTGCGCAAGGACGGACCGAAATACGGCGAGCTGTCTCCGCAATTCGGGGTGGGGTTCACATGGCCATGAACAGATGCTGGGGCCTCATGCTCTTGTGCGGCTGCGCGGCGGTGCAGCCGAAACGGATGGTGGTCCCCGACGGGATGCGCAGGGAAGCGCAGCCGCTGCCGCGGCCGGAGAACAAGCCGCCCGCTCCGTCGCTGCAGGGCGCGCTCCAGCCTGCATCCGCCACCCGTGCGCGCGACGGCCGGTACGTTTTGCGACTCGCCGAGCACAACCGCGTCTGGGAATTGGAGCTCCCCGAGTCCGCCGGCGGTTACGAGATGCGCATCCCGCTCGCAGGGCCGCTCGAGTCACCGACCGCGGCCGATGCCGAGCTGCTTGCCGGCGCGGCGGACCCGGAGGCGAACCCGGCCGCGGGTGCCAAGCCGGACGGCGTCGCGAAAGGGCCCGCCGCGGCGAGCGCGGGCGCCGCGACCAAGGGGCTCCGCAAGAGCTACCTCGCGACGCTCGCCAAGGTGCGCGAGATGTACGCCTCCCGCCGGTACGAGCTGGCCCTGGTGGAGCTCGTCGATCTCGAGGCCTCGCACCCGAAGGACTCCCGCCTGCTGGCGATGAAGGGCTCCGTCTACCTGAAGCTGGGCAAGGCGCAGCTCGCGCGCGAGTCGTGGCAGAAGGCGCTCGCGCTCGAACCCGAGGATCCGGCCGTGGCCGAAGCGCTGCGGACGCTGAAGGAGGAATAGCCATGCACGTCGTCATCGGGCTCCTGGGCCTCGCGGCGGTGCTGGCCGCGACCGTCTCCATGGATGGAGCGCACACGTTCGGCGGCTTCCTGCACCGTCCCGCCCTCCTGCTCCTCCTTCTCTCACCCCCGTTCGTCGCGCTCACCTCGTACCGGCCCGAGGAGCTCTGGGAGACGGTGCGGGCGGTCATCCGGGCCGTGCGGCGCTCGCCTTCCCGCGCCCGCGCCGACCTGTACGAGGACCTCTCCCGATTCGCCGCCGACTACCGGCGGGGCCGTCCGGCCGAGGCGCTGGCCAGGGCGGACGGATCGGAGCACCCGCTGTTCCGCCAGCTGGCCCCGCTGGTCGTCCGGCAATATGCGGCGGGCGAGATCGAGCGCACCGCCAGCGCCGCCGCGTACTGCCTCTCGTCGTCGTTCAAGCGGAGCGAGGACGTGCTCACCTCGCTCGCGCGAGTGGCCCCCGCGATGGGTCTGGTGGGGACCACGCTGGGGCTGATCGGCCTCTTGCGCGACCTCTCCAACTTCACCCAGCTGGGCCCGTCGATGGCGCTGGCGTTGCTCTGCACCTTGTACGGACTGGTGCTGGCGAACGGCCTCTACCAGCCGCTCGCGCGGATGGTGCATGCGCAGTCCCTGGCCTCCTCCGAGGACGCCCGCTTGCTCACCCGCGGCCTGGCCCTGCTCGCCGAGGGGAAGCCGATCGCCGACGTGCGCAACCTGTTCGGGGCCCCCACCGCGGACGCGGCGCTGCGGATCGAGCCTGGCGGAGCGGTGGGCTAGGCCATGGACGACCTCAACGCCCCCGCCGAGCCGCAGCAGGACGAGCTCTGGCTGATCAGCTACGCCGACCTGCTCAGCCTGCTGGTCGGGTTCTTCATCCTCATCATCGCCGCGGTGCCGATGCGGCAGGCGACCTTCGAGCGCATCGCGGCCTCCATCTCCGGCAGCAAGTCGGCCCCGCTGCAGCAGCTGCGCGAACGCGTGGAAGACCTGGTAGCGAAAAGCCCCGAGCTGCGCGACCGGGTGACCGCCCGCGACGACGCGGAAGGTCTCGGCATCGAGTTCAAGGATGCGCTGCTGTTCGATTCCGGCTCCGCGGACGTGCGGCCGGAGGGCCGGCGGGCCATGGCCGAGGTGGCGCGGCTGCTGCAGTCCTTGCCCGGGCGTCCGGTGCTGGTCGAGGGACACACCGACGACGTGCCGATCCGCACCCCGCATTTCCATTCCAACTGGGAGCTGTCCTCCCAGCGCGCGATCAACGTGCTCGCGGCGCTGCAGGCGGGCGGCATCCCGCGCGAACGGCTGTCCGCGCGCGCATTCGCCGACACGCGGCCGCGCGACGTGCAAGGGACGATCGAGGAGCGGCGACTCGCCAACCGGCGGGTCGTCGTCCGGGTGGAGTAGCCATGCTCATTCTTCTTCTGGCAGCGGCGGTGGGGCTCACGCCCGCTTCGCGGTTGCAGCGCGACGCAGAGGACAAGGCGCGCGCCGAGTTGACCGATCTCTTCCGCTCGCTCTGCCCCGAACAGTGCGTGCTGCTTTCGCTCCAGGCGCGCGTCGAGGAGCAGGCGGTGGGAACGGCGGATCCCGGCTTCGATGCGCCGGGCGACCTCAAGGCCCCCGTCCTCAAGGGCGCGAGCGCGACGGTGCTGCTCGACGCCAAGCTGCCGCCGGCCTTCCGCGGCAAGGTGCGCGACCTCGTGGCCCAGCGGTTGCGTGGCCTGGGAGCTCCGGCCCAGGTCGCCGTCCAGGCGGTGCCGTTCCCGGTGCGCAACCCTCCGCACCTCGAGGCCCCGCCGCCCGCCCCGCAAGCGGTACCGCCCGCCCCTGCGGCGCCGCCCGAGGCGAAGCCCCTCGCCGTGCGCGACCGACTTCTCGAGGAGGCGCCCGCTCTCGCCGCCGCGGCCCTCCTCGCCGTCGTGGCGCTCTTGCTCGGCGGGTTGCTGTACCTCGCCACGCGCCGCCCGCGGGAGCCGGAGTACGAGCTCGAGCCCGCCCCGCCGCCGGAGGCCGCGGCAGCGGCCCCGCCCGCTGCCTTCTCCGAGTCGCGCCGGCGGAAGCTGGAAAAGGCGCTCGCCGACGAGCGCGCGGTGCGCAACGCGGTGGTCCGCGAGGCGCTGACCCGCGGCGAGATCGACCTGGTGGCACGCTGGGTGCGCGAGCTGGGTGAGTTCCTGCTCCAGGACCTCGGGACGGACGGCGCCATCGCGCAAGCCATCTCGGCCGTCGCCGCGCAGGTGGGGCGCGTGGCCCCCGATCCGTCCGCGCTGGCCGAGCTGGAGGGCAGGTTGATCGGCGCGCGGCTCGCCCGCGCGACCGAGAACGCCGACGGCGCGTTCGCGTTCCTCGAAGGAGTGCGGCCCGACGCCTTCGCCGCCGCTTGCCGGGACCTCTCGCCAGGCGCGCTCGACGCGGTGGTCCGGTTCGCGCCGTCGAGGCTCCGCACGCCGGCGTTGCAGGAGCTGTCCAGCGAGCAGCGGCGCGAGCTGGCGCTTTCCTGGGCCCGGCGACCCGAATTGCCCGCGTCCTACGCGCTCGCCGCGGCCGACGAGCTGCGCGAGCGGCTGGACCGGATGGGCGGCGGCCCGCGGCAGGCGGAGGGCGCGATGAGCGACCTTCTCGACTCGCTCGCGCGCGACGAGCAGGACGTCCTGCTGGAGCGGCTGCGGCGCGAGGGGGACGGCAGGTCCGCCCGCGCCCTGGTCACCGAATCGGCGCTGGGCGGGGTTCCCGCCGACGTGCTCGCTTCGGTGCTCCTGCGCGTCGATCCGGCGCGCGTGGTCGGGTACCTCGCTGGAGCGGATCCCAAGCTGCGCGAGCACGTCCTCGCCGCCTGCCCGGCCCGGCTGCGGCGCGAGCTGGAGGAGGAGCTGCAGTTGCGCGGCCCCTCGGCGACCTCGGAGTTCCTCGACGCCCGGCGGGAGATCCTGGCGCGGCTGCGCGACGAGACTTCGCGGAGGAACATCCCGTCCGCGGAGATCCGGCGATGGTCGAACGGCGCAGCCGAGCGCGCCCGGCTCGCGGCGGAGTGAACCATGCGCACCTTCCTCTGTGCCCTCTGTCTGGCATTCGCTTGGGGTTGTCTTCCGCCGGAGGATCCGCGCGCCGCGAGCATCCCTCCACCGCCACCTCCTCCTCCGCCGCCGCCTCCGCCTGTCGGCGGTCCCCCCCCTGGCGGTCCACCGATCCCGTTTCCACCGCCGCCTCCTCCGCCCAGCGCCTGCGGCCCCGGAACGAGCGTCGACCCGGGCGGCCATGGCGGGTTCCCCGGCAGCGGGATCGGCCAGGAGGGAGGGACCGGCCAGATCTGGCTGGTGCGCATCGACCGGGGCACCGCCAACCTGGCGGACTCGATCCAGACGCTCATCCAGCGGACCACCGCGGCGCTTCGCGGCGCCGGCCTGTCTCCCCGCGGGATCGCCCTGCTCTCGCTCTACGGCGGCGACCTGATCTGGGCGGCGACCGATGCGAGGACGGCGTCCCTCACGACCATCGCAGCCGCGCTGCGCGGCCGCGCCGCCCTCGACAACCCCGCGCCCGCCGGTTGCGCGACCTCCGCGCTCCTCCAGGTCGGACGTCAGCTCTCGTCCCTCGGAGTGAACGCGCCCTTCGCCGTCCGGCCCGGGGCGCTGCTGGTCGCCCTCGTCGATCACGGCGCCCGGCCGGCGTCGCTGGCGAGCTGCGGAGATCCGGTCCAGCTCGCCACCGAGACGGCCTGCTGGGCGTCGTTCAACGGCACCGTCCTGCACCGGGCCCAGTTCCGCTTCGGCTTCTTCGCCACGCCGGAGACGGGGACGACGGCGACCATGCAGGCCAGCTGCCTCGCCGTGCCGGGTTTCCCGGTGGAGACGCTCGACGCTCTCGAGCCTTCCAGCGTCACCTACTACGACCCGCTCGCCGCATGGTTGGACCAGTCCCAGCCGGACCTCGCCACCCGTTTCGACCTGTGCCGGGCGTTCGGATCCGATGCGCCCGCGCAGCTCGGCGGCTTCGCGAACGCGTGGTCGCAACTGCTGATCGGTCAGCCGTGAGGCGGTCGCCCGCAGCGCGCGTGCCGGCGCGCCGCCGGACGATTCCCGCCGCGCGCCGGTCGCCGCCTGCCCGCCGCCTGGCCGCGGCGCGATCCGGTCCAGCGCCGCGCCGGAAACGGGGAAGGACAGGTGCCGCGGCCGCTGCCGTACTACTGCTCGCGCTGCTGGGCTGGCTCCTCTGGCCGTCAGCCCCGCCACCGCGCGACGCTCCTCCTCCGCCGGCGCCCGCCCCCGCGGCACCCCAGGCCGTCTCGCGCCCGGCGCGCAAGGTTCCCGTCCGCCGGCCGGCGCCCGCAGCACCGCCGGCTCCGGCTGGCATCGACGAAGGGCGCGTCCGCGCCGCCGTCCTCGCGCGGGCCGCCGATCTCCGTGCTTGCGCCGTCCCCGCTGGTGCCCCCAGCCAGATCCCTGTCCGGCTGCGCGTTCCCGCGTCGGGGGAGGTGCGCTCGGTGCAGCTCGGCGGTCCCGAGCCGCTTCCGCCGGACCTGTCCGGCTGCCTGCGCGAGAAGCTCCTCCTCTGGCGATTCGACGACCTGCACCTCTCGTCCGAGGTCGACCTCTTCGCCACCTTCGCGCTTCGCTGACGGCGCATGTTTGGAATCGATCGCCCCTGCCGGGACGGCGCGCGCCGGCGCCTCGTTGTTCCACCAGGCCCGTGCCGTTGTCTCAGCTGGAGCGGACAGCGCGAAAGCGCGGCCCGCTCAAGGCGCACTTCCATCCCCCTGGAGGAATCAATGAAGAAGGCGATCATCGGATTCGTCTCGCTGGTGGCGCTCGGCATGCTGCTGCAGCTCGCGCAGCCGAGAAACGGCGCCGACGACCCGTGCGGCGGCTGCCCGAAGGACTTCAAGTGCGACCTCGCCAGCCTGCAGTGCGTGCCCGAGGACCCGCACCCGTAGTCCGAAGGCGGCTCCGCCGGGGTGCCCGGTGCGCGTGGCTCCCCCCGCCGCGCACCGGGCCCCCGCTTCCGCGAAAAAAAAGTGTTCCGCCCGCTGCCATCCTGGTGTCTCGTTCCTCGGCGGAGCCCCGCGGCGGAACTGCCCGCCGCGGGCCGATGCCAAGTGGAGAGCCGCCTGGACGCGCTGTCCGATACCGAGCTGTTCGCCAACTACCTGGCCGCCGGGAGCCGGGAGCAGGCTGCGGTCTGGGTCCAGGAGCTGTTCCGGCGCCAGTACCCGAAGGTAGTCGGCTGGTGCTTGCGATTCACTGGTGACCGGGAGGAGGCCTACGACCTGGCGCAAGCGATCTTCGCCAAGGCCTGCCGGCACCTGGAGTCCTTCCGGGGGCAATCGAAACTTTCCACGTGGCTGTATGCAATCACGAGGAGCGAGTGCATGAACTACCTCAAGGCGCGGTCTCGGCGGCCCACAACCGCCGGAGAGGAGGAGCTCGACCAGCTGCCCGACCGCACCGGGCCCCAGCCGGACCAGGCGCTGCAGCGCGAGGCGTGGTCCCGCCTGGTGCACGACCTCCTCGACCAGGCGCTCGACGACACCGAGAAGAAGGTCTTCACGCTCCATTACGGAGACGAGATTCCCCTGAACGCGATCACCCGACTGCTCGGCCTCCCGAACCGAAGCGGCGCGAAGGCGTACATCGTGAGCGCACGCCGGAAGCTCAGGCGGGCCGCGCGGCTGTGGAAGGCGCGCGGGGACGTCTTCGATGCGTGAAGGGAGGCTGCCGTGATGGTCGACGTCGATCCCACCGATGTGGAGATGCTCCGGGCGGCGCTGGCGCCCTCCCGCGGTTGCGTGAGCATCGAGCAGCTGAGCAGGCTTTGCGACGCCGACCGCTCGGGAGCCGCCGACGCGCGCGCGGCCGAGCACGTCGCCGGTTGCCTGCGCTGCCGCACCGAGCTGGCCCTGCTGAAGCAGTTCGAGTCCGGCGCCGTGCGGCCGGGCGACGAGAAAGACGCGAGCTGGATCCTCGAGCGCCTGCCGCACGACGTCGCGCGGCTCGCCCGCGGAGATCTCCTGCCGCCCCGGGGCGCCGCTCCCGGGCGTCCTGCGCCCCGGTGGCGCCGGTTCCTCGTCCCGCGAACGCTGGCCGGCGGTCTGGCCATCGCCGCCGCGGCGCTTCTCGTGGTCCTGAACATTCCCGGCCGCGACGCGGCGCCGCCCGAGCTGCCCGCGGACGCGACCGCCGGCCCGTCGGGCTTCCGGTCGGACGCGATCGCGGTGAAGGGGCCGGCCGGCGACGTGGACGCCGTCCCGAAGGAGCTGCGCTGGGAGCCCGCGCCAGGGGCTGCGTCGTACTCCGTGCAGGTGATGGAGGTCGACCGCACGCCGGTGTGGAGCGGGGAGTCGCGGGACCCGAAGATCGCGCTGCCCGCGGTCGTCCGGGTGCGGGTCGTCCCCGGCAAGCCTTTTCTGTGGCAAGTTCTGGCGAAGGATGCCGGCGGCCAGACGGTCGCCGCCTCCGAGATCCAGCGCTTCCGGTTGCGGACGGCACCTCCCAAGGACTGAGTCGAATCGAAAGGGGCATCCCATGGCGCACGGGAACGTTCGATCGCCAGCGTGGCAAAGCACGGAATGGTTCCGCATGCTGGCCGTCTTCCTCGTGACGGGCCTTCTCCTCACCGCGGGGCGGTCGGGCCACGCTGACCCCTTCGCGGGTGTCTCGTTGAAGATTCTCAACGCGAGCGCTCCGCCCGGTGGGACGATGCAGCTCGCGGTGGAGGTCACCGAACCCATACCGATCGCCACCGGCTCGGCGGCAATCGTGCTCGACACGGTCGTGCTCGGTCCCCTGATGGGCGTCGCCCTCTACGGCCCGGCCGGGGCCCAGAGCGACGCGGCCGGCACGGCCGTGGTCAGCGGCAACAGGTTGAGGGTTCGCACCGTCTCCCCGAGTAGCGCCTTCGGCACGAGCACCGCCGCGCCCATCCTTACCGTCACCATGGGGGTCCGTGCGGACGCCTTGCCGGGCGCGCAGGCGAGCCTGGTGCTCGATCCTGCAGCCTCGTTCTGGCTCGACCCCTCAGGTCTTCCCTACCCGCAACAGGTCAGGAACGGGACCTTCCAGGTCGCCGGCACCGTCTCGATCGACGACGTCATCCCCGGCGCGGGGCTGCTCCCCGCCGGCTCCACCGTCGTGGTGCGGGGCATGGGCTTCCAGCCCGGGGCCATCGTCGAGATCGACGGCGTGCCCTTGGCCTCCGCCGCGGTCGTGAGCGACACGGAAGTGGACGCGACCATCGGCATTTCCGCGGACATGTATGGACGGCGAGTGAGGGTCAAGAACCCCGACCTCTCCCGCGCCAGCTACCATGCCTACCTGCGCGCGGCCTGGCTCGGCCGCAGCGCGCGGGCCCTGCTCGCGGACACGGACCCGCTCTTCTCTCCCCAGACATTCACCGGCGCTTTCTTCACGGCGTCCCCGGGGGCAGGCCAGTTCTTCGGGCTTGCCCTGCAGAACCCCGCCGCGGCCCCTGCGGACGTCACCGTCGAGCTACGATCCAAGGACGGGACGCCCATCGCCTCGGCCGCGGTGACGCTCCCCGCCAGGACCCGGACGTCGCGCGAATTGTCGGAGCTCTTCGCCGGCCAATCGATGCCTGCCGGCGGGTTCCTGGCGGTCCGGTCCAGCTCGCCGGTGCAGATGCTCGGGCTCCTCGGAGACGAGACCGCGGGGACGGTCGAGCCGGTCCTCGCGTCGCTCGTATTCCCCTGAGCTCGGTGCGCCGCCACCTGGCGCGCCCGCGCGGCGCGTGGATGGCGATTCTCGCCGCAATCTTGCCCTCGCTCTGCCTCGCCGAGCCTTCCTCGCCGTCCGGCGGCGCGCAGGACCGCTTCCAGGAGCGCCTCGCCGAGGCGCGCGCGCTGCAGCAGAAGGGCTCGCTACGCGAGGCGCAGAAGTCGTTCGAAGCGCTGCTGCCGGACCTCCGGGCACGCGCCGACCGGGCGGACCTCGGAGCCGCCCTCAACGCGCTGAGCCAGATGGGCACGGCCCAAGGCGACTACGACCGTGCCGCCGCGACCGGCCTCGAAGCGGCGGAGCTGTACCGGAAGCTCGCGGATCGATCGGGCGAGAGACGCGCCATCAACAACATCGGGCTCGCCGAGCTTTACCGCGGCGATTACCCGCCTGCGGTCCGGCGCTTCGAAGAGGCGCTCGCGCTGGCGCGCTCGAGCGGGGATCGCGAGGCGGAGGTCGAGGAGCTGAACAACCTGGGGGCGGTCTACTTTCCCCAGGCGAGGTATCTCGACGCGCTGCACGCCTACCGCAGCGCGCTCGAGCGCGTCGACGAGGCCGCTGGAGCGGCCTGGCAGGCGCGGCGCAGGCGGATCGTCCTCTCGAATCTCGCCACGCTGTTCCTGCGCCTCGGCGGTTACGACCAGGCCCTGGAGCTCTACCGCGAGTTGCAAAAGTCCCCGGAGGCGCTCCCGCCCAGCGAGCACGCGCTGGTGCTCGCCAATCTCGGCGTCCTGTACCGGCGCCTCGAGGACCCGTTCAAGGCGCTGGAGACCTACCGCGCTGCCGGGCAGCTCTTCGCGCAGGAGCAGCGCCGGAACGGCGAGATCGGGGTGCTCAAGAACATCGGAATCGTGCAGGCGCTCGACCTGGGCGACCTGCGGGCGGCGCTCGGCACCTTCGCGAGGGTGCTGTCGATCGCGGAGGGAAACGGCAACCGCCGCGAGGCGATGCAGGTGCGTCTCTACCGGGGCGAGACGCTGATCCGGCTGGGGGATCTGAACGGTGCGACGCGCGACCTCGAGGCGGCGCTCGACTCCGCCAAGGCTCTGGGCACCACCGAGGAGGAGTGGAAGGCGCTCTATGGGCTGGGCCGCGTCGCCCGCAGGACGGGGCGCGACGACCTCGCCGCCGCGCGATTCCGCCAGGCGATCGGCGTCATCGAGTCGGTGCGCTCGAACCTGCAGCTCTCCACCTTGAAAACGGACTTCCTGGCCGACAAGCGCGACGTCTACGACGCGCTCCTGGAGCTGTTCACCGAACGCCCGGACACGGCGGAGATCTTCGACCTGCTGGAGCGCAGCCGCGCCCGTACGTTCAAGGATCGGCTACAGGAGCAGGCTCAGGGCGGCGCCGCGCCGATGTCTCTCGCCGCCGTCCAGTCGCGGCTGGACCCGCGCACGCTCCTGCTCGAGTACTGGGTCACGCCGCGCGCGGCGGCGGTCGTCTGGGCGACGCACGACGCCTCCGGAATCGCGCGGATCCCCTTCTCGCCCGCGGCCGCCGAGGAGATTTCTGCGTTTGCGCGGGAATTGGCGTCCGGCTCGGGGGACGACTGGCGGCGCGCCTCGGAGGCCCTCGGAAGGCGGCTGCTGGCCGGCGTCGAGCCGCTGGCGCGGTCCAGGTTCCGGCACCTGGTCGTCGTCCCCGACGGGCCGCTCACCGCGCTCCCCTTCGAGGCCCTCCAGCCGCCCGCGGCGGCGGGGACGTTGCTGATCGAGCGCTTCGACATCTCCTACCTGCCGTCGGCCGCGATCCTGCTCCGGGACGCTCCTCCGGCGTACCGGTCGTGGTCGTTCCCTTGGACGCGCCAGCTGATCGCTTTCGGGGACCCGCTGGTGCCCGCGCGGACCACGGGCGCGCTGCCCGGCGAAGGGCGGCTCGCCCATCTCGCCACCTCGGCGGAAGAAGTGCGCGCGATCGCCCGGATCGCCGGCGACGGCGCCGAGCTCCATCTCGGCGCCGCAAATTCGAAGCGGCTGCTGGTCGCCGGCCAGGCCAGGGGCGTCCCTCTCCTCCACCTCAGCACGCACGCGACCGCCGACGACGGAAACCCGGAGCGGTCGCGAATCGTCTTCTCGCCCGCCGGCCAGGACCGGGAGCCGGACTATCTCTTCCTGAAGGAAGTGTATGACCTCGACCTGACCGGAGTGGATCTGACCACGCTGTCCGCGTGCGACACCGAGCGCGGCAAGGTGATCCGCGGCGAGGGCCTGCAGGGCTTCAGCCGGGCCCTGCTCTCCGCCGGGTCGCGTGCGGCCGTGACCACGTTGTGGCGAGTCGCCGACCGGCCCACGACCGAGTTCATGAAGCAGTTCTACTTCGAGCTCGGCCGGCGCGAACCCAAGGCGGAGGCGTTGCGGCTGGCGAAGCTGCGCTTCTTGCGCTCCGGGTCGGCGCTGCGGCATCCCCGCTTCTGGGCGGCGTTCGTCCTGAACGGCGACGGGCTCCGCCCCATCCCGCGCCGGTTTGGGTGGAACGGGTTGCTCGCGCCGGGCGCGTTGGTCCTGTTCGCCGCGGCTGCGCTGGCCGTCCGGCGGAAGCCGCGGAGCCGCCGCCAACCAGACGCCGAGATCACGTCTGCTGCTTGAGGTCGGGCCGGTACGTGTACGGGTCGCTGGGGCCGCGCTGCTCGACCACGTCGCGGAGCCGCAGCTCGACGGTGGGCAGGAGCTTGGGGTGCGTGATCACGTAGAAGCGATCTTCACGGATGGCGTCGAAGGTCAGGCGCGCCACGTCGGCGGCGCTCACCTTGCCCGAGGAGACCGCCTTCTCCGACCTCCGGCGCGCCGCGAGCTGGGACTCGGTCGGCGGCGCGTCCTCGACCAGCTCCGGTGGGCGGTTGCGCTCCGAGCTCGAGATGCCGGTCGGAACGTACGCCGGGCAGAGCACCGATACGCCGATGCGGGCGTTCGCGAGCCGCAGCTCGTGGTGGAGCGTCTCGCTGAGCGTCACCACGGCGTGCTTGCTCGCATTGTAGGCGCCCATCAGCGGACTGGAGACGAGGCCGGCCGCCGAGGCGGTGTTCACCACGTGGCCCTCGCCACCGTGCTCCAGCAGGAGCGGCACGAAGCTGCGGATCCCGTGGACGACGCCCATCAGGTTGACCCCGAGGATCCACTTCCAGTCCTTGAGGCTGCTCTCCCACAGGTATCCGCCCCCGCCGGCGACCCCCGCGTTGTTGAACAAGAGGTGCACCGCGCCGAACGCCGACTTCGCCTCCGCCGCGGCGCGGTCGACGTCCTCCGCCTTCGACACGTCGGCGCGCACGCCGATCGCCTCGGCGCCGCGGGCGCGCGCCTCGGCGATGGCCAGGTCGAGCGCATCCTGCTGCACGTCGGCGAGCAAGAGCCTCATCCCCTCGCGGGCGCCGAGGCGGGCGAACTCGAGGCCGAACCCGCTCCCCGCTCCGGTGATGACCGCCACCTTGCCGGCAAAGTCCTTCATGCGCTCGACTCCGATCCCGCCGGGAACCTACCTCGACGGCATCGAAGGCGCGAGGTCGAAGGCCGTCTCTCGCGTCAGCGGCGCCGCTTGCACGCGGGCGCGCGAGGGGCGAGCCCCAGGTGGAGCCGGTCGACCGCGGCGTCGATCGAGGCGGCCGGCGATCTTCGCGAGGCCTGGCCGTCGATGAGCAGGATGGCGCAGCCGTGCACCATCGACCAGGCGGCGAAGGACAGCTCGTCCGGGTCGCCGGGCGCGACGGCGCCCTGCCGCTGGCCTTCCACGATCTGCTTCAGCAGCGTCTCGTGCACTTCCTGCGCCGCCGCGGCCAGCTGCGGGTGGCGCGACTTGTCAGCCACCTCGGGCGAGAACATGACCCGCAGGTGCTCGGGATGCGCGAGCGCATATTCCACGTAGGCCACGCCGAGCGCGCGAAGCCTCTGCGAAGGAACGCGCGCCGGCGCGGAAGCCCGCACCGCCTCCATGTGCGCGCCCAGCCCGCGGAAGCCCTGCTCGGCGACCGCGGCGACCAGCGCCGCGCGGTCGGCGAAGTGACGCTGCGGCGCCGCGTGCGTGACGCCCACGCGCCGCGCCACCTCCCGGAGGGTGAGGGCCGGTAGGCCCCGCTCCTCGATCAGCTCGAGGGCGGCGTCGATCAGCGCCTGGCGGAGATTCCCGTGGTGGTACGGGCGCTTTTTTCGCATGGCACCTGCATAACACGATCATGTTGACATCGCCCACATCGATGGCTAGCCATGTTTCCATCGTCAACATCGCATCGCTTCGGCGGCGCGAGAATCGAAGGAGGAACCATGACTGGAGGAGCCATGCGAATCCCGATGCTGATCGGAAGCATCTTATTGGTCGCCGCCTGCGCGGGCGCCCAGCCGCGCCCGGAAAACGACGAGCCCGTCTCTGGCCGCTGGCAAGGCGTGCTCTTGCGCAACGGGCTGCGGGCGCCGATGGCCGTCGAGCTGTCCCCGCAGGACCGTGACTGGCGCGGGCGCTTCAGCGCCGGCGTCAACTCGGTCCCGCTGCAAGACGTTCGCGTCACGGCGACCAGCGTCCACTTCGAGCTGCCCGGCGAGGGCATCTTCGACGGCGCGGTCGCTGGCGACTCGATGGCCGGATCGATCTCCGGCGCGGGGAACGGATCGTTCACGCTCAAGCGGCGCGACGCCACCGAGCCCAACTGGACCATCGACTTCATGCTCGGGCCTTGACGGCCGACCTGGCGACACTGTTCGGAGGCGCCGGAGCGACTCGGGCTCCGGCGTCTCGAATCTCGGATCGAGCGGAGCGCCAGGGGCAGTGTGCGCGTGATGGTGCGACGCTACTGCTCCCTTCGGTTGCCGTGATCGGGCTACCCGGGTGCGGCGCGCCAGACGGACGCGGCTCCCGTGTCCGCGATTGAACCGGGTTCTGCGGTGAACTGTCGGCTCTCGTTCAGCCGCGGGCCAGCCGCACGAAAAAGGCGAGCGCGGCGATGGGCAGCGCCACCGGGAGCAGCCGGCGGGCGCGCGTGCTCCACGATTCGACCCGGTCGCCGAGCATCAGCAGGAACCAGTGGCTCGGGTAATGGTCGGGAAGGCCGTAGGCCATGGTGCGGATGGCGCCCGACAGACCGCGGGGCGGGCAGGAGGTGCCGAACACGGGCGGAAACGGCTTGTTCGGCCGGCCGTGCTTGGGCACCGCCGGTTTGCCCGGCTGCCGTTCGGGAGGGAACCTCGTGTTCGGCCAAGGCTCGGGCTGGCGCATCCGCGGCACCCCGGGACGGCGGGCGGGATCGCGGTCCACGCCCCAGTACGGAGGCCGTCCGGGCGGCTGGATCGATCGGTATCCGGATTTCCGCTGCACCTCTTCCGGTCTCGTCACGTCTGGTGTCCGTTCCATCGGGCTCGTCCTCAGTGCAGGGTCGCGGATCCGTTCGGCAGCAGCGCCACCTTGATGCAGCCGTCCCTCTTCTGCGCGAAGGTGTGGTAGCCCTCGGGCGCGCGGTCGAGCGGGAGCCGGTGCGTGAAGACCTGCTGCGGCCGGATCCGCCCTGCCTGGACGTGCTCGAGCAGGCGCGGCATGTAGCGCTTCACGCTCGCTTGCCCGGTATTGATCCTCTGCGCCTTGTTCATGAAGGTCCCGATGTCTACGGCGTTGTACGGAGGGCCATAGCCGCCGATCATCGAGATGGTCCCGCCCTTCTTGGTCGCGTGGATGGCGAAGTTGAGGGCCTGCGGCGAGCCCGCCTCGAGCTTCATGTAGACGCCCAGCGCGCGGTGCACGGGAGAACCGGCCGCCTCGCAACCGACGGCCTCGATGGTGGCATCGGCGCCGCGATCGTCGGTCATGCCCTTCACCGCGGTCACCAGGTCGGCGTCCTTGAAGTTCAGCGTCTCCACGCCGAGCCACTTCCTCGCGAACTCGAGCCGGTAATCGACGTGGTCGACCGCGATCACCCGGCCGGCGCCCATCACCCACGCCGACCACATGGAGAACAAGCCGACGGGACCGCAGCCGAGCACCAGCACGGTCTCGCCCTCCTCGATCCCGGCCATCTCGGCCGCCTGGTAGCCGGTCGCGAATGCATCCGTCATGGGCAGGGCGTCCAGGTCCTCCACGTCGGCCGGGATCTTCTCGGCATCCACGCCGATGAATGGAACGCGCACGTACTCGGCCTGCCCGCCGTCGTAGCCGCCCATCGTGTGCGAGTAGCCGTAGATGCCCGTGGCGGCGTCCGTCGCGGGGTTGGTGCTCTCGCAGCAGGAGGTGAGCCCTCGGGTGCAGTAGTAGCAACCGCCGCAGAAGATCTGGAACGGAAGCATCACGCGGTCGCCCTTCTGGACTCCTTGGGCGCCGGGCCCCAGCTCCTCCACGACCCCCGTGAACTCATGCCCGAAGGTGAACCCGATGCGAGTGTCCGGGACGAGCCCGTGAAGCAGGTGGAGATCGGAGCCGCAGATCGCCGCGGCCGTCACCCGCACGATGCCGTCCTGCGGATGCTCGATCCGCGGCTCGGGCTTGTTGCGGACTTTGACTCGGTACGGGCCGTCATAGGTCAGCGCGCGCATTCACCGAGGCTGTGAACGGAGCCGGGCGATTGCAATTGGGTATCCCCGGGGATCGGCCGAGTAGAGGGTCAGTCCGCCGCAGCGCGGGCGCCAGGGTGGCCGGGAGGCGGCGAAACGGCCTCGCGCCGGACGCGCACAGCCAGCACCGCCGAAAGGACGGCTGACGACCCGTTCTGGACGCGGCTCACTCCGCGGCAGCGCGCGCGAGCCCCAGGCTCGGGGCCCGGCGCCCGATGCGCAGGACGAGCAGCGCCGCCACCATGCAGATCGCGCCCGCCGCCACCCAGGCCGGAGTGTAGGTGGTGAGCGAGGAGCGGATGACTCCGGCGCCCAGCGCGCCCACGCCCGCGCCGATCTGGTGCGAGGCGACGATCCAGCCGAACGCGATGGGCGCGTCGCGCACGCCCACCGCCTCGGTGGTCAGGCGCACCGTGGGCGGGACCGTGGCGATCCAGTCGAGTCCGTAGAACACGGCGAAGACCGGGAGCCCGAGCACCTGCGCGTCGAACGCCTGCGGCAGCCAGAGCAGCGAAAGCCCGCGCAGGCCGTAGTACCAGAAGAGGAGCTTGCGGGAGTCGAAGCGATCCGAGAGCCAGCCGCTGGCGGTGGTGCCGATCAAGTCGAAGATGCCCATCACCGCGAGCAATCCCGCCGCGCGTACCTCGGGGATCCCGTGGTCCATGCAGGCGGGAACGAGGTGCGTGCCGACCAGGCCGTTGGTGGTCGCGCCGCAGACGAAGAAGCTGCCGGCGAGGAGCCAGAAGTCACCCTTGCGCGCGCTCTCTCGCAGGACGCGCAGCGCGTTCGCGAGTGGGTTCTGGCGCGACTGGACCACGGGCGGCGTCTCCGGAGACGCGCCGTAGGGGAGCACTCCGACGTCGGCCGGCCGATCGCGGACGAGCAGCGCCACCAGCGGCAAGAGCAACGCGATCACCGAGGCGACGAGCAGCGTCACGGCGCGCCAGCCGTACTGCTCGACGACGTGCGCCTCGAGCGGGAGGAAGAGCATCTGCCCGGTGGCGGTGCTCGCCGTGAGCACGCCCATCACCGCGCCGCGGCGCGAGACGAACCAGCGGTTCACCACCGTGGCGCCGAGCACCATCGCGGTGGTCCCCGTGCCGAGGCCCACCAGGATCCCCCAAGTGAGCACGAGCTGCCAGCTGGTGCGCATCTGCGCGGTGAGCGCGACGCCCGCGCAGATCAGCGCCAGCGAGGCGAGCACCGTGCGGCGGATGCCGAAGCGCTCCATGAGAGCGGCAGCGAATGGACCCACCAGGCCGTAGAGGACGAGGTTGACCGAGACGGCCGAGGAGAGCAGCGCGCGACTCCAGCCGAACTCGCGCTCGAGCGGAACGATCAGGATCGACGGAGTCGCGCGCACGGCCGCCGCGCAGAGGAGCACCACGAAGACGGCGCCGGCGACGACGAACGCGGGATGGATCCGTGCCTTCATGACGCGAGCTCGCGGCTCGCCGAGAAGCGCGCGCGGTAGGCGGAGGGCGTCACGTGCAGCGCCCGGAGGAAGGCGCGGCGCAACACCTCGGCGCTGCCGAACCCGCAGCGCGCGGCGACTTCCTCCAGGCCGGCGGGCGATTGCTGCAGCGCGCGGCGTGCCGCTTCCAGCCGGAGCTGCTCGACGGCCTCGGCGGGCGCGATCCCCAGCTCCCGGCGGAAGACGCGCGTCAGGTGCCGCGGGCTCCTTCCCACCCGCCTGGCCAGCGCCGGCACGGAGAGATCGCCTTCGGGGTGCTCGGCGACCCAGGCGACGAGCTCGCGCACCGAAGGCGTCTGCGCGGCCTGCAGCCGCAAGGGCGCGCTGTACTGGCTCTGGTCGCCCGGCCGGCGCAGGTACATGACCATCGCCCGCGCGACCGCCAGCGCCAGGTCCGCGCCCAGGTCCTCCTCGATGAGCGTGAGCGTCAAGTCCATGCCCGCGCTCACGCCGGCCGAGGTGTAGACGCCGCCGTCGCGCACCCAGATGCGGTCCTCTTCCACCGTCACCTTCGGGTAGCGCCGCTGCAGCTCCGCGGCGCGCGACCAGTGGGTCGTCGCGGTGCGCCCGTCGAGCAACCCCGACTCGGCGAGGAGGAACGCGCCAGTGCAAACGGAGCCGATCCTGCGCACGCGGCCGGACATCCGCCGCAGCCAGGCGAGGACGGCGGCGTCGCCGAGCACCGCATCGATTCCGAGCCCACCGACCACCAGCAGCGTGTCCACCGCTCCGCGCATCGTCCGGAAGGTGGTATCGGGCAAGAAGCGGAACCCGGAGGACGCGGCCATCGGTCCCTCCTCCGTGCCGACGACGACGAGCGAATAGCCCGGGTGCGCCCGGCCGTCTTCGCGGAGCAGCCGCGACGCCCGCGCGAACAGCTCCAGCGGCCCGGAGAGGTCCAGCCCCTGCACTCCGGGGTACGCGAGCAACGCGATGCGAAGCGGCCTGTCCGGCGCGGCGGAGGGTCCCATGCCGCCATGGTGCGCGGCTGCCCGCTTGTCCGCAAGGACATTGATCCCACGATTCAGGACATGCCGGACCAGGCCCCGTGATCAGCCGGCCTTCCGGCAAGAGGCGGAGGTCCTTCAGCTCCGGACCCGTGAACGCGCTCCGGCCTCATGCTCCCTCGCCGCGTCCGCGCTCCGGACGCTTGCGCTTGAAGTACTCGTACAGGTCGTCGAACACGGCCGTGGCGCGCCCGAGCCGCGCCTCGTCTTCGCGGTGTGCCATCGCGATCCCGTTCACGACGAGCTCGATGCCCGCCGTCTGCGGCCGGCCGTACTTCTCGTCCTTGAGGTCGATGTCGTGCACCATCTCCGCGATGGGCCGGAGCGCCGCGTCGGTGATCTCGAAGCGGGACAGCAGCACCTCGAACGTGCACAGCTCGCCTTGGTGGGTGTATTCCCCGTCGAACATGTCGAAGCGCAGCTCGCCGGGGTGGTGCCGGTAGTCGCGCGAGGCGACGAATTTGAAGCGCGCGTCGCGATCGATGAACCGGCGGATGAGCCATGCGCTCGCCATCCGATCGACGTGGATGCCGGTGCGCGTCACCCAGGTGCGCCCGCGCGGCTTCTCCTCCGCCGTGGCGGCGTGTTGCGCCTCGGGCAGCGCCGGCGCGAGCCGCTCGGCGAGCTCCGCGAGGAGCCCTTCCAGGGGCTCCCGGGCGCGGCCGAGGAAGAAGTCGACGGCGGCCACCTCCGCCACCCGCTTCTGCAGGCGCGCCAGCTGGCCTTCGAGCTCGACGCGCTTTTCGTCGGTGAGGTCGCTCCTGCGCGGCAGCTTGCGGGCGAGCTCGCGCGCTTCCTTCGCCAGCTCCTGGTAGTCAGCGTCGCGAGCGGCGCGGAACATCTCCTTCACCTGCTCGCCGGACAGTCCCTCCACGAATCGCGCCTCGACCAGCGAAGCGTCGCCGCCACCTTCGACGATCTCGCGAAGGACCCAGTTGAGATCCTCGTGCGCCTGCTCGGTCGCGGGCAGTGCGTAGACGGAGTTCTTGATGCCCACCGCCCCGAGGCGCTGGAGCCTGCGCCAGATCTTCACCCGGAAGTAGTTCGGCTTGGGCGGGATCTGGTGGATGAGCAGCAGCCAGCCAGGCTCGCTCGTCGATTTGCCTGGGCCGGGCATGCCGGAGCTGCGTTATAGAGCAAGCGTATCCCCTGTCAATGAGACCTATGGCAGTTGAAGCGCAGCGCCCCCCTCCGTAGGGTACCTCGTGGCTGGACTGGCGGGGGCCTTGGTCGCGGCAGTCGGAGTCTTCCTGCCCTGCTACCTGTTCGTCATCGTTCCGGCACCCTACTACCGGCGCTGGGCCCGCGGTCCGCAGATCAAGTCGTTCGTCGCCGGGGTCACTGCCGCCGCGACCGGCGCGATCGCCGGAGCAGCATACGTCCTCGGCAGGCGCGCGCTGATCGACTGGCCCACCGTGACGATCTGCGCGCTGACGCTCGTCCTGCTCGTCAAGGCGCGCAAGATCCCTGAGCCAGTCGTCATCCGCGGCGCCGGCCTGGCGGGACTGTTGATTGCAACCTCGGCCCGTGCCCAAGGCCCCGTCGCTGCGTCGACCACGAACGCCGAATCCATCGCGCTGCCTGGTGGTGCGCCCGTGGACATGGATTACCTCGCTTACGATTCCGCCACCGGCCGTCTCTTCATCCCGGCCGGCAACACCGGCAAGGTCGACGTGCTCGACACGAAGACCGGAGCGCTCCGCACCGTCGACGGGTGGCCCACGGTCAAGGCCGGCGACCGCGTGGTGGGACCCAGCTCGTGCTCGGCGGGCGGCGGGTACGTCTACGTCGGCAACCGCGCCGACTCGAGCATCTGCGCCTTGGAGGCGACATCCCTGAAGCGCAGGGGCTGCGTGACGCTGCCGTCGTCGCCGGACGGAGTCTTCTACGTCGCGCCGACCAAGGAGGTGTGGGTCACGACGCCGCGCGAGAAGTCGCTGCAGGTGCTGGGGCTCGAGGATCCGGCAGCGCCCAAGCTCGTCGGAAGGATCGTGCTCGAGGGCGAGCCGGAGGGCTATGCCGTCGACGAGCAGCGCGCCGCCGTGTTCACGAACCTGAGGGACAAGGACAGGACGCTGGTGCTCGACGCGAAATCGCGAAAGGTGGCCGCATCGTTCGATCCGGCCTGCGGCGAGAGAGGTCCCCGCGGGATTGCCTTCGACGTCGAGACGCGCCGCACGTTCGTCGCGTGCGCCGCGGGCGGGGTCAAGGCGTTGGACCCGGCCGGCAGGACCGTCGGCCAGATGAAGACCGGCCCGGGCGTCGACAACATCGACTGGCTTCCCTCACGCCACCTCCTCTACGCGGCGAGCGGCACGGACGGCACGCTGACCGTCGCCGAGGTGGCCGCGAACGGATCGATGAAGCCTTTCCTGACCGCCAGGACGGCGCCCGGCGGACGCTCGGTGATCATCGACGGCGCGGGCACCGCGTACGTCCCGGACTCGAAGGGCGGCCGGCTGCTCGTCGTCAAGGTCGCGCGCTGACGGACCACCGTTCCGCGCTCACCAGTGCGGCCACTCTCCGCTTGATCTCGTCTCGAATCTGCCGGACCTGGCCGAGCGGCTGCCCTTTCGGGTCGGGGAGCGGCCAATCGTCGCGGCGCGCTCCGGGCACGACCGGACACTCGTCCCCGCAACCCATCGTCACCAGCAGGCTGGCGCCCTGGGCCAGCTCCGCGGTGAGCTTCCGGGGCTTGGCGCTGGAGAGGTCGATGCCAATTTCGCGCATGACGGCGAGGACCTCCGGGTGCACTCGCTCACCTGGCCTGGTCCCGGCCGAGATCGCGACTGCCTTCGCGGGATCGGCCGTCAAGTTGAAGAACGCGGCTGCCATCTGCGACCGTCCGGCGTTGCGAAGGCAAGCGAAGATGACCCTCTTCATCGCGCTTCCCGTATTGCGATCGCATCGACGTGAGGCACCACGGCGCCGGCGGCGACCTGGGGCAGCGCGGGTACCAACCAGCGGAAGAGCAGCGTCGCCGCCGCCGCGCCCAGAAGCTGGGCGACGAGGAAGTGCGGCACGTCCGCCGGGCGGATGCCAGAGAACGTGTCGGTCACCGCCCGCGCCATCGTCACCGCCGGGTTGGCGAAGCTGGTCGAGGCGGTGAACCAGTAAGCGGCGGTGACATAGGCGGCGACGGCGAAGGGCACGGCCGTCGAGCGCCTCCGTGCCACACCCCAGATGACCGCCAGCAGACCGAAGGTCGCGGTGAACTCGCTCAAGAACTGCGCACCGCCGGTCCGGACGTGGCGCGAGGCCGAGAAGACGGGTTCGCCGAACATTCCGTGGGCGAGGGCGACGCCGGCAAAAGCGCCCCCCACCTGGACGGCCAGATAACCAGCCGCATCCCGCCAGCGCAGGCCCCCGAGCGCCGCGTCCGCGAGCGTGACCGCCGGGTTGAAGTGCGCGCCGGAGATCGACCCGAGCATCAGGATGAGCGCCAAAAGGCCTGCTCCGGTGGCGAGCGCATTGGCGAGCAGCGCCATGGCGACGTTCCCGCCGGCGAGGCGCTCGCCCATGATGCCCGAGCCCACCACGGCAGCAAGCAGCAGCGTGGTCCCGAGACCCTCGGCGACCAGCCTGCGCGCCAGGGTGGGCTGCTCGATCGGGGCGCTCATCGGCAAGCCGCCGGGCCCCGAACCATGAGCAGGCGCACCACGTCTTTCTTGAGGACCGCCTGCGCGGCGAAGCCTCGAACCAGCGCCTCGAGCTGGCGACGGCAGTGCCGGTCCACCTGCGGCGTGAGCGCGAAGTACGTCCACGTTCCTTGCCTGCGCGACTCGACGATCCGCGCGTTCCTGAGGACGCCCAGCTGCCGGGACGCGTTCGGCTGCGTGAGACCGAGCGCCTCCTGGACGTGGCAGACGCACAGCTCGCCGTGGGCGAGCAGGGCGACGATTCGCAGGCGCGTATCGTCGCCCAGCGCCTTGAACAGACGGGAGACCGGGCCCACTTCGAGCGCGGCAGCAGCAGCGTTCGCGGGCATCAGGACATGCAAGTATCCGCATGTCCTGCTGCCGTCAATCCTTCCGGGAGAGAGCTCGGCCCGGCCCGCACCACTGCGGCTGCGGCGAGCACTGCCAGTGCAAGCGTACCTGCCGCCGCGGCTGGACTGATACTATCGGAGAGGGGAAGGAGGCACCCATGGCAAGGTGGTTCCTCGAGCCCGGGCACACCTCGGCGGAATTCTGCGCGCGCCACATGATGGTCACGTACGTCCGCGGCCACTTCAAGAACGTCCGCGGCAGCCTGACCTTCGACGAGAAGGACCCTGCCTCTGCCTCCGTCGAAGCGGTCATCGATGCGCGGGGACTGTGGACCGGCGAGCCGGACCGCGACGCCCATCTCCGCAGCGCGGACTTCCTCGACGTGGAGCGGCATCCGGAGATCCGCTTCCGCGGCAGCGTCGCCCAGCGGCTCGGCGCGCTGGATTTCAGGGTCAACGGGGACCTCACCATCCGCGGAGTCACGCGCCCGGCCGTGCTCGAGGTCCACTATCTCGGCCGCTGGACGACTCCTTGGTGGGAGGGCGGTGTCGACAAGGGACCCAAGCTCCGCGCGGGCTTCGTCGCCGAGACCACCATCAACCGCCAGGATTTCGGCGTGAGCTGGAACAGCTCGCTCGACCTCGGCGGCGTCGTCGTCGGCGACGAGGTCCGGATTACCATCGACGCCGAGGCGATCCTGGAAGAGCAGTAAGCCGCCGCGCGAACGCCAGGCAGGCCTCGGCCCTTCGGCTCGGGTTCATTGCACTGCGAGTGAACCATGCTGTACAGTCAGCTTTCGGGCGGCAGTGGCGCAAATCGATGCTTGCGCGGTCCCGTCATGAGGGCGAGCCGGATGGCCGTAGGGTTGCTCGTGGTCGTGTTGCTCGTGGCGTGCGCGGCTAGCGTGGGTTTTCTGCTCGGGTGCGTGTGGACGCACTGGATGCACGCACGAAAGCACGAGAATGAAGCCGCCGAGAGGGTTGGGGACAATCGCCGGGACGCCGCGGGCCCGGCCCGGCGCGCTCTCGAAGAAGAGCGACCCGCGCAGCTCGAGAAGCTCACGCGCTAGCATTCTCCACATCGATGGGCGAAGGCGCGCTCGCCTTGCAGAAGTAGCCGGCGCGCGGATCACCGTGTCCGGGAAGGCGGCGCAACCGCCGCGTCGCGCTGGCCGCTTCTCTCCAGCGAGCTGGCGACGAAACCAGACGCCTTCATCTCCTCGACGAACGGACCAAGGTAGGTCGCGGCGCCTTCGCGGCCTCTGGGCGTGCCCATCGCCTGCTCGATAGCCATGAACCGGCCGTCCATCACGCGCACCCGGGGAACGCTCTTCGCGAACTGGACCAGCGGCTGCTTCACACCGGCGACGGCCTCGAGCTGTTCCCTTTGGAAGAGCTCGATCGCAGCGGCGGATGTCGCTGCGCGCACCAGCCGGGCGTGCTTCAGCGTGCGAGTCAGGTAGAGATCATAAGCGCTCTTGGCGCCGACAGCGATGCGCACTCCGTCGCGATCGACGTCCTCGATCGAGCGCAGGGGCGAATCGACGGGCACCGCATAGGTCCCTTCGATCACTACGTAGGGCGCGGTAAAGGTGATCTCGGCGGCGCGTTCCGGATCGACCGCGAGAAATGCGATGTCCCACGTACCCGTCCTGACCGCCTCCACCACCTTGCCCGCGGCGTCGTACGCGATCAGCTCGACGGGGAGCGCCAGCCGACGGCCCAACTCGCGTGCCAGGTCGACCGAAACTCCGCGCTGCTCACCGGTCGTCGGGTCTCTCTGCGCCAGGACCGGATTCCCGAAGTTGATCGCTGCGCGCAGCCTGCCGGTGGGCGCAAAGTCCTTTGCAAGGTCGGGCCGCAGGTTGCCTCCCGCGCTGCAAGCTTCGACCAAAGCGAGCCAGACAGGCAACTTCATCGGTGACCAGGGCCCGAGGCGGGTGTACGAGGCCTTCGCTGGCACGGGCGATTACAGCGCGTTAGGGATCGGATTGCTCGGACCCGGACGGGGCTTTGCCGTGCACCCCCCCCGTGCGCGACTCGCCTCGCCCGGGTGCCGAGAACAGCGGCGGCACCTTCCGTCAAGACGTAGACGCGCGCAAGAGGCGTAGGCGCTTTTGACTACAAGTGGACGCCTGTCAACCCGACCCGGGTCGTACGGGCGCCCCCGTCAAGTGTCGCAGCGTAGTCGCCACGGCCCGCCGCAGCACCGCGCCGCTACAGGGCCAACAGGAACGCCACCAGGTCCTTCTTCTCCGGGTCGGTCAGCTTCGTCTCGAGCACCAGATTGAAGAACTCGACGGTGTCGTCGAGCGTCAGAAGGCGCCCATCGTGGAGATAGGGCGGCGAGTCCTTGATGCCCCGCAGCGGGAAGGTCTTGATCGGGCCGTCGCCGGCCATGACCATGCCGTTGACCAGCTCCTGCTTGAAGAAGCCCTCGGTGTGCAGATTGTGCATCGAGTTGTCCGTGTAGTACGGCGGCAGGTGGCACGTCGCGCACTGGCCCTTGCCGAAGAAGACCTCCTGTCCGCGCAGGGAATTCTGGAAGGAAGTGGTCCGGAAGGATGTCACCACCCCTTCTATCGTTTGCAGTCCCCCAGTGCGAGTGACCATTGTGTGGTTCACCTTCAAGCTACTTTCTTTTCCGTACGGAAGCCGAGGTACTGAGGGACGCGTCGCCGTGGCACCCACCGGTCGATCAGATGAAGATGGGGTTTGGACGGTGCTGAAGGGGCATGGCGGGGTTCTTCGCGCTGAAGTTCGAGCAGCGCCCTTGCCTCGTCACGCCGAAGCCGCTGCTGACATGGCGTCAGGAAGCCGGTACCGACAACCACGGCTCCGGGCAGGTCGTTACGTCCGGGTAGTACGCCCCGTAGCTCGGGCAGTAGTACCAGTAGCTCGGAGCGGCGTAATACGGGTCGTAATACGGGACGACAGGCCCGAACCCGAACCCGAACCGGTCATCGAAGTCGCGTCCCTCGAAGTGGCGTCCTTCGAAGTGGCGTCCCTCGAAGTGGCGTCCCTCGAAGTGGCGTCCCTCGAAGTGGCGTCCCTCGAAGCGGCGTCCCTCGAATCCGCGGTGCTCGCCAGCTCCACCGCCGCGACCGCCCCCGAAATGGTCACCGCGACCGTCTGCCGCCTGGCTGGGCGCGTTGACCGTCATCACGATCGCCAGTGCGGCGACCGCCACGAATGCGATCTTTTTCCGAACTGTAAGCCTCTTCATGCCGAAGCCTCACTTCTCCTCCCGCACTTTGTGATGGCTACCGCGTCAGGACGATTCACCCGAGGCCCGCCGCTGTACCGCGACCGACAGTCGCGTTCCCAGACCGTCAGCAGGATTCGGCTGTTCACCCATTCTGAGGTCTGTACGCGGTCTGGTACACGGCTCGCGGCGGGCAGCGCCCGGTCAGGCCACCGCGCCGCCCTCCCTCAGAGCTGGCCGATTCCTGGTTTTCCGGCTATGCACGTGACCCGGCACAGCAGGTCTGATCATGAACGGAATCGAGGCGAGTGAGCGGGTGGCGACTTCCCTGCTTCTAATTTCATCGTATTGCGCGCGCTCTGCTTTTGCTTCTCCGGCTCTTCCCCAGTCTACGCAGGAGGAAACGCTCAGCGGTCCAGACAGCCACGAGACCGGCCAAGGCCCGGACGGGCACCTCCTGGGCGACTGGGGCGGGACGCGGACGCGTCTGCTCGAGCGTGGCGTCCGATTCGATTTGCAATACATCAGCGACTCGCTCTGGAACGTCAAGAGCGAGCAGAGCGGTCGATTCGCGAGTTGGAACAGGTTCCGCGGAACCGTCGATATTGATTTTGGTGCGCTGACCGGTGTGCAGGGGTTGTATTTCCACGTGACAGCGCTCTGGCAGACCGGCGGCAATCTCGGTGCCGATCTGGGCCTCCTCACCAGTCCCAGCGGGATGTCCAGCCAACATACGTTTCGCCTCGATTCATGGTGGATCGAGAAACGATGGCTGGATGACCGTGTGACCGCTCGCGTCGGTCAATTCGCGGGCCAGGATTTTTACGGAGCCCAGCACTACGCCACGTCCTTCATCTTCGAGCCGATGGGATACGCTCTGGGCAATCTATTCACGACCATCGAGTCCTTCGATCCTCCCTCGACCCCGGCAGCGGAGATTCGTCTCGTGCCCATCGACACCCTCTATGTCAAATCGATGGTGCTGGCAGGAGACAGGGCGCCTTTCTCGCACAACCCGACCGGATTGGCTCCCCAGTTCCGGGGAAATCCGGTGATCGTCGCCGAGATCGGCTTTACTCCAGGCAAGAAGGCATCGTCGGTCCGCGCCTTTGACAACGTCAACACCCGAAAGGGCTATTCCGGCCTCTATCAATTCGGCGCCTCCTACAATCCCGGAGCATTTGACGCACCGACGGGGGCGACACCTCGCTCGGGGAACTACCTGCTCTACTGGATGGCGAGCCAGGCCCTTTGGCGGGTGGACCCGGAAGGAGCAAAGGGTGTGGATGCGACCTTTGCATACGACTGGAGTCCTTCCAGCGTCAATCGCAACGACATGGTGCTCACAGCGGGGCTGCGATTCAATGAACCGCTTCCCCTGCCCATTCACAACACGATGTCGCTGGGCTACGTGCGAAACAGCCTGAGCTCGCAGTTTCTTCCTCCTGGAATGCCTTCCTTCAATGCCGAGAACGCCTTCGAGCTCAACACTCTTCTCGACGTCGCTCCGATGCTTCTTCTGCAGCCGGTCGTCCAGTACTACTCCAACGTCGGTGGAGGCACGAACGACGCGGTTGTCTTCGGATTCAGAAGCAAGGTGGAGTTCTAAGCAGGACCCGCGACCTCGTCACCGCGGACGTCTGCACGGGTATCATCCCTCCCCATGGGCTCGCCGAAGGAACAAAGGAGCACCGTTCTGCAGGCATGGAGCGAATCCGCGCCCTACTGGCGAAAGCACGCGGCGGTGATCCGGGCGATGTTCGAGCCGCTCTCGGACGCTCTCGTCCAGGACGCCGCCATCGGGCCGGGAAAATCCACGCTGGACGTGGCGGCGGGGACCGGCGAGCCGTCGCTGCGAATCGCCGAGGTCTGCGGCCCTTCCGCCGCGGTCACGTGCACGGACGCGGTGGCGGACATGGTCGCCGCGGCCAAGCTCGAAGCGGGCCGGCGGCGCTTGCGCAACGTCGCGTTCGCGCGATGCGCGGCGGACGCGCTGCCGTTTCGGCCCGGCTGCTTCGACGCGGTCGTCTGCCGGCTCGGCGTCATGTTCTTCAACGATCCACTTGCCTCGCTTCGTGAGATGCTTCGGGTGCTCGAACCGGGTGGGCGCCTCGCAGTTGCGGTGTGGCACGGAGGCGAGGTCAACCCGTTCTTTCGCGTCGCTCTGCAAGTGGTCGCACGCTACCTGGAGTTGCCCGCCGCGGCGCCGGATGACCCCGGTGCGTTTCGCTACGCACAGCCGGGCAAGCTGGCCGGACTGCTCGCGCGGGCAGGGGCTTCCGCGGTCGATGAGCGCGTAGTCGCCTTCCGCCTCGAAGCGCCGATAGGGCTGGCGGACTTCTGGCCGCTCCGATTCGAGATGTCCGAGACGCTCCGGGCCGTCGTGCCACGGCTTTCCCCCGAGCAGCTGCGCGCCGCGAGGGCGGACCTGGAACGGGCCGCCCAGCCCTACTTTCCAGGCGACCGGATGAGCTTTCCTGCCCAGGCCATCATCGTCACGGGCCGCAAATGAGCGGCGGCACTTGTAATGCCGAGGCGAGTTGCGAGACTTGATTCGCGGGGCAACGCCGCGGTCCCGCGAAGCCGAAGGAGACGCTTCGTGCGCACCAATCCATTCTGGGACGTATTGAAATTTCTCTTCGAAGCGAAGTGGACCACCGGCATTTTCTGGGCGCTGCTCGTCGCCAGCGCGGCCATCGCGGCGGTCGCGTACCGTCGCGACCCTACGCAGCGTACGTTGCCCCATCTCTGGACGTTCTTTTCCCGCCTGACCATCGGCGCGATGTGGTGGCAGCAGTCGCTCTGGAAGATTCCTCCGACGTACACCGACCGGCCCGACGGCTCCGGCGGACTGCGGTACTGGGTCGAGGAGATGGCCAAATACGCCGCCTTTGGCGCCCAATCCCGCATCGTCAAGGACGTGGTGCTCGCGCATTTCGGCTTTTTCGCTCCCCAGGTCTACTTTGCCGAAGTCGCCATCGCGCTGTCGCTGATGCTCGGCCTCTTCACGCGAATCGGGGCGGCGCTCGGCGCGCTGATGGCGTTGAACCTCTGGCTCGGTCTCTACCGCGCACCCTACGAGTGGCCCTGGACGTACTTCTTCCTGATCGTCGTCAACGTGACATTCGCGGTCTTCCACGCCGGGCATTCCCTCGGTCTGGATGGGTTGCTGGCACGCCGTTCCCATCCTGCCGCGACCGGGCTCAAGGCCCGGCTCTGGCAACTCGTCAGCTGAGGTCGATCTGGTGCACGCGACGATCCAAGCGCCGGCTTCACACTCCGGCGGTCAGTTCGCCCTCGGCCTCGGCCTGACGAATGAATGCAACCTTGCCTGCTCGTTCTGCTACCGCGATCCGAGCCGCTCGGATCGGCTTGCTCTCGAGCAGGTGCAATCGGTGCTCTCGGCCCTTCCTGCCCGATCGGTCAACCTGGGGACCGGCGAGAACGGGATGCACCCGGACTTCCGGCGCATGCTGGCTTGGCTCTCGGCCCAGCCGGTGAAGCTGACCATCACCTCGAACGGCCACAGCATCGCGCTGCTCGCGGACGAGGAAGTGCTCGGCTTCCACGACGTCGAGCTCTCGCTCGATCATCCGAACGAGGAGGATCAGGACGCGCAACGCGGCCCGGGCAACTGGAGGCTCCTCCAGGAGCAGGCGGCCCGGTGTACCCGCCTGGGCGTATCGGTCACCTTCGTGGCGGTCATGATGAAGTCGAACTTCCGCCGGCTGGCCGAGGTAGCCAGGGTGGCGAAGCAATTCTCCGCGCCGCTGCGGGTGAATGTCTACCAGTCGGTGCGAACGGATCTGTTCGCGCTGGGCTACTCCGAATACTGGGAGGGCTTCGAGCGGCTCTTCGCCGCCTGCGACGCGATTGCCATCGGCGAGCCGCTGGTGCGGGCGATGGCGGGGCTGCCCCCGCGCTCGGGTGGCTGCGGCCGGTGGACGGTGCGCATCACGCCTCGCGGGACGGTGCAGCCCTGCGTCTACTGGCCCGGGCCGGGAGCGCCTCTCTCGGCGCTGCTCGAACGGGGGCCGGGGATCCTGGAGACTGGGCCGTTCCAGCAAGCGCGCAGCCTGCCCGCGGCGTGTGAGAGCTGCGCCTTCCGCGACGAGTGCCATGGCGGTTGCGCCGGGCGCCGGCAACTGCAAGGAAAGCCCGGCGAGCCCGACTCCTACTGCCCCGTGGTGCGTGGCGAGAAGCGGCGGCTCGAAGTGCGGATGGCTGACGGGCACGATCTGCCCAAGTTGGACAGCGCCTGCACGACCATCGTGATGGCCCGTTGAAATGTAGAGCCGGTCAGCGGCGGTCCTGCAGGGCCAGCCGCGCCAGCGTCCAGAGGATGCGCACGGCGGCCTGCGCGCTCGCCAGCAGGTCGCCCGACACCTTCGACCGGCCTCCGGCGCGGCGGCGGTGGGGGACGGGGACCTCGAGGACGCGCAGCCCGCTGCGCGCGGCCTTCGTCTGCATCTCCAGGTTCCAGCCGTAGGTCTGCTCGCGCATCCCGAGGCCGATGAGCGCGTCTCTCCGGATCGCGCGGAACGGGCACATGTCCGTGTAGTGGACGCCGTACAGGAACCGCAGACAGGCGGAGGCCAGAGCGCCGCCGAAGAGCTGCGCGCCGTTCATGCTGCCTGGCTCGCGCTCGCCGCGGACGCGCGACCCGATGACGAAGTCGTGGGTCCCTGCGGCTAGGGGAGCGAGGAGCCGGTCCATGGCCTCCGGGCAATCGGAGCCGTCGCCGTCGAGGAAGACCACGACGTCCGCCAGCGGCGAAACGGCCTCCAGACCTGCCTTGCAGGCGCGACCGTAGCCGCGCAGCGGCTGGTGGACCACTCGGGCGCCGGCCTCTCGCGCGCGAGCGGCGGTCTGGTCGGTCGAGCCGTTGTCGACCACGATGACCTCGGACACCAGCTGCGCCGGGATCGCGCGGACCACCGCGGCGATCGGCTCCTCCTCGTCGAGCGCGGGGATGACGGCCGAGACGCGCAAGCGGCCTCAGAGGCTCCAGCGCACGCCGCAGCTCGCGCAGGAGCTGGGCGGCTCGTCGCTGGCGAGGGCGCGGCGGAACTCCTGGTAGCGCGGCCCGTTCCAGATCTCTCGCAAGGTTTGCTGGGTCGCGTCGCCGAGCGTGAAGCTCTCGTAGCCCCGCATCGAGAAAGGGGCGATGCAGCAGGGGAGCGCGCGCCCGGTGGCGGTGAAGTACATCAGCGTCCAGGGACGCCTGCAGAGCGACCAAGGCTGGTCGTCCGCGCGCTTCTTGATGCTGGCCTCGGGCTCGACCGCCCCGGAGGCATTGAACTTCACGCCGAGCGCCTCCGCCTGTTCCGCGGCATGTCGCAGGACCCGCTGCTCCTCGGCGTCGACGTTCTCGAAGAGCGCCGATCGGGGCCCGGCCAGCCCTTGGCCTTCCGGAAAGTAGACCAGCCGCTGCAGGTACACCTCGCCGACCCCGAGGTCGTGCGCGAGCTGGACGAAGCGCGGAAGCTGCCCGAGGGTCTCCTTGAGGCCGGTCAACCAAAGCGAGACGCGCGGCAGCTCTGCGCCCAGCTCGCGCTGCAGGGCCGTGAACGCCTTGACGTTGGCCACGATGCGCTCGAAAGCGTCGACTCCGCGGACCAGCTTGAACGCGCGCGGTTCGGCCGCATCGAGCGAAACGCGCAGCTCGTCGAGGCCCGCCTCGATCAGCTCGCGCCCCCGCTTCTCGTCCAGCAGCGTTCCGTTCGTGTTGAAGAGCACCTGCACGCCGCGGCCCTTGAGATGGCGCACCATCCGGGGCAGTTCGCGGACCATCATCGGCTCGCCCACGCCGTGCAGCACGGCCCTCGCCAGATCGGGCACCTGATCGACCAGGCTGGTGAACAGCTCCCAGCTCATGTCCATCGGCGGCTCGAGGTCCTCGAAGGTGCGCGGGCAGGTGGTGCAGAGCAGGTTGCAGCGGTTGGTCACCTCCAGATAGAGGCACACCGGTGGTCGGCTGACGATCGGTCCGAGATCGTCCACGATCTCGAAATAACGGCTTGGATCAGCGCGCTCCGTCGACATGTGCTCCCTCCGCTGCGCGCACGGTTCGCGATGCGCGGAAGATGAGGAAGAAGGCGAACGGGAGGAACATCAGGCTTCCCGTGTAAAGGGCGGTCGAGGCGCTCTCCTCCACCAGGAACCAGTAGAGCACGAACGAGCTCACGCCGAGCAGCAGCACCGGAGTGCAGCTCGCCAGAGTCGCCAATGGCAACAGCCAGGCGAAGTACCAAGGGTAATGCGGCGAGAGCGCGAGCACCGCGGCGGTGGCGAGCAGCAGGCCTCCGCCAACGAGGTCGTCCTCCGAGCGGCGCCGCAGCAAGACCCAGACCGACAGCGCCGCCAGCGTCAGCCCGACCGGAACGAGATAGACGGCCGGGTGGAGGTCGGCGCCCGAGAGCTTCTCCGCCAGCTGAAGGAGGTAATAGCGCGAACCGCTCTGCAGCCCCTCCTCCCGGATGTACGTCGGCAGGAAGCCGAGGACCCCCGCCCCAACGCCTATGTAGGGCAGGTACCCCAGGGCGATGGTCGCCGCGAGCGCGGCGGGCAGGCGGAAGTCGCGGGGCCGCCAGAGCGCAGGAAACAGGACCAGCGGATAGAGCTTGAAGAGCGCGCCCAGTCCCAACGCCGCCCCGGCCAATCCAGTCCTTCCCTTCGTCCGCGCCAGGAACGCGGCCAGGATGCAAGCGATGGCCACGGCATCGACGTGGCCGCTGCCGGCGAATTCCCAGATGGCCAGCGGGTGCCAGGCGTAGAGCAGGAGCTCGGCATCGGGCCGCCCTGCTCGGCGCAGGAGGAGCAGGAGAAACCAGATCGCCAGCCCCTCGCAGGCTACGATCGACGCCTTCATCCAGGTCACCGATTCGGAGACCCGGGTGGTGGCGAGAAAGAAGAGCTGGGCCGCCGGCGGGTAGATCGTGACTGCGTAATCTCCGCGATTGATGTTGGGATGAATTTCCTCGTCGCGGAGCGACTTGAGCTCGGAAGCGTCCGGGACGTAGCGATAAGGATTGATCCCGGCAGCCTGTACCCTGCCGTCCCAGACGTACCGGTAGACGTCCGTCGAAAGTTCTGGTGGCGCGAAGAGCGGCGGTAGCCGCAGCACGACCGCGAACAACACGATCAGGCCGAGCGGCGACGGCCGCCGCGAACCAACCCAGAGGACCGCGACGAAGTAGATGGCGCCTTGCGCGAGGGCCGTGGCGATGAACCAGGGGATGGCATCGGCCTCCAGGAAACGCAGGCCGGCGAGGTCCAGAGCGAGCATGGCCAGCCCTGCGACAGCCAGGAACAGATGCCGCAGCCAGGCGCTCATTCGATCGCTGGCGAGTCGAGTTGCGGGAGCAACGTCTCGAGAAAGGCGCGGGTCGACGTGCCCGAGCCGTCCCGAGCCCCTCCGCCGTTCGCGGCGAACAGGTCGCGGCAAAGGAGCCGCAGCGACTGCCGATCGTCGACGTCATACCACTCGGGCAAGAGGTGCACGTCCAACGACATCTCGCGAGCCCGCTCGACGGTCTGTGCCAGTACCTCCGAAGTGCTCCAGGAGATCCCCTGGAACAGCCGCCGGCGCGCCCGCTTCAGGCCGATCAGGTAGTAGCCCCCGTCGGTGGCCGGGCCGAGCACGACGCGCTCCTCCGGAGCCTGCAATGCCAGCATCGCCTCGCGCAGCAGCGAGTCGGGGAGAGTCGGGCTGTCCGCATTCACGAGGCAGACCGAGTCGAAGCCGGCGGAGAGCAGGTCCTCGGTGGCGTGGAAGAGCCGCTCGCCCAGGTCCTCTCCCCGCTGTAGAAGCAACCGGAAACCCTGCGGGAGAAGACGGTCGAAGACCTGCTCTCCGCCCTGCGGGAGATACACTGCGAGCCCCTGGACGCGGCCCGGATGTGCATCGACCGTGCGCGCAATCGAGGCGGCGACGTCGCGCAAGAAGCACTCGCTGAGCAGGCTCGCCTGCTGGTGCGTGAGCGGCGGCACCAGGCGCGTCTTGACCTCGCCGCTGCGCGGCACCTTGGCCATGATCCCCATGGCGCACGAGCCTGCAAGCACCCGGGTCATCGACGACTCGGTGGAACCCTGATCGCTCGGTACAGGCGGCGCGTTACTCGCAGCATCCTGGTTCTCCCACCCGGCCGGGTTGGCCCTTCTCTTACGGTCGTCGCAGGCTCGGCGACAAGCCCGTGAACGGGGGATGCGCGCCGCCGCCTCTGGCTGTCTGTGGAGCGACCGAACGTTACGCTCATCTATCCGCTCAGCGGGCCACTGCGAGCAGCTCTTCGTTCACCCGCGGCTTGCGGTGACCTTGGTAGGTTCCGAACAGCAGATGTCGACACGCCGAACAGGTCCCGGGGATTCAAGCAGGCGCGCGGGGCCTTTCACCGAGTGAATCGACTTGGCGCGCCCCATGCAAACTCCGAGGTAACCGGACATTCCGGACCAGGAGAGACGTGCATGCAGACCAAATCGTTCATCATCGTCATCGCCGCCGCGCTCCTCGCGGCCCCTGTCTTCGCGCAGGCCTTCCCGTCCACCCCGGGGGATGACCAGGGCCCCGCCGGGCTGTGGATCGGGTTTGTGCAGCAGAAAGGCACTCGCGAGCCCATGACGCTCGAGCTCTCGGACGAGAACAACAAATGGGACGGCGCCTACGTGGTGGGCGGCGTATCGACTCCAGTCGACAACTTGCGCGTGACCGGCAAGAACGTGCACTTCGATCTTCCCGGACAGGGCACCTTCGATGGCAAGATCGCCGGCGACACGCTGACCGGGAAAGTGTCCGGCCCCGGGCAGGGTTCGTTCCGGCTCACGCGCCGGGAGGTGGATGATCCAGTCGAGGACGAGGGGCCCTGAGCGCGCCCGCGATTCCAGAGACCAGCGAAGAATGGGAGCAACCATGAGCAGCGCCGTTTTCGCCATCGGGATCGCTGCAATCGCACTGCCCATCGCCGCCGCGGCCGACGCTCCGCCCGTAGCTCGAGCAGAGATCAAGACCGCGGACGGCAGGAGCGCAGGGACCGCTCAGCTCGAGCAGACGCCGCACGGAGTGCTCATCCGTGCGGCGCTGCGCAACCTGCCGGCGGGCGAGCACGCCTTCCATGTACACCAGACAGGCAAGTGCGAGCCGCCACGCTTTGAGAGCGCTGGACCTCACTTCAACCCTGCTGGGCGCAAGCATGGGATCGAGTCTCCGCAGGGTCAGCACGCCGGCGACATGCCGGACGTCTTCGTTCCCGCGGGCGGCAAGGTGACCGTCGCGGTATTGGTTACCGGCGTCACGCTCGAGCCTGGTCGAACCGATAGCCTGCTCGACGGCGACAGCAGCGCCCTCGTGATTCACGCAAAGGCCGACGATTACGTCACCGACCCCACTGGAAGCTCCGGCGATCGCATCGCCTGTGGCGTCCTCGTCAACCCGTGATCTGACGGGCGATGTCCGTCGATCGGGCCCCCCGAGCGGGCGCCCGTAACGGGAACTGAGAGTTCCCCACGCTTTTGCTCAAGTGCCCGATTGTGGGACCGTTGGGTGTCAGGACCGGACAGGCGGCCGCTGTCATGGAGAGCCCAGGCTTGGGCAATCCTCGCCATGCAGCGCGTTTCGCCCAGCGCAAGAGCCTGGCGCGATGTCTGCATTCAGGCCGAACGCCCCGTTCAGGAAAGCAAGCTGGCCGCGCGATAAACGCTACTGCCTCGACATGCTGATCAACGAACCCATCGCCATCCTCGGTGACCTCCGCTTCGCCATCAGGTCGCTGCGTCGCTCTCCCGGCTTCGCCCTCATTGCCGTCATCACGCTCGGACTCGGCATCGGTGCCAACACGTCGGCGTTCAGCATAGTCAATGAAGTCCTGCTGCGCCCGTCGCCCTATCCCGACAGCGATCGACTCGACCGTATCTATCGCGCCATTCCCCAGAACTCCCGGGGCAGTGTCTCGCCGGCCGACTACCTCGATCTGAAGTCCGAGATGAACGGCTACGGCGAAATTGCCGCCTACGGTTTTTCGGACATGAACCTCTCCGAACCCGGCGAACCCGCCGACACGGCGCGCGGGGTTCGCATCTCCGCCAATCTTTTTTCCACCCTCGGCGTCGGACCTCAACTCGGCCGCAGCTTCCGTCCCGACGAAACCGTCTTGGGCAACCACCGCGTCCTCATCATCAGCCACCGATTCTGGCAGAGTCGCTTCGGGGGTGACGCCCACATCGTCGGCCGCACCGTTCGCGTCGATGGTGAGGCCCACGAGATCGTCGGCGTGCTGCCCGCCACCTTGAACGACTGGCGCCACTTGGGTCCGTTCGACGTCTTCCGGCCACTCGGTCCCACGGAAAAGGAAACGACCGATCGTAGCGCCACCTGGGTCCGCCTCGTCGGGCGTCGCTCCAGCACCCTCACCCGCGCGCAAGCGGAAGGCTTCATCGCCAACTTTGGTCGCCGCCTCGCTGCCGACTTTCCCGCCGTCAACGCCGGAAGCACCTGGCGCACCCTTCCGCTCAACGTTGCCGTGGCACCCGACTACGGCCCGGGCATGTTCGGCATGTTGATCGGCCTCTCCGGCTTCGTGCTGCTCATCGCCTGCTCCAACCTGGCGAACCTCCTGCTCGCCCGCACGATGGCCCGAGCCCGCGAGCTCGCCGTGCGTTCCGCCCTCGGCGCCTCGCGCGCCCAGCTGCTGCGCCCCCTGCTGGTCGAGTCCCTGCTGCTGGCGTTGGCCGGCGGCATCCTTGCCATTTACTTCGCCACTTGGACCAACGACTGGCTCAGGCACTACATGAGCGCGTCGTCCTTCGTCGGGCCTGCCGAACGCCTCGTCTTCACCCTCGATTGGCGCGTGCTCGGCTGGGCATTCGGCGCCTGCCTGTTCACGGCCGTCGTCTTTGGCGTTGGCCCCGCCCTGTTCGCCCTCCGGCTCGATCTGAACAAGACGCTCAAGAGCGGAGGGCGCGGCACCACCGGTGATCGCGGCCATCAACGGTTCCGCCACGCGCTCATCGTCGGTGAGTTCGCCCTCGCCATGGTCCTGCTCGCGGGCGCCGCCCTTTTCGTGCGCGGCATCCACGAGGCGAACAACCGCCACTACGGTTGGCAGTCCGACCAGCTCGTCACCGGCACCGTGCACCTCCCGGCCGCCACCTACCCGGCCGGCAAGCAGATCACGGATTTCCAGCGCCTCGCCCTGGAACGTCTCGAAGCGCTGCCCGGTGTCGCATCCGCCAGCATCTCCTATTCGATGCCCTTCTTCGGTCTGGCCGAGCCTCGCAAGTACCTCGTCGCCGGTCGCGAGACTCCTCAGCCCGGCCATGAGCCCGTCGCCGCCATCAACGCCATCAGTCCCCACTATTTCGAAACTGTCCGAACCCGCGTGCTCGACGGACGCACCTTCAACGAAGGCGACACCCTCACTTCCCCAAAGGTGTTCATCATCAGCGAGGCGATGGCCCGTGGTCTCTTTGGTGGCGAGAGTCCTCTCGGTCGGCGCATCGCCCAGACCGGTGGCAAGACGCTCGAATGGGGAGAGATCGTGGGCGTCGTCGGCGACGTCCAATCGATTTACCCGGATCGGATCGCTGTGCCCTATCAGCTCTACCAACCCGTGGCCCAGGAACCCCGACATTCCAACCAGATCGCCGTGCGCACCGCCGGCACCGCGCCGTCCACGCTCGTCGACAGCATCCGCACCACGATGGCGGCGCTCGCCCCGGACCTGGCGGTGCGCGAGCTCCAACCCGCCGAGACCACGATCGCCAAGGCCAACTACCAATGGCAGATCGTCGGCAGCATGCTCTCCTTCCTTGCCGTGCTCGGGCTCGGTCTGGCCTCCCTGGGCATCTACGGCGTGATCACTCGCGCCATGGCTCAACGCACCGCCGAATTCGGCATCCGCCTCGCGCTGGGAGCCCAGGTCCGAGACATCACCCGCCTCGTGCTCACTTCCGGAGCGAAGCTCGCGCTCATCGGCTCCGCCATCGGCCTGCTCGGAGCCTTTGGCATCTCCCGACTGATCGCGGCGTTCTTCCCCGGCATGCAGACCAACAGTGTTCTCGTGTTGAGCGGCGTCACGGTCCTGCTCATCGCAATCGCCCTCATCGCCTGCTACATGCCCGCGCGATACGCTTCGCGAATCAGCCCCATGGAAGCGCTGCGGGCTGAATAGCGTTTGAGCACCAATTTACTTCTTGGGCGACAGCGGCTCTTCTGCGCTGCATCAGTAGAGACTTATCCGACGATCGTCTCTTAGGCGATCCGCCTCCGTTGTCCCGGACCACCGGGGCCAGGTGTGGTTGCCAGTGGGGTCTGAAGGGGGTTCACATGCCAGCGAACGTATCCGTCAAAGGTTTTCTGCTCACGGTCGTCCTTTCACTGCTTGGCTTGGTAGCCCCAGTCGGGGCGCAGGAAGCGACGTTCACCGACCTGCACGACCTCGTGCCCGACCGCTGCTTCAGCGCCGCCCTGTCCACGGTGAGCGCCGACGCCGTGGACATCGGGATCGAGTCAGGCATCGACAGCGCAACGTGGATCAACAAGGCGTGCACGGCTTCGACCACCGCCTTCAACAGTCGGACAGTGACCGACACTTTCACCGTCACCGTCACTGCACCGCCTGGGATGCGGATTGCGCGTGTCCATTACGAGCAGGCAGGCACCCGTATCGTTTGGTGGAGTCCCCTCTACTGGCACGCCAGCGGCACCGGCACGCTGACCGTCAACGGGGTCCCGCTGTCCTTCAGCTTCACGGCCCCGACGCTGATCCAGACCGTAGACCTCGCGGGCCAGGACGTGGAGAGCACCACCGTTTCCGTCAGCATCAATCTCCTGGCAGAGCGCGACCCCGCCTTCCCTCGCATACCCGGAAAGCCTGGCTATGCGACCATCCGGGTGACGAATGCGGCGATTCGAGTCGAGTATCAGTGATGACGGACACCACTGACGCTCAGTGCTGACCAGCATATTTCTGCGTCCTCGAACAACCCACCCCGAGGACTGGAGACCTTCTGGAGACCCAGACTCCTGGCCGAGTAATCCGAAGGAAGCTCAGAGGAAAGGAAGCGTCCCCACAGAGACGCAGTCCGACGCTGCTCGAGGCCAAGCCGCTCGATTTTGACCCGGTCGGGTTCCTGCATCCGCTGCGCGGCGCAACTTTGCTCGGCCCGCTCGACTCGCTCGCTTGCGACTGGTAGCCCTGAAGGCGTGGCGAGACCTGTTTCTCGGAGTATGACTTGACGAGAATATAAACGCTCGGCTATATGTCTGTCGTGGAATCATCGTTTGCCATCATCGCGGAGCCCAATAGACGGGCCATCTTCTAGGATGAGAACATGAAAAAGTCGGGCGCGAGCCAAGGCCAGTCGGCATCGGAGCTCATCTCGAAAAGAATCG